>Ga0187850_10001548_pt1 | contig 24361 bp, 19 predicted proteins | sample June2016WEW_4_15_FD_132436 | JGI IMG/M metagenome (GOLD analysis project Ga0187850, IMG submission 132436) | Peatland microbial communities from SPRUCE experiment site at the Marcell Experimental Forest, Minnesota, USA - June2016WEW_4_150 | ecosystem: Environmental > Terrestrial > Soil >...
AAGATGGCGTAGGCGGTGGTGCGGCCCGGCCGGTCGGCCACCAGCGAGCCGGTGGGGCGGGTCGGGATCTCGCCCTGCCACTCGATGTAGCCGTGGAACAGCGAGTTCATCACCGCCGTGCCGCGCGTGTCGGTGAGGATCTCGCTGCGCAGCCCGATCAGCCCGCGCGACGGGACCTTGAACTCCATCCGCCCGCGCCCCGAACCGTGGTTGACCATCTTCACGAGCTTGCCCTTGCGCTGGCCCATCTTGTCCATCACTACGCCGACGAAGGTGTCGGGGCAGTCCAGGGTGAGCACTTCGAGCGGCTCGTGCAGCACGCCCGCAATGCTGCGCGTCAGGATCTCCGGCTTGCCAACCATCAGCTCGTAGCCTTCCCGCCGCATCATCTCGATCAGGATCGCCAGTTGCAGCTCGCCGCGGCCCATCACCTTGAATGCGTCCGGCCCGCCGGCCTCCTCGACGCGGATCGAAACGTTGGTGAGCAGTTCCTTGTCCAGCCGGTCGCGCAGGTGGCGCGAGGTCACGTAGGCGCCGTCGCGGCCGGAGAAGGGCGAGGTGTTCACTGTGAACGTCATGGCGATGGTGGGCTGGTCGATCGGCACATGCTCGAGCGGCGCCGGCCTGTCCGGGTGGGTGATGGTTTCCCCGATCGTGATGCCCTCCACTCCGGCGATGGCCAGGATGTCGCCCGGCCGGCCGATGCTCTCCTCGACGCGCTTCAGGCCCTCGAAGGAGTATAGCTTGGTGATGCGGGTGCGCTGGAGCGTGCCGTCGAGCTTCGCGATTCCCACTTCGTCGCCCAGCCGCAGCGTGCCTTCGAACACGCGCCCGATGGCCAGCCGGCCCAGGTAGTCGCGGTAGTCGAGGTTGGCCACCAGCAGTTGCAGCACGCCCTCCGGGTCGCCCGCTGGAGCGGGGATGTGCGTGACGATGGTATCGAACAGCGGGCGCAGATCTTCGGAAGGGTCCTCGAGGGACAGCTTGGCCACGCCCGCCTTGGCGTTCGCATAGATCACCGGAAAATCGAGCTGGTCCTCGGTGGCGTCGAGGTCGATGAAGAGGTCGTAAATCTCGTTGAGCACCTCCTGGATGCGCGCGTCCGGGCGGTCGATCTTGTTGATGACCAGAATGGGCGGGAGCTGCGCTTCGAGCGCCTTGGTGAGCACGTAGCGGGTCTGGGGCAGCGGGCCCTCGCTCGAATCCACCAGCAGCATCACGCCGTCCACCAGTTTGAGGGAGCGCTCCACCTCGCCGCCGAAATCGCTGTGCCCGGGCGTATCCACGATGTTGATTTTGACGCCGCGATAGCGCACCCCGGTGTTCTTGGCGAGGATGGTGATGCCGCGCTCGCGCTCGATGTCGTTCGAGTCCATGACGCACTCGATGAGAGCGGCGGCCTCGTTCTCGCGGAAGATGCCGCTCTGGTGAAGCATCGCGTCCACCAGCGTGGTCTTGCCGTGATCGACGTGCGCGATGATGGCGATGTTGCGGGTCGAGCCCGCCTGGGATTCCATTCTCCTATGGTTGCACGAGTAGCGCCGGCGGGTCCGCATCCGCCGAAAAGCGGACCACCACTCCCAGCTCGCGGTTGTCCTCAGCAGACGGAGGGACGGCCTTGTCCAATGCAAACTCAACCAGCGCGCGCGTGCCGGTGAGGGCGGCTGCCGGAACATCCGCCGAGTAGACCTGTTCCTCGGCGGACGCGTAGGTCCGAGGAGACAGCGACACTCCGTTTACCTCCGCCGAAAGCGTAATGGGTCCCAGCGTGTCGAGTGTGTTCGGTGGAATGTAGAACCGCAATCGGAGTTTCGCGGCCAGCTCCGGCGCGGGCGCCTTCAGCCGGACGGAAAACCGGCGCTCGGTCCAGCGGTAGCAATCGTGCTCCAGCCTATGCCATCCGCTCAGCAACTCCATGCGGCCGTCCCCGCCGGCCGTGCTCCGCAGCAGGCAAAACGCGCGCTCGTCCCGGTCGCCGCTGACTGGGTCGGAGTCTCTCGTGCATCCAATGGTCATGAACTCGCAAAGCTGCCATCCCGACCGCTGGATGAGGCGCCGCAGTCCCTCTTCGGAGAAGATCCAGTAGTTCGTCTTGTCGTTGTTCGTCTCACCCGGGCTCAGAAGGTAGGCCAGCGGCTGGTCCTGGATTCGGATTCCCGGCCCCGGCGTGACCTGCGCGATTCGCGTGCTCAGCAGGCAATAGCGCACCCGGCTTGCCAGGATCTCCAAAGCCTGAAACGGATTCTTGAGGTGGTAAAGAACTCCGAAGAAAAGCGCCAGGCCGAAGGTGTGGTTCGGCAACCTGAACTGGGTATCGAGGTCGACCTGATGCACCTGGATGCGGGACTGGAGCGCCTCCCGGAGCCGCGCGACGCCGCGCATCTGGTTGTAGTTCCAATCCGGAAGATCGACCGCGTGCACCTCGCATCCCAGCGATTCGAAGTAGAACGACAGGTCCCCGTCCTGGCAGCCCAGATCCAGGATGGGCTGATCCTCCGCCAGTTCCAGAAGCAACCGATGCCGGCCCGTCAGCAGCCGGTCCAGATGGTCGAAGGCGGACAGCGTGTCGTACGGATACCATTCGAACTGCGCGGTTCCGATCTGTGCCTTGGTTCTCAGAAGGAGCGTACGGAACTTCGCGGCCCGCTTCCTGAGCTCGGTGATATCGGCGTGTTTTGAAACGTCCTGGCGACTGGAGGTTGGCATCTACCCAAGACTTTCATACCACACCCGGCCCAAGGTTGTCGGCGGGCCTCAGCCGCTCAGTACGCCTGCCATGGTATTCCTAAGGAGTGCAGTTGGGAGGCCAAGCATGATTCCACGCCGGCTGTTCATCGCGTTTCTGACCCTTACGCTGTTCTCGGCGGCGCTGATTAACGCCCAGACGGGCTCCGCGCCGGCCTTGCCCAAAGGGATCGAGAAGGTGACTTCGGTCGAGGGCATCACCGAGTATCACTTGGGAAACGGGCTCAAGGTGCTGCTCTTCCCCGACCCATCCAAGGAAACCATCACCGTAAACGCCACCTATCTGGTCGGATCGCGGCACGAAGGCTATGGCGAAACCGGCATGGCGCATCTGTTGGAACACCTGCTGTTCAAGGGATCCCCGCGTCATCAGAATGTTCCCAAGGAGTTGACGGACCATGGCACCCGCCCCAACGGCTCCACTTGGTTCGACCGCACCAACTACTTCGAGACGTTTCGCGCCACCCCTGAGAACCTGGACTGGGCGCTCGATCTCGAGTCCGACCGCATGGTGAACTCGTTCGTCGCCAGGAAGGATCTGGATAGCGAAATGACCGTGGTCCGCAACGAGTTCGAGATGGGCGAGAACGATCCGCTCGAAGTCCTGATGGACAAGACCATGGCGGCCGCCTACGAGTGGCACAACTACGGCAAATCCACCATCGGGGCCCGCGCCGACATCGAAAACGTGCCGATCGACCGGCTCCAGGCGTTCTACCGGAGCTACTACCAGCCCGACAACACTGTGCTCATCGTGGCCGGGAAGATCGATGAAGCCGCGACCCTCAGACTCATCGACAAGTACTTCAGCCCGATCCCTCGCCCCACCCGCAAACTCTACCCAACCTACACGGCCGAGCCTACGCAGGATGGCGAAAGGGGCCTGACGCTGCGGCGCGTGGGAGACACTCAGGCAGTCATGGCGGCCTACCACGTGCCTGCGGGTTCGCACCAGGACTTCGCCGCGGTGAGAATCCTCAACGGAGTCCTCACTGACGCCCCGGCAGGCCGCCTCTACAAGGCCCTCGTGGAAACCAAGAAGGCGGCGCGCGTTTCGGGCGAGGCCTTCCAGTTCAAGGAGCCCGGTATTCTCTGGGTCCGCGCCGAGGTGCGCAAGGAGAACTCCGTCCAAGAGGCCAGGGACATCCTCCTGAAGACCGTCGATGAACTCGCCACGAAGAGTCCCGCGACCCAGGAGGAAGTCGAGCGCATCCGCACCCAGTCTCTCAAGCAGTTCGAGCTCCTGTTCAATAGCTCGGAGCGCGTTGCGTTGAACCTGAGCGAGTGGGAAGGCATGGGCGACTGGCGGCTGCTCTTCCTCAACCGCGACCGGATCCGCAAGGTGACCGTGAACGATGTGAACCGCGCTGCCGCCACCTATTTGAAACCCAGCAACCGCACGGTTGGGCTGTTCATTCCGGACGAGAAACCGGAGCGCGCCGAGATTCCCGCGACGCCCGACGTGCCGGCGCTCCTCAAGGGCTACCAGGGCGAAGCCGCGGTGGCCCAGGGCGAGGCCTTCGATCCCTCCCCCGCCAACATCGACGCTCGCACTCGCCGTGGCCAGATTGGCGACGGGCTGAAGCTGGCCTTCGTCGCCAAGAAGACCCGCGCCAACACGGTCAACCTGGTCCTCTCGCTGCACTTCGGCGACGAGAAGAACCTCATGAACCGCGGCTCGGTTCCGATGCTCACCGGACAGATGCTGATGCGAGGCACCAGGCGCCTGACCCGCCAGCAGATCAAGGACGAATTCGACAAGCTCAAGGCGCAGGTCGGAATCAACGGAGGACCTACCAGCGCCACGGCCACGATTCAAGCCACGCGCGAGAACCTCCCGGCGGTCTTGACGCTGGTGGCCGAGGTTCTCAAGGAACCGTCCTTCCCGGATTCCGAATTCGATCAACTCAAGCAGCAGATCCTCGTCCAGATCGAGTCGCAGCGGCGCGAGCCAATGGCCATCGGTTCGCTGACCATGAACCGGCACCTGGTTCCCTTCCCCAAAGGCGATGTCCGCTACGTTCCGACGATGGACGAAAGAGTTGAGCAGATAAACAGCGCCACCTTGGACGACGTCAAGAAGTTCCACGCGGAGTTCTATGGCGCGTCGAAGTCCGAGCTCGCTGTTGTGGGCGACTTCGATCCCGCGGAGTTGCAGAAGCTGGCCGCCGGCCTTTTTGGCGACTGGAAGAGCAAGGCGAGTTACAAACGCGTCGAGCGGCCGTACCAAAAGATCGCGCCGCTGAACCAGCCGCTTGAGACGCCCGACAAGGCCAACGCTGCATTCTTCGCCGGGCTCCCCGTCAATTTATCCGACGAAGACCCGGATTACCCCGCGCTCGTGCTGGGCGACTACATCCTCGGCGGCGGGTTCTTGAACTCGCGCCTGGCGACCCGCATCCGCCAGAAAGAGGGACTCAGCTTTGGCGTCGGATCCATGTTCCAGGCCGCGGCGAAAGACAAGGGCGGGGTATTCATGGCCTACGCCATCTGCGCTCCGCAGAACGTGCCGAAACTGGAGGTCGCCTTCAAGGAAGAGGTCGCCAGGGCCTTGAAAGACGGCTTTACGGAAGACGAGGTGAAGGCCGCCAAGGAGGGCTGGCTCCAGTCGCGCCAGGTCAGCCGGTCGCAAGACCGTGAGTTGGCCAGCCACATCGTGGGACAGCGCTTCTGGGACCGCAGCATGGCATTCGATGCGGACCTCGAGCAGAAGGTGCGGGCGCTCACGCCCGCGCAGATTCTCGAGGCCTTTCGCCGGCACATAAAGCTCGAAGACCTGTCCATCGTCAAAGCCGGCGATTTCAAGAAAGCCAATGTGACCTTCTGACCAAGCCTCAACCCTTGGTGTCGCTCAAAATGCGGCGGACGATCTCGGTGTTCTCTTTCACCTGATCGCTGAATCGGGGATAGAAGCCGATGATGATGGCGTCGGTCGGCTTGATGTTCGCCAGAGCGAAGCGGATGGACTTCTCGATAGCTTCGTGCGAATTGACGGTGCGGCCGGCGCCGAACACCTTGAAGGCCAGGCACGGCTTCTTGGTTGCGCGAATCGTCTTGCACATCCGCTCGGGATCCTTCTCCATGTAGATTTCGCCGACGGGCGCCTCACCGAAGGCCCGGCGCGCCTCATCGGGGGTGCGGGTGACGAAGTACAGGCAGGTCTGGTAATAATCGACGTCCCAGTTCTCGCTTTCGGCGGTCTCGACGACCGCGGGGTTGTGCGTGGAGAGGCCTACCATCACACCGGTGTCGCGGACCGCTTTGAGGAACTCCTTGATCTTGTGCTTCTCGCCGGCACGGAAGCGCTCGTCGGTGCGGTTGCCGTGATGGCCGATGCCGAGCGGCTGCATCTTCTTCACCACTTCGGGCATTTGGGAGAGGTCCTTCATGAGCGCGAAGTCGGCCAGCAGCACGAGATTCATCTTGCCGCCTTCCTGCCGGTAGCGCAGGTAGTCGGCGAGCGGCTGGTCGTTATAGTGGCACTGCCAGGTGCCGATTCCTTCGCGCTCGGCGCTCTTGAGCACCTCGACCTTGCGTTCCTGGGTGTACCACTCGCGCATGTCGGCATCGAAGATGCGATTGAAGTGCGAGTAGCCGTAGAAGGGGTTCGACCCGATGATCAGCCGCGTGATGTCGGCTTTGCCGAACTTGACCGTTGGCAGCAGGGCCGCGGTTGTTTCCCCGGCCGGCGCACCGCTCGCAACCGTCAGGGCTCCGCCCAGGCCTGCCGCCGACTTCAGAAAGCCCCGGCGCGAACCGGATCTCGCATCTTCGTGCATGGCAACTCCTTCGATTGAATTGTAGGCCTACGCCGTCCGCCGTGCGACCACCACGGTGATGTCATCGGTGGCGAGTTGTCCGGCCGTCCATGTGGCGACGGCCTCGTGCACCGCCTTGACGATCGCCGCCGCGGGCTCGCCGCGCTTCTCGACGACGACTTCCTTCACCCGCTCGTCGAACTCCTCTCCCGCGGGATTGAACGCCTCGGTGACGCCGTCGCTGTACAGCAGCAGAACGTCGCCCGGCGCCATCCTTGCGCGCTCTTCCTGATATCGAGCAGCCGCAAGGATGCCCAGCGGCGGGCCTCCGCCCTCCAGCAGCGCAATCTCTCCGTTCGGCCGGACCATGAACGGCGGGTTGTGCCCGGCGTTCGAGTAGGCCAGTTCCCCGCTACGCGGGTCAAGGACGGCGAAGAACAGCGTCACGAAACGGTTGGGCGGGCAGGCGCCCGCTATGCCGCGGTTCAGGCGGCCCAGCATCTCGGCCGTGTCGCCTGGGGTGTCGGCCAGCGCCTGCACTTTGGCCTGGAGGCTGGCCATCACCAGAGCGGCCGGCATGCCTTTGCCCGCTACGTCCGCGATCACGATGCCGATGCGGCCGTCCGGGTAAGCCAGGAAATCGTAGTAGTCGCCGCCCACGGTGCGGCAGGCGGCGTTGTATCCCGCCAGGTCCAGCCCGGCGACGGCCGGCGCCTCCGCGGGCAGAAGCTGGCGCTGGATCTCGGCGGCCTGCTCCAGTTCCGCGGCCATCGCTCTTTCCGCCTGCTCGGCTTCCGCCAGCCGCTCCCGCGCCATGCGCAGGCCGTCCACGTTGGGAGGGTTCGGGTCCTCGCTCGGGAGTTCGCGCTCGAACCGGTAGCCGATGTCCCGCACCGTCTGGATATAGATCGGATTGTGCGGGTCGGGCTCGATCTTCGCGCGCAGGGTGGTGACGCAACGGTCCACGCTGCGCCCGGTCACGATGATCGAGCTTCCCCAGACCGCGTTCAGGATCTCGTCGCGGGTCAGGGCGCGGCCCTGCCGCATCGCGAAATGCGCCAGCAGCCGGAACTCCTTGGCGGTCAAAGGGACCTCGCGGCCGCCCCGGAACAACTTGTGAGCCGCCAGGTCCAACTCGAATTCGCCGAACCGGAATACCTCGTCCTGCTTGGGCTGCGTGCGGCGGACCAGCGCGTTGGCCCGGGCCAGCAGCTCGCGAATGCGGAAGGGTTTGACCACGTAGTCGTCGGCGCCCAGGTTGAGTCCCAGAATGACATCCTCCTCCTGCCCTTTTGCGGTCAGCATCAGGATGGGGACCTCGGAACCCTGCTCGCGAACCGCGCGGCAGATCTCGTAGCCATTCACCTTGGGGAGCATGATGTCCAGCACGATCAGGTCGGGCGCGCCCTCCAGCGCCAATTGCAGCCCTCTCTCGCCGTCCGCCGCGGTCTCGACAAGGTATCCCTTGGAGGAGAAGTTATCCTTGAGTCCCCGCAGCAGGGCCGGATCGTCTTCGATGATCAGAACGCGGCTCTTCATGATCCGTCCACGGGAATCTCTACCTTGAATGTACTTCCGCTTCCCAGTTTGCTCTTGACGCTGATCGATCCGCCGTGCGCTTTCACGATGAACTCGACGATGCTGAGTCCGAGGCCGCAGCCTCCCGTGGCTCGCGACAACCGCTGGTCGGCCTGGTAGAACTTCCGGAAGATCTTCTTGGACTCCCGCGGGGAGAGGCCGATCCCGTGGTCCTCCACCTCGAAACACAGGTGCTTGTTTACGGCGTAGGCCCGCACCGCGATCCGCTTCTCGCCGGGCGAGTACTTGTACGCGTTGTCGAGCAGATTCAAGAGTACCGTCACCAGCGCTCCGGCATCCGCTCGCAGGCGCGGAAGCCCGGGTTCCACCTTCACATCCAGAAGGCAGTCGGGCGGGTGGAACCGTTCGCCGGCTGCCTCCACCGCCCCGGCCACGATTTCGGTGGCGTTCGTTTCGGCCAGCTCCAGCGAATACTTGTTGCGCTCCATGCGCGAGAAGGTCAGGAAGTTCTCGATCAGCCGGCTCAGCCGGGCGTTCTCTCGCGCGATCAACTCCAGGTATTCGCGGGTCTTCACCAGATCCAGCGAGCCTTCCTCCAGCAGCGTATCCACCAGCACGCGCATCGACGCGAGCGGCGTTTTCAGCTCATGGGAGACCGAAGCCACCAGGTCCGTCTTCAGCCGCGCCAGCCGCATCTGCCGCTGGAGCAGTCGTGCGGCGACCAGCGCCGCAATCGCCATCACCGCGATCACCAGGAACCCGGTCCACAGATAGAGGCTTCTCTGAGGCTGTCCGAAGGACGCGGTGTCCGCGGGCAGAAGCGTGACCTGCCACCCGGGCAGACGCATTCCCAGGGGACTCGAACTCCCCTCGGGAGCCCGCGCTCCGGGCTGAGAGATGACCAGCCGCTGGTCCGAGATCAACTGGCGCATACGGCCGAGCACGGTATCCGTGCCGAGCAGGGCCAGGACCCGCCCGTTGGCCGATCCCAGTTTCCAGATCCCCTCGAGAGCCGTCTCGCGCAGCGCGGCCTCAACTACCGGAGCCGGTTCCCTCTCCAGGTACCGCGCCGCCAACTGCTCCGCTTCGAAGGTCGGGAGTTCCGCCAGATCGCTAGGGAGTTTCAGAGCCCGCATCTCTCGCATCAGGAACAGCCGCTGGCTCCCCGAAAGCGGCGTGTTCTCGTAATCCAGGACCAAGGCCCTCAACCGGCGCGCCAGCGGCAGGAAGCGCCGGTCCTCGGGTTTCTTCATGAACTGTAACGCCATCAGGGTGGCATCGGCGGAGATCAGACGGCCTTGGAGGTCCGTTGCGCGGTCATAGTCGGAGCGCGCCACCAACTCAATCGCGGCCTCCTTGTTTCCGGTCCGAACCAGGCACCGGCCCTGCGCCTGCAAGGCCCGCGCGCGCAGGAAGGGATCCGGCGCCGACCGGGCGATTGCGGCGTAGGCCTCCGCGGCGGCCCCCGGCGAACTCTCCTCCACCCGCACGGCCAGTGACCACTCGGCCCGCGCGAGCGCGGGGTCTTTCATGGGCGCCGCCGGCGGAGCGGGATAGGACAACCTCTTCTTCTCATCGAAGCAGACTACGGAATCGGCCAGGCCGGCGCCAATACACCGCGCGAACAGGGCCCCGCCGCTCGACTCGCGCGCCTGCTGGTCCAGCGCCGCCACGCTCCGTTCCCAGTTGCCCTCCAGCCGCTCGCGAATCGAGACCACCTGGCTGCGATCGGCCTCGGCCAGCTTCTGGGCCACCGCCTGGCGCTGGTTGCTCATGGCTTCGTTCATGAACCACAACAGGCACGCCGTCGGGATCAGGACGGCCAGCAGCAACAGCAGCAACACGGGCCACAACTCGCGGTTGTAGCCCGTTGCTCCGCTCAATCGGACCTGTTTCACTGGCTGGTCACCGCAATTTTAGGCTCTCCAGAATCGGATCGAACCGCTTCTGGAACTTCTCGAGTTCACCCGGCTCGAGCCGGGCCTGAATTCGGGCGCTTAGCGATTCACTCTGCACCCAGGTCACATACTCTACTTGCTTGTGGTCCTTGACCACAGGATCGACAAGATCGGCGACGTAGCTGAGAGCCGAGCGCCCCCCAATCTGCCGGCTCTGCCAGCTTCCCTCCCTGACCTTGTAATCCTTCACCGACTCCGCCTGATTCCCGGCGAATTCCTCCGCCTGCGGTCTCAGCCCGCGCTCGATGGCGTCCTTCTGCGTCTGCTTCTTCTCCACACGAAGAGTGCAACTGGCAGTTGCTTGAGGATCGAGCAGAAGCACCGTGACGGGACCTCCGGGCTTGGATATGCCGGCGCCTTCGACCTTCATGGACAGCCAGTCCCCAGGGGCGGCAACCGAGAAGCCCATCCCGTCATCCCGGAACGTCCGCTGAGGACCGGGGTCGCCCGTCCTCGCGCGGCTCAACTCCGCCACCACTACACCGCTCGATTCCAGCTTCACGAGATAACGCGGGCCGTCCGTCGAAATCCAGAAGGTCTGGTTCAGCGCGTTCAATTGGATCTTGTAGCACCGGAACTTGCCAGCGGGCACTTCGACATCCTCCGTCGCGACGACTTCAAAGCCGGCCTTAACCACCAGACCGGTTGGCGAGAGAATTGGCACGGTGACTTTGAACCCGGGCGCCAACGGCATTCGTCGCAGCAGGTAGAGCCACTCGTTGTTGTCATAGGTGGAGGCTTCCAGATCGATCGTGCGAGGGTTGTCCTGGCCCTTGGTCCAGATTCGCGCCTGCCGCCCCTGGTATTCCAGGCGAAACTGGCCCAACAGGTACTCGATCGAGGAGGAGACTGGCTTAAGGCTCTCTCGATCCATCGTGACTCGGCAGAGCTGTTGCATTCCCATGGTGTAGGTCCGGCTCTGGGCCAGCCAGCGATGCGCGGGATCTCCCGGCGCCGCATCGATCGAGAACACTATCGCGCCCGCCGTCATGCCTCCCGCCAGCTTTATGTTCAGCTCCAGCACTTCGCCGTCCGTCCAGGGCGCCGGAAGCAGCTTCAGCCCCCCAGGCACGTGTTCCCGCGCCTTCTCTACCAGGTCTTTCTGCTCGGCATAGTTGTCGATGACCGCCTGGAACGCCTTGGCGGCCTCGGCCGTCTCGCCTTTGGCCAGCAGGCAGACCCCCAGCCGGTACTGCGCCTGGGCCGCGTAGCCCCGATTCTCCTTGGCCGTCGCCAGGAGCTGTCTGTAAATCTTCACCGCGCCGTCCAGATCCCCCAGGGTTTCCTGGGTGTAGATGCCTTTCTGGAGCAGCTCGGAAACGGTTTGCGCAGCGGCGGGTGATCCGGCGCTCAACGCCGCCATAAGCGCAACAGCAAGTACTGCCTTCTTCATCTCGTCTTCCTCTCTGAGAAGACTCTACAGACCCGATGTTACCCAATTGTAACCGCCAGGTCCTTTTTCAGCACCGGCCCAGCGGTCCCCCTCTTTTTTGCTGGAACTCCGGCTTGACTTCGGCGTCCAATGGAGTAGGAGGACCGGATATGAGCAACACGGCGAATCGATTGAAGCTCTACGAGGCGATTCTGGCCCTCATCGAGCAGATGCGCGCGGAGACCGGTGACGAGTCTCTGGGCGCCTCCATCGAGCGTGTCGTTGTCGACACCCAGTTCCGCGAACTCGAACGCGAGATCCTCGAGGACCCCGGCCCGATCGAGCCCTGGCTCATCCGCCGTCGCCGCGGCGAGGCCTAGCGTAGCGCGCTACCGCAGCGCCTTCTGAATCGCTGCTTCGGCTATCGGCGCCATCAGCTCGTAACCTTTGGTGTTCGGATGCAGCCCGTCCTCCGAATAGCCTTCTCGCAGCATGCCCTTGTCGTCCACCAGTGCCCCGTAGTAGTCCGCATAGACCGCGTGTGCTTTGGCGGCATATTCGCGCAACCACGCGTTTAGCTTCAGAATGTCCGCCGGCGGGCGGTGCTCGGTCTGCTTGCGCGCGGTGTAGTCGCTGACCGGCGCCACGGAGCACAGGATCACCTTGATGCCGTGTACCTGCGCAAGCTCCGTAATCGCCTGGATGTTCTCCCCGACCATCGCCGGCGTTTGCGGCCCGGTGTTTCGCGAAATGTCGTTCGTCCCGGCGAGAACGATGAGCGCGGCGGGCCTTAGATCGATCACATCGGGGAAAACGCGCACCAGCATCTGCGAGGTTGTCTGCCCGCCAATGCCGCGATTCACGTACGGCTTGTCCGGGAAGTACTGCGCCAGTTTCCAGCCGTCGGTGATGGAATCCCCGAGAAACACCACGCGCCGCGGGTCCGGTGACAGCGCCTTCAGCCGTTCGTTGTCCGCGTGATATCGGCCGAGCTGATTCCAGTCCTGAAGTTGATCGGCGAGACTCTGCGCCGTCCCTGGCAGGCAGCAATTCGCCTTCGGCGGCTTGAAGTCCTCCACCAACTGGCACTCGGCGGCCGCGGGTAGCAGAAGCGCCGCGAAGAGAAGTCTTGGAACGTTACGGTGCATTGGTCCTCCCCGGCCATTATGCCATCCTCGGGGACAGACGTCAGTGTCCCAAGCGTAGTTTGCGCGTGGACACTGCCGTCTGTCCCCTCCTACACTGGAATCAAGCAATGCAGCTCTCGCAACGGATCGATTCCGGCGACCAGGCCCTCCTCCTGGCGGTGGATGCCGCGCTGGCCGAGGCCGCGCGCAGAAGTGGCCCCTGGCTGGTCTGCCGCCCGGGCTGCACCCCGTGCTGTATGGGCCCGTTTCCCATCACCCCCCTCGACGCCCACCGGCTGCGGCGGGGCCTCGCCGAACTCGCGGCGCGCGATCCCCAGCGCGCCGCCCGCATCCGCCAGCGCGCCGCCGCCGCCCGAAATGAAGACGACGAGCCCTGTCCCGCGCTCGCCCCGGAATCCGGCCTCTGCGAGCTATACGCCGCGCGCCCCATTATCTGCCGCACCTTCGGCCCGTCGGTACGCTGCGGCTCCGGGGGCCTCGGTATTTGCGAATTGTGTTTCCAGGGCGCCAGCGACGCTGAAATCGCCGCCTGCGAGGTCGACATCGACCCCGACGACCTGGAATCGGCCCTTCTCAAAGAACTGGAGCAGACCACGGGCGCGCGCGACGACACCCTGGTCGCTTCCGCCCTGGCCGGCTGATCCTCGTGCTAACCTCTGTATTGCGATCGGAGGGATCAATGGCCACTTCACGTCGAACGTTTCTGGCTGCTGCTTCGGGAGCCCCGGCGCTGCGGGCGTTACAGGGGTCGCCGGGCGACCGGATCCGAATCGGGTTGATCGGCGCCGGCGAGCGCGGCCTGGCTCTGTTCAGCGAGGTGCGCCGCTCGGGTGAAAACGCCGCCATCGTCGCGGTCTGCGACGTCTGGCGTGTGAACCGCGAAGCCATGGCCGCGCGCATCCAAGCGGCTTTCGGGGCCGCGCCGAAACAGACCACGCGCTACCAGGAGTTGCTGGCGATGAAGGAAGTCGACGCCGTTCTCATCGCCACGCCGGACGTTGGCCACCCGTGGATCCTCATCGACGCCGTCGCCGCCGGCAAGGACGTCTACGTCGAGAAGCCCTTCGCAATCTCCCTCGACGGCGCTACGAAGGCCTACGCCGCCGTGAAGCGCTCCAAACAAGTCGTCCAGGTCGGCACGAACCGGCGCAGCGAGCCCGGCCTGATCGGGGCCGCCGCCGCGGTCCGGAGCGGCACGCTCGGCAAGATCACTCGAGTGGACATGGAGGTCCACTTCCAGGAGCCGCGCTGGGCGCGCGATTACTCGATGATCAAAGCGGAAGACGTCGACTGGGAGGCATTCTGCCTCGGTGGCCGCATCCAAAGGCCGTTCGACGCCCGGCTGTTCCGGCGGTGGCAACTGTTCCGCGAAACCACCAACGGCATCCCGGGCCTCTGGATGTGCCACTACATCGACGAAGTGCCCTGGTTCCTGGGAATGCCTTACCCGACGAGCGCCGTCGCCCTCGGCGGCGTCTACCTGTGGAAGGACGGGCGCCAGACCTCGGATGTGTTCCAGGCAATGCTCGAATACCACGAAACCCTGGTCACCTTCGCCATGAGCCTGACCAACGCGGCCGGCTGGCGCGACCTCTGGTTCGGCACGCGCGGCACTCTGGACGCCAGAGCGCTGAAAATCACCGGCGAAGGCAGCCGGGCCCCCGACCGCATCGTAGACCCGACCCAGATCGAGACAAAGCCGGTGGAGTCCCACATGGCGAACTTCCTGCGCTGCGCGCGCAGCCGCCAGACGCCGCGCGCCAGCGTCGAGGCCGGCTTCTCGCACGCCGTGGCCTGTTGTATGGCAGCCTCCTCTCTGGAGACCGGCCGCCGGATCTCCTTCGACGCGGCCAAGCTCGAGATTCGATGACCCGCAGGCGCCTGTTGCAGTCCTTTGCCGCCCTGCCTTTCCTCAAGGACGCCCCGCCGATCCGCGCCATCGAGGTGTTCCCGGTCCGCTACCCCGTCGACGGTTTCTTCAAGTTCTTCTCCAAGCCCGAGCGCCCCGCGGTGCTGGTCAAAGTGACTTGCGAGGACGGCGCCGTCGGCTGGGGCCAGAGCGTCCCGCTCCCCACCTGGAGCTACGAGACGCTGGAGTCGGCGACGGGCACGCTGCGCAACTATCTCGCGCCCGCCCTCATCGGCAAGAACCCCACGGACCTGGCCGCCGCCCACGCCGCCATGAACAAGGTCATCGCGCCCTCCTACTCGACCGGGATGCCGATCGCCAAAGCCGGGCTTGACTTGGCTTTGCACGACGTCGCGGGCAAGCTCGCCGGCAAGAGCCTGCCGGAGCTTTGGGGCCGGAAGCCGCTCCAGCGAATCGCGCTGAGCTGGACGGTAAACGTCAAGTCGCTCGATGAGGTCGAGCCGCTGGTCGAGCGCGGCCGCCAGCGCGGCTATCGCCACTTCAATATCAAGGTCGGGCCGGACCCTGCATTCGACGTGCCGCTCGCCAGCGTCGTGCGCCGCCTGGCTCCCGAGTCTTTTCTCTGGGCGGACGCCAACGGCTCCTATGATATGGAGACGGCTCTCCTGGCGGCCCCCAGGCTGCGCGACGCGGGAGTGGACGTCCTCGAGCAGCCCGTCCCGCCGAACCGCCTGAGCGGCCTGGCGGCCTTGAAGAAGCAGGGCGCGCTTCCTATCATCCTCGACGAAGGCGTGGTCTCCGTCGTCGATCTCGAAGAGTTCCACAAGCTCGGATTACTCGACGGAGTGGCCATGAAGCCGGCGCGCACCGCCGGGCTGTTCGATGCGCGCCGCCAGGTCGAGTATCTCGAGCGCAACAAGCTGATGTTTCTGGGCAGCGGCCTCACCGACCCCGACGTGTCCCTAGCCGCATCGCTGGCCCTGTATGGGGCCTATGCCCTGCGGTACCCGGCTGCGCTGAACGGCCCGCAGTTCCTCTCCGGGTCGTTCCTGAAGCGGCCCTTTCGAGTGGAAGGAGGTGCTCTCAATGTGCCCACTGGTCCAGGCCTCGGTGTCGAGGTGGACGAACAAAAGGTCCGCGAGGCGGCGCATGATTAGGATTGCCACCCTGCTGTTGGCCGCCGCCTGTGCGGCTGCCGCCCAGGGCCCGTTCGCCTGGAAGGATCACCGCGACGGCCGCATCGAGCTTCTGGAGAACGGCAAGACCGTCCTGGTCTACAACTATGGCCCGCAACTGCGCCAGGGCGCGCCGGAGGATCGCCGCCGCTGCTGCTACATCTTCCCCCTGTTCACCCCCGCGGGCGTTTCCGTGCTCGACGACTTTCCCAAGGATCATTGGCATCACCGCGGCGTCTTCTGGGCTTGGCCCGTGGTGGAGACCAGGGAAGGGAAGTACGATCTCTGGGGTCTCCAGGGCGTCGCGCACCGTCTCGAACGGATTTTCGAAGCCGCTGCCGAGGCCTCCTCCGCCCGGCTCGTAGTCGAGAACGGCTGGTACGCCGGCGACCGCAGAATCGTGCGGGAGGCTCTCCGCCTGACCGTCTTCCCCACCCGCGGCGAAGCCCGTGAGTTCGAAGCGGAACTGCGCCTGGAGGCGATCGAGGGCCCCGTGACCTTGCGCGGCTCTCCGGACAGCGGAAAGAGCTACGGAGGCTTCAGCGCCCGCTTTGCCCCGCGCACTGGCACCGTCCTGAGAGCCGACGGCGCCGTGCTCTCAAAGGACGAGGATCTGAACCCCCACCATTGGGCCGAGCTCGAAGCTTCCTACGGCGGCCGCCGCGCCATCCTCCGCATCACCGCGGATTCGGCGAATCAGTGGTGCCTGCGCCACTACGGCTTCATCGGCGCCGCCTTTCCCGGACGTACCGAGAAAGTCCAAGGCTACACGCTGGAGCCCGGCAGACCCCTCACCCTGCGCTACCGCCTCCGCGCCGCTGACGTCCCCTGATCCCCAACCGTCGCTCCCACCAGCCTGCCAGCGCAGCTACCGAATCCAGCACGGAACCGGCGCCCCGGTGCACATCGTAGCGCTCCTGCCGTAACACCGTAGTGGTGCGCCTACGCCTTCAGGCTTCCCCAGACGCTCCGCCCGCCGAGCTCTGCCTTGGCCAGTGTCCCGCGCCACCCCCGCGGATCGCACTCCATCGCGCGCTTGAAATGCTCCTTCGCTACCGCTTCGTTGCCCAGCGCCTGCATCGCCATGCCCGCCCGGTAGTGCGTTCCGGCGAGTCCCAGTGGGGACTTCTTGTTCGTGCCCTTCAGCGCGTTCTCGATCGCTGGCGCCACCTCGGCCGACCGTCCCAGTCGCGCCAGCGCCCAGGCCTTCACCGCCCAGTAATCGTCCTGGATCCGGCGGCTGAGGCGCCGGTCGCGCCAAGACATCCCCGCGCGATCATTGATCCGCTCGGCGTACTCCAGAGCCTGCTCCGGGTTCTTCCCCTGGCGCAGCAGCAACTCCGCCATCCGGAGATACGGGAGGCGAAACCCCGGAACGGCGTGCAGGGCGGCCTCGTAGCTGCGCATTCCTTCGTCGTACCGGCCCTGCTCGACCAGCGCGTCTCCCAGATTGTCGAGAGCGAGCGCCTGCTCAATACCCGTGCGTAATCGGGCGATGGCGCGCCGCAGCGTGTCTTCGGCCTCGCGGTACCGCCCCGCCAGCAGCAGCACGGCCCCGCGCAGCCTCAGCGCTCCCGCGCCTTCGGGGTGGTAGAAGTAGAACCCCCGGATGACCTTCAGCGCGCCATCGTAGTCGCAGCGCCGCAGCGCCCTCATCATCAAGAATGTCCGCAGCAAGGCGTACGACATCGTCGCGGCGACCGCGGCGAGCATCCATGTGACAGGGTGTTCCACGAACCACGGAAGCCACTGAGGGTTCAGAAGGAGGAACAACACCACCACTCCAGCCACTGCTTTCCGCGTGATGCCCCAGTCGTAGCGCGGAGCTCCGCCCGGCCCGATTGGGTCCCAAGGCTTTGGCTTCCGCTTCGTCAACGACCGCACGAACGTCACCGCCAAGTGCAGCCCCAGCGCCATCACAACAAAGGTCCACGCAGGCGCTCCCCGCCACAGCAGGCGCAAGATCCAGTACCCAATCAGCGCTGCCAGGATCACGCCCGCAAATGCCAGCCCTCCCCACCAGGAGGAGTCCCGCGCCAGCCTCTGCTCGGCCCGCTCCAGCTCCCGGGGGACCTCGCCCGTCGCGTGCTCGACTGCCTGCCGCACGCGCCGGTGTTCCTCGAGCTTGCGACGACTGAGGCGCTTGAACATCCACAGCGCAACTCCGACGAACCCAATCAGCATCGCCAACGGAACCGCCAGGTACACCCACCATCGGCTCCGCACCGAAGTGTCCGGCGGCACACCGATGACCCACAGCGCGCCATCCGGCCCCAGCCCCATGCTGGCAATCGCTTTCACGCCGTCCCGAGGCGGAGCCAGATGCCGCCAGGCCACGCCCTCGAATTCGAGAATGCCAACGCTGGTCGCAAACCACGTCCGGCCGCCCGCCGACACCGCGTCATTGATCCACTCCGCTTCAACCAGGCCGATTTGCGCCCACGTGTACGCAGCCTCCGTTCTTCCGTCCATCGAGATGGACCGCAGGCCTTCGTCTTCCTCCAGCCAGATGCGGTCTGCGGTTCGGCCGACCAGCACCGCCCCTTTGGGCTTCCGCCCCCCTGGCGTGACCGACGCCCAGTTCGCGCCATCGAATCGCCACACCCCGCTTCGCACCAGCCACAGCGCTCCGTCCAAGGTGCGCGCCAGCGCGGGCCGCGTCATCTCCGGCTCATCTCCCCACTTCTCTCCCTCTAGCTCGACCTTGTGGATCGTCCACCGCCCTCCTTCAAAATGAGACAGGTTGCCCTCGCGATCGATCACCCAAACCTGGCCGCCACCGGCCACGATCGACGAAGCCTCCCTACTCGCCACCGCCTCGTGGTAGAAACGCCAGCGCTGCCCGTCCCAGTGCAGCACGCCCTCAGACGTCGCGGCCCAGACCTCTTCTCCGTCCAGGACGAAGCCCCAGGAAACGTAACCCTTCCGGGTGCCGAAATCCACGCCCGTGTAGCTCCGCCACGCGCTGCCCTCCAGGCGGCTGAATCCGGCATCGCCCCAGGTCTGCACCCAGACCGCGCCGCCGCGGGAAACCCGGAGCGTCTCGGGATATCCCGCCGGCGCTGGCAGTCGCTGCCACCCCTCCCCGGCCTGGTGCAGCACGACGCTTTTCGGTGAGGTGGGAAAGACCGGCAGCCATCTCGGCCCCAGCAGCACGACGGCCACCAGCAGCGCCAGCGCCACCATGGGGGCCAGCATCGAGCGCAGCCCGGACGTTTTCTCGGGTTTCGGAAGCTGGGTGTTCTCCGGCATGTCCTCTCCCTCGCCGCCCACGGCAAAACCGATGCCGCAGTCCGGTTCCAAAGAGTATACACCAGGGAGCTATCGGAGCCCGGCCGCTACGTCCTTGGACGCGAACCTCTTAGCCGTGCGCCCCTACTCTCGAAGCCGCGCGCCGCGCGATTTCTTCGGGCGTGACGTCTTCCTTGTGCGTGGCGATCCACCAGCGATTGCCGGCCGGGTCCTTGACGCCCGCGTTGCGGTCCCCGTAGAACTGGTCCGCCGGCGCCATCTCCGAGACCCCGCCGGCCGTCAGCGCCCGCTGGTACACCGCGTCCGTGTCGGTCACGTACAGATAGAACATGCCCGGCATCGGCTGGTGCTCGCCCATCGGCTCACCCAGCATGATGTTCGAGTCGCCGATTCTGACCTCGGCGTGCATGATTCTGCCGTCCGGCCCCGTCATGCGCGGGTGTGTTTCCTCAGCGTCAAAGGACTGCTTGAGGAAGTCGATCACTCCGGCCACGCCTCGAACAACCAGGTATGGCGTAACGCTGTGGTAACCGTCAGGTATGGGTTTCACTGCCATAACATCCCCCCTATGGCTCCACTATACCTTGTCCCGCGCCCTGCCCGAGGCGGCCCAAACCTTAGAATGAGTTTGTGGGTACATCTGCCGCCGGTCAGCCTCCTCTTTCACCCTCCGCGGAAAGCCGAAAGCCCTGGCTCCTGGGCGCGGGCATTTTCGTGGCGGCGATCGCGGTTTTCAAGTTGCTCCTCCATCTCTATGCCGGCCGCCATTACGGCTGCTTCATCGACGAGCTCTACTACCTCGCCTGCGCCGGCCACCTCTCCTGGGGTTACGTCGACCAGCCCCCGCTGATTGCATGGATCGCCAAGATCGCGCGGGTACTGCTGGGCGACTCCCTTCCTGCCATCCGTTTCCTGCCAGCCCTGGCCGGCGCCGCGAAAGTGCTGCTCGCGGGCCTCATCGCCCGCGAATTGGGTGGGCGGCGATTTGCCCAAGGGCTGGCGGCGCTCTCCATCCTGGTCGCGCCGGGTTTTTTGGCCGTCGACAACTGGCTTTCGATGAACGTTTTCGAGCCTTTGTTCTGGATGGCTTGCGCTTACCTCGTGATTCGCATCGTCCGGACCGGCAACCACAAGCTCTGGCTGTGGTTCGGCCTGCTCGCGGGAATCGGGTTGGAGAACAAGTACTCCATGCTGATCTTCGGTTTTGGAGTTATTGTCGGGCTCCTGCTGACTCCCGAACGGCGCTTCTTCCGCAGGCCCTGGTTCTGGGTCGCCGGCCTGGTCGCGTTCCTCATCTTCCTCCCCAATCTCGTGTGGAACGTCCAGCACCACTTCCCGTTCCTGGAATTGCAGCAGAACATCCAGCGAAGCGGCCGGAATGTCCCTCTGCCGCCTTTGGCGTTCCTGGGCCAGGAGCTACTCACCATGCATCCGCTCGCCGCCCCGGTATGGCTGGCGGGCCTCTGGTTTCTCTTCTTCCGGCGCCAGGGGAAGCCATTCCGTGCGCTCGGCTGGGCCTGGCTGATCGCGGCTGCATTGATCGTGATTCTCAACCCGCGCGCCTATTACCTCTATCCCGCGTTCCCGATCCTGTTTGCCGCCGGCGGGGTGATGTGGGAGTCCTGGCTGATTCGTCCTCGGCTCCAATGGATCAAGCCGGTTTATGTGGCGCTTATGGTTCTGTCCGGAGCGGCGTTCCTGCCGGCGGTACTCCCCGTGCTGCCGGTTGAGATGTACATCCGCTATGCGGCAGCCATGCATCTCCAGCAACCCCGTATCGAGACCTTCAAACTGGGCCCCCTGCCACAGTTGTATGCCGATCAGTTCGGATGGGAGGAGATGGCGGCCACGGTGGCGCGTGTCTATAACGGCCTGCCTCCCGACGTGCGAGCCAAGACGGCGATCTTCGGGCAGAACTACGGCCAGGCCGGCGCGGTGGACCTGTTTGGCCCGAAATACGGTCTCCCCAAGGCCATCAGCGCCCACCAGACGTATTACCTCTGGGGACCGCGCGGCTACACCGGCGAAAGCATGATCGTCATGGCCGGCCGCCGGGAAGTGCTCGAAAAGAGATTCGCCGTGGTGGAAAAGGTCGCCCGAGTCGAGCATCCCTACTCCATGCCTTACGAGCACTTCGACGTGTTCTATTGCCGCGGCTTGAGCCAGCCCCTGAAAGACCTCTGGCCCAAACTAAGGGCCTGGTGCTGATCGGAAGGCAGTCCCCGGTTGCCCCCGCGCTTCACAACCCGAACTGCGCGTGATACCTCCGGGGCAGCTTGGCCGGCTTGAGGCTACGGTCGCAGAACAGGTGCTTGGTTTCACCGGTGGTGAGCAGGCGGCCGTCCCCGGCGCGACGCATCTCGTAGCCGAACTGAACCATGCGCGGGCTGGCTTTCTTCACCCAGGTCTTGACGACCACCTGGTCGTCGAAGCGCGCCGGGTGCACGTAGCGGCATTGTGCTTCCACCACCGCCAGCAGCACGCCGTCCTCCTGTTCCATGTCGCGGTAGTTGAAGCCGGCCGACTTGCACCACTCGACCCGCCCCACTTCCATCCACACAAGGTAGTTGGCGTAGTAGGCGACGCCCATTTGATCGGTCTCGGCATAGCGGACGCACAGCCGCGTTTCGTTTGCCTGCATATCTAGTAGGATAAGGCTCCAGCCTTGTCCCCGTCGCCCTTCGCGCTACCATACGAGTAATGGGTCCCTCACAAGCGGGCGAACCGCCCAAGCTCCCGATTCCAGGTGTCCGCAATCTGATCGCGGTTGGTTCCGGAAAGGGAGGCGTCGGCAAAACCACGGTCGCGGTCAACCTCGCGCTGGCGATGGTCCGGCTGGGCCACCGCGTCGGGTTGCTGGACGCCGACGTGTACGGGCCCAACGTTCCGCTGATGTTGGGCGTCAAGGAGATCCCGGAGGCGATCGGGGACCGCATCCAGCCCATCGAACGCCACGGCCTGCGCGTCATGTCCATGGGCTTCATCAGCCCCGGCGACAAGCCGTTGATCTGGCGCGGGCCGATGCTGCACAGCGTAGTCCAGCAGTTTCTGCGCGGCGTCGATTGGGGCGACCTCGACTACCTCGTCGTCGATCTGCCGCCCGGAACCGGCGATGTGCAGCTCACCCTCATCCAAACCGCGCCGATTACCGGCGCCATCGTGGTAACCACGCCCTCCGACGTATCCCTGGAGGACGCGCGTAAGGCCGTGCACATGTTCCGCCAGGTGCGCGTCGAGGTGCTGGGCATCGTCGAGAACATGAGCTACCTGGTTTGCCCGCACTGCAACCAGCGGGTGGACGTGTTCAGCTCCGGCGGCGGCCAGCGTACCGCGGCGCGCATGGGGGTTCCTTTCCTCGGCGAAGTGCCGCTCGATCCCGAGGTGCGCATCGGCGGCGACACCGGCGAGTCCGTGGCCCTGCGGCCGCCCGACGACCCCCACGCAGCGGCGTTCTACACGCTCGCGCGCGATACCATCGCGCGCCTCGAAGAGGCCGGAGCGCCCCAAGGCCCCAAGATCGAAATCACCGACTAAGTGGCCTGCGGCGCCTCAATCTTCTTCTTGCCGATCAGGTTGTCAAGCGCACAGACCCCTGGACCCGCCAGCACGAAAACCACATTGGCGATCAGCAAGGTTAAAGCGTACTCGACCCCGGCGGGCAGGAAGAACCCACCCTTCAGATGCACCGCCAGGATTGCCACCGCCATATTGATGGCCAGCAGCAGGGCCGCCCAACGCGTCAGCAGGCCGAAGAACAGCGCCAGGCCCCCCAGTAGCTCCACCAGCGTCACCACCACCGCCGACACCTCCGGCAACGGGATCCCAATTCCCTTGAACATCCCAGCCACGCCGGTAAAGTGGTAGACCATCAGTTTCTGATACCCGTGGGCTGCAAACACCACGCCCACCATCATTCGCAGGGGGGCAATGCCCCGGCCATGCCAGCCGTACTTCGCGACATCCGCCATAGTATCCTCCTCAGAATTAATCACCCACCAGCGCCGCGTGCAGGTAGTCCCGGTGCATGCGCGCGATCACCTCGATCTTGATCCGCTTGGGGCAAACCGCCTCGCACTCGCCGATGTTGGTGCAGTGGCCGAACCCTTCCTTGGTCATCTGAACCACCATGGCGATGGCCCTGCGGTCGCGCTCCGGCTCGCCCTGCGGCAGCAGGCCGAGGTGCGCGATCTTGGCGCCGGTGAACAGCGCCGCCGAACCGTTCGGGCACATGGCCACGCAGGCCCCGCAGCCGATGCAGGCGGCCGCGTCCATCGAGAGCTCGGCTTTCTCCTTGGGTACCAGGATCGAGCCGGCCTCCGGCGCGCTGCCCGTCCGCACCGAAATGTAACCGCCCGCCGCGATGATGCGGTCGAACGCGCCGCGGTCCACCGCCAAGTCCTTGATCACCGGGAAGGCCCGCGAGCGCCACGGCTCCAGGTACAGCTCGTCGCCATCCTGGAAGTAGCGCATGTGGAGCTGGCAGACGGTGGTGCCACGCTCGGGCCCGTGCGCCACCCCGTTGATCATGAACCCGCACATCCCGCAGATGCCCTCGCGGCAGTCGTGGTCAAAGGCGATCGGCTCCTCGCCTTTGGCGATCAGCCCTTCGTTCACCACGTCGATCGTCTCCAGGAACGACATGTGCGTGCTGATGTCCTTGGCCTCGTAGCGGACCATCCGGCCGGGGTCGCTCGCGTTCTTTTGCCGCCACACGTGGAGGATGAGGTTCATTTGTAGCTCCGTTGCGCTGGAAGCACGTACTCGAATTTCAGGGGTTCCTTGTGCAGAGCCGGGGCGTTCCCCGCGCCGCGGAATTCCCAGGCCGCCACGTAGGAGTACTCGGCGTCATTGCGCAGCGCCTCGCCTTCCGGGGTCTGGTACTCCTCGCGGAAATGGCCGCCGCAGCTCTCGTTGCGCTCGAGCGCGTCCAGGCACATCAGCTCGGCCAGTTCGAAGAAATCGCCGACCCGGCCGGCCTTCTCGAGCGACTGGTTAAACTCCTCGCCGTCGCCGGGCACGCGCAAATTCGTCCAGTACTGCTCGCGCAGCTCGGGGATCTTGGTGAGCGCGTGCTTCAGACCCTCGGCCGTGCGCCCCATGCCGCAGTACTCCCACACCAGCTTGCCCAGCTCGCGGTGGAAGGAATCCACTGATCGCGTGCCCTGGATGTCCAGGAGGCGCTTGGTGTTCGCGGCCACCTCCGCCTCGACGGAGCGGACCGCTGAGTGGCTCGTGTCGATCTTCTCGAACTTGTTGGTCGCCAGGTAGTCCCCGATGGTGTAGGGCAGGATGAAGTAGCCGTCCGCAAGGCCCTGCATCAGGGCGCTCGCGCCCAGCCGGTTCGCTCCGTGGTCGGAGAAGTTCGCCTCGCCGATCACGTATAGCCCGGGGACGGTGCTCATGAGATTGTAATCCACCCACAGCCCGCCCATCGTATAGTGGCTGGCCGGATAGATGCGCATCGGCCACTTGTAGGGGTCCTCGCCGGTGATGCGCTCGTACATCTCGAACAGGTTGCCGTAGCGCTCATCGATCACCGCGCGG
>Ga0187850_10001558_pt1 | contig 24210 bp, 16 predicted proteins | sample June2016WEW_4_15_FD_132436 | JGI IMG/M metagenome (GOLD analysis project Ga0187850, IMG submission 132436) | Peatland microbial communities from SPRUCE experiment site at the Marcell Experimental Forest, Minnesota, USA - June2016WEW_4_150 | ecosystem: Environmental > Terrestrial > Soil >...
CAGTCAATCCTGTGGTGACATGGGGATTGTCGTACACATAGGCGTCGTCATCGAGGGTAAGGAAGCCATGGTTTTGCACGGGCCAGAAGACGACGAGGGTGATCACAATGAGAAGGGGGATTATGTACCGCTCTCCCGAGGTCGCAGCCACTCGCTGTTTGTCCGGCCGCCCCTTGATTTTCCTTCCAGACCCGCCTGACATTCGGATCTCTCATTTCAGCGACAGTCACAACGACTCCCGATTTCGCCGCAGGCTAGTTGTGCGACTGCCGCATTAGAATAGAAATTGGGGCTATCCCTCCCCCCAAAAAGACAGCAGCCACTAATACCACGAATTTCACGAAGCGTTCCAGCGGCATTCGTGAAATCTGTGGAATTGGTGGCTGCGTCTCCTGGTAACGCAGGGAGAGGCCCGGACCGATCCGTGCCCCTCCCTAATTGACAGGTTAGAAGTTGATGCGCATGACGATTTGGATCAATCGTCCGCCCGGATCCTGCTGGTTGCTCGCATCCGTGTAGGCGCTGGTTATTCGGGCGAAAGACGTGCTGCTCCCGGCGAGGCTGGCGAATCCTGTGAAGTTGATGTTGTTGAACGCGTTCAGGAACTCGCCGCGCAATTCGAAATTCTTGTTCTCGTTGAACCTGATGCGCTTCACCAGGCTCAAGTCAAAGCGCGTAAACATGGGCCCTCGGAAGTAATGGTGGCGCGGCGCGCAGTCGCCGGTGACGATCTGGACGCAATTGCCCGCGCCTCCCATTCCGGCAGGTTCGATATAGCGTCCGGTCGGCACGCCGTAAGCGGCGCTGTACATGCTCGTGCCCGTTGCAGGGTTGACGCTATATTGGTAAGCCTTGTACGAATTGTCGATGATGTCCTGCGGGAGGTCGTAGACGATCTTGTTGGCATCATCGAATCGCAAGCCGACGGCATTTCGCAGGTCCTGATCCGTCATACCGACGAGGACCACGTTGCCGAAATCCTGCAGGTTGCCGCTTTGAATCCGGCTCGTGCCCTGGAACTCCCAGCCGCCGATAACCCGATCCAAATGGTGGCCGATGTTGCTAAACAGCGACCGGCCCTGCCCTAACGGCAGCTCGTAGACCCAGTTGACCTTGAGGGCGTTCGGCAGCGTCGTGCCCAGGTTTTTGGCCCACGGCGCGCGCCAGGAGAGGCGGGTCAGGCTTATTTCCTTCGCCCAGACGTAATTTGCCTGGACTAGCAGCCCGCGGGACAGCCTGCGGCGCAACTCCACGACCATCGAGTCATAGTAGTTGCCGCCGCCATTCATGTAAATATAGGAGCCGCCCAGCACGTCCGGATTCGCGATGAACTCATTGGCCGGCAAGCCCGCGGCCAGTCCATTTGCGCGCCGCGTGGCGTCGCCGAACAGAGAGCTCGCAAGGCTTGCGGGAGCCGGACTGAAGGTGCTCAGGTAGCTGTTTACGTAGGTTGAATTTGTGAAAAGAGTTGAATTGTAATTGGCTGGATTGTTCGGATCCACCTTGCCGGCAATGTAGGCCAGCGTGATCGGAAGCGGTGAGGTGCCAGTCACGCCAGTATAGGCAAAGGTAGGACCCTTACCAGCGGCTTCGTTTGCAGCCAGATTTTGCTGGGCCAGCCGGAACTCCTGAAGATACCCGTTCTGCACGACATTGTACTCGTTGAGGCTGGGCTGGGTATACGGGTGCAGGTTGCGCGAGCCCACATAGCGCACCTCAAGTGCCATGTCCTTCGTGAGTTCACGCTGAAGCCCGAAATTCCAGGACATGGTGTACGGTGTGCGGATGTTCTGGTCGATCGTATTGATCGAATTGCTCGGCGACGGCACGAGCGGCCAGTTGGGCGAACTCGCGAATGAGGGCGGGCCAAGCCCGCTCTTCAGATTTGGAGTGAGCAACAGCGGCCATGTCTGGCCTGTAGTAAGGAGGTTCCCGTTGGTTGTGTTACGGGAGGCATCGATCGTTCCGCCGGGGTTGGCGCCGAACAGATAGTCCTCATAATCGAACATCCCCATGCGGTTGTACGCGATCGCGAACCCGCTGCGTATGACCGTCTGAGAATTCTCGCCGAGGAACTTTCCCATCAAGCCTTTTGATTTTGGACTCCAGGCAAATCCGACGCTCGGAGCGAAGCTTCCGTAGTCGACGTTATAGGCGTGAGTGCCCGGCAAGAACTGGTGAAGCTGTGTGGGCGTGCCGCCTGTGGCGCCAGGCTTGAAGAAATTGCCGACGCCGGTAGGCCCCCATATATCCGCGGGTGAAGCATAGCTGAATGCGTTATTAAGCGGAGTCCACGGGAACTGCACTTCCCATCGCAGCCCATAGATCAGCGTAAAGTTGGGAAACATGCGCCAGGAATCCTGAGCGAAAATCCCCATCTCCCGCTGGCGTGCGCGCTCCGTGTACGGCCCGTTGTAAGTGTACTGGTTGGTGTTCTCATTGATAACCGCGTTGGCCGTGATTGCCGTCACGCGTGCCGTCAGAACGGCGTACAGGGTGCTGGCATTGCCGTACTGGGTTGAAGTCGCTCCAGGGAAGTTTTTCGGGCCGTTGGACGAGTTGAACATGATGTAGGCCGGATCGTAGGTGGAATTCAGGCCGATGCTGAGCTGGGGCACCAGTGACTGATACCACTCCCAGCTGCCTACGTGCGTGAACGAGCCTCCGAAACTCAGGTTGTGCGCGCCTTTCGTCCAGCTCAAGGTATCCTCAAAGTTCTTCACCGGCCCATTGCGGCGGCTCGGCGTAAGAAGTGCCGCGGGGTTCTGGACATTGGCGGGGGTCCAGTAGAATCCGCCCGTGCTGCCGATCGGTCCACTGTAATCCCCGGGGGATGCATTCGGATTGAAAAGCACTGTGCCCAGAAGAATCCCGCCGCGGGCTTCATTTACGAGCCGTGGAGTAATCGTGGACCGCAGCGCATAGGCAATCGAACCACGGTGCTGGTCTACCCTTCCGTAGCTGGGAAAACCCGGATACACCCATCCCCTGCCATTTAAGTAATCAGGGTTCCGCGTTCGGACCTCGCCATTCCAGGTCAGTTCCACCCTGTGATTTTTCGTAAGATTGATGTCGAAGCGCGAGGTCATGTAGCTGCGCGTCTCCATCCCCGTGCTCTGCCAAATGAAATACTGATAATTTGGGTCGGAAACCGTCGGATACGACTGAAGGGCACCCGTTGTCGCCGTTGAATTCCGGATGTCGGCGAGGAGCTTTTGCACCGTCGGATCGATGGTCGACGTTTGGCCGTTAGCCTGTGCCAAGGTAAGCATGTTGGCAGTCAAGACTTGGCCTCCCTGCACGTAGGAGAAGATGCCCTGCTCCATCGCCGGGGAGTAGATCTGATTGGTCCGAACCGATGAGTTAGGCAATCGGAATGTCTCGAGGTTAAGAAACCAGAATGCCCTATCCTTACCAGAGAACAGGCCTGGAATTGTAATCGGGCCGCCGGCGCGGCCGCCGGGCTGATGCAGAAGAAATCGGCTGCGCAGGGCATGGCAATTATCCGGATCCCAGGGCACGTTGCCCACGCCGCACTTCGCATGCGGGAAAGCATCCTGCACTGTAGCCGCGTCACGGTTGGTGAACCAGTAGTTGGAGTTGAGCGCCGTATTGCGTTCGTAATCATAGAGGCTGCCGTGGAACCCGTTGTCGCCTCCGCGCGTAACAAACCTGACCTGAACGGCGCCGGTGCCCGTGGAGTCAGCCCCAGCGGCCGCGGTGGACACGGTCACTTCCTGAACGGAGTCGGGCCGCGGTGTGATGAATGAATAGAAACCGTCGCCGCCGTACTGCCCCATGTAGTTCATGTCCTGCGTGGGAACGCCATCCACGGTTATGTGCACCGTGGAATTCGGCGCGCCCATGAAGGTCGCGTTGCGCGAGCTTCCCGTCGTATTTGCGCCCGGCAGAAACACCAGGAAGTCGAGGGCATTGCGCGTCGCCAGCGGCAACTGGGCGATCTGCGTAGTCGACATCGTCGTCGAAATCGTCGCGGTGCTGGATTGGATCATCTCAGCTCCCGCCACCACAGTCACGGATTCGTTGCTCCCGCCAACCTGGAGAACGATCTTGATATCAGTGGGCACTCCTACAACCAGTACGATGTCTTTGATGATCGACTGCTTGAATCTGGGCATCGAGACCGTAGCGGTATAGGTGCCAGCGCTCAACGACGGAATCGTAAAGGTCCCGTTGTCCGCCGTCACCGTACTGGCCTCCGAGCCGGTGGCAACTGCCTTGACGACTATATCCGCGCCCGGAACCACTGCGCCCGATGCGTCCACCACGATTCCTGTGAGCGACGAAGTTGCGCCCTGTCCATAGACAGGAAGGCTCATTGCCGCGGCCAGGAGCAGTGTTATTGCTGCGATGAACATCCAATGTCTCATAAGGTTTCCTCGGATCGAAACAGGTTAATTCTAGAAACTGAACCAATGACGCTCAGTTCCTGTTCGGACATCGCTCTCTGAAAGCAAAACAGTCAGAGAAACGAAAACAGACACCCTGCACCCGTCCATGAAAAACTCGGCCCTTCGGTGTCTCTTTCAGTTTCGTTTGCTCACGCCAGGTTGTGTAACGTGGCCTGATCATAGCCATCCGGATGGCCCCGCGCAACAAGAATGTTATAATTCTTTAAGGATAACGTCGCGTTAGTTATCATCGCCTAATTATAGTGACGGTCCACATCCGAAGACCCTCCGTATTTCTGCTGTTTATCGGGACAATTGCGCTGTTGCGCGACCGTGGCTATCTCTTGAATACTTGTGTGGATCAGTAAATACATACAAAAATTCAAATTTCGATTAAACAATCCACATGATAGCGGAGGAACACTTCGGGAAGGTCGGGGTCTGTAACTGTTTAGCTGCAGCAACGAGGATTCGGTGTACTCGTGGGTGAAGTGATCGCCTTGCGGTGACGATAAAGGAAGGAGTTAAGGAGTTCTAAGTACTCGAGTCCGTTTATGAAAAACCGTCGAAACTATTATCGTGTGCTTCAGGTGCAGCCCGATGCGCCGGTGGAGGTCATTCGCGCGAGCTACCGCACACTCATGCTAGAGCTGAAGCAGCACCCCGACCTGGGAGGATCCGCATTCGAAGCGCGCGTCCTCAACGAGGCCTACGAAGTGCTCAGCGACGCGAAGCGGCGCACTGCCTACGACAAGGGACTCTATTCTCAATACACCCATCGGGAATTCCTTTCGGATCGGCGCCCGCTCATCACCGTCTTCTGTCCAGTCTGCAAGCGGCCGCTTGAGCGCAAACCTCAGCCCGATGAACGCTGTTTAACCTGCCACAGCCCCCTGCAATCGAAGAAACCGCCAGAAGTCGAAAAAAAATACCGACGATCCATCAGCCGCATGGCAAGAAATGAAAAGATCTCCTATTGCTCAGCCTGGCCCGGAAAGGCCCTGGAAGCGACCATGATCGACCTTTCTCCCCGGGGAATGCGTTTTCTGTGCTCGGAGCAGCTCATGCCCGGCACGGGATTGAGAATCAGCAGCCGGATGTTCGAAGCCACTGCTTCTGTCATAAACTCTCGTGAGGAGCGCGTGGATGGACAGAGTCTTTATTCCATCGGGGTATCCTTCGTCGCCGTCCGCTTCGCCGAACTCAAGGGTTCCTTTTTCTCTGAATCCGCCTGACGAACAGCAAAGAGCCTCTGCCGGGAGGTCCACGAGAACATCCCGGGATCGCAGGAACTTCATCTACCCGAAAAGAAAGACCGATCAAAAAGTCCTGACATAGATGTACCATGTCCCCGTAACCGCTTGGCATTTTTCTGAGATTCGGATGGCATGATCGAAAGGCAAGACAAACCTCGAAGGCTCAAAGACTCGGAGAATCTCGAAGAGGTGCCGGCTTCTGTGGATCTGACACGTGCGGAGGCGCTCCATGATGGTAAAGACACCACGCTGGCTCTTGCTGCTCGAAGCCGTGCTTCTCCTCGGAGCTCTCATCATCTTGGCCTACAAAGCGGCGACGCGCGTTCTCCCTCTGCCAGTTGAAAACGTCGAGCAGGCGCGCCGGCAGGGACGGCCGGATCCTCAAGCGCAGCTTCTGCATTACTACCTACAGTATCCGGACCGCTACCTGCGGATTGCCAATGAAAAATGGGACTTTAATCCTGTTTCTCGAGTCGCCTCTCATTCCTTCACGATTCACAATATCGCCACCCTTGCGTATTCCGACATAGAGGTCACCATTACCTATGAAGGATCCAACGGAAAAACCCTGCTGACTCGCACCGCGAAAATCCCGGGCGTTATTGAGGCATTCAAGACCCTCGAGGTCAAGCAGATCAAGATCACTGGGATTCCTCGGACTACAGCGAATGCTATGATTACGATCGCAAAGGCCGTCATCGTTCGTTGAGTCTGATTCGAAATTCGAAATTCGAGATTCTAAATTCTCAATCTCGAATTTCGAATCTCGAATTTGTCATCGACAGGATAAATCATGGCAGACTCGACTACAGACGTCCTCATCTGCGGCGCGGGTATAGCAGGCATAGCCAGCGCCTATCACCTGAGCGTCCGTCACGGCATCAAGAACGTCCTGGTTGTGGATGAGCGCCCTCCGCTGTCACTGACCAGCGACAAATCCACCGAGTGCTACCGCAACTGGTGGCCGGGACCGGGTGATGCCATGGTCCGCCTGATGAACCGCAGCATCGATATCATGGAAGAGCTGGCGCACGAGAGCGGCAACGCGTTCAACATGAATCGGCGCGGCTACCTGTTCGTCACCGCGGATCCCGATCGGATTCGGACCTTCACGCGTGTCGCGGAGGAAGCGGCGGAACTGGGGGCGGGCCCGGTCCGCTACCACAACGGGCGCCCAGGAACGCAAGACTACGTACCCGCCCCGCCTCAGGGTTTCGAAGATCAGCCCTGGGGCTCCGATCTCATCACGGACACCGCATTGATCCGTAAGCATTTTCCTTATCTTTCCGAACGGACGGTCGCGGTAGTCCATCCCAGGCGTTGCGGTTGGTTCAGCGGCCAACAGCTGGGCATGTACATGTGGGAGCGCGCCCGCGAGCGCGGCGCCAGGCTCGTCGAAGGTCGCGTGGAGAAAGTGCGGATCGCCAGCGGCCGCGTGGAGAGTGTCGGCATAAGGCAGGGAAGCAACACGCAGACCATATCGACACGGCACTTTGTGAACGCCGCCGGCCCGTTCCTGCCGCAGGTGGCCGGGATGATGGGAGTGGAACTTCCGATCTACCACGAGCTGCACGTGAAGGTATCCATCCAGGATCACTTGAAGATCGTGCGCCGGGACGCGCCGCTTCTCATCTGGACCGATCCCGGCCCTCTGCCGTGGTCCGAGGAAGAGCGCGCTCTGCTGCAAGAATCTGAAGAAACCCGGTATTTGCTCGACGTCTTCCCGTCCGGAGTTCATGCGCGGCCCGAGGGCGGATTCGACAACGATTTTCTGTTGATACTCTGGACCTACGATCTGAGGCCGGTTGCTCCTGTCTTTCCCTTCACTTTTCACGAACATTATCCCGAGATCGCTCTGCGAGGATTGGCCGTGATGATTCCCGGCCTGCAGGCCTACCTCGGCAACATGCCGAAGCCATTTCTGGATGGCGGCTACTATACGAAGACTCGCGAAAATCGGCCGCTGATCGGGCCGCTCCCGGTACAGGGCACATACATGATCGGCGCCCTCTCGGGGTTTGGTCTAATGGCATCCTGCGCATCCGGCGAACTGCTCGCCGCGCATGTGACCGGAAGCACACTTCCGCAGTACGCGCCGGCATTTACCTTGGAGCGCTACCAGGATCGCGAATACCAGCAGTTGCTGGCGGCCTGGTCCGATACCGGACAGATCTAAGGCCCTGCGAAATCGGGGACCGTCATCTTTTTCGCCACACTCCCCGGAATCTCCGGCTATATTTGCGGCGAAAAAGATGACGGTCCCCGATTTCGTTAGTGCGTGAATCCTGAGGGCTGTCGTATGATGGCCGCCGGTTTTGGCTATGCAATCCCTAAATTCACCACAGGAGTAAGCATCATGATGGAACCCTTGCGAGCACGGAAAGGGCGTTTTCACCCGGCGTGTATGGCGCTGGTTCTCAGTATCGCGTTTTCGCTAGTCACAATCACTATGGCTCAGCAGGCCGGCGCAAAGCGGCCTCTCAATCACAATGACTACGACGCCTGGCGCTCGATTCAGCTTCAGCAGATGACACGAGACGCCCGGTTTTTGGGATACGCGCTCAACCCGCAGGACGCCGACGGAGAAGTGGTAGTACGCAATTTGTCCAGCGGTGTGGAGTGGCGCCACGGGCGCGGGCACCGGCCGGAGGCGGCGGCGCCGGTCGCATCCGACGACCAGGGGCGCGGAGCGGGTGCGCGGGGCGGTGGTGGTGGTGCCGGATCGAGCGGCCTGGCATTCACGAATGACGGGCGCTTCTGCATCTTCCAGATCTTTCCGACCAAGGCAGAAGATGAAGCAGCACGGAAGGAGAATCGGCGGGCTGCCGACATGCCTCAAAACTCGATGGGCATCATGGATCTGACCAGCGGCAAGGTCGAGGTCGTCGAACGCGTGCGCAGGTTTGCAGTGCCTGAAGAGGGTGCGGGCTACCTCGCTTACCTGTTGGAGCCCAAGCCCGAAGAACAGCCCGCCCAGGGCGCCGCAGGCGCGAATCCCGCGGGTGCGGGCGGGCGCCAGGCGGCCGCAGGCGCAGCAGCCGGTGGCGGCGCACGTCAGGGAGGCGCGGGCGGCCGTGCGGGGGGCGGCGCAGCCAGAGGCGGCGGCCGGGGACGCACCGAGTACGGAGTCGATATGGTGGTGCGCAAGCTGGCCGACAACAGCCAGAGAATCGTGCACGACGTGCTCGACTTTTCCTTAAGCAAGGATGCAACGAGCCTCACCTATACCGTCTCATCGCACAAGCCGGAGGAAAACGGCGTCTATCGGATCATGACCGCCGCTCCCGATGCTCCCCCGGTCACCATACTTTCGGGCCGCGGAAAATACACACGGCTGGCTTGGGACGACAAGCAGACACAGCTGGTCTTCTTCAGCGATCGCGATGACGCTGCGGCTCCTCAACCGAAGATGAAGGTCTACTACTTCGATGCTCAGAATCCCGCCGCCGTCGAGCTCGTGTCGAATCAGACACCCGGAATCCACCAGGGCATGGAGATTGCCGAGCGTGGCGGAATAAACTTTTCGCGCGACGGCACGAGGATTTTCTTCGGAGTCGCTCCGCCTCAGGAAACTCCGGACACATCAGGTGAGGAGAATGCGCCCGCACCCCCGGCGGCAAACAGCGCAACGGATTCAGAAAAAGTGGTTGCCGACCTGTGGAGCTGGAAGGATGATTTCATACAGCCGATGCAAAAGGTGCGCGCAACCCAGGATGCCAATCGGACCTTCAGCGCCGTTTTCAATATTTCGGACAAGAAGCTGACACAGCTTGCCGACGAAACCCTGGCACAGGTCACGCCGGAGGGTGACGGCCGCTGGGCGCTCGGCACCGATGACCGCAAGTATCGGATGCTGGTCGGATACGAACAGGGAAATTATTACGACTATTATCTGGTCGATACCGACGGCGGCAGCCGCAAGCCGCTGCTGACCAAACAGGGGGGCAACATTGCCTTCTCCCCCAATGCCAAATACGGGCTCTACTTTGACGGCAAAGATTGGAACAGCATTTCTGTTCCGGATGGAAAAACCGTAAACCTAACCAAGGGCCTGGGCGTGAATTTCTGGCAGGAGAACAACGACACTCCCAGCACGCCGGGATCGTATGGCAACGGCGGGTGGACGAAGGATGAGAAGTATGTGCTGCTCTACGATCGTTATGACATCTGGCGTGTCGCACCCGACGGGTCGGGCGCCAAGAACCTGACCGAAGGAGCCGGCCGCAAAGATAAGATCGTCTTCCGATTCATAAACATCCGCACCGATCCCCAGGAAAGAGGAATCGACCCTGCTCAACCACTTCTGCTGAGCGCGGAAAACGAGAGCACACGCGACTCCGGTTTCTATCGGACCAAGATCGACGGCGGACAGCCCCAGAAGCTGATCATGGCAGCCAAGAGATTCGGGTTGCCCACCAAGGCCAGAATCGCCGACACCTATTTGTTGACAGAATCTACATTCAACGAATTCCCTGACCTGATGGTGAGCGGACCGAACTTCAATGACATGAAGAAGGTCAGCAATGCCAATCCGCAGAAAGCTCAGATCCTGTGGGGAACCTCGGAGCTGGTCCGGTATAAGAACAGCGACGGGGTTCCGCTCGGCGGCATCCTGATGAAGCCGGAGAATTTCGATCCGAACAAAAAGTACCCGATGATGGTGTACATCTACGAACTGCTTTCCAACAACCTGAACAACTTCGTGAACCCGGCGCCTGGAACTTCGATCAACGTCGCCTACTACGTCAGCAACGGCTATCTGGTGCTGGAACCCGATATCGTCTACACGATTGGACATCCGGGCCAGAGCGCCCTGAAGTGCGTCCTTCCGGCGATTCAGGCGGTCGTGGACAAAGGCTTCGTCGACGAGAAGGCCATCGGCATCCAGGGACACAGTTGGGGCGGTTACCAGATCGCCTATATGGTTACCCAGACCAATCGCTTCCGTGCAGCTGAAGCGGGAGCGCCGGTTGCGAACATGACGAGCGCCTACAGCGGCATTCGTTGGGGAACGGGACTGCCGCGGCAGTTCCAGTATGAACATACGCAGAGCCGCATCGGAGGCAACCTGTGGGATTCTCCACTGCTCTTCATCGAGAACTCGCCGGTGTTCCAGGCCAATCGCGTCCAGACCCCTCTCCTTATCCTGTGTAACGACGGCGACGACGCGGTGCCCTGGTATCAGGGGATCGAGTATTACCTGGCGCTGCGCCGGCTCGGCAAGGAAGTCTATCTATGGGATTACAACGGCCAACCTCATGGGCTGCGCAGCCGCCCGGACATGAAGGACTACACGGTTCGCATGCAGCAGTTCTTCGATCACTTCCTGAAAGGCGCGCCGGAGCCGGAGTGGATGGCGAAAGGCATTCCCTACAACGATCGCGATAAAGAGAAGGAGCGCTTCAAAGAGGTAACCACCCCCATTAAGAAATAGCTGGTGGCGTGTTCACGTTCCCCGTAAAGGCCGTTGATCGCCGGTCCGATTCGAATGCCTCGGCTCTCAAGCTGAGTGCAGAAGGTAGGTAATTAGCGGTGTCAGGGTCAGCGGGCTCAGGAGTGTGGTGAGGACCACCGTTCCGGTCACGAGCGGAATATCCAGATCATACTCTACAGCCAGGATTGTTGTGACCACGGCGGCAGGCATCGCGGCCTGCAGAACTGCTGCCTGGCGCGCCACTCCCGATAAGCCGATCCAATGGGCCATGAGAATCGCAACCAGCGGTGTGGCAACCAACTGCAGAATGCCGGCAGTGCCGATCAGCGACACCCGATTGCGAGGCCATCTTCGTGCCCCGGCCATTTGCAGTCCCAGGATGACGAGCATAAGCGGAATCGCGGCATCGCTGAGCAGCGTGACCGAGCGGTCCAGAAACAGTGGAACCGGCCAGCCCGTTTCTCGAACAATGCCGGCGGCAATCAGTCCGTAAACCGCGGGAACCTTCAGCAGATTGCGCAGGGCCTGCGCAGGCGGCAGTTTTCCCATGGAGGCGATGAGCACTCCGGCGGAGTAGACGATGACCGTGCTGAACACGAAACAGACCATGGCACGCGCCAGCGCCGCATCTCCGAAAGAAAACTTGTTGGCGGCAAGGCCGAAATTGCCGCTGTTGACAAACACCGAAGCCACGACGAGGCTGACCAGCAACTGTCGATTCAGGCCCAGCACTCGCCCGCATAGGAGAGAAAGGATGGCCATGATTGCGCTGACGGAGAGGGTGAAAAGCGCCAGCTTGCCGAACTCCCCGCCGGTGATCTCAACGTGTGCCAGCGACACAAACACCAGGCACGGGCTGAAAATGTAAAAGGTCAGTCGGGAAGCCGTTTTGATGTCCGGATGCAAAGTCCGCCCCAGAGCGAAGCCCGCGCCCGTTGTGAGCAGGATCGGCAGCAGGTTGTTGACGAAAACGTCCCTGATCGCGGCAAAAGTCATGGTTTCCTTGCCCGCCTCATCTTTCGTTCGAATCGTGGAATATGCCTTGCTGCTGAACCGTTTGTCAATAACAGGGAAGAAGCGGCTACGATTCAGACACTGGAAGATAACGAGGGAAGCAAAAACCGATAGCGATTGCGATACCGATGCCGATTCCGAGATCCCTGCGGTCGTTGCGACCCTTCCGGGTCGGCATCGGTATCGGGATCGCAATCGCTATCGCAATCGGCTCTTGTTTGCTCTGAGACGACCATTTCGCGCACTGGCAGCTCCACTGTCTGAATCACGGAAGAAACTGACGGCGACCTTATAATTGTCGAGCTTGCGAAAGTTCGCGTTGGGGGAGATTGTCTGGGTTTACGTTCTGGTCCAGTTCAGAGTTCACGTGCGGAAGCGGTGGTATGCGAGATCTGCATTGAGCTTTTTGCTCTTCGTTATTCGCACCGCAAGGATAGCATGCCGGCCTGATCGATCTCCGGACTGTTCTGGTCAAATGCCCTGGCAAAACTCAATCTCATCCTCGAAACTGCGCTCCAAAATATTCATATAGACCACTTCTATCGTCGTCTGTGCCCGCGGGATTCGTGGCCGGTCACCACATTGGGGTCACCAGCCGCAAGTTCTGCCAACGGAACGACGCTAACACAGTCGCCGAGCGCATATCGCACCTCCCCGGGATATATGACCGTCAGATGGTCCAGCCGCAAATCCTCGAGGGCAATTCGCATCGATGGCGAGAGTCGTGGAGCATCCTGGAATTTCATCTCGACGCCGTAGCGGCGACCCCGCTTCAGAAAAAGGAGATCCAGCTCGGCTCCCGTGTGTGTGGCCCAGAAATATGCTGCTTCCGGCCGCACCAGTTCCAGAACCGTTTCGATGGCGAATCCTTCCCATGAGGCGCCAACCTTGGGATGTGACAATACCTCACGATCGGAAATGAGGCCAAGGAGAGTGTGTAACAGGCCGCTGTCTCTAACATACACTTTGCAGGCTCTGACCTGGCGCTTGTTCAGGTTTTCGTGCCAGGGCTGAAGCTGCCGGACCATAAACAGGCCTGCGAGCAGGTCCAGGTAGCGTCGCGCTGTGGGCTCGGAAACACCGAGCGAGCGGGCAGCTTCGGCCGCGTTCCAGAGACCGCCATGGTAGTGGGCGAGCATCGACCAGAACCGAAATAGGGTTGCCGCCGGGATGGTGATTCCCAGTTGCGGCAGGTCACGTTCGAGATAGGTCTGGATGAATTGCTGGCGCCAGTTGAAACTCATCCTGTCCGATCGAGCCAGATATGCCGGCGGGAAACCTCCTCGCCGCCAGAGCTTCTGAAGCTGCGTCACTCCCAGCTCATCAAGTCCGAACCCGCTCAGCGTGATCGTCTCCATCCTCCCGGCCAAAGTCTCCGATGACTGCCGCAGAAGATCCGGCCCGGCGCTGCCGAGCACCAGGAAGCGCGCCCGAAGCGGGCGCCGGTCCGCCAGAACCCGGAGAATCGGGAACAGGTCTGGACGCCGCTGAACCTCGTCGATCACTATGACCCCGCGTAGCTGTGCCATGGCCGTCATGGGTTCGGCGAGACGTGCCAGGCTCCTTGGATCTTCCAGATCAAAGTATGCGGGCGAGTCGGGAGGCACGATCTGTCTGGCCAGCGTGGATTTTCCCGACTGCCTCGGACCGATCAGCGCGGCCACTCGGCTCCGTCCGAGCGCTGCGCGAATCTCCGCCAGCCATCGAGCTCGCTTTATCATGGTTCTACTCTACCATGAAAATCGAAAGTCAAGAGTTCGATTTTCATGGTTTATGTCAAGGCGATCCAGACTCCGCGCAACATCAGCGGTGCGGCCCCGCGATTCCCCAATCCCGCCCGCTCGTGCAGAACGCTGAACCCTGCTGTTCTGGCGGGCATCAATAGTGATATCGTTACCTCAATGTTCCAGGAGGAAACTCGATGCGGAGATATCCAGGGGCCCTGGCAATCTTGCTGGGAGCAATTGCAGGCATCTCTCAAGCGGCTGTAAATCGGGTCCGATCCGCGGATTCGCCGGCCGAACGGATTTACTTTTCCGCCCTCGGCAAAGCGGAGAGACCTGTCCTCGGCCTGGAGCCGAAGGATTTCGATCTGCGCATCGACGGCAAGCCTACACCCATGGAAGGATTTCGAGCCGGCTTGCCTCACACCGACCGTTCGATTCCACTGGTTGCCTGGATCCTGCTCGACTTTAACCCCAACATCAAAAACCAGCCGATCAAAAACCAGGTCGACGCGGTTGCGGGCGCTTTTGACATGCTCAATCCGGCATCGGCCCTGGGAGTCAAGCTGGTGAGCGACCGCTCGGAGACTTTGGCGCCCTTGGCACACGATCCCAAGGCTCTGCGGAATGCTTTCCTGCAATATGATCAGCGCCGTGCTGAATTGAAGGTTGGCATCAAAACAGATTCGGTCCAGGTCGGCGCAGGCGGCATTGCCCGAGCTTTGGAATATGCCCTGGATGACATAGACGAATATGTGAAGTCGGAGCCCGCGCTGCATGATCGCGAAGTGGCGCGCGCCGCCATGATCATTTCTAACGGAAATCTGAATCCGAGTTACAACCTGAAGCCGCTTTATGCAAAGGCAGCTCGTGAAAACGTATCACTGTATCCGGTTTTTCTCCCAACCGGGACGTTTGGCGCATGGATAGAGTACTACTTCAATCTGGCCCAAAGGACCGACGGTGTCGCGGCATTTTTCGGGGCCATCGCCCCGGGAAAAGAGTTTTACTCACCTCCGAGAAACAATCAGGCGCCAAACGCCCTCACGGCAAATTTCATTCATATGATCCGAGATATCAACGGCAAGTACTCCTTTACCATCAGCCCCCCGCCGCCGGCGCAGCAGTTGCGGATTAGGTTGATTTGCAGGGTCAAAGGGGTCAAAATCCGTCTGGCGCGAACCATCCTGCCTTAGCTGGTCAGGTCAGGTTCAACAAACGAAACAAAACACAAACTAAGATTGCTGGCGAACTGTCTCTTTCCGGAAACTGCATTGTCGTTTCAGTGAGGAATGATCGTGATTAGACAAGGCGCGCGTATTACTCCCTGGTTATTCGTTTTTTGCATGGCTTGTTCCGAGACGCCGGGCGGAGCTGGAGGCTACAAGATCGCTTTCGTGCCGTACAAAACCGGGCAGCACGGCATTTTTTCAATGAACTCCGACACCACCGGGTCGAAACTTCTCTCCCCGGACGACATGGCAGACGTCAGGTTTGCTTCCTGGTCGCCGGACGGGAAAAAGATAGCATTCTTTACCGGCCGGGCTGAGGATGCGGAAATTCTCAAGAAGTACCCGATGCCCTATGAGAAACTGTTGTACGTAATGGATGCGAACGGCAGCAACCAGAAACGGCTGCTGAATTTTCCCATTCTTGATTTTGCCTGGTCCCCAGACGGCCAGAAGATGTTTTTCATATCAGGGCACGAAGCCCCTGACCGCGACTCTCCCGATGTGATGAATGCCGTCAAGAATCCCATTTGCGCGATCTACGTCCTCGACATGAAGACTGGCGCACAGACCCGATTGCCGGGCTCGGGACGCACCATCTCGGCCTCCTGGTCGCCGGACAGCACGCGCGTGGCCGTCAGCTACGGAGAGGCCGATAACGGGAGCATTTATATCCTGAGTGCCAATGGCAAGCAGGGCGGCAAACTGACGAATGCCGTAACGACGGATTGTCGCCCCGTGTGGTCACCCGACGGAAAGTCCATTGTCTATATTGCGGTCCCGAAGCCTGGGGCCGATGGCAAGGATGGCGGTGTATTCATTATCAACATCGATGGCACGGGGATAAAGCACGTGACCAACGATGTGGTCAACTTTGCGACCTGGTCCCTCGATGGCAAAATGCTCTTGCTGCAGTCGAGCTATAACATCTACCTGGTGGATCCCGATGGGAAAAGGATAGTCCCGCTTGCGCCGGGACTGCGTCAGGCGGTGAATGCGATCTTTACTCCTGATGGCAAACGAGTGATGTTCTGTTCCGATGACGAGGGCGCCTGGAACATATACTCCGTGGACCTGGACGGGCAAAACAGAAAGAAGATAACCGGCCAGACGAATTCGTCCAATTACTGCCTGTCGCCGATGCTTTCGAATCGCTGACCGCGGGCGCGATACTTGCGGAAATAAAGAGCGGAGATCAGGAGCAGCCAGGGCGGCCCGGCAATCCAGGCTACCCGCATCTCGGGGAGAAACGCCATGGTGGCCAGCACGGCGAGAAGAACGCACATGCCCGCCACCGAACCGTAGGGAATTCGCGTTTCGCGAAAGCGGACGTGAGTGGCCAGAATCATGAACCAGCAGAATATCGCGCCAAACAGCGATATTCCCAGCATGTAGACATAGGCGGTGTCGGCGAAGAACCAGTAAATCATCGCCGCGATGCCCAATCCCACTCCCGAAATCAGCACGGCGTTCCTGGGCACCCCGTGCGCCGAAAGCTTGCCCAGCGAGGCAGGAGCTTGGCCGGAGCGCGCCAGGGAAAAGATCATGCGCGATGACGTGTAGAGATTCGCGTTGATGCTGGTAAGGGCGGCGGTAAGCACGACAAGATTCATCAGGCCTGCCGCTCCCGGGATGCCGATCCTCCGATATACAAGTACAAACGGGCTTTCCCCAATGCCCGTCTCATTCCACGGAACAATGCCCACAAGAATGATCATGCTGCCAATGTAAAAGAGCGAGAGGCGAGCCATGATGCGGCGCAGCGCCTTGGGAACGGAAGTGCGCGGATCTCTTGTCTCTCCCGAACCCACGGCCGCGGCCTCCAGCCCATAGAAGCTGAAAACCGCCATAGTCACGGCGGCCCAAACGCCCGCAACGCCGTGAGGGAAAAACCCGCCATGAGACGTGTAGGCCGCGAGTCCCTGCCGCGGGACCCCTATGCCAGCGAAAAGCACCACGCCGAAAATAAGCAGGAAACAGATCGCCAGGACTTTGATCAGAGAAAACCAGTATTCGGCCTCACCGAAACTTCCTACGTGCAGGACATTGATCGCCAGCAGAGCAATCGAAAACCCGGTGATCCAAATCCAGGATGGGATGTCCGGGAGCCAGAAGCGGCAATAAATGGCGACAGCCACAATCTGGCCGCCGATGGCTACGATTTGGGCCATGCTGTAGGTGTACCGCGTTACGATTCCCGCCCAGGGTCCAAGATAGTGCTCGGCGTACACCCCGAAGGACCCGGCTGCCGGATGGGCCGTCGTCATTTCCGAGAGGGCCAGCATGACGGCGTACGTGATCAGTGCTCCGATCGCATACGACAAAATGACGGCGGGCCCCGCCATCTGCGCTGAAATCCCGCTTCCGAGAAACAGCCCCGTGCCAATCGACTGTCCGATCGCGATCATGCCGAGGAGGCGCACCGACAGCTCGCGCTTCAGTCCCGATTCCCTGTCTTCGAATTTTCCGGAGGCGATTGGTGCACTCATATAGGCAGGATTGCCTCAATCGTGCTGTGCCCAGCCCTTTTCCTGGTAGTAATCCTTCACCAACTTGCGGATATTGATGATCGTTCCTGCCGAGGGTCCGTCCGGGATAGGGTGGTCTATAAAGCGCGCGGGTAGCGTGTCCTCTTCGGGAACGAGGCCTTCGCGCAGGTTGAAATCCCGCTCGGCCTGGCCGGCATAGGAGCACTCTTCCCAAAGCTCGTCCGATGCCACCTCCTCGCCGAGCAGGCCGGAATAGGCCTCGGCGGCGAGTTCGAAGTCCATGGCATCCATACAGCACGAAATGTTCTTGCAGATCGTCATGCTGTCGGAGAGAAGCCCGAGATGCTCGGCGTAATTGACGAGCGCGCCCTTTCCTTTGTCTTCCAGCCGATGAGCCGCTTCCCTGTAACCAACCCGCCTCAGGGCCAGATCTTCGTCGTCGGTCAATTCGATCATGGGTTCGCCGCGATAATGGTCGCCGCCGCGGGAGTTGACTGCGTTCATCAACGCGTAGCCCTTGATGCCGCGCGGGTCGGCGGAAAAAAGCTCCAGGCCTTTGACCTCTGCCGTGAGCTTGACAGCCCCCGGGCCGAAATGGCGTGCGGCGTACCGGGTGCCTTCAGCGAGAAGATTGCCGATTCCCTCCCTGCGCGCAATCATTTCGGGAATCTGCAGCAGAGCCTCCCGTGAACCCCAGCTAAGGTCGATGCCGTCGATGTCGGCGTTGGATATGAGCCCTTCCTGGCGGCACTCCATGAGCCAGGCGATGACTTCGGCGGTACTGATGCAGTCGAGCCCAAGGCGATTCACGACATTCGAGACACCGACCCCGAGTTCCAGGTCGGAGTTGCCGCACTTGACGGTGAATCCCGCCTGGGCTTCGTATTCAGGGCCTTCGCCCTCGCTCGCGTCCGTGTAGTTGTACCTCGAGCAGAAGACATTGCAGTTGTAGCAGGATTTCGATTTGACGACGTGGTTCCTGCGCAGTGCATCGGCATCCACTTTTTCGAGATCTTCAAATACTGCGCTCTGGTAGTGGTAGGCCGGCAAGACTCCGATCTTCGCCAGCGAATTCATGATTCGCGTGGTTCCATACCGGCGGCGCGCCTGGAATTCGCGGTGCCGCTCGATGACGGACTGGAAGCGCGTGCAGGCCTCGTCGAAGCGTCGCGGATCAGCAGGTTTGACCGGTTTCTCGCCGCGCACGACGATGGCCTTGAGTTTCTTGGATCCCATCACCGCTCCCATTCCCGTGCGCCCGGCGGCGCGCGCGAGGTTGCAGGAGATGATCGCGTACTTGACCAGATTCTCACCGGCGGGTCCTATCGCCGCCACTTGCAGATCCGGATCGTGCAGTTCATCTCGCAGTTGGACCGTGGTTGCCGTGATATCCAAGCCGATGAGATGGGACGCATCCCGGATTTCGACGCGGCTGTTGTCGATCCAGAGATAGACCCAGTGATCCGAGGCGCCGGTGAAAACGATCTGATCGTGGCCCGACCAGCGCATTTCAGGACCAAAGAATCCGCGGGCACCCGAGTCCCCCAGATAGCCTGTCAAAGGGCTTTTGGCGCTGGCAATGAACCGGCAGGTCGCGATCAGCTTGCTGCCGGTGAGCGGCCCGGTGGCCACGCAGAGGACGTTTTCAGGACCCAGAGGATCGATCCCCGGTTTCATCTCCCGCAACAGCGTCAGGCTGTTCCACGTTCTCCCGCCCAGCCCTCTATCGGGCGTAACATCTCGAATGATCCTGTGACGGGTCAGGTCAACGCGCAGGCAATTTCCACGGTGGTTCCTCATGAATCGATCCTCACGCCGTTCTGCCAACTCCTGCGCAATGCCTCACCCCGGACACGACAGTATTGAGCGCGCCTCTGGCTGGAGCTTCCCTGGTTGGTCAGAAAAGCTTCAAGCGAAACGTCCCTGTAGTCCTCGCGAAAGGAAAGGGCTTGCGTCGGGCAGGCGTTCACGCACGCAATCTCTCCGCCGCACAGGTCGCAAAAGAGCGGAAGGTCTTCGTAAAAGCCGACCGCGCCGATCGGGCACGACTCAACGCAAGCCCCGCAAGCATTGCACAACTCTTCATCGAGGACGATCTGCCCTCTTTCTCCGGCGGTGAGCGCTCCCGAGGGACATTCGAGACATGGTTTCTCCGCGCAACTCGAGCAGACGACCGCCAGGTCCAGGCCGATTTCTTCGAGCTTCACAACCTTGATGCGCGTCAAGGCAGGCGAAACCGCGCCAAAGTGATGGCAGCTGCAGGCCACCTCGCACATCCTGCAGCCGGTACAGGTCCTGACATCGCATTCAATCATCGGAACGCTCTTCCACGGAGTCGATGCGCAGAATCACATTGCCCGCCGGATCGGGACAAAGCACGCGGCACTCTTCCTTCAGCCAGTCGCCGTCCTCGAGGGCGCGCTGTTTGGCCGGTAGCAGCGGCAACACAGCCTGCAATGCGTAAAGACAAAAATGCCGGCCCGGCGGGATGTAGATGCGGCCGCTCCGCAAAACAAAGCAATCCCCAGGTTTCATTCGGGAGGTGCAGTGGCCATCGACGGTTTCCACCTCAACGCGCAGGGTTTTCAGTTGGCCTTTGGGCTCGTCGCCGTCGTCGTTCCCGCCCGCAGAAGAGGCTGGATGAGTTCCCTGTTCGCGGTCGGCACAGTCTTCCACTTTTTTTGTCCGTTCGATGCGAAAGATCACGCGGCCTTTCGGGTCAGGGCATTGGGCGTGATCGACGCGCCAAAGCCAGTCCTCGTCCGATGCCTCGGCGATCTCTCTCTCCTTTGCCGGAATGAGGGGCATGAGGCTCTGCAGCGCCCAAAGACAGATATAACCACCCTCGGGAATATGGATGTCACCATCACTCACGATGAAATAGTCGCCCGTTTTCATCGGAGGATCTGCAGTACATACCCCCATGACCTTCTTGACTGTGATTTTTAATTCGTACACTGAGAACTCTCCGAGCCGGATAGAACCCGATCTTCCCACAATGAGTGAGAAAAAACAAAGCATAATGCGAGGGCTTTAAAACGCTAGAAACTGGGGACACTGACGAATAGCCCCGGCGGGGCGACAGAAGATGATTCTGGTCTCTTCCCAATGCATGGCGTTGGTGAGACTACGACGACGCCGATGAGTCGCTCGACATCTGCTACAATTCCGGTCTTGTGGAAGAATCCGGGAAACTGAAGAGACGGTTGCTGAAACGCGTCGGGCAGGCGATTGCCGACTATGAGATGATCGCGGCGGGTGACCGCGTAATGGTCTGCATGAGCGGAGGCAAGGACAGCTTTACCCTCCTCAGTCTGCTTCGCGATCTGCAGGCGCGCGCGCCGGTGCGGTTCGATCTTTTCGCGGTATGCCTTGACCAGAGCCAACCGGGCTTTCCCGCGCAGGTTATGGAGCAATACCTTCTGGCCGAGGGTGTCTCATTCCGGATCCTGAAACGCGACACGTACTCCGTCGTCACCGACAAGACAACTCCGGGGAAAACGACCTGCTCCCTGTGCTCGCGCCTGCGCCGCGGCGTTCTCTATAATGTTGCCGTGGAGGAGGGTTGCAGCAAGATCGCACTGGGGCACCACGCGGACGACATTCTGCAAACGCTTCTGCTTAATCTGTTTTTCAATGGCTCGATGAAGGCCATGCCTCCGATCTTGAGGAGCCAGGATGGACGCAACACCGTCATCCGCCCGCTTGCCTATTGCTGGGAAGCCGATATTGCCGGGTATGCGGCGCTTCAGAGGTATCCCGTCATCCCCTGCAACCTCTGCGGGTCTCAGGAAAATCTTAAGCGGAAGCGCATTCATCGGCTGATCGGCGAGCTGGAGAAGGAAATGCCGGGCATCAGGAGCTCAATGCTTGCCGCCCTGGGAAAAGTTGTCCCCTCTCATCTCCTGGACCGGCGCCTGTTTGATTTCCGATCCCGCTGCCGGCCGGCCGCCCATCGCCAGCACCGCTTGAAATCGGCCAATTAGCACCCCGGTTCCACCGCCGGTCCTAGTGGCCATCCGCTGAGGTTCATGGGTCGTAGGTAATGCCGTTAACTTAAGGTCAAGATCGGGCAAGTGGGCAAAAAACTTGCCACAGATTTCACAGATTACACGGATTTAAGAGCGAAAAAGCCGGATGGTGGGAAAGGCTGTTCAGTGAAATCTGTGTAATCTGTGGCAAGTTCTTCAAATTGCGCTTAAGTTAGCCGCATTGGGTCTGATGTCTTGGGAAGGTATCGCTCGAATTCGGGTGGAGCTTTTGTTCTGTGAACGACCTGGGTTCCAAGCCTCGGATGTTTGAACCCGAGCAGGAAGGCATGAAGGCCCAGGCGGCCAAGAGGGTTTACCTGGCTTCCGTAGGCTCGATCCCCGACGATGGGATGCCCGAGTTCCGCCATGTGAACGCGAATCTGGTTTTTCCTGCCCGTCTCGAGCGTCACTTCCAGAACGGTGAGTTGCGGGAAACGCCGCAGAACGCGGTAATGAGTGATGGCCTCCTTGCCTTCTGCTCCATCCTGAATCGAGTGCATGCGCTTCATCCGATTCTCGGCGAGCCGGCTGCGAATGGCGCCCCTGCTTTGTTTTACCTGGCCTTCGACAATCGCCCAGTATTTGCGCTGGATCTCGTGCCGGCTGAACAGGGCTTGCAGTTTCGCCTGGATTGGTTCCGATTTGGCGAACACCAGCACCCCGCTTGCAAATTTGTCGAGGCGATGCACGATGAACAGCTTCAGCTTTGGAGAACGTTCTTTGAGATATTGGCGCAGGTAGGCGTAAACGGTGCGCTCTCGCTCGTGCGCCGTCGCCACCGTCAAAAGCCCTACCGGTTTTTCGACAAGCACAAGGTCGTTGTCCTCAAAAACTATCTTGAGGCCGCGCACGACCAGTCGAGATTCCCCTTGGTCAGCCACCTCAACAGCAGCTCCCGCACAGATGCGCTGGGAAGCGACCTTTGCGGTCTGACCATCCACTTGAACGCGCCCGTGTTCGAGCATTCGCCGCAGGGTTCGATTGGACGCACCCGGGATCAGGACTCGAATTGCCTCAAGAAGGGAACTCTCAGCCGGAAGTACGAATTTCACCTAGCTCCCATTGCAGATGAGCATCCGGGTGGAATCCGCGAAGCGGACAGTGATTTTATTGGGCGCAATGAAGGATTGGACGCAACCCAATCCGAAGGTGCGGTGCTCGATCCAATCGCCTTCTCCGAAATTTCCCGTCATGCTATAGGCCTTGTGAGGTTTGTCTGAGGCCTCTTGCATGATTTCGTTCCAGGTCTGCCTGGTGCGCTTGGTGGGAGACTTCGCTTTGGCCGGCTTTTTTGCAGCGGCCTTCGGCTGGGGCTTCTCCGCCCGGTAATTGTGCTCACCCCCGCAGGTATTGCATTTCACGCGGCTCGGCTTCACGCCTTTCATGCTTACCACAGTATGTGCCAGCACCAGCTTGCACTTTGTGCAATAGGCTTCCACATCCGTACCTGCGGCGACTTTCTTCATGACATGTCCTCACAGTGTTAGCCAGAAATTAACGAAACATTTTACCATAGCAGTGCCCAATAACCCAATGATTTGAGCGTGGTCACGCGATACAGACAGTGACAAATCCCGGGGCGGCACAGCTTCATCGCTGGGTGTGAGCCCATAAGCGCAAACTGAAGCCACTTCCCAACGTGGACCTGGACTTGGGCTTGGACCTGGACTTAGACGTGGACGTTTCCGCACTCGACACATTTTCGAGAGCTTTCTAACGGTTGAAAGAGGAAGTCCAGGTCTGCGTCCAAGTCTATGTCGAAGTCTACGTGCGGTGGCAATCGATCAAAGCTTATGGGAGAGGGTCGACATGAAGCGGCGGATCTCGTCCAGATTCTCTCGAATCCCTGACATTTCGCCTTGAGAAGAAGCTCCCGCCGCCTGGGTGCGGGGTTCAACCAGGCTCTCGAATTGTTTTTGCAGGATCTGCAACTGGGTTTGCCCCTGGAGAAACTCCTCCCGCAGCAGCGCGATTTCCTTGTGGGCAGCCGTCTCAGACTCCTCTTCCGAGTCCGGCAAGCGCGCCTCCAGCCCGTCGATGCGCCCACACCACTGGCGCAGCTCGGCTCTCAGAGCGAGGACTTCCTTTTCAAGGTCGGCAGCCTTCGCCGTGTTGAAAGAGAGAGCCTCTTTTCTCAGGCTTGCGGTGCTTTGCTCCAGTGATTCGAGCATGTCGCGCAGCACGAGATGGTTCTTTTTCAGTTCTCCGATCTCCGAATAGCGGAGCGTGACGTTTTGAAGGGCGGCCTTCAGTTCGCCGAGTTCCTTGAGCACGGAGTCCGGCGGTGGCTCTGCCTTGACTTGTGCCGAGTTTGCAGCAGCCGCTTCAACACTGGTTAATCGAGCATCCAAGCGGGTGAGCTGTTCGTGAACCCCTGAATCGGCGAGCCTGGCGAGCGCGTCGATGCAGGTTGCAAGCCCTTGTTCCACGCGTTCGATGCGCCGGCCTATCGCTTCGATATCGATCGCGCTCACTTCCTTGCGGAGCTCAGCGAACTCGCCGCGGCTGGGCGGCTCCGGAAGGGCCGCAAGCGCCGAGAGGCTTTGTTCCATTCCCTCCTCGAGCGCGCTGATTCTGTCCAGGTTTTCCTCGAGCCGCGCCTCAAGGGATCGGAGCTCGCC
>Ga0187850_10001566_pt1 | contig 24129 bp, 21 predicted proteins | sample June2016WEW_4_15_FD_132436 | JGI IMG/M metagenome (GOLD analysis project Ga0187850, IMG submission 132436) | Peatland microbial communities from SPRUCE experiment site at the Marcell Experimental Forest, Minnesota, USA - June2016WEW_4_150 | ecosystem: Environmental > Terrestrial > Soil >...
GGCCCGATCCCGCGCGAGGTCGTGCCGATGGCGCGCCCGGGCCGCGCTTCCGAGAGCCGCTCCAACAGCCGATGAAACGGCAGGATGACGTGAGCGCGGCTGCTGACGAACAGCCGGCCCCGGACCGGGATTCCGCTAGCCTCCAGGCCATCGACTTCCGCGAGCAGCGCCTCCGGATCGATCACCACGCCGTTGCCGATGACCGCCTGCTTGCCCTCGCGCAGAATTCCCGACGGCACCAGCTTCAGAATGATCCTTCGATCGCCGACCCACACGGTATGACCCGCGTTGTGGCCGCCCTGGTAACGGGCCACGACGTCAAAGCGTTCCGACAGGAGATCGACGACTTTGCCCTTGCCTTCGTCGCCCCACTGCGCGCCAAGCACAACAAGATTGCTCATGTTCTGGAACCGGAAGCTCCCATTGTAGCAGCCCCGCCGCGCGGCCTATGCTAGACTGCCCGCATCCGGAGTCGCAGAGGACTCGATCATGACCAGCCGGGAACGCGTCATCGCCATGCTGGAGGGCAGGCCCGTCGATCATCTCCCGTCGATGCCGATCACGATGATGTTTGCCGCCGATTGCCTCGGGGTCAAGTACGGCGAGTACGCCCGGGATCACCGGATTCTGGCGGAGGGCCAGATCAAAACGGCGGAGCAGTTCGGGTTCGACTATGTATCGGCGATCTCCGACCCCACCCGAGAGGCCGCGGACTACGGCGCGAAGATCGAGTGGTACGAGGACCAGCCGCCGGCAATCATCGAGAGCGAAGCGCTATTGAGCGAGAAGTCGATGCTGGCGCGGCTGAAGCCGCCGGATCCGATGGGCGGCGGGCGCATGGAGGATCGCGTTCACGGCATCGAGCTGTTGCGACGGCGGGCCGGATCCGACAAGTTCGTCGAGGGCTGGGTCGAGGGTCCCTGCGCCGAGGCGGCCGACCTGCGCGGGATCAGCCGCCTCATGCTCGATTTCAGCGAGGACCCCGAGTTCGTGCGCGACCTGTTCGAGTTCGTCCTGGGCACGGCAATTCACTTCGCGCGAGTGCAGATGGAAGCGGGCGCCGACATCATCGGGGTCGGCGACGCCGCTGCTTCCCTCGTCGGTCCGAGGATCTACCAGGAGTTTGTGTGGCCCTTCGAACGGCGGCTGGTGAACGCCATTCACGCGATGGGCGGCCGGGTGCGCCTGCATATTTGCGGGAATACCCGGAAGATCCTGGGCGGAATGGGGAAGCTGGGGTGCGACATGGTCGATCTCGACTTCCCGGTGCGGCTCGAAGAGGCGCGGGCGCAGATGGGATCCCGCCAGGTTCTGGCCGGCAATCTGAATCCGGTCAAGGACCTCTGCTACGGCACGCCCGATACGATTCGGCAAGCCCTCGCGGAATGCCGCCACCAGGCCGGGCCAAACTACATCGTGGCCGCGGGTTGCGAGATCGTGCGGGACACGCCACACGCGAACGTGCGGGCGCTGGCCGAGTTTGCACAGACGCAGAAGTGAGCGGCTTCGCCGGCGTTCCTATGCTACGCTGGCGATAATGCAGCTCTCCCAGGTTTTTGTCTCGCTCGGCGAGGATCTTTTCGCCCAGCTCATCCGGCAGATCTCCATCGGAAAACTCAAGACGTACCAGCTTTACGAAACGCTGAAAGCGCGCGCCCACATCGCGAAGCTCAACGTAGAGAGCCTGCGCAAGGGTACGCCGCGATTCTGGGCGCGGCTGAACGGCGGCGACGAGGAGTTCGCCAAGGACCTGGCCCAGGCCGTGCTCATCGCGCACATGGACCTGATCCGCGCGGTGCTCGATTCGCTCGGCATCCCCAACCGGGACGGCTTCTTCGAGAAGAACCTCGACGCGCAGCCGTACCTCACCGAGGGCTGGCAACAGCGCGTCTATGAGAAGTTCCACGGCGTCTATCCCGAACCGGTGCTGCGGCTGTACATCAACCACCTGGCCTGGGAACTGGCGAAAGAGCCGCAGACGTTCGTGCCGGCCGCGCCGTAACGCCCGCGCGATTTCGGCTAGAATGAGAGATCCGTTACTCATGCCGGGACCCACTCTATCGCTCGAAGCCGCTCTGAACGACATGGAAGCCCGTGCGCGCGCCCGCATCGAAGCCGCCGGTGGGCCGGAGGAGCTCGAGCCGGTTCGCGTCGAGGTGCTCGGGCGCAAGGGCGCGCTGGCGCAGATCAGCAGGCAAATGGGCCAGCTCGCGCCCGAGGAGCGCGGGCGCATCGGCAAGCTGCTCAACGCGGTGAAAGAGGGCCTGGAAGCGGCCCTGGAAGCGCGGAAAGCGAGCTTCGACGAGCAGGCGCTGGCGGCGCGGCTGGATGCCGAATGGGTGGACCTTACGCTGCCCGCGCCGGGGCCGCGAAGCGGCAGCTTGCACCCCATCACCCAGATCCAGACCGAGATCGAGGACCTGTTCACCTCGATGGGTTTCGCCGTGCTGGGCGGCCCGGAAGTCGAGACCGAGTACCACAACTTCGACGCGCTGAACATCCCGGCCGACCATCCCGCGCGCGACATGCAGGACACCTTTTGGCTCACCGATGGCAACCTGCTCCGCACGCACACGTCGCCGGTGCAGGTGCGCGGAATGCAGCGCCTGGGGCCGCCGCTGCGGATGATCGCCCCGGGCCGCCTGTTTCGCAACGAGGAAGTGGACGCCTCCCACGAGCACACGTTCTATCAGGTTGAGGGCATGATCGTGGATCGGGAGGTTTCGGTAGCGCACCTGATCTACTTCATGAAATCGCTGCTGAGCCACGTTTTTCGGCGCGAGGTGACCGTGCGGCTGCGGCCGGGCTATTTCCCATTTGTCGAGCCGGGCTTCGAGTTGGATATTCACTGCCTGATCTGCGGCGGCTCAGGCTGCCCGGTCTGTAAGCAGAGCGGCTGGGTGGAGCAAGTGGGATGCGGGCTGGTGCATCCGAACGTGCTGCGGATGAGCCGTATCGACCCGGAAGAGTGGAACGGCTTCGCATTCGGCCTGGGGCTGACGCGCCTGGCGATGATGCGTTACGGGATCGACGACATCCGCTTGCTCCAGAGCGGCGACTTGAGGTTTTTGAAGCAGTTTTAGAATTGACGATTGCTGATTGAGTCATTGACGATTGAACCCCGGAGGCGCGATGCGAAATCGTCAATCGTCAATTGCTGATGTTGAGGTCTTGGCTTGAACTTCTCTTACAACTGGCTTTGCGAATTGGTCGAAGGCGTGGAGGTGGCCCCGGCGGAACTGGGCCGGCTGATCACGATGAAGACCGCCGAGTGCGAGGGCGTCCACGAGGTTGGCGCGCACCTGGCGCGGGTGGTGGCGGCGCGCGTGGTGAGCGTCGAGCCGATTCCTGGCGGCCACAATGTCGTGGCGGTGGTCGATGCCGGGCGGTTTGGCAGGAAGACGGTCGTTTGCGGCGCGCCGAACTGCCGCCCTGGGATCACGAGTGCGTACGTGCCCGCGGGAACCAGCCTCGGCGGCCGGGAGATCGGGTGCATCGCCATCGATGGCGTCGAGAGCGATGGGATGCTGGCCAGCGGCGCCGAGCTTGGAATCAACCGCGACGCGGCTGGCATCCTGGAGTTCGAGGCCACCCCCGGTGCGCCGATCCCCGGTTGCGCGCCCGACAGCATCATCGAGATCGACAACAAGGCGCTCACGCACCGCCCGGACCTGTGGGGCCATCACGGGCTGGCGCGCGAGGTGGCGGCGATCCTGCGGTGCCCGCTGCGCAATCCCGTTAAGCCCGGACTGGTCCCCGCCGATCCCGCGCCGGTGAAGATCGCCATCGAGAACCTCGACCTGTGCCCGCGTTACAGCGCGCTGGTATTCGATGGTGTCACGGTGCAGCCTTCCCCGCTGTGGCTCCAGTACCGGCTCGAGGCCATCGGCCTCAACCCCATCAACAACATCGTCGACGTGACCAACTACATCCTGGCGGAGCTGGCGCAGCCCATGCACGCCTTCGATCAGGACCTGCTGCACGGCGACACGATTTACATCCGGCCGGCGCCCGACGGCGCGCTCTACGTGGCGCTGAACGAGGAGACCTACACGCTGGACCACGCCAACCTGGTGATCGCCGACGCGCGCGGCCCCATCGCGCTGGCCGGGGTGATCGGCGGCCTCGACAGCGCCATCAACGAGCGCACGAAGCGCATCGTGCTCGAGAGCGCCTGCTTCTCGGCCTCGAGCATCCGCAAAACCTCCTCGAAGCTCAAGCTGCGCACGGACGCCTCGATCCGCTTCGAGAAGGCGCAGGACCCCGCCAATACGGTTCGCGGCCTGGCGTGCGCGGTGGAGCTGCTCGCCGAAGTCTCACCGGGCATCCGGCTGGTGGGCGGCCTGGCAGACCAGAAGAAAGACATCGCGCCGCCGCCGGCGATCGCGCTGCCCGTGGACTGGCTGGCCAAGAAGCTGGGCCGGCAGGTGGCCCCGGAAGCGGTGCGCGACATCCTGGAGCGGCTGGAATTCGGGGTCTCCGAGGCGGGGCCGAAGGTGTTCTCGATCACGGTGCCGAGCTGGCGCGCCACCAAGGACGTCTCCCTCAAGGAAGACCTGGTCGAGGAGGTCGCGCGGATGGTCGGGTACGATTCCTTCACGCCGCAGGCCCCGATGATGGCCGTGACGCCGCCGCCCGACGACGAGGAGCGCCTGTTCCATCGCGCCGTTCGCTCGATGGTGGCTGCGCAGGGGTTCACCGAGGTCCACAACTACTCGTTTCTGAGCGAGGAACAGGCCAGCGCGCTGGGGTTCGATCCGGCCGCGCACGTGCGGGTGGCGAATCCCATCGCGGCGGATCAGAGCCTGATGCGGCTGAGCCTGCTGCCCGGCATCTACCGCAACATCGTCGACAACGCGCGCCATTTCGAGACATTCGGCCTGTTTGAAATCGGGCGCGAGATCCACAAGCGCGAGAGCGGGCTACCGGACGAGATCCCGCACCTGGCGGTGGTGCTCTACCGCCGTGAGGACGGAGAGGCTGGCCTGCGAGAGCTGAAACGGGTGGCCGAGTGCCTGATGCCCGCCTCCGACCTGCGACCCGCGGCGGCGCGGGCCTTCGAGCACCCGGCGCGGGCGGCGGAAGTCGTATGGCGCGAGCAGGTGGTGGGGCGCCTGTTCGAGTTCCACCCGTCGGTGGTGAATGGGCGGGCCGCGGTGCTGGACCTGGACCTGCGAATAGTTCAGAGCCTGCTACCGCGCGAGAAGCGCTACCAGCCCATCCGGCGCTTCCCCTCCAGCGCCTTCGACCTTTCGGTGGTCGCCGGGATGCGCGAGCTGGTGGGTGACGTCCGGAAGCTGCTGGCCTCGGCCGCCGGGCCGCTGCTCGAATCAATCGAATTCCAGCGCCAATACTCGGGGCCGCCGATCCCCGAGGGGCGCCAAAGCGTCTCCTTCCGCCTGACGGTGGCCGCGCCCGATCATACTCTCGAGTTGGAGGAAGTGGGCGCGATCCGCACGACCATCATCGAGGAGATGAAGCGGCACGGCTACGAGTTGCGGGTGTAACGGTTACTGACACCGCAGGAGTTGAAATGAAACCGCCATTTACCATTGCAGTCATTTGCCTTGGCATCTGCGTTTCTCACGGAGTTGCCATCGCCCAGCCTTCCGCTCGGGTTACGGGCAAGTTTTACATCGTCGGAATGGGAACCGCGCCAGACTTGATCACGGTTCGGGCCCAGAAAGTGATTGCGCGGGCGGATGTCGTGCTCGTCGAGGAGGGTTCGGACGCTGGCGACTGGGCCGGGCTCATCCAGGGAAAGGAAGTCTGGCGCTGGCCTCACGCGTTCAGGAGATACTACGGAGCGGACCCGAAGCTGCTCAAGGATCCCGTTCAGCGAGCGCAAGCCGAGGCTATGGACAAGACCAGACACGAACTCGTCGGCAGAATAAAATCCGCCGTTGAGGGTGGGAAAGTCGTCGCGTGCTTGCAGGGCGGAGATCCCATGATGTATGGCCTCACCCTGTTCTTGGAGATGCTCCCGCCGGACCTGCCGAGCGAGGTCGTCCCTGGGGTTGGCGCTTTCCAGTCCGCCAGCGCCGCAGTAAAAATGAGCCCCCCTTATGGATATGACACCAGCGCGGTGATCTTGACCATGGGGGACTGGCCCGGGCGGGTGGACACCAACGAGCGGCTGATGGCCACGGGGAGCACCATGGTCTTCTATACCATGGGCTTCGACTATCCGGCTTTGTTCTCACAGCTCGAGCGCCATTACCCGGCGGATACGCCAGTGGCCGTGGTAAGCGACGCCGGGGACTTGCCGAAAGAGAAAGTGATTCGGAGCACTGTCGGACGATTTCTTCAGGAAGTCGACTATCGCAACCTCCCGCGAGAAAGGCACATGCTGTTCGTAGGCAAGTTTCTGAAGGTGGGACAGGCGCGAAAGGACTTCCTCGCGCCCCGTACCGCAAGTTCGGAAGCACACAAATGAGGACGCCGGCCGCAGCAGGCGGCGGTTACTGACACCGCAAGGCGACCATGGGGTCCACCTTGGTGGCGCGCCGGGCGGGCAGCCAGGTCGCCAGGAGAGCCACGAGGCCGAGGAACAGGGCCGCGCCGGCGAAGATGACCGGATCGGTGGCGCTCACCTGGATCAACATCCCCGCGACCAAGCGCGTCATCGCCAGCGCCGCTATCGTGCCGCCGACCAGGCCCGCCATCGCCAGGAGCATGCCCTGCCGGATCACCATCGCGAGAACGTCGCCGGTCTGCGCGCCGAGCGCGGTTCGAATGCCGATTTCCTGCGTGCGCTGGCTGACCGCGTACGCCATGACGCTGTACAAGCCGGCTGCCGCCAGCAACAGCGCCAATGCACCCAGCGCGCTCAGCAGGCTCGCCGCAACCTTCTGCTGAAACAGGCACCCGGCCACGTATTCCGATAGCGGCATGGCGTCGGTCACGCTGACGTTCGGATCGATCGCGGCCGCCTCGCGCCGCAGCGTCGCCAGCGCCTCGTTGGAATTGCCGGAGCTCCGGACGGAGAAGGCGGCGTCCCGCTCCCTCCGGGACATCTGCTGGAAGGCTATGTAAAAGTGAGGCTGAGGGGCTTCCACCAAGCTGTGGTACTTGGTGTCCTTCACCACCCCGGCCACCGTAGTCCACCGGCCAAAGAAGCGGACCTTTCGGCCGATCGGGTTCCGTTCCGCGAAGAAGCGCCGAACGAAAGTCTCGTTGACCAGGATCACCGGCGCGCTGTTCGCATCATCCTGCTCGGTGAACTCGCGGCCTTCCACCACCGGGATGCGCATAAAGCGGAAGTAGCCCGGCGCCACCGCGTCGTGGTAGATTTCCAGCATCTCGCCGCGGGCCTGCACGAAGCCCTCGATCGCCACGGTCGTATACGTGCCCAGGCCGAACCCGAGCGGCAGCCGGGTGGAGAACGTCGCGCCGGCAATCCCCGGAGCCGATTTGAGCCGCTGCTGTAGCCGCAGGCAGAACTGCCTCCCCTGTTCGGCCGAGTAGCCGCTGGTAGAGAGACTGAGATTTGCGACCGATACATCCCGCATGTCGAAGCCGGGGTGAATGGCTCTGGCGTTCTGGAAGCTCCTGAGGAACAGTCCCGCCCCGATGAGCGCCACCAGCGCCAGGGCGACCTCCGCGACGACCAGCAGCCCGCGCATCCGGTGCGACCGCGCGCCAGATGTCCCTCCGCGTCCGCCTTCTTTGAGGTTCTCGTTCACATCCGAGCGGATCATATGCAGCATCGGCAAGACCGACGACAGCGAGGCGGCAGCCACGCACACCAGCACCGTGAAGCCGAGGACCACGAGGTTGGGCTTCACGCCCAGCCGGACCGCCGAGGGGCTGATGGCCGGGAGCAGCCACAGAAGCGAATCTCCCATCCACATGGCCAGCGGCAGGCCGGCCACCGCACCCAGGCCGGTCAGCAGGAGGGTCTCCGTCAGGAGTTGGCGCGCGATCCGCCCGTGCCCGGCGCCGAGCGCCAACCGGATGCTGAACTCCTTCTGCCGCGCCATGGAGCGCGCCAGCAGCAGGTTGGCTACGTTGGCGCACACGATCAGCAGGACCACAAAGCAAGCCGTCATGAGGATCTGGAGCGGCCTGAGCAGTATGTCCTGCGCGCCGCTGTGGGCTTTCCAGAGCGGCAGCAGCGTGGCGCTCAGTCCCTCGTCCGTCTTGGGATTCAGCTCCGCGTAGCGGCGCGCCAGGGCCACCAGTTCCTCCCGCGCCTGCTCGATCGCGATCCCGGGCTTCAACCGGGCCGTAGTCCAGAAGTTCCGCGACCCGTCGCTGAACATCCTTTCGTCGGCCCCGGTCAGTAGGGGGGTCATCACCAGTGGCACCCACATGTCGTAGATCAGAGCAGCCTCGGTGCCCCAGAACTCCGCTGGAACCACGCCGGCGACGGTCAACTCGTGCTGGTTCACGCGGACCGTCTTGCCGGCGATGCCGCGGTCGGCATGGAAGCGGTTGCGCCACAGCCGCTCGCTGATCACCGCCACCGGATAAGCCCCCGGCTTGTCGCCGTACTCCTCCGGCAGGAAGACCCGCCCCAGGAGCGGCTTGACACCGAGCACGGCGAAGTAGTTGCCCGATACCATTTCGCCCCGCACTCGTTGCGCCTTCTCCCCCTCGCCAACACTGAAGGTGGTGGGGCGATGCGCGGCCACTCCGGAAACCAGCTTCAGGTTGTCGCGGAAGGCGCGGTACTTGGCATAGGACGTCAGGACGGCCCCGCCGTTCCAGCCCGAAGTCGAGATCTCCAGCACAGCCAGCCGATGGCCCTCGCTCACCCCCGGAAGCGGCCGCAGCAAGACCTGGTCGATCCAACTGAAGACCGTCGTGTTCGCGGCGATTCCCAACGCCAGGGTGAGTACGGCGACTGCCGTAAACCCCGGGCTGCCCAGCAGAATTCGCAGGCCGTAACGCAGGTCCGTCCAGAGAGTCCGCATAGCGCGTCTTGGTCTCCTCTACCACTTCCGGATGTGCAAGTTCAATGCCCGTCGCAACCGTTTCATTTCATTACCCCGCCCGGAGGTCTCCTGTCCGCTGCTGGGATTCGGCTGAGCGAAACCGGACAACTGAGGGGAGACCGGCTCTACTGGTTCTTGCCGGAGAGGTCGAGGGTAGTTAGAGAACCGGGCCGCCGCTCCATGAACCAGCCCTGGACGGTTCCAAAGGCAGACCAGGCGGCCCAGATCAGGAACCCCTTCCAGACCTGCTCACGGGCCACCACCAGCCCGGCGGACACCAGGCCGATGGCCGCACCGACGGCCAGCGTGGCGCCGTAGGCCAGCCACACCGAGACGCCGCGGCCGCGCGCGGCCTTCCCCAGCAGGTAGCCGCACAGAATGGCCGCGGGCCATTGGAGCACATGAAGCACTGTTACCCACATCAGGCTTATGATACACCGGCTGGGCCGCGTTATACTAGCACCTCAGCCGCCTGCACGCGGCATCGATCTCATGAAAAACTACCTGGCTGTCGACCTGGGCGCGGAGAGCGGCCGCGTCATGCTCGGAACGATCTCCGGCAATTCTCTCCAACTCGAAGAACTGCACCGCTTCCCGAACACCCCGGTGCGTCTGCCCACCGGTCTGTACTGGGACGCCTTCCGGCTGTTCCACGAGATCCAGCAGGGTCTCACGGTCGCGGGCCGCGAACGCAAACTGGCGGTCGACGGCATCGGCGTGGACACCTGGGGCGTGGATTTCGGCCTGCTCGGACTCGACGGCGCCCTGGTGGACAACCCGCGCCACTACCGCGATGCGCGGAATAACGGCATGCTGGAGCGGACCTTAGCGGTGGTTCCGCGCGAGGAAGTCTTCGCGCACACCGGCATCCAGTTCATGCAGCTCAACTCGCTGTACCAACTGTATGCCGCCAAGCTGGCCGCTTCCCCGGCGCTGGAGGTGGCCGAGCGGCTGCTGTTCATGCCGGACCTGTTCAATTACTGGCTTTCAGGCGCGCAGGTATCGGAGCTGAGCATCGCCAGCACCTCGCAGTTCTACAACCCGCGCGAGAAACGCTGGGCAACCGAGCTGTTCGCGAAGCTGGGCCTGCCGCAGAGGATCCTGGCCGACATCGTGCCGCCGGGAACCCTGCTCGGTGCGCTGCTGCCGCACGTTGCGGAAGCCACCGGCCTGGGCGCCGCCCCGGTCTACGCCACCTGCGGTCACGATACGGCCTCCGCGGTCGCGGCGGTGCCCGCGGCGGGAGACGACTGGGTTTACATCAGCTCGGGCACCTGGTCGTTGATGGGCGTCGAGCTGGATGCTCCGGTCATCAACGAAGGCTCGCTGGCGCTGAACTTCACCAACGAGATCGGCGTGAACGGCTCGGTGCGGTTCCTGAAGAACATCGCGGGCCTGTGGCTGTTGCAGGAATGCCGGCGCGCCTGGGCGCTCGAGGGCCGCGAGTACGGCTACGCGGAGCTGGCTGAGATGGCCTCGCAGGCGCCTCCCTTTTCCGCCGTGATCGATCCCGACGCTTTTCTCGAGCCGGGCGGCATGCCGGAGAAGATCGCGGCCTTCTGCCGTTCCCACGGCCAGGCCGTTCCGGAGGGCCCGGCCCAGATGAGCCGCACGATTCTGGAGAGCCTGGCGCTGCGCTACCGGCAGGTCCTCGAGAGCCTCGAATCGCTGCTCGGGCGCGAGCTGAAGGTGATTCACATCGTCGGGGGAGGCTCGCGCAACCAGGTGCTTAACCAGTTCGTGGCGGACGCGACCGGGCGCACGGTTGTGGCCGGGCCATCGGAAGCCACCGCCTTGGGGAACGTCCTGGTGCAGGCGATCGGCTCGGGCGAGTTCACCGGTCTAGCCGAGGCGCGCCAGTTGATCGCGCGCTCCTTCCCTGTAATTACCGTGAAGCCGCAGGCCGGCGCGGACTGGGATGGAGCGTACGAGCGCTTCTGCGCGGTGAAGTAGCCGCCTGTGGCATGTGGCTTGTGGCGTGTGGGTCCGGCGACGGCGCTCCCGCTGTCGCCTCAGGGAGCGTAAGCCGGAGCGCCGTGGCTTGTGATCCACTGGCCACAAGCCACAAGCCACGAGCTACACTTTCACCACCGGCGAAAGCTCGCGGCTGGTGATCACGCGGTCGATCATCCCGTATGCAAGCGCCTGTTCCGGCTCCATGATGTAATCGCGATCGACATCCCGTGCGATCTTGTCGGTGGGCTGTCCCGTACAATCCGCCAGAATCTGGTTCAGGATCTCCCGCATGCGCAGGATTTCCCTGGCGTAGATGTCGATGTCGGCCGCCTGCCCGGCCAGCCCGCTCATCGAGGGCTGGTGGATCAGGATGCGCGAGTGGGGCAGGCTATAGCGTTTGCCCTTGGTGCCGGCCGCCAGCAGCACCGCCCCCATCGAGGCCGCCTGCCCGACGCAGATGGTCACGATGTCGGGCTCGACGAAACGCATGGTGTCCAGAATCGCCATCCCCGAGGAGATCGACCCTCCCGGCGAGTTGATATACAGGGAGATGTCCCGCTGAGGATCCTCCGCCGCCAGGAACAGCATCTGCGCGATCACCAGGTTCGCCACCGTGTCTTCAATCGGCGTTCCCAGGAAGATGATGTTCTCCTTCAGCAGACGGGAGTAAATGTCGTAAGCGCGCTCTCCCCGCGATGTCTGCTCGACGACCATGGGGACCAGGACGGAATTGTCCATTCGGGTGCTCCTCTCCCGGCCCTGTCGCCGGGCCGGCTACTTCTTCGCGGCAGCAGCCTTCTTCGCCTTGCGCGGTCTTTCCAGTGCCCGGCGCTTCTGGTCGAGCGCCGTGGCCAGGTTCGCGATGGTGGTCTGCTCCAAGTAATCCATAATACGCGAACGGAGCTGCTTCCAGGAATCGTGCATGCCGCAGGGCGCGTCGTCGGTGCACTCCGCCAGGCCGCTCACGCATTTCTGGTAGTCCGTGAGGCCATCCAGAGCTTCCACCAATTGAATCAAGCTGATCTCTTTCGGCGACGAACGCAAGGTAAAACCGCCGGTCGGCCCCTTGCTCGACCGCAGCAGACCCTTGCGCGCCAGTTGTTGCAGAATCTTCGCCAGAAAATGCGCTGGAATGCCCTCCTGCGCGGCAATCTGCTTCACCATGACGTACTTGCCTTCCGGGACCTGAGCCAGATTGACGAAGGCACGGATGGCATATTCGGCGGACCGCGAGTAGATCATCACCTTCCCCCCCTCCTGTTAGGTAGATGAATACTCCTTTATCTTAGAAGCTCGGGCGCTCCCTGCGCAAGGGGGGGACTCCGAAATTAACTCGTTGCGGGGCGGGCGGCTCCATGGGCCACCGGGGACAACCCGAGCCGTCCCGACAGCGGACGGCCTAGGCAGTCCCTCGGTTGCTGACTAGGTTTGCCCAGCGGTCGAAGACCAGTCCGGCCAGCTCCGCGAGACGCGCGGCGTTGGCGCAGGGGTCGATCGGCGCAGCCAGCTCGCGCACATCTCCCGAATTGTCATCCTGAGCGCACCAGTCCCTTATCATGTCCGGGGTGACTTCCAGGTGGAATTGCAGACCGTAAGCGGTGGCGGCCCGAAAGGCCTGGTGCCGGCAGGCGTCCGAGGAAGCGAGCCACGCGGCGCCGGCGGGCAGATCGAAGGTTTCGCCATGCCAGTGGAACAGGACCTCCGGCGCCGCAAGGCCCTGGAACAGAGGATCGGAGTGGGCCGCTTCCCGCCAGTATACCGGCGCCCAGCCGATTTCTTTCACCGGGTTTCGGTAGACCCTCGCACCCAGCGCCCGGGCGATCAACTGGGCGCCCAAACAGACACCCAGCACCGGTTTGCCGTGCGCCACCGCCCGTTCGATGAGCCGCAGCTCCTGGCGGATGAAAGGCAGGTCGTCGTTGGCAGACATCGGCCCCCCCATGAAGATGAGCGCCGCAGCGGATTCCCAGGCTCGAGGGCCGGGAGCCTGGTCGAACATGTCGGCGTAGTGGCAGGCGATACCCCGCTGGTCCAGAGCTGGCGCCATCAGGCCCAGATGCTCGAAGGGGACATGGCGGAAGGCAACGACGTGCATGTTCCAGTGTACCGGTTAAGGAAGCACCCACGTTCCGCCGATAAGAACTGTTGGAGAGCCACAGGCGCGCGCCATGCAAGTGCTGATCGCCGATGACGAAAACGTTTCCCGCCGCATGCTGGCGAACATGCTCGAGAAATGGGACTACGAAGTAGTGTCGGCGTGCGACGGAGCCGAGGCCTGGCGCCTGCTCCAGCAGGACAATGCCCCGCAATTGGCCATCCTGGATTGGATGATGCCGGGTTTAACGGGTCCGGCGGTTTGCGCCGAGGTGCGCCGGCGGAGCAAAGAGCCCTACACCTACATCCTTCTGCTCACCGCGCGGGCCGACAAGCAGGACCTGGTCGAGGGCATGGAAGCCGGCGCCGACGACTACATCACCAAGCCGTTCGACGCCCCGGAGCTGAAAGTCCGGCTGCGCGCCGGGCGGCGGATCCTCGAACTCCAGACGCAACTGCTGGCGGCGCGGGAGGCCCTGCGCGAGCAGGCCACGCGCGATCCGCTGACCTGCCTCTGGAACCGCTACTCCATCCTGGATATCCTGGACCGCGAACTGAACCGGGCTGTCCGGGAAGGCACTGGACTGGGCCTGGTGATGGTGGACCTGGACCACTTCAAGAAGGTCAACGACACCTACGGTCACCTGGCGGGGGATGCGGTGCTCAGGGAAGCGGCGCGCCGGATGCAGGCTTCCGTGCGCAATTACGACGCGGTGGGCCGCTACGGCGGCGAGGAGTTTCTGATCGTCCTGCCGGGGTCGTGCGAGTCCAATGCGCTCCAACTAGCCGAGCGGCTCAGGGAAACCGTTTCCGCCCAAAGCATCAGCTTTCCGGACGGCAGCCTTCGCGTCACCATCAGCTTGGGAGTCACCGGCTGGTCCCAAGGAACCCATCCCACTCCGGAGATGCTCATCGGCGCGGCCGACGAGGGCCTCTACCGGGCAAAAACACTGGGCCGCAACCGCGCGGAGTGGAACGGGCTGGGTCCGGCCCGGCCGGAAGCGCTGGCGGGCTGAGCAACGGATCGCGCCGCCGGCCGGCCTCCCAGCTCAGCCCCAATCCGGTTCACTTTGACCTCGTGGGGCGGACCTCCAGGTCCGCGGACCGACGTCCACGTCGGTCCTCCCATGCCGCGGACAGAGGCGCGGCTCAGGGGGACCGCCCCGGCCCCTTCTCCGGTTTGCACGATAGACCAGGTGATCAAGTCAGCGCGTCCCAATCATCGGGCCGGGGCTTACGCCGCGCCAACCTCAACCTCGATCGTGCGAACCTTGGGCGGGCGCGTGGCTTGCGGCGGTTCGAAGTGAAGCTCCAGTGCTTCCTTCAGGTTGGCGAGAGCCTCTTCTTCGGTCTCGCCTTGGCTGGCGACATCGACTTCGAGGCACTGGGAAACGTACCACTTCCCCTCGCGCCAGACGGTTGCCGCGAATGGTCGCTTCATGACCACATTGTTTCACAGGATGCGGACGCTGGGCCAGTTCGACAATGCGGTCGCGTAGGTCACGTTTCAGCCCTGTCGTCCCAACATCCGGACGACGCTCAAGCGTGGGCCGGTTCCGCGCGCTGCCGGACACCCCCGATCTTCAAACACCTTCACGCACCCGGCCTTGCGTAGCGCCGTGGTCTGCACACCTGGCTTTTGATCGCCCGTGCTCGCGCGGGCATGGCCGTATTTCATGCCCGGATTATGGGACAACAAAACAGGACGGCGCAAGCCCTGCGTTTGCGGGGGTTGCCCGTGCGTCCCAAAACCTACCCGTTTTGAAACGTGAGCGGCGAATGCCAAGTACAACGACTCCAATGGGGGCGGTCGGGTGTACAATTAGTGGGAAACTGGGTTCCAAAATGGAAATTCCGGTTGGACGGTGTCGGGAAGGGGGAAACGGGGTATATACGTCCAGATGCTCTTCAAAGCTTTGCTCGTTGTTGTTCTCGCCATACCTGCCTGTGCCGTTGCCTACTATTTCGCCGTGGCGCTTCCTGCACACAACAAAACGGTTCTGGAGTTCGAACAACAGAAGTACGCCGCGGCGCAAGAGGAGAAGAGAGCAGCAAAAGCGGAAGCCGCTCGCCGCACACTGGAGTTACGCTCCTGTCTAGCAGAAGCCGATAATCAGTATTATCGTGACGTCAAGAATAATGGTGAGAAGGCGGCGGATGGTACCTACAGCGTGGATACTCGGGTCCAGTCGGGTCTAGAACATAAGAAGCAGAACGCCATCACTGAATGTCAAAAAAAGTTTGGAGACTAACGGTCGGCCTTACTTTTGTAGCTGAATTCCACCGACAAATGGAGTGTTGTTACCATCAAAGTTTGCTTCACTTCTCGGGTTGAAATGCGTGCTGTTGCTCCATTCGCTTCGAGGATATATTCACTCCACGACCTAAGCTCTGGGAAGTCCTTCGGCAGTCCAGTGAGCAGAAACCATCCGGTTCCGCCCGTTTGGCAGTATCCACCAAATCCGTCAGCTACCACAGAACCATCGGGAGTTCTGAGAACCGCATCCTTAAATGCAGTAACGTCGTCCATCGTTCGAGCGGCCTTCATTTAGGATACCACATCTACCCCGCCCTGGACGAAGCTTACAAGCCGCGTGTTCTGTGCCGGTCAATGAGAAGTGAGGCGTGTTTTAAGTGAACGCCGGGAGGGCTAGACTTCTTCTTCGGGCGAAGGCTCTGGCGGCGCGGTTGGCACGTCCGGCTTCGTGTTATCAGTCCGTATATGCACATGCCCGTTGAATCCGCCTACGGGAATCCTGTCGAGGAAAACATCGAAGCCGCTGCCGTCGCTGCGGTGCTTGGCAAAGCCCACTTCAACCCAGCGGAAACCTTTGCCGCGCCGACGCATTGCATAACCTGGGTGCTTCTGGTCGAAGTCCATGATTTCCTCCTGCGGGGCGTTGGGGGCCGGTTTGTATCACGCCCACAGGTGCGCTGAGAAGTCGCATGGGTCGTTGAAGCTGTCGGGCCGGGTGCGGTCGTCGCAAGCGTCGATGCCCGCCATTGCTTCGTAGTCGGCCCATTGCTGTAGCCAGTCCATCGTGTCCGAGAGCCGAAGGCGCTCAGGCGGGGGCCTGTGCCTGATGCGGCACGTGATCTTCCTCACGGCCAGCTTGAAGCCTCCGCGTGTTTCCGTGCGGCGGCGGCGTTGGGACGGCGGCGGCGCATGGCGCGTGAGGGATTGCCCAAGCTGCCGAAATTGCAGCCTGAGCGTTTCAACGAAGCCGGGAGCCCTGCCGACCAAAGTCCCGGCACTGACGCGGGCTGGCGGGTGGTGATGCTGATAACCTTCACGGGGGCGCTCCGGTGCGGCTGAAAGAAGCCTAAGCGCCGGGCCTGTTCCCCGCGGCGCGCCCCTCTCATCCCGGCTGCAATCCGCGTTTCCCGCTCTCGGCTCCGCCGCCGCGTGCCGTCATGCAAGGCCCGCGTTTCAGGACTCCAGAGTCGGCGGGCTATCCCGAAGCTTACCCTTTCTGAACACGGCGGGTTCCGCCTACACCCATGTGAAACCTGCTAGTCTTGGGCGAGTGGGAGGTGTGGAAAATGCTAGTACAGCAATGGAAAGACGAAGTCGTTGATGCGGTCAAGGAATCTGGCTCAACTTGGACGGCCTTTTCGGCCGAGTGCGATCAGAAAAGCACAGCTTGCTTTGCTGACTTCGCTAGAATAGGCAAAAAAGTGAAAAGGGTCACGCTGTCGCTCGATGAATTCCAAACACCTGAGGCTAGAAAAGCAGAAATCATCAGACAGCTGGCTGCCACGGAGTAATCATCGATCGCGCGGCGCGGCGTCCCGAAACTCACCCTTTTCAAGGCAGAGTACGATCGACTTTTTGCGAATCGGAGACTTGGAGCGGTTCGAATGCTGCCGATCGATCACGCGGCGCTGTGGTCAGCTTTTGTCCTTCGACTCAGCGGTCGTTTGGTCACGGCTAACCCAAAACAAGCCAACGGTGGGCACACGGCAGACGGGGCAATATCCCTCATACTGGTACTGCACAAGGTCGGGCTGTTCGGGTACCGTCTCCGGGGGGCCGATGTTGACGGCCTCAACCTCGGTACTCGAACAAGCCGGGGTGTGACGCTTCGTGATGGATATTCGCATGGTATGTACGGTAGCACTTATGCGGGCTGCCGAGTCGCATTGTCGCCGGAAATGCAGGACAGAATCTCACGTGACGTCCCAGATCGGCCCGAGCGCCGTTCGTGATGAGCCAGCGATTACGGTTGCGCTTCGGCGCTCTTGCCCCGCGCCACCTGGAAGTGACTCAGCGTGTTGGCGTACTGCGCAACCCCTTTGAACAGCGCTTCGGCGACGCGCTGCCGGTATTCGGTCCGCTTGAGCTGGGCCTCGTCCTTGGGATTACTCAGGAAGGCGATTTCGGCCAGCACCGAGGGCATCTGCGCGCCGATCAGAACCACGAACGGGGCCTGCTTGACGCCGCGGTTCTTCACCGCCCTTCCGCGCCAAAGGCTGGCGTGGAGCGACGCTTGAACCGCAGCCGCAAACTCGCGCGACTCCTGCGTTTTCTCCTTCAGCACGATCTTTTGCAGGAGGCTCTGAAGCTCGTGGATCGACTTCTGGGAGCTGGCGTTCTCGCGGGCCGCCACTTCCAGGGCGCTGGCCGAGGTCGTGAAATTCAGATAGTAGGCCTCCGAACCCGAGATTCCGCGCAGGCGCGAGGAGTTGGCGTGGATGGAGAGGAACAGATCGGCGCGCTTCTCGTTGGCCAGCCCGGTGCGCGCCTCGAGCGGAACGAAGGAATCGTCGCTGCGCGTATACACCACTTCGCTGCCCAGGCGCTGGGTAATCAGGGCGCCGAGGCGCTGGGCGACGTCCAGCACCAGCGTCTTCTCTTCCAGGCCGCCGAGGCCGATCGTTCCGGCATCCTGGCCCCCGTGGCCGGGGTCCAGAACCACCCGCCCCAGCTTCAGCCCGAGAGCCCGGATCATCGACCGGTCGCCGTGACTGTCGCGCTTGGCGGCAAGCGCGGTCTCGGCAGCGTTCTTAGGCTCGGTCCGGGCACGCGGGATTTCGGGGAGCGGTTTGGATTCCGCAACTCTGGGCGTGGCTGGGCGCAGGGGGTCTGGCGCCGGCCTGGATTCCGCAATCTGCGGCGCGGCCGCCCGCAGCGGCTCGGGCAGCGGCTTGTGCTCGGAGATGCGCAGGGAGGGCGGCTCGGGAACCGGCCGGGATTCCGCCACGCGAGGCAGCGGCATGCGCAGCACCGGCCGCGCGGGCTTGGGGGTCTCGGCGGCCGCCACCGGAGCGGGTCTTGGTCCAGGCTCTTGCTCGGCCTCGGCGAGGCCCGGCTCGGGGATCGGATGATTGCCGGTCACGCTTCTGATTGGCGGGGTGGCCGGCCCTTTGCCCGGAACGCGCAACTCGACCATAATGCGGTCGGGATTGGTGAGATGCGAGACCGAGTACTCGAAAGGCACGGCCAGGTCCAGCACCACGCGCGTGACATCGGGCGATGTGCGCGCGATGCGAATCTGCTTCAGCAGCCGGTCGCCTACCGGAATGGTCTCCAACCCTCTGCCCAGTGGGCGCGTATCCGGCAAGTCGAAGAACAGCCGCTCCGGGTTGTCGATCCGCTCAGCGCGATAGCGAGTCTCACCATCGGTTTCGATGGCGACTCGCGTGACGTCGCCCAGCGACCAGAAGCGGACCGCCGTGATCCGGGTTTGTCCCAGACCCGAGATCGCAACCAGCAACGCAATTGGGACCGCGCAGACGAATCGTCTCATGGGGCCGATCGTGTACGGACGTGCAGCCTTCCCTCGGCATCCACGTATTGCTCAATGGGCGGATGCTCGGGAGGCAGTTGCTCCTTGGGCCGCGCTTCGGCTTGCGCGGCCCGCTTCGCCTCGCCATACTTCTTCCCCACCCGCTCGACGTACCGCGCCGTTTCCGGGTAGGGCGGAACGCCCCGGTGCTTCATCACCGCGGTCTCACCCGCGTTGTAGGCGGCCAGGGCCAGCCGCGGATCCTGATCGCCGAATACATTGAGCAGGTACTTCAAGTAGCGGACCCCGCCGTCCAGGTTCTCGATCGCATCGAAGCTGTCCTTGACGGCCAGCCGGCGCGCCGTCCCGGGCATCAACTGCATGAGACCCCGCGCGCCTTTCGGCGACACCGCCAGGGGATTGTAGTTGCTTTCCACCTCGATGACCGAATGCACCAGCAGCGGATCCACCTGGTAGCGTTCGGCGGTCTTCTCGACGTAACCGGCAACCGCGGCGCCCACCACCTTGGCTACCGGCTCGGCCGCGGGCACGCGCGCCGTGACCTGCTTCGGCGCCGCCGCGGGCTTTGCGACGACGACCGTGCGCACCAGCCGGCCGGTGCGCGGATTGGCGCGCACCACGGATGCCAGCTTGGCCGCGGGCGCTTCTGGCGTGGCCGCAATCAGAGACGCCGCAACGACCAAACCCGCGCACCCCAGTTTGAAACAAAAACGCATATCCTTGTTTTAGCCTATTCTACTCCCAATGCGGGGGAAGAGCATAGTGGAAAGACAACCACCGGGCTCCAGCGATGTCCTCTGTACCGCTAATGGTATCATTTCTGCATGAAGGAGTGCGGCCGGCCGGCGGGCCGGGCCGGGTTCGTCCTGGTGGGCGGGAAGAGCGCTCGGATGGGGCGCGACAAGGCCCTGTTGCCTTACGGCGACGGCACCCTGGCGGAACATGTCGCGGCCCGCGTCCGCGCCGCGGCCGGATGCGTGGCCCTGGTGGGAGCCCCCGAGCGCTACCGGGCATTGCGCTACCCGCTGATCGCCGACCTCGATCCCGGATGCGGTCCCCTGGCCGGCATCCAGGCCGCCCTCCGGGCCTCGAACGCCCGCTGGAACCTGATCGTTGCTTGCGACATGCCCGCGCTCACCCCGGCATTTCTGCTCTCGCTTCTGGAACGCGCCGAAGCCTGCCCGGGCGCCTGCCTGGCGCCGGTTTCGCGGCAGGGACGCCCGGAGCCGCTGTGCGCGGCCTGGAGCCGGGACTGCCTGGAGGCGGTGGACGCCGCGCTCGGCCGGAACGTGAGGAAAATGACCGAGGCGCTCGAAGCCGTGCGGGCAGTCTACTGGCCCGTCGCCGAGGCGGCCTGGTTCGAGAACCTGAACACTCCCCGGGACTGGGCCGGTCATTGGGAAGCCTCGCCCGCCCCCGTCACGATTCCATGAGTCAAACCTATCCCCACTACATCGAGTTCCGCCACGTAGATAAGACGTTCGACGCCCCCGTTTTAGTCGATGTGAGTTTTCATGTAAATGCCGGGGAGACGGTGGCCATCATCGGGCGCAGCGGGGTGGGGAAATCGGTGACCCTGGCGCATGTCATGGGTTTCCTCCGGCCGGACCGGGGCCGGGTGATCGTGGCCCACGAGGACATCACCGATTACCCCGAGGCGGAGTTGCGCCGCATCCGCCGGAAGGTGACCATGGTGTTCCAGTCGGGCGCCTTGTTCGACTCGCTGACCATCGCCGAGAACATCCTGTTCTCGCTCGAGCTGCGGGAGGACTACGACACCCAGAACAAAGAGGACGTGGTGAACGGGCTGCTGAGGATGGTGGACCTGGCCGAATACGCCGAGGCCTACCCGGCCGACATCTCCACAGGCTATAAGCGCGCGGTGGCCATTGCCCGGGCGCTGGCCGCCCAGCCCGAGTGCGTGCTCTACGACGAGCCGACCACCATGGTCGACCCCATCATGTCCGACCACATGGCCGGCCTCATGCTCCGGCTGAAGCGGCAGTTGCACCTGACCTCCATCGTGGTGACCCACGACCTCGACCTGATGCGCAAGGTTGCCGACCGCGTCGTAGTGCTCCACGACGGCCAGGTGATCTTCTTCGGTCCGACGACGGAGCTGGAAGACTCGGAGCACCCGCACATCCAGGAGTTCCTGGCGCTGGATCGAGTGTAGGAGGCCTGTGGCCTGTGGCATGTGGCCTGTTGATCCCATCGCGGCGCACCCGCTGCCGCACCAGCCGCGCCCCCTATGCGGCGAAGCTGGGGCGCCGCAGTTGGACCCACAGGCCACAGGTCACAAGCCACAAGCCTATTTCCCAACCACCCTCCGCATCCAGGCTGCTAGGCTCCTCCAGAAGCCGGGGGAGTCCGCAGAAGCGGGCCTGGGCGGGGCCGTGACGGGCTGCGGGGCCGGCTCAAGAGCCGCCGACGGCTCCCACTTCTTCTTCTCCAGCAGCACGACGTGGTAGGTGTGGAAGGCGTAGGTCTTGCGCCAGCGCAGCCCGGCATCGTCTTCCACGATGAGAGAGAACCCCGGAGAGGTCTGTTCTTTCTTGCTCACCGTCATCTTGACCGGGTGAGCCTCCACCGGGTAGTAGCCCCTGAGGTTCTTCTCGATGTAGGCCGTCTCGTAGCGGTGGCGGCGCAGGTTCCACACGAAACAGCGGAAACTGTCGAATTGATAGGGCTTGCGGGTGTCCGCCAGGGTCGTCCACAGCCAGTTGTGCTTGATCTGCCCGCCGTCGCTGACGTCCTCCATGGCGAAGTACGAGGTGATCCGATGCCCCTCGGAATACTGCGCCACCTCGTCCGGGATGTTCATGCGCAGCATGCCCGTCAGCACCCAGCCCGCGCGGCCATTGTTCAGCCGGACCAGGGTCCAATCGTCCACGGGGACGGGTTTGGGAGGCTCCGGTTCGGGCTTGCGCGGGGCGGGCGCCGGATTATCCGGGTCGGGCTCGGGCTGGGCGCTCTCGGAGAGCTCCAGCCAGTCTTCCGGCAGCCTAGGCGGCGGCGGCATCGGAGGGGGCGGGACGCGCCCGGACGGCTCCGGCTGGGCTTTGCGCGCGGCCGTCGGCTTGGCAGGCGCGGGGGGAGGCAGAATGCTCTTCAGCTCCAATGGCACGCGCGGGCTGAGCTCCTGCGCCACCACCTCGACCAGTTCGCCCTCCTTGACGCGGTAGAAACTGGGCGACAGGCGGTTGGGCTCGGTATGCACGTTCAGCGCTTCGTATACACTCGCCGCGCCTTGCGAGGGAAGGCGCCGGGCCCGGTCCGCGAGCCGGTTGAGCTGCCCCATCTGCCCGGAGGACAGGAGCTGGCGCATGTCCGTCCAGCCTTCCACGCCCTTGGCCGTGCGCACCTTCACAAACCGGCGCCGCCGCCTGACGATCGCCAGCCGCTCGCCGTGGTTGACGGTTGCCGATTCCGCCGAGCGGAGGTCGATGTCCTGGCGCAGCTTCAGGGTCGCCGGCCCCACGTACGCCTCCCCGATCTCACGCTCCCGCTCCGGCCCGGAGGAACAACCGGCGAGAACACAGAGGCACAGCAGGAGCACGTGCGGACGGAACCTTCGGAACGGGGAGACGGGCACTCGCATCACTTGCTAGTGTAGTGCGGCGTAAGTAAGGCCAAGCAGCTTTTTGTGGCGCACGCACTCGTGCGTGCCGCGTCGAGACTCATCTCGACGCCGAGGTGTCGGCACGAGTGCCGACACGGCAGGCTGAAGCCCACGCCACGTGGTTGCGAATAATCGTCAATGCATGCCGCACTACACTAGTCTATCAGCGCAGATGGTTCGCCATGAACCGTGCGAGGCGATCCATGCCGCGCCCCAGCTCCTCCATCGAGGCGGCGTAGGAGATGCGCACGTGCCGGTCCGTTCCGAATGCCTCGCCCGGCACCACCGCCAGCTTCTGCTCCTCGAGCAGGCGCTCGGAGAACTGCGCGGTGTCCTGGATGCCATCCCGGCCCAGCGCGGCGCCGATATTCGGGTAGGCGTAGAAGGATCCCTTCGGCTCGGCGCAAGTCACGCCGGGGATTTCACGCAGGCGGCGGAGGATGAACTCGCGGCGGCGGCGATACTCGGCCAGCATAATGGCAACGGAATCCTGCGGTCCGCGGAGCGCCTCGACCCCCGCCTTCTGGGCCACCGAGGTCGGGTTCGAGGTGGAGTGGCTTTGTAGCTTGATGCAGGCCTGAATGATCGCTTCCGGACCCAGGCCGAATCCAATGCGCCAGCCGGTCATCGAGTAGGTCTTCGACAGCGAGCCGGCGACGATCACGGTATCCTTTGCTCCCGGCGCCGCGGCGATCGAGTAGGGCGCGCTGTCGTAGACGAAGTGGCAGTAGCACTCGTCGGTGAGCAGATAGATCCCGCGCCGCGAGGTCAGGCCGAGGATGCGCTCGAACTCCTCGCGCTCCACCACCGCGCCGCAGGGGTTCGAGGGTGAATTGACGATCACCATCTTGGTGCGGTCGCCGAGGAGCGGCGCGAGCATCGACGCGGTCAACCGAAACCCGTTCCGCTCGTCGGTCGCGACAAACACGCACTTTCCGCCGGCGTAACGGACCACGTCACGGAAGGTCACCCAGTAGGGCACCGGAATGACCACTTCGTCGCCGGCATCCACGAGCGCCTGGATCGCGTTGAAGACCACGTGCTTGCCGCCCACCGAGACCACGCACTCCTCGGGCGAGTAGCGGGTTCCGAAATCCGCCGCGTGACGCTCGCAGATGGCCGCCTTCAATTCCGGCGTGCCGCCCGCCGCGGTGTAGCGGGTGAAATTGGTTTCGATGGCCCGGATGGCGGCCTGCTTGATGTTGTCCGGGGTGGGAAAGTCGGGCTCGCCGGGCGCCAGGTCCACCACGTCCTCTCCCGCGCGGCGCAGGCGCTCGGCTGCCGCGGCCGCTCGCATGGTGGTCGACACAGTGATCCGCCCGATCCTCTCCGCCAAGCCGCCAGTCTGTGTCATGCGATCGTCAGACGCCTTTCAAGACACGATTTCTCAGCCGCACCTCAACCGAAGGCGGCACCAGGCCCGCCAGGTTGCCGCCCAGCCGGATCACTTCTTTGACGATGCGCGAGCTGATGAACGAATAGGCTTCGCCCGCCATCAGGAACACGGTCTCGACCTCCGGGCACAGCCGCCGGTTCATCAGCGCCATCTGCAACTCGTACTCGTAATCGGAAATGGCCCGAATCCCGCGCACGATCGCCGTGGCGCCCTTGTGCCGCGCGTAGTCCACCAGCAGGCCGCCGAAGGTATCGACCTCCACGTTGGGGTAGTCGGCGACGGCCTCGCGGAGCATCTCCATCCGCTCCTCGACCGTGAACAGCGGCTGCTTGTTCTCGTTGCCCAATACGGCCACGATGAGCCGGTCGCACA
>Ga0187850_10001567_pt1 | contig 24122 bp, 18 predicted proteins | sample June2016WEW_4_15_FD_132436 | JGI IMG/M metagenome (GOLD analysis project Ga0187850, IMG submission 132436) | Peatland microbial communities from SPRUCE experiment site at the Marcell Experimental Forest, Minnesota, USA - June2016WEW_4_150 | ecosystem: Environmental > Terrestrial > Soil >...
GATTCTCGGAGTGGGCTACACACAGCTACAACCCACGACTTAGGAGGCTGATCCGTGCGTGGGTCGATCAAATGAAGCTCTCCGGAGAGGTCTGGCGTTTGTATCCGTTCGTAGGTGTTATGCAGTCGATGCTTAACGGGGAATCAAGCCATCTGAGATGTGGTTCTGGTTGGTGTGTGTTCAACATTCAAACTGACGGAAACATTACCCCGTGCCCAGTCATGGCGGGCATGAAGGACTTCTACCTAGGCAACATCCGCGACGCCTCGATCAGCAGATTGAAGGATACTGTATTCGTGTCCGAGCCATGCACGTCATGCGAGGTCTTTGCGGTTTGTGGGGGGCGTTGTCTTTACGCGAATGTTACGAAACTTTGGGGAGCAAATGGATTCAAAGAAGTCTGCAGCACAGTGATGAACATGATAGTAGCGCTCAGTGACGTCCTCCCAGAAATTAAATCACTAACAGAGAGCGGCAGAATTCACCAAGAGAACTTTGAGTATCCAAAATACAACGGTGCCGAAATAATCCCTTGAAAAGTCTGGATATGGCATCGCTATTCCTATAGGCCCGATGGCTATTCTAATCTTGGAATTAGGTCTCCGTTGTGGTTTTGGGTTGCCTTCCATTCGTAGTGCTGATCCTAGCTCTATCACTGGTCTAGCTCTATTACGAAACCCATGAACTTGCCTATCGCCCAACCTCTCGGATATTGAGATACAAACATCGATTATTGTGTATGCGGTCGGTTTGCTGTTTTTGGTCGTGCAGGGTCGATCGCTGCAACTTGTCACATTAACGCAATCAGTCAGTCGATGGCTAATGTATTCCAAGTAATCGTTTGTTTCGGTTGACGAAGTAGAGTAGTACACTATGCATCGTTATGACGACCACGACAGCCAACCAGAATACTGCTATCAAACCAAGCGAGGCTATGAAAGATGCAATCAAGAAGAGAAATACGGAAGACGTGAAGCACCCCATTATTACACCACGAAGGAAGAGCGCACTTACGTCCGGTCCTTCGGACTTTAGAATAAATAAGCCCATGACCATCGCGTATACAGGAAACGGTGTAAGTAGGCCACTCAAGTGTGGTCCCAATATTGACGCAGCACCCGTAATTAGTAAGACCAATCCGGTGGCCGCAATCATACGCGCAGGAATCTCCCATCTCGGAGACTCTCGAGAAATACTGCCTGAAGCACCTGAAGGGAATATTCGACAAATCAACACTAGAAAAGCTACTACACCGACAAGAGATAAGACGCTAGGAAATGAGACAAGATTCAGCACTAACGTCATCGTGAAGAAAATTAAGCAACATCCGATTAAGCAAGCTAACCAGCCTAGCCTGAAGGACAGCCAACTGAACACAATACAAGATACGGACATCGAGATTAATCCTATCAACGTCCCAAGCGCGGATGCAGCGGCAAAACTGGTTCCTTGTTCAAGCGCCAGAAAGAACAGGATGGGACCAGAAGTTAGTGGAAGACCAAGAAATACGCCACCAACTGAAGGGCCCCACTTGTGCGCTATCATACTAATGGTCAAAATGAAAATTGGAACACTGACCAGCTTGATAGCCAGAAAGTCCCAAGCTTGCAACATATCCAATACCTAGGAAAGATGCGCATAGATAGATATGGAGCCCTATTCCCAAGTGTATCTTCAAGGAATCTGTCAGCCTTGTGTAGCTCGGGAGAACTATCAGCAGCTCTCGTTCTCGGAAAAGGCGTTACTCGAAAAGAATCCATGCTAAGCTGGATGAAGTCGTTCGTGAGCGGGGCCAGCCTGATAATAGTTCCAAACTTGGCTAGGAAGCTTGCCGAATGACGAACGAACATTGGTGTACAAATGGGCGCTGGACTAAGACAAAGGAACTAATGTGAATATCTGAAGAGTGAAAAGACTTGACACCAATAAGCCAAGAGTTCGACGTTGTTATTGTAGGCGCGGGAATAGTAGGATTAGCTAGTGCTTACCACATACTTTCTCAGGATTCGGGTTGTCGTGTTGTAATCGTCGAGAGAGCCGCCTCTGCCGGGCAAGGAGACACTGCTAAGACTGTTGCAGGTGTAAGGAACACGTTTACATCGGAAGTCAATCGTCTGCTCTCCGATACTTCTATCGATTTCTACAAACACGTGCAGGAAGAGCTCAAGTTTGACTTACGTTTGGAATTCGTGGGCTATCTGTGGCTACTGACAGCTGAACTCGCGGAACAGCTTGAACCCGTTATTGATCATATGAAAAAAGAGGGAGTGGCCCTCAAACTCTGGCAACCTAGTCAGCTATCAAGGATGCTTCTCCAATCCAGACTAGCGATTGATTCGGGGGACGAGGAGGCGAGGATCATGGGGCTGAGCACCATAGCCATGGGGCTGCAGGGTTTGAAATGTGGAACCTTAGCAGCGGAGAAGCTGGTCGAGTTCTACGAGCGAGAAATCCGTAAACTTGGAGGCTCTATACATTACGGGGAACGAGTAGAGTCATTCATTTTGGAACCTCGACAGAAGTTGGGTTTGCCTAGGGAACCGTTAGTGTGGCAGGACGCGAAAGTGATGGGCGTAATAACCAATCGAGGAACAATCCGGGCTGAACAGACAGTGCTCGCGGCAGGTTGCTGGAGCACAGAACTTCTGAATAAGCTTGGCATCGACTCTCACGTGAGGGCGAAGAGGAGACAAGTATTTGCGCTCAAAGGCGCTAGAGTAAGCGATCTGCTGTTCTCCAAAGGATTCAACGAGGAGGGCGTCCTGCCATTAACGCTCATACCGCCTCGACTCATCTACTTGAAACCGAACCGATCCGAAGGAACCTTTTGGGTTGGAGTCTCAGACCACGTTGGAAGGTCTTTTACCTTCGAAGAGGACCCAGCAGCCGAAGACGACTTCTACACTTACAACATCTACCCTGACATGTCGCACTACTTCCCTCAATTCCAGAACGTTAAACCCTTCAACAAATGGGCCGGCTACTATGACCTAAACACGATCGATGGCAACCCCTACATCTTTGAAGATTCAGGCCTCATAGTTGCCGATGGCACTAGTGGAAGCGGAATAATGAAAGCCGACGCAATTGGTCGCATCGTGGCTGCAGCGCAGGCAAGAAGAGATATAGCGACGCTGTACGGAGGCAAGCATTTTAGAGTTGCAAAGCTAGGCATCGAGACACGTCAAGTGGAACCTGAAGAGTTCGTCATATAGTCTTGGAGTTAATCAATGAAGCGACAACCGCCCTCAAAATATACCAGTCTAGAATACTTCGTACTCAGCGACTAATGATGACTTTTCGATCTGTGAAAAAGGTCCATAGAGTCCCCAAGCCTGCTATGGGCGGGTCGCTTCGGTCACGCTCTAGTCTACTGTGTCGATAACGTGGTCCAACTGTTTGCCTTGGATCTTGCAGCATACTGAATGTTCATGCGTCCGACTGCGGTGATAGTCCCAACTCCTTATGCTCGCACCACCAAGTGCACTAAAAATGATACGTGTGCCTTTATGTCACGACTTCTTTGATCGATTGATCGATGGCATTGAGTGCTGTATTGAGCTGATCTTGTGGAATTACCAAGGGTGGTTGTATTCTCAGCACGTTGCCGAAAACTCCGCCAGTTCCTATTAGCACACCTCTCTCTCTGCAGAGCGTTCTAATTCTAGCAGTTTCTGAAACCGCTGCCTCTTTGCTCTTCCGATCTTTCACGAGTTCAATCCCTATCATGAGACCTTTTCCTCTGACTTCACCGATCATGTCATACTTGTGCTTCAATTCTTCGAGTCGCCGCATGACATATTCCCCACTTGCCTTCGCTCGTGATGCAAGATCTTCTTCGAGCATGAAGTCAATAGTTGCCAAGGCTGCTGCGCAGCATACTGGATTTCCGCCGAAAGTCGAAATATGGTCTCCTGGTTCAAATGAGTTCGCGATGTCTGGCCTAGCAATGCAAGCTCCAAGCGGCAGCCCATTTGCAATACCCTTGGCAAAGCACATGATATCTGGTGCCACATCGTAATGCTCTATGCCGAACATTTTGCCGGTTCTCGCGAATCCAGTCTGAACCTCATCACATATGAAGAGAATACCGTATTTGTCAAGAATCTTCTTCACTTCCTGGAAATACTCGATTGGAGGCACGATGATTCCCGCCTCGCCGAGTAAAGGCTCCGCAATGAAAGCGGCAACATCGTTTGAAGTCGAGCAAGTAACCACGTCTTCTATCATCTTGGCGCATTGAATTTCGCAGTTCGGATACTCAAGTCCCAGAGGGCAACGGTAACAGTAAGGGGTAGGCGCGAAGGCCACTGATCCAAGGTACGGTCCCATTGAGGCAGGTCTTCGGCTAGCTTGTCCAGTAACACTGAGTGCCCCAAAAGTTCGTCCATGGAATGAGCGCATCAATGCGATTATTTCATGTTTCTTTGTGGATTTCTTAGCCAGCTTTAGCCCGCATTCAATAGCCTCTGCACCGCTATTCGAGAAGAAAGTCTTTTGGAGTCCGTGAGGAACGATTTGAGCTAGTTTCTCACCGAGTTTGGCAACCGGTTCAATGTAATAGATATAACTACAGGCATGCACCAGCATGTCGAGTTGTTTCTTGGCTGCTTCAACAACTCTTGCGTTGCAGTGACCAGCGTTTACAACCGACCCTCCTGAGAAACAGTCGACATATTCCTTTCCACTGGAATCTGTGATTTTAGAGCCGTTCGCACTGCTCACAATCACGGGATCAAGTCGAGTCGTACCCCTCGTGTTCACATACTTCTCGTATGCTTCTTTAACATCGTACTTTCCGGGCAACATCGTCCACGCTAGAAGTGCGAACTCGCAGTGTAGATATACACTCTTTCTGCAGCGGATTCACTCTAGAATGTCTAACACAAGGATTTTTGCTGGGTCTGTGCTGTTCGCATTTCTTATGGCTTTCGCAAATTCGCGAAGATTCGTTGCCCATTCAATATTGAGTCTCATTGGAAAGACTCCTCTCTTGAAGCTTTCAAGAGTGACAGGGGACCTCGACATCAGTCTGATGGCCAAACTGGAATATCTCAATCCAAGTGGAAGTGTAAAGGATCGCATGGCGCTGAGGATGGTCGAAGAAGCCGAGAAAGACGGCAACCTGAAGCCTGGCTACGCAATCATAGAGGCAAGCAGCGGCAACACGGCGATAGCGTTAGCCTTTGTTGGTGCGATGAAAGGCTACAAGGTGGATCTCTACATGCCGAGAACCATGCAAGCAGAAAAAGTATCGATGATCAAGCGATATGGTGCTGGCATTAATCTGGTGGACGTAGAGAAAGAACTCAGTAACCGCGCTGTTCATGGTGCCTACATCGAAATTCCAGGTCGCATAATATGCCGTGAACGGGAGCAGAAGGAGCCGAAAACTTGGTGGGCACGTCAGTTCAGCAATCCAAACAACACAAAAGCAAATTACTCTACTGGAAACGAGATTCTGGAGCAGACTGCCGGAAGGGTTGACGCTTTCGTAGCTTCGGTCGGTACGGGGGGAACTCTTCTCGGTGTCGCGGAGGCGCTTAAGGCGAAGTTACCTCATGTCAGGATCTTTGCCGTTGAGCCGCTTGAGACTCAGCTTATGACCTTGTCAAACTTCACTGTCATACCAGGAATTACAGGGGGCATTCTCACTGACATAAGACAGAGCGGTTTCGTCGAAGAGGTCATTAAGGTAAAAGATGAAGACGCTGTAGGAATGGCCCACAGATTAAGTGCTGAAGAAGGGCTGTTCTGTGGAATGTCATCTGGAGCCAATGTTTTTGCCGCAATTACTGTAGCAAAGAAACTTGGTCCCGGCCAAAATGTTGTCACGATTCTTCCCGATCGTGGGGACAGATATTTCAGCTCGGCTCACTACATAACCTGATTAGCCAAGTAATTACATTGTTAGCTGTCCCAATAGGTTCCGAATGCGAAATGCTTGTGACAGGAGTTGATTTGTGTACCCCTTCGTTAGGCCTTCCACAAGAGGATTATGATACAAAGGTGGGGTTGCGTCGCATAGCTTCAGATTGCGACGTCTTGTCCGTTAATTAGAAGTCTGTCTGTCACCTTTGTCGCTTTCGCAAGTGTCGTATGTAAAGGGCATCTTATGCGCGTGAGGCGGGTCACCTCCGCAACTCTTTCGATAGGTTGTTTGGATATCACTTTCATTTCAACTGTAATCTCTCTGAAGGATGGCTCCGCATCGTCGATCCCAAATTGGCCTTTCCTTTCCCAACGCCCAATTACCGTAGTCTCAAGAGCGTCGAAATCCAATCCGAGAAGCGCCGCTTGTCTAGCGAACGTCAGATTTTGACAAAACCCAATTGACGATATAAAGTAACCAAGAGGCGACGGTCCTGCATTCTTTCCACCGCTCGTTTCAGGCTCATCAGAGACTACAGTAAAGGTCTTGATCTTTGAGATTGACCCTTGGTCAGAAACAAGTTCCGCATCGACCTTGACAGCACCGAGCGTCTCCTCTGAACTTTTGGCAGATTGAAGATTCCTGACCATTGCCTGACAAATTGGCTTGAGATTCGTTGATACGACACCCATGACTTTTGCCGCCTTGCCCTTTCAATTCTGCCTCGCTTATCTGTGTTGCTTATGTGTGAAGAGATGAAAAGTATCTAACTCAATGCGCTCAATCCGTCAGGCAACGATTGTAAAATGCGCGGACACCACGCGCAAATCGGAAGGAAACATAGACCCGTCGTTGCAAAACTTGGTACAAGACTTTAATAGCAATCGAACTTGGTTAGGCGTCTAACATGTCAAGAGTTAGCACACATCATGTCTTGGGTCTTAGTTGTCTGAATTGTGGAGCAGAATATCAGGGCCAAATGATGGAGGGATGTCCTAAGTGTCGAACCGATAATATGATCTCTAACCTTTCCGTTAGATATGACTATGCGAAGATAGGCTCAATATATCCAAAGGATACCATGAGGAAGGAAACAGGAAACATATGGAACTACAAGGCGCTGCTGCCCGTTGAAGATACCGAACATATGGTCTCATTATGTGAAGGGCTGACCCCTCTAATCTTCTGCAGGAACCTAGGAAGAAACATCGGGATCGATCAATTGTATGTCAAAGACGAATCAAGAAACCCAACATGGTCGTTCAAGGATAGATCTTGCTGCGTTGGCGTAGCCAAAGGATTGGATTTTCGTGCCACGGTAATAACCATCGCTTCCACAGGTAATCACGGAGCTGCTGCCGCTGCATACGCTGCTAGAGCGGGCTTGACCTCCGTCATCTTCACAGTCCGTGAAATCCCAAAAGTGCAGTTAACTTTGATGCAGGTCTATGGCAGCAAGGTAGTACAGGGGACATTTGAAGGCCGTTGGGAGTTGATGGGCAGATGTGTTCGGGAGCTTGGCTGGTATCCACTGAGCACTTACACGCTCACTATGCCTACTGGTAACCCATACACAGTGGAGGGCTACAAGACGATCGCATATGAGATATGTGAGCAGCTTAATTGGACAAGTCCTGACAAAGTCCTCGTACCAGTTAGTCACGGCGAGGGACTCTTTGGAATATGGAAGGGCTTCAAGGAGTTTCATGAACTTGGACTTATAGACAGAGTCCCTCGAATGGTTTCTGTTGAACCGGAGGCGAAGGCATGTCTGGCCGAAGCTGCGAGAAAAAAGCTGAGCTATCCCATACGAGTTCCAGTGAAGCCAACTGTTGCGTTCCATATTGGGTCGAGTCTCTGCAGTTATCAGGCATTGTGGACGATAAAGGACTCAGATGGCATAGCTACTACCGTAACTGAAGAGGAAATAATCGAAGCCTATCTACTTCTGCCCAAAAGCGAAGGAATATGGTCCGAACCCTCTTCCGCAGCCACAGTAGCAGCTGCTAAAAAATTGCGCCGAGATGGAAGCATTGACAGAGATGAAGTCGTAGTATGTGTTCTGACATCTACTGGCTTAAAGGATCCGGACATTGAATTGAATTCCCTACCAAAACCCTTTGACGTGACGTCTGATTGGGGTGAGTTCAAGAAGTCAATTGGTGAACAATAGAACGAACATTCATTAAGGAATCAACTATCAAATTCTGATTCACGGCGCAAAGAGAGTGCCTGAAGATATGGACTCGAGGCAAGCGGCAAAGGAAATCATGGTCCTGATACAGAAACAGGAATCGGTGAGAAAGGCCTCCATCAATCTTGTTTCCTCGGAGAACCTTACTAGCCCGCAAGTTACGTCAGCCGTATGCTCCGACTTTATGCATAGGTACATGCTCTCGGGTAAAGAACAGTTCGAGGCCATACTCAAGATCGCAGAGCAGATATGCAAGACTATCTTTTCGTTGGCTTTTGTTGAGTTCCGAGCAATTTCAGGTCAACTCGCGGATATGATTATTTTCAACGCACTGAGTAAACCTGGACATAATGTGATGTTGCTGGACAGCGATACCCAAGGAGCTCATCCCTTGGAGGATGCTTGTAGGGCGCTCGGGCGTAGACCTGTTTACTTCGAATTCAACCCTCAAGAGTATAACATTGATGTCGACAAGACAGTTACCAGAATTGAAAAGGAAAAGCCTGACCTAATTCTCTTCAACGCTGCCAATCTGCTTTTTCCACACCCCGTTAAGATGATTTCTGAAAGTACGGATGCATCGATTTGTTATGACGCATCTCACCCCCTTGGGTTAATCGCGGGAGGGCAATTTCCACACCCCATACAGGAGGGCGCTGATGTCATGATAGGTGGAACTCAGAAGACACTACCCGGGACACAACATGCCCTCATTATGTCCGACGATCCTGAGGTCATGAAAAGGATAGTCGATGAGTCGTGGGGGCCAAAGAACGCGTTCGCCGGAAACAGGCATTACAACGATATCGTCGGGCTCGCATTAGCGTTATGCGAAACGGCCGAATACGGGAAGCAATATGCCGAGCAGATAGTCAAAAACGCGAAGGCCTTGGCGAGCGACCTAAATGACGTTGGATTTAATCCGCTATGTCCTGACAAGGGTTTCACGGAGACACAAACAATACTAGTTAATGTAGGTAACCTGGGAGGAGGTACAGTCGCGAGAGACCTTCTTGACCAATCCAACATTACTTCAAGTGCCACGCGACTTCCGGTTGACAAGCACGAGGAATCAATCTCTGGAATTCGCCTTGGAACCCCGGAAGTGACCAGATTGGGTATGAGAGAAGCCGAGATGGGCGAGATAGCTCAGTTCATTAAGAAGGTTCTGCTCGAGAAAAAGTCTCCCAAACGCGTGCGCGAAGAAATTGCCGAATTCAGAAGCGAATTTCAGGATGTTCACTACCGTTTCACGAGTCTAGACTAACAGCGTGCGTGTGGCGAATTCGCCATTTAGTACAGCGTGGACGAAATCCACCAGTACGTGAACTCCGTGAGTCTTATACTAGTGGATGTCGATGCGTTTCCTCGGAATGAATCAGAACACGAAGGGCACGACAGCTAAGGAATTCCGTGGTTCTCATCTCCTCTTGCCAACGAAACCTGCGAAACATCCGTTCAGTTTATCTTCCAGTGTCCTCACACCCAGAATCATGTTCAAAGCTGAAGGAATTTATGCGGCCATCATTACTCCGTTCAACAACGATGGTTCGGTAGACGGAAAAGGCATCAAAAAGCTAGTTGAGACCCTGGATGAAGCAGGGATTAACGGGATACTGGCGATCAGCGGGACTGGAGAATCCATTGCTCTATCGCAAAGTGAACGCAAGCAAGTAGTAGACAACGTTGTTGATTCCGCAAAATGCCCAGTTGTGATAGGTGTTCTTAATCCCGGCCTTGGTGATGCTATTGATCTCGCAAAACACGCGAAAGATGCCGGGGCCGACGCGATACTCCTGATTCCACCATATTACGGAAAGCCGACGCAGAGCGATATTTCAGCATATTATGCAAAGCTTGCGGAGACCGTAGACATTTCGATCTTTATTTACAACATTCCCTACAAAACAGGTTTCAACATCGAGCCTCAAACGGTAGTCGAACTTGCGGGGAAAAACAGCAATATCATTGGAATTAAAGAGTGCTCTCGAGATTTGGCGCAGCTTACACTTCTGATCAAATCTGCTCCGAAGGCTTTTTCTATTTTTGTGGGAGAAGACGACATATTCTTTCCTTGCCTTGCCCTCGGTGCAACGAGTGGAATGCTAGCGACCGCATGTTTATTCCCGAAAGTATGGCTTAGGATGCTAGAGCATTGGAAAGCAGGTGAAATAAGCACGGCAAGAAAACTACATTACGATATTGTCCCATTCGTGAAATTGCTCTATTCACAAACGAATCCTATGGGTCTCAAAGTAGTGATGAACTCAGAAAGAATCCCTGCAGGTCCTACAAGACAACCAATACCACCTGCGAGTAATGAATACAAGGACAGACTTTTGGAATCGTGGAAAAACTTCTTGCAAGCCTCCGCTCTGCGTGCTTGACATCGGCAGAAAAATCCTCGTCCTTTTTGTGAAGGATATCCTTCACAGAACGTAGTCTCCAGAGCGTGAGAAATTACGTAATTTGCGGAATGACGCATAATGAATATCGGAGTGAAGAACATCACAATATGTCTAAATATGGCTTCGCTGCACCATCCTTTTGGATTTTATATGAGTTCATCGCGGACGGCAATTACGAAAGGGAAAGCAATCGCTATTATTGTGATAATCATCGCCGCTATAGTAGCTGGAGCTTTGTACTTCAGCTCCGGTCCACTTGCGGTTACTGCCAGCGTCGCGACATCAACGAGTGTGGGTACGGTAGGAATGCCCATTACATTCACCGGGATACCGAGTCTATCCTCGGCGAACGTCGTCAGTACGACTTGGAACTTTGGAGACGGTTCAAATCAGACGACTAATGGTTCAACTACGACGCACACTTACCAGAATGGAGGTCGATACCTAATCTGGGTGCAAGTAACTCTGACTTATCAGAGAGTCCTCTTTTCTACTACGACGACGGCTTCCAATGGCGCTGCTCTTTTTCCTTTAACGATTCAACCAAACCTGACTCCCAATGAAGCTCCAGAAGCTTCTGTTCCAGTTATTGACTTTCTGTTAACCCAGAATCCTAAAGCGCCCGTGATTAGCGTCGGCGATACGTTATATGTGATTGGCGGATTCTTAGAGACACCTTCTAATCACGCATGGACGGTTCAGCAGTATACTTGGGATTTCGGTAATGGACGTAAGGAGGTTGTCTCGACTAGTTCCACGAGCGCATTCCTTCCCGAGCGGAATGTGACAGCATCATACGGGGCCCCGGGCATTTACCCAGTTTCTTTGACCTTAACGACATCCAGTAGCGCAACCACGTTTAGCGTTACTACCGTTGATAGCGTAGCTGTACAGTCAGACGCTTTACCTTTCTCGTTGCTGACTAGCAGCGAAGGTTTCGTCAACCCGGGTGTCATCACGATGGCTTCCGTAGCCACGGGCGGTCCGCGGACTTTTGATCCACAAATATGCAACGACTATGCCTGTGACGAGGTGGTAGCTAACGTCTTTGCGTTGCTTGTATCGTACAACGGATCCTCGACAACCTCATTTTTCCCCTATCTTGCTAAGGAACTACCAACGCAGCAGAATGGTGGGATAAGCCCAGATTTTAGAACCTACACATTCCAGCTTCGTGACATGAGCTTTTCTAATGGTGATCCGATCACCGCCTATGATGTATGGTTTAGCATGGCACGTGCGATGGCGTTTACGGGAGGTCATCCTGGCACTCACGGCTGGATAATAGCTCAATTTCTGATCCCGGGCGTACAGAACGGGACTGCAGATGTAGCGAAAGATAACACTTGGTCGGCAGCTATCAACTCAGTTACCTACGATAATGCTGGCAATACGGTTTCATTTCATTTGAATGCCCCTACGGTGCCTAGTCTGTTCTTCAACATTCTAGCTGGCCATGACAGCACTGAAATAATCGATTCGAAATACGCTGTTTCTGTGGGAGCGGGCTTCAACGAGGCCAATTGGGACAGCTACAAGGGGCAGGCAAATCAGGTTTCTTATAATGTGCAGATGCAGTGGGCCCCAGTTGGGAGCGGGCCTTACATTGTCAATTCTTACACACCGGGTCAGTCAGTAGAACTTGTCCCCAATCCGCACTTTCCAGGACTTCCCGGGATTCCGAAAGTGAATAATACGATTATCATAGATTATGTTAAGACGCCAGATACCGCATTGTTGATGCTTCAAGATGGAAAGGCCGATGTTGTTGGGGGAGTAGGTCTTCCTCCGTCAGACCTTTCGGCTGTTCAGCAGTTGCAGTCGAAGGGAGTCGTGAATATTTACAGCTGGGCTACGCAGAGTTCTTATTGGTTTACTTTCAACATCAATATCAACAAGCAAATTGAAGCAACACAATTCGGCTCCCAGTTCAACGAACCTTCTAACTACTTTGCGGATCTACCGACGAGATACGCGTGGATTGACTCATTTGACTACCAAGGCTTTGTAGACAATATACTAGGGAACAAGAAATACGGCGCGACTTTCGGAGAACTAATCGCTAGTCAAGGTGAGCCTGGAATGCCGTTCTTCACGCCTGCGGATCAACTCGGCGGTCTTCCAGTACAGAACCTAAACGCTGCTAAAGGCAATTTCTCGCTCTCCCCGTGGCATGACATGAAGATTACTGTTCCCATCGTAGTCTGGGCGGGGGCTCCCGTAATACTTGCGGCCGCTGAGGAATGGGCATCTTGGCTTACCCAGATGAGTGGTGGAAACATCACTGCGATACCAGTTCAACTTGCGCATTCTGCGGTGCTCGGCAACCTTATTCCAGATCAGAACCCAATGGGATGTTATTATGAAACTTGGGCGCTACCCGACTATCCTTATGTAAGTGACATTTACGGCGGAGACCTCGTCCTAGGAGGCTACTTCCCGACTGGAAACGATTGGACATATCAGAATTTCGCATCCCTGCCCCCGTCCAATCCACACGGTCTGGTCCAAATAAACGGGACCGAGTATACGCAGACCCAGGTCTATCAATGGCTAAATGGCAACCTTACGCTGGGAAATAACGCTGTGGACCCGTACGTTGTAGCGAGGGCCTACAAGATAGTGGAGCTTCTTACGATTTACTTGGGGCTCTACGTCGAGGTGTACTTAGCCTATCAGTTCTTGGTGATGAGATCATGGATGCATGGATATGAGTACCAACAGAATCCTGTATACAATGGCGTCGGTGGGATCGTATATTACTGGTTGACGAAAGGTTAACGGAATGCTGTGGTGGGTTATTGAAGCTCACCCCGGCCAGATTTTTCGAGTTGAGAGAAACATCGGTCTTTGGTCGGATTGAAACTTCGGTACTTCGTCCTTCGCAGGTTGCTTCTTCTCATTCCAACTCTGATAGGATTGACTCTCATTGTCTTCGTGTTAACAAAAGTTGGGGGAGATCAGAGACTAATCGGGGAATACATCAACCTTCACAGCACGATTCCCGCTGTGGTTCAGGCGCAGGAGGTGGCACAGAGATTTCACTTGAACGACCCCTTGATAGTTCAGTACTTTTATTGGCTTGTAAGCTTGGTTCACGGCGATTGGGGGTATACTCGTACATTAGTTTATGACGGATCAGTTCTCGATGCGATTAGCCTATTCTTTCCCAACACGCTCGTGCTCGCTACTCTTTCTTCGCTCCTGACGGCACTAATCGGCATCCCTTTGGGCGTGTGGTCCGCGGTTAGAAAGGACAGTGTACTCGATCAAGCCACCAGAGTGATCTCATTCGCCGGATACGCCATTCCCACATTTTGGCTTGGCTTAGTTCTCATTATCGCATTCGGAAGTGCGAACGTATGTCGGTGCCTCGACATTTTCCCAATCAGTGGAACCGTCGATGTGAGCCTGATTGGTGGTGTGAATTGGTTTATCGGAGGAATTTCCTATCCGAGTCATATACTCATGATCGATTCATTGATTCATGGACGCATTGACATTTTCAGCGACTCCGTTATGCACTTGATTCTCCCGGTGATCACTCTCACCTATGGAATTATGGCGTCTGTCTTGCGAATCATGCGCTCGAGCATGCAAGATACCCTTAACCAAGATTACATTCGGACAGCTAGAGCAAAGGGTCTCTCGGAGAACGTGGTCATCAATGTTCACGCGAGAAGGAACGCCCTGATACCGGTTTTTACGCTCTTGGGATACACGATTGCGTCGCTCCTAGGCGGCGCGGTTATCACGGAAACTGTGTTCAATTATCCTGGCATTGGTTATTGGACGACCCAGGCGATCTTGAACGGCGACCAAGGAGGAATAATGGGTGCAACCATCATTTTCGGCCTCGCTTTCATATTCGCAAACTTGATCGTGGACATCGCCTATGGGTTCCTTGACCCTAGGATACGATACTGACGAGCTGTTGAACTTGGGCTTGAGAGAACTGCTAGGGGCAAGAAAAAACGACGCATTTTCATCGTCCAGGTTCCAACAATATCGCCTGACGTTAAAGATTCTTCTCGAAAGTCCCTCGTCGGCAGTAGGCCTCGCAATAGTCATTCTCTACTCTGCGATCGCAGTAATCGATTTCATATACCCAAGCTTGATTGGAGTTCAAAACGCTTATTCGATGGTCCCGGATTTCTCGAACCCGGTGCCTACTACTCCGACCTGGCCGACTCATCCCTTCGGCACCACTTTTCCGGGCATCGATCTTTACCAAGCAATAATGGCCGCGATTCGAGTAGACCTTTGGTATTCGTTGCTTATTGTGTTAACGGGGGCTGCACTTGGCACCTTAGTGGGCGTGTTGGCGGGCTATGCTGGCGGGTCTTTGGACGAAGTGTTAATGCGAATCACGGATATCTTTCTGAGCATACCTTACCTGCCTTTTGCGATCGCAGTTGGCTTTGTCCTCGGACGAGGGATAGAGGACATTAGTCTTGCGTTGGCGGTAGTCTGGTGGCGTCAGTATGCACGATATGCCAGAGGACAGGCGCTTGCCGTGCGTGAGAACGCGTTCATAGAAGCAGCTAGAGCAAGCGGTGTTGGAAGCTTGAGGATCATGTTACGCCACGTTGTGCCCAATGTACTGACACCCGTCTTCGTTCAGATTTCGCTTGACCTTGGAACAATAGTTCAAGTCTTCGCATCTTTGACCTTCATCGGATTTGCCTCGGCGAATCCTTTATTGCCCGAGCTTGGGACGCTCATCTCGGATGGGTTTCAATACGCGGTTGTTGCGCCCTGGGTTGTCTTTTTCCCTGGTATGGCGATTCTAATCTTCGCAATCGCCATGAACTTGGTCGGCGACGGACTGAGGGATGCACTTGACCCAAGAAGTAGAACTTAGCTCGAGTACTAATCTGAGACAGGACGTCGCTGACGAACCGCTACTACGCGTGCGCAACCTTCGAATAAGCTTCATAACTCGTGCGGGGCGAATCCAAGCCATCAACGATGTCTCATTCGAAGTGAGAGCGAGAGAAGTCTTCGGCTTAGTCGGGGAGACGGGCTGCGGAAAGTCCCAGACTGCACTCGCCGTAATGAGACTAACACCTGAAGCAGGAGTAATTGAACGTGGGGAGATTTGGTTCGTTGGTAACAATCTAGCCAAGAATATCTCTAATGAGTTCAAACTGATCAACAAGAAGAACGGTCAAGTGAAGCTAAAGAGAAACAAGTCCCAGCTCAAACGGCTAAACGCGGAGGTCAGTGAGATCCGCGGAAAACAAATATCAATGGTCTTTCAGGAACCGATGACCTCACTAAACCCAGTTTACACTGCGGGCAGACAAATCTCCGAGGCGTTGATTCGTCACAGCATCGTTTCGCTAATAGACAGGATGCTTGCGCGTAATAGGGCGACCGAAGAGAAACTCAAAGAAATAGCAGATCTTACAGCCAGATCCAGACTTTCGGAAGAAGAGCTTCACGGACTACTGAAGAGACTCGGGCTAGAAGGCCTCCAAGATGAGCTCTGGTTTATCCTGTCCAAGAAGGACATGCCACTTGCAGAAAAAAAAGCGCTTATCTTACAGCTCGGTCGCAGCAAACCCAAAGCAGTGACTTTGAGATTTCTGGTTAGGCTAAAAAAATCTGGAGGAAGAATTCCATTCAATTACCGAATTTTGAACGGAATGCCCGTTGTTCGAAAATTGTTTGTCGGGGTTATAGAAAAGGAGGCGCTTAACGCCTCTCTAGAACTCCTGTCGCTGGTAAATATGCCGAATGCGGGGAATGTGCTCCATCAGTATCCGCACGAGCTCAGTGGTGGAATGCGGCAACGCGTTATGATTGCGATGGCTATTGCGACGAAGCCTAAACTCATTATTGTAGATGAACCTACATCCGCCTTGGACGTGACAGTTCAAGCCCAAATACTTGAGTTGCTTCGGTATCTCAAGGACACCTTCAATGCTGCCATTCTCTTCATATCACACGACTTGGGAGTGATATCTGAGATATGCGATCGACTCGCAGTGATGTATGCGGGAAACATTGTCGAAGTTGCTAGTTTGACCGAGTTGTTTGAGAATCCGAAACATCCTTACACGCGGGGGTTGCTCGCTGCTGTTCCCAAATATGGTGAGAAGAGAGAAACGCTCCAGACAATCGACGGAACCGTCCCAAACCTCATCGATCCTCCGAAGGGGTGCAGGTTCCGTACTCGATGCCCCCAAGTCTTCGACCGGTGTTCGCAGGGACCTCCGTGGATCCAAGTAGGCAAGGAGCACTGCGTATTGTGCTGGCTATACGGAGACAGTGACAAACATGTCGAACAGTGAAGGCGAAAGTATACTACTTCAAGGTATTCGTTTGAAGAAATACTTTCCGATTAGAACCGGAAAAGTGTTTTCAAAACAGCCTCAGGTACACGCGGTTGACGGCATTGATTTCTTCATCAAGAAAGGCGAGGTTGTCGGTGTTGTAGGTGAGAGCGGTTGCGGGAAAACAACGCTGGGGCGTCTTGTTCTCAGGCTCATCGAACCAACAAGTGGCGCATTGTTCTTCGAAGCCTCTCGCGATGTTGTGAAGAGATACATTGAACTCAATGAGTTGGAATGTAGTCCGAACGCTAAACGAGACAACCGCCTGGCGGAACTACGGGCGATAGAGAAAGCATACTCCATTTTTCGATCCGGTCGCAAGAACCTAAGAAAGTATAGGAAAGAGACTCAGATTGTTTTTCAGGATCCAAATTCGTCGCTTGATCCTCGAATGAGAATCAAGGAAATCGTAGCCGAGCCGTTAAAGGCCCATCGCTACGGTAAGAATGAGCAGATCTACGAGCGGGCAACCACTCTTCTGGAGGACTGCGGACTCGGACCTCAGTTCGTGAACCGATTTCCACATGAACTCTCCGGCGGCCAACGTCAGCGCGTCGCAATCGCCAGAGCCCTCGCTATGTCTCCGCAATTTGTCGTTCTTGATGAACCCACCTCCGCGCTAGATGTATCAGTTCAAGCTCAAATACTAAATCTCCTAAAGAAACTCAAGAATGAGTTCAACCTAAGCTTCCTGTTCATATCACATCATTTGATTGTAGTCAGGTACATGTCCGACAGGATCCTAGTAATGTACGCCGGCGAGATAGTCGAAGTCGGCAAAACCGAGGAAGTGTTCACTGCCCCTCTTCACCCCTACACTATTGCTCTTCTCTCCAGCGTTCCAGTACCGGATCCGAAAACAAAGAGAGAGAGAATCATACTGCAAGGAGAGGTGCCCAATCTAGTTTTTCCTCCCAAGGGATGCAGATTTCATCCGCGCTGCCCGTACGCGTTCGAGCCATGCGGCTGGACTTCCGCAGAAGTCATGAACGCTTTCATTACTGTTCTGTCGTCCGGCAAATACCCACCCATGACCAAACTTCCGGCCATCTTGCATGGAACGATCGTTGATGACTTTACTTTCACTATCGAACTGAACGGCAATCTATCTCCAAACGACGAAACCGAAATTAGAAGATCGCTCAAGATGGAGATAAAGGATCTTGGCGTGAGAGCTCTTACTGCTGTAAAGGATATACAAATTGACAATTCGAAAGCAACTTCAATTGTGGCGGTGAACCTTCACGAGTACAAGAAGCCGAAGCTGAACCAGGTCAAAGGCGACCATTCAGTTGCGTGTCATATCTACACTGAGGGCGGAGGAGAGATCGTGATTGCACAGGCACGAAAGGAGTCGTCGTTGCTAGTTTCTAGACAAACGTAAGAGGGAGCATGACAAACACACGACGGACGGATTCAAAATGACAAGTGTTACTATTGGAACTGAGAATTTTCTGGCAAGTGGTATTGTCGGTACTCTCAAGGTGCCAGACAAGTTCAATTTCATACCAACTTATGGATTTGGTCCATATATATACAGCCAAGATGGAAGAAGTACATCGATTATCTTATGGGTTCAGGCCCACTTATCCTCGGTCATTGTAATCCTTCCGTCGTCCAAGCGGTAAAGAACCAAATAGATAGAGGCTCAACGTTCTATTACACTACCGAACAGGCGCTCGAGCTTGCTAAGTTAATAGTTGAGGCCATTCCTTGCGCTGAGAAATTGAGCTTCACTACAACTGGTACTGAGGCCACAATGACCGCTTTGAGACTTGCCCGGGCTTACACTGGGAAAGACAAGATCCTGAAGTTCGAAGGAGCCTATCACGGTTGGCATGATTGCGCGATGCTAAGTAGTTCATATTCCCATTCTTCTACCGCTGACAAATCCACGACACCATCGAGAGATTCGGCCGGCATTCCAGAAGGAGCCGCGAAGAGTGTGCTCGTGGCTCCATATAATAACGTTGAGACAACGAAAAGAATTCTCAAGGAGCACAAGGATGAAGTTGGCGGAGTCATAGTTGAGCCAATTCAGAGAACCCTTTTTCCAGACGGAACTTTCCTCCAGGAGTTAAGGGAGGTAACATCGGCATTGGGAGTTGTTTTGATATTTGACGAAATCGTGACCGGCTTCAGAGTTCGATATGGGGGGGCCCAGGAGCTGTTCGGAGTTGAACCAGACTTAGCCTGCATCGGGAAGATCATAGGCGGGGGATACCCTTTGGCGGCTGTAACTGGAAGGGCTGACATCTTCGAAACGTATCTTGGCAGCAAGAATAGACAGAGAGTAATTCAAATCGGAACGCTCAGCGGGAATCCTGTCGCATGTGCAGCTGGTATAGCTACCTTGACTCAACTTAGGGCTCCTGGAACGTACGATAAACTCGATAGATACGCAACGAAACTGTTAGAAGGAATAAAGGAGATATTCGAGCGTAACAAAGTTGCCGTTCAGACGGCGGCTGCTGGGGGACTAGCAGACTATGCCTTTTCCACCGAGCCCATCAAGGACTACAAGGCGTCATTGCGCAGTAACAGGACGCTGAAGAATGAATTCACACAAGATCTGATGGCCCATGGCATATTCAGCGACCCCTCCAAAATGTATCTTTCCGTGACGCACACGGAAGAAGAACTCAACCAGACTCTGCAAGCTTTTGAAGCACTAACTGCAAACTATCGAAAAGCCGGCAAGATATGCTAGGCTGGTGTGGAACACCGATTCCTCTCCACTCCATGCTATCAGCGATACCATAGTATCTGAATTGAATCGAAGTGGAATGCTGAGGATGGTCCGTTAGGGTCCGAAGTCTGTGTCGGATCCCACTTATCGATCATTGATCCAATGGCTTGTATGAATCAAGAGCAGCCCTGAGCCGCCTCATACCCTGAACCAAACTATCCATCTCGCACGCAAACGATATACGGATGCAGTTCGTTCCAGGAGGCCCAAATATCTTTCCTGGGACCACAGCAACCTTCTCCTTTGCGAGAGACCATTCTACAAATTCTGTCGCGTCCTCTTCATTATCCATGATCGATGGAAACGCGAAAAAGGTTCCTCTGCTCGGAGTTGATTCAACGGTCCCACATGATTTTAGCTCCTGACTGACGAAGTCTCTGCGTTTAGTGTATTCACGTTTCATCTCTTCCACGCAATCCTGGGGACCTGTGATGGCAGCATGGGTTGCAAGTTGAGCCATTGCGGGAGCACAGATGCCGTCGGTTTGTTGCAGTCTGACCATGTATGGAACAAGTTCGTTCGGCGCTATGACATACCCTACTCGCCATCCGGTCATCGCATAGGTTTTGGTCGGTCCGTTTATGAGCAAGAGCCGATCCTCATTTCCAGCTACAGATGCTAAACTATAGTGCCTACATTCGTCATAGACCAGCTTATCGTAGAGTTCATCAGCCAAGATGAATAAGTTGTGATTCCGTGCTATTTCCGAAATTATCTCAACATCCCTCTTCTCGAAAACATTACCTGTGGGATTCGTAGGATTGTTAATCACCACCATCTTACTTCGTGCTGTCACCAATTTCTCAATTCGGTCATAACTGAGACGATATTGCTCCTCTGGAAAAGACCGAACATATTTTGTGATTCCTTCGGCAAGGTTGACTTGAATGGGATAACTGTTGTACGATGGAGAGATTATCAGTACCTCGTCTCCTGGATTAATTACAGACAAGATGGAATATAGAATCGCTTGAGTTACACCAGATGTCACAAGAATTTGGTCGGGACCAATTGTTGTTCCGTATTCTTGAGAAGCTTGTTCAGCTATGGCCTCTCGCAAGAGCGGCAATCCTTGATTGAGAGTATAATGCGTGTAGCCTGAATCAAGCGCCTTCTTTGCGGCGTCTATGATGTGAATAGGTGTTGAGAAGTAGGTATCTCCGAGAGTCAAGTCTACAACGCCTCCTATTTTCTCTGCCCTTGCATGTATTCTTCTTATTTCAGACGTGGGCAGACAAGTTACTCGGTTGGCAATCCGATCGTTCGGTTTTACCCTAATAGTGCCTTCCATTGACACAACAACTTATCTCTCAATATTCCTCGGTAGCAGAAACCACCTGATGAACTATTAGCGTACAGTTCCACTATTTTCCTTTGAATTGCTCCCAGCACTTCAAGACCTTCCTCTCGTATTCACGTGTAGGAGGCATGATTGGTGTCCTAGTTGGTCCTGCAGGTAGACCTTCCGCAGTCATTGCTATCTTTAGCCCCATAGGATTAGTCTGTGCAAACAGAACCCTGACTAGAGGAAGCACTCTGAAATGAAGCTCTCTCGCCTTTGCAAATTGGCCCTTTTTGCACAGGAGGAACATATCTCTCCAGAACCGAGGGATCAGGTTTGCCGTTGCAAGTATTCCACCGGATGCCCCAAGCAATAGCCCTGGGAACAAGAAATCGTCATCACCCATCATTGAATAGAAGGCTTTCGGGGCGCCCTTGGCAATGGTCGCAAATTGCGCTACATCGCGCGAGCATTCCTTGATCCCAATTATGTTGTCGTGGTTCGCTGCTAGTTGGAGAACCGTTTGTGGCTCAAGGTTAGTCCCAGTCTTGTACGGGATGTTGTAAATCAGTATCGGAATACTTGACGTTCGGGCTATGGCCGCGAAGTAGGATACTAAGCTGCTCTGTGAATGCTTTCCATAATACGGCGGGATGACCAAGGCTGAAGAAGCTCCGACATCCGAAGCATACCGGATGAGGTCCATTGCATCTCCGTAACCAGGGTTCAGTACACCTGCCATGACAGGGTTTTTTGAAGAGTCGACTGCTATTTTCACAATCTTTTTCTTTTCTTCCTGAGATAGCGATGTGGCTTCTCCTGTACCTCCCAGCGCGAGAATCCCATCGACACCCTCACCATTTAACCAGGTGACGAGTTGGCGAGCACCTTCCACATCAATAGAGCGGTCCTTTTTCATTGGGGTTATTATGGCTACGTAGATTCCTCTAAGAGCATTCAAATCTCATCAATCATACGAGAACCCCCTTACAGAGTATTAAGAGACACCATTCATTCGAGTCCATCGTGTCTTTGATGCTCTCCTTGAACAAAGATGGATCGATGCGTAAACATTCCCGCGATGCATTATGCACATACTTGGAAGTGCGAATTTATCTTTCAAAGATGCGAAACCTGCAGCCGCCTAGCCTTCGAAGGTAAATGCCCGAACGGCCACCAGAGCAAGCTCTTCTGGGCATATCGTGCATTACTTAGTCGAGAGCATCCCCGCTTATCTCAAACCGGACAAAGGGCAAGACCTCGCAGTGATGGCTCAGGGCATGGGCGGAAGAAGCAAGTTCACATTCACCGCACTTCGATGAATTGAGAGAGAATAGAAATGGCGAACGGTTCCATTAATTCGTACGAAGCTATTTCCCTATAAACCAGAAACTCAAGCAAGAAGTTCGACTGTGGATCGACCAGCTATGCTAGAGGAATTTGGAAACACTACGAGGCAACTCTATCGATTATCTCTTAGATCTGAGAAATGTGTGAGAGGAATGCTGCACTGCTCGACAATAAACGTCTAAGATATTACGTTTCAATTTTCGTGGGTTCGCTTGGTTTGGGCATGTATGTCTTTTTCGTCCCGGTTTTCGCACAGCGATTCGGGGCCACCTTCCTAGATTTGGGATATCTTGGCACCGCGCCTTCATTGACCTATGCAGTGGCCCCGATTTTTGTTGGATACATTGCGGATAGAGTGAACCGCTCACGTCTCTATGCTCTGTCTCTACTGATTATCTTCGCTACAACTATCACGCTCGGCCTTTCCCGGTCTGTAAGTGACATTGTTCTAATTCGTTTGCTAGGTGGTTTGGGATTGGCGTTCTACTGGCCCGTGACGGAAATTCTTGTCTTAGATCTTGTTCCGAGGGAGAGGCGGGTGAGAGAAATGGGCTTGTATAGTGTCTCGTGGGGATCTGCCTTCCTGATCGGTCCATTAATTGGCGGGGTGATCATTCAGGCGCTTGGGTTCATCAGTCTCTTTGTAATCTCATCCGTGCTCATAATATCCGCTTTCTTGCAGGCGGTCTTTCTGGTTCTGCCTGACAATAGAAAGAAAGAGGGCCCTAGGATTCGAGTCTCAGGGGAGTTTCATGTTATGAGACAACTCTTGCCTTGGTATGTGATGGTTGCATGCTACGGAATAGTTTTCAGCATTATAACCTCAATCTTTCCCGGTTACGCGAACTCGGTTGGGATAAGTCCGGTCCTGATTGGCGGCTTATTCACCGCATTTGGCATCGCAAGAGTCTCTGCCTATGCCACGTCCGAACGTTTCCTGCATTTCGGCGAGAGGAAGGCGCTAATGTTAGTGTCCATAGTGATTGGCGCAGGTTGTCTGGTCATAGCCCTTCACCCAACCTTCAGCGCTTTCCTACCGGCTATTGCTATCCTGGGAGGATGCTTCGCCATAGTTTTCCCATTGAGCATAAGCCTCATTTCACGCCATTTTCCGGACGAACAAACGGGTGCGGCGGTCGGGTCGTACGAGAGCGTTAATGGAATCGGTAACGCAATTGGGCCAGTCCTTGCTGGAGTTGTGGCAACTGTTTCGAATGTCAAGTGGAGCTTCATAAGCGCATTATTCTTCGCAATTTTGATGATGACGATCGCTGCCAGAGGAAAGACGTACTCAGAGACCTAGACGATATACAGCTATTGCTGTTCGAGGGCCAATCGACAAAGTGTCCACATTGCAAGTGCCCTCTGACTTGGAGAAGTCATGTTAGGCTTTTGGAGCAGGGTAGGGAAGTTCACGAGTTCAACTTCCAATGCGACTCGTGCAAGCGGCAGTACCAATTCAAGGACTACCAGATCATTGAGAAAGCGGAAAGAAGGTGTCCGGTCGCAGCGCAGTCGTCTAGTTGCGGTATTGTTTCGGTTCTATACCCATCCATTGTTCTAAGGCACGAACCGAATACCGTGTTGAGCTGTGCCACTAGCTGATCCAATCCGGGAGATTGTTCTTCAACGTGTCCAGTTCTGAAGAGCGCAGCTTGCGAATCTCGACATCAAGTAAATGAGTATCACGATTCTCTACAATCAGAAATGCAACATCATGAGTGGCAAGCAGATTGTGCCAAGTACCTTTCGTCACATTGTATATCAAACCAGGCTGCATATCAAAGACTCGCATACCTTCTACCGTGGTAACGTACAGCACGGCGTGGCCTTTCAGCAAGATGAACACCTCATCGGTCCCCTTGTGGCGCTCAATCTCTGCTGCTTTCTCCAAGTCCATCACTGGTTCCCAATTGAGCAGAGCGA
>Ga0187850_10001571_pt1 | contig 24065 bp, 13 predicted proteins | sample June2016WEW_4_15_FD_132436 | JGI IMG/M metagenome (GOLD analysis project Ga0187850, IMG submission 132436) | Peatland microbial communities from SPRUCE experiment site at the Marcell Experimental Forest, Minnesota, USA - June2016WEW_4_150 | ecosystem: Environmental > Terrestrial > Soil >...
GCCGAGATGGCCAAGCGCCCGGCCGCCGGGAGTCAGGAGAGCGAGCGGGTAGCGGGCGCAATCCGCGAAGTGCTGAGCCCGCCGCCGCGGCCGGTCTTCGAATGTCATCACGCGCAACCGGCACGGTTCCAGCCGGGGGAGCCGCTCGAGGTCGAACTGGCATCCAAGGAGCGGCCCGCGGCGGTGCGGCTGCACTACCGGCGCGTCAACCAGGCGGAGTTGTGGCGCGTGGTGGAAATGGCGGTGCGCGGCGACCGCTATGCGGCGGCGGTCCCTGGCGACTACACGGCGTCGCCGTTCCCGCTCCAGTATTACTTCGAGCTGCGCGACCGAGCCGGCGCGGCCGCGCTATTCCCCGGCCTGGCGCGCGATTTCTCGAACCAGCCCTATTTCGTCGTGCGGCAGGGCCGGCGCGAGGGATGATAGGCGCTTCCGCGCGCTCAAGGAGAGAACGGCTTCCAGCAGCGGGAGGAAACCCGACACCCGCCTGGCCCGTATGACCCAGTTCCACAACGGTTCGAACTTCTTCCAGCCGCCGGCGTAGGCGATGTGGCGCAGCTTGCCGGCCAGGCTTTCCTTGGTGAATGCTCCCGCGAAGATGGAGCCCCAGCGATAGAATTCGCGGGAGGCGCGCCGGTGGCCGGCTTCCAGCGTTTCCGGCGTCATCCTGGCCGGGCGGAACACCGCGTGGCGGGTGTCGTACAGATCCCAGTTGACGGTCTTCATGCGGCCTTCCGCGGTCATGCGCCGATGCAGCTCGGTCCCGGGGTAGGGCGTCAGGATGTGGAACGTGGCGGTTTCGATCCCCTGCTCGATGGACCAGGCGACCGTGCGCTCGAAGACCGTGGCATCGTCGTCGTCCATGCCAAAGACGAAACTGGCGTTCACCATGACGCCCAGGTCGTGCAGGCGGCGGATGGCGGCGCTGTAATCGCGCTCGAGATTTTGAACCTTGTGTTGCGCTTCGAGGTTCCTGGCGCTCAGGGTCTCGAAGCCGATAAACAGGCTGCGCAGGCCGCTTTCCGCCGCTTTCTCCGCGAGGCCGGGACGCAGCACCGACGGCACGGTGGCGGCTGCCTGCCACAGCCTGTTCATCCCTTTCATCCCGTCGAAGAGCGCGGCTGCGAAACGCGGGTTGCCGAAGAGATGGTCGTCCAGGAAGTAGAGATGCCGGCCGGGGAGGTCCTGGATCTCGGCGAGCGCGCCGTCGACGCGCTGGGTGTAGAACGACTTGCCGCCGCGAAAGAAGGCTTCCTTGTAGCAGAAGTCGCAATGGTGAGGACAGCCCCGCGAAACCACGAGCGAGTTCGGCACCAGGTAGAGATGGCGTTGGATCAGGTCGCGGCGGGGTTTGGGCAGGCCCACGAGTGTTCGCCGCTGGGAACGGTACACCCTGCCGGGGCGGCCGGCGCGGAAGTCCGCGAGAAAGGCAGGCCAGGTGTCGTCACCCGGCCCGAGGAAGACGGTGTCGGCGTGCGCGAGGGCTTCCACGGGCAGGGACGTGACGTGCAGCCCGCCCAGGGCGACGTGCGCGCCCCTTCGCCGGTAGTGATCGGCCAGCCGGTAGGCCCGATACGCCGAGGTGACGTAGACCTGAATCGCCACCAGGTCGGGCTGGTCGTCGAGATCCAGGGATTCGACGTGTTCATCCTGGATGGTGACCTGGTCGTCGGCGGACAAGTGGCCCGCCAGGGTGGCCAACCCGAGCGGCGGGAACAGGGAGTACTTGATGGGGCGCCAGAAGGGGCTGGCGGACTCGATCAGGGCCGGGAGGATCAATTTGACTCTCATCTGGGACCCCCAGTATACGAAACTACAAAGTACTTTTCAATATAAAGTTGAGAGCACTTCGCCTCTCCCGCGCCGGGACAATGCTAAGATTCCTCGCGGAGGCTTCCCATGAAGCAGGTCTTTCCCATCATTCCCGCTTCCACGGCGCCATGGGCTGTCCTGATTCCCACGTTGGCTCTCTTGGTTGGCCTGGTTGTGCTATTCGCCTGGTTCGCGTACTCGACGCGGCACGTCCGCGTTGAGGTCAGCAGCGACGGGCTGAAGATCGCCGGAGACATGTACGGCCGGATGATTCCCGGGCGCGTCTTGATCGCGGGACAGGCACGCGTCTTGGATCTGACCAAGGACACGGATTACGCGCTCGCCAGGCGGACCAATGGCACCGGGCTTCCCGGATACAAGGCGGGGTGGTTCCGGTTGAGGAACGGCGAGAAGGCGCTGGCCTTTGTGACGGATACCAAGAGCGTTGCCTACGTTCCCACCCGAGCCGGATACTCGGTCTTGCTGAGCGTGGCGGAGCCGGGGCGGTTCCTGGAAGCCATCAGAGCGATCCGCTAACGGGCGTTGCGGCTGCGCAAAGGATGCCGTACGCTGAGGGAGAGGACAAAGGGGGCCGGTGACATGGATTATCGGGAGATCATCACAATCGAGCCCGGCAAGCGAAGCGGGAAACCCTGCATCCGCGGATTGCGCATTACCGTCTACGATGTCCTCGGCTATCTCGCGGCCGGAATGACGCATGAGGAGCTCTTGAGAGACTTCCCCGACCTCACGGAGGAAGACATCCGCGCCTGCCTGGCATTCGCCGCCGACCGCGAGAAGAACATCGAGATCCTGGTCGAATGAAGTTGCTGCTGGACGAGAACCTATCTCCGAGGCTGGCAGCCGCATTGGCCGACTTGTTTCCGGGAACGATGCATGTTTGCGATTGTCGTTTGAAAGGGACGCCGGACAGCGCGGTCTGGGAGTTTGCCGCAGCGCAGGGGTTCACCATCGTTTCGGAGGATTCCGATTTCAACGAGCTCAGCGCGTTACACGGAACGCCTCCCAAGGTGGTCTGGCTTCATGTTGGCAACTGCGCGACCATGGAAATTGAAACCATCCCGCGGAGGTTCGCGCTGGCAATCGCGGACTTCATCAACCACCCCGAGGATCGCTGTCTGGTGTTGAAACGCCGGTCATTCCGGCGGGTCCGCAAGGGCTGAACTGCACTTTCGCTTCTGGGCCGGCAGACAAAAAGCCGGCGGGACACTCGATCCGTCCGGGTATATGATTACCGTTGGCCGAACTCCCGGACTGGAAATCGGAGACAGATCCATGCTGGTCGAGTGCTCGCAATGTAAGGCCCGTGTCGATGCCCGTGTCAAGGACTCCGCCCCGCTTCATTATTTGTGACGAAGCCGGGACCGTCACAGGCGGTCATAGGCTAAGTCTGCTCGTATGTCCATCGTGCGGGTGGCCCCTGATCGGCTGGCAGCAACTCGAGGAATATCAGGAGGATGTTCTCACGGGTCCGGAGGAGACATGGTCTACCGCAAAGCGGGTGTGGCCCGATCCCGAGTTGGGCCTCCAAAGCTGCATCCCGCAGGACATTCGGGAGTGTGTGGAAGAGGCACACCGCTGCCTTTTTGCCGGCTCCAGCACTGCCAGTGTGGCGATGACTGGTCGTGCCACGGAAGCGATTGCCAGGCACTTCCTCACGAAAGACAACCCGGGGAATCTCATGCTGGCGGCCGGTTTGAGGAAGCTTTACGAAGAGGAGGTCATCGACCAGCGTCTTTATACTTGGGGCAAGGAATTGCACGAGCACCGCAATCTAGCGGCCCACGCCAGCGGCGCCACCTTCAGCCATGTGGATGCGCAGGACCTTTTTGACTTCGCGATGGCCATCTGCGATTACGTATTTGTCTTGCAGGACAAGTACGAACGGTTCATGGAACGCTAGACGCATAAGGGCTAGTACGCGTCCGCATCGCCCTGCGTGCCTTCTGGGGGAATCACTACAATAGATGTTGCATGCGGATTGCCCTGGGACAGATCAACACCACCGTCGGGGACCTGGGCGGAAACGCGGACCTCATCGTCCGGGCAGCTCGGGCCGCGGCGGAGGGCGGGGCGCGGCTGGTGGTGTTTCCGGAGCTGTCGCTGACAGGGTATCCGCCGCGCGATCTGGTGGAAAAGCCGAGTTTCCTCGAGCGCACCCAGCAGCATCTGGCGCGGCTGGCGGCGGAAACCGCGGATCTCGATCTCACGCTGATCTGCGGGTACGTGGGCCGGAGCGAGGCCTCGGCGGGCAAGCGGGCCACCAACAGCGCCGCGGTGGTCGAGCGCGGGCGCGTCGTGTTCCAGCAGAACAAGGCGCTGCTGCCCACTTACGACGTGTTTGACGAGATGCGCTACTTCCAGCCGGCCGAGCGCCAATCGCTGTGCCAGATCGAGGGCCGGCGGGTGGCGCTGACCATCTGCGAGGACGCCTGGAACGACAAGCAGTTCTGGGAGCGGCGCCTGTACCGGCGCGACCCGGTCGAGGAGCTGGCGCAGTCCGGGGCTGAGATCCTGGTGAGTATCAACGCCTCGCCGTATCACATGGGGAAGCGCGAGCTGCGGCGCGAGATCTTCGCCAACACGGCGCGGCGCTACAAGATCCCGGTCATCTACGTGAACCAGGTGGGCGGCAACGATTCCCTGATCTTCGACGGCAGCAGTTTCGCCCTGGACGCCGAGGCGCACGTGATCGCTTCGGGCGCGTCGTTTCGGGAGGACCTGGTGTTCCTGGACACGGAGGCGGGCGCTGGAGACCGGCGCGAGAGCCTGCCGGAGGAGTGTGAGGCGGTGTACGAAGCGCTGGCGCTCGGCACGCGCGACTACATCCGCAAGTGCGGGTTTGAGCGCGTGCTGATTGGCCTGAGCGGCGGCATCGACTCCTCGCTGACGGCAGCGATCGCGGTGGACGCGGTGGGCCGGGAGAACGTGGTCGGGGTGGGGATGCCCGGGCCGTATTCATCGGAGGGCAGCCTGACGGACGCGCGGACGCTGGCGGCGAATCTGGGCATCCGCTTCGAGGTGGTGAAGATCACGGGGATGTATGCGAGCTATCTCGCGGCGCTGGATCCGCTGTTCGCGGGGCTGGAGCGCGACGTCACCGAGGAGAACATCCAGGCGCGCATCCGCGGCGCAATCCTGATGGCGCTCTCGAACAAATGGCGGGCGCTGGCGCTGACCACCGGCAACAAGAGCGAGCTGGCCATGGGCTATTGCACGCTGTACGGCGATATGTGCGGCGGGCTGGCGGTGATCAGCGACGTTCCCAAGACGCTAGTGTACGAACTGGCGCGGGTGGCGAATCGGCGGCAAGCGAGCGCCATCCCGGAGAGCGTGTTCACCAAGCCGCCCTCGGCCGAGCTGCGTCCGAACCAGACGGACCAGGATACGTTGCCGCCCTACGATCTGTTGGACCGCATCCTGAACGCCTACGTCGAGGACTACCAGACGCCGCGGCAGATCGCCGAGGCGCTGGACCTGGAAGTTGACTACGTCAGCGAGATCATCAACAAGGTCGACCGCAACGAATACAAGCGCCAGCAGGCCGCGCCCGGCCTGAAAGTAACCAGCAAGGCGTTCGGTATCGGCCGGCGGTTTCCCATCGCGCAAAGGTTCTCCGAATGAAAACTGCGGTAGTGGTTCTGCCGATTGCCTTGACCCTCGCGTTGTCCGCTCAGCCCGCGGGCTGGCGTCTGCGGCCCGCGGGCCGCCAGGTTGCTCTGGGAGCGCTGCCGATGTCGTCGGCGGTTTCGCCGGACGGCAGGTACTTGCTGGTGCTGAACGGCGGCGCCGCGGCGCCCTCGATCAGCGTGATCGAGACCGCGACCGAGCGCGTGGCGGGAAGCATCTCTGTGCCCGACGCGTGGCTGGGGCTTACGTTCTCGCGCCAGGGCGACCGGGTCTATGCCGGCGGCGGCTCGCGGGCAGCGGTGCTGGAGTTCGGGTTCGCGGAGGGCAGGCTGATCGCGCGCCGGACATTCCCGGTGACGCCTCCCGAGAAACGAACCGGCAACGATTTCACCGGCGACGTAACGTTCGACCCGGCCGGCCGCCTGCTCTATGCGGCCGACCTATTCAACAACTCCATCGTGGTGATCAACCCGCAATCCGGAGTGGTGATCGAGCGGTTCCCGACGGGCCGGCGGCCGTACCGCATCTTGTTCCCGCCGGACGGCAAGACGTTCCTGGTCTCGAGTTGGGCGGACGGCTCGGTTTACCACCACGAAACCGCCACGGGCGCCGTACTGGAGAAGCTGCGGCTGGGCGCCCACCCGACCGACATGCTCTGGGCGCCCGGCAAGCCGGTGGTGGAGGAGGAAAGCCAGCTCGAGTGGGTGGCCGCGCGGCTGTTCGTGGCTGCCGCGAATACGAACAACGTGTACGTGCTAGGGGCCTCGGAGAGCGGCGAGCTGCGTCAGATCGACACCATCAACGTCTCGCTGACCCCCTGGCAGCCCGCGGGGATGACGCCCAGCGCACTGGCGCTCAGCCCCGACCGCAAGCGGCTGTTCGTGGTTTGCTCGGACGCGAACGCGGTGGCGGTGGAGGGGATTACGGGCGCGCGCGCGGAGCAACTCGGGTTCCTTCCGACGGGTGGGTATCCGACGGCCATCCAGGCGCTCCGCGACAACCGCGTGGTGGTGTTGAACGGGCGCGGGCTGGGCAGCCTCCAAACCGGGACGGCATCGTTCATCGATCCGCCATCGGATGAGGCGCTGGCGGATTACTCGAAGACCGTGCTCGACAATACGCCCTATCGCGACGCCTTGCTGGAGGACGCCGGAACCGGCAAGGACAGCCCCATTCCCGCGCAGCCGGGCCAAGCCTCGCCCATCCGGCACATGATTTACATTGTCGGAGAGAACCACCAGGACGGGGCGAACCGTCGCAAGCTGGCGCGCGAGTTCGTGCGGCTGGAGAACTTCCGCGCGGATGGCGAACAGTGGGCCACCGCGGGGATCGCCTCGGATTTCGTCGAGAAGATGCGGCCTCGCCCCTTCGACTACGAGGGTGGCGAGCCGGCCGCCACGCCCGCCTCCGGCTATCTGTGGACGAACGCCGCGGCGGCGGGCATTTCGATGCGGAATTACGGCCACTTCGTCGTCAACCGCCCGCTCCAGGAGGTGGCCGGCGGCATCCAGGTGCAACTGGTGAAGGACCCGGTTCTCAACCGCGTGACCAACCTGCGCTACCGCGGCGCCGATCCGGACTACCCGGACATGGAGCGGGCCAAGGTCTTCCTCGAGGACCTGGCCGATTTTGAGAAGACGGGGCAAATGCCCGCCCTGATCCTGATGCGGCTGGAGGAGGATATCGCGCTGGGACGAATTGTGGAAGCGGTGTCGAAGAGCCGCTTCTGGACCAGCACCGCAATCTTCGTATCGCCGGCCCTGGCGATATCGCCATACGTGAAGCGTGGCGCCGTGGACGGCACGCTGTACAATACGGCTTCCATGCTGCGCACCGTGGAACTGCTCCTCGGCCTGCGCCCGATGACAGTTTTCGATGCCGGCGCCCGGCCCCTGTCCAGTTGCTTCCAGACGACGGCGGACCCGCGGCCCTACACCGCCGAAGGCCCGCACAGGTAGCGCCACTATGCCCCACATCTATCTCTGCGTTCTGTGGCACATGCACCAGCCGTTCTACAAGGACCTGATCTCCGGGGAATACCGGATGCCCTGGACCCGGCTGCATGCCCTCAAGGATTACTACGGGATGGTGGAAATCCTGGAGGAATTCCCGGAGGTCCATCAGACCTTCAATCTGGTGCCGTCGCTGATGATGCAGGTGGAAGAATACGCGACGGGCAACGCAGTGGATCCCTTTCTGCGGGTGACGCTCAAGCCCGCCGAGAGCCTGACGCAGGCCGAGCAGGAGTTCATGCTGCGCAACTTCGTGCCGCTCTCTCCGACGCGCATCGTGGCGCGGTTCCCGCGCTACCTGGAGTTGTGCCAGGCGTGGCGGGCGGCCGACCGGAACATCGGGCGCGCGCTGCGGCTGTTCAGCGCGCAGGCGTTCCGCGACTTGCAGGTGCTCTCGCAACTGGCCTGGTTCGACGAAGAGTTTCTGACCAAGGACCCGGACATCCGCGAGCTGGTGTTGCGGGGCCGCAACTTCACGCCGGACGACCAGGCGCTGGCCGGCAGGAAGCAGACCGAGATTCTGCGGGCCATCCTGCCGGCGTATCGGAAGTTTGCGGCGCGAGGGCAGATCGAGATCTCGACCACGCCGTTCTACCATCCCATCCTGCCGTTAATCTGCGATTCCAACATCGCTGAGGTGGCGCATCCGTACGTGTCGCTGCCGGCGCGGTTCCGCTTTCCAGAGGACGCTCGGGCCCAGCTCGAGCGGGCGCGGCAGTTCTGCCGGGACCGGCTTGGGGCCGCGCCGGCGGGGCTGTGGCCTTCCGAGGGATCGGTGTCCGACGAAGCGCTCGGCATCGCGGCCGAGGTGGGGTTCCGCTGGGCGGCCTCGGACAACGGGGTGTTGGGCCGCGTCCTGGGCCGGACCGCCGGCGTCGAGGAAACCTGCCGGCCGTATGTCTGGCGGCAGGGAGGCCGGGAAATTTCGCTGATCTTCCGCGATCACTATCTAAGCGACCTGATCGGGTTCGTGTACGCACGGCTGGGGGCGGCGGAGGCCGCGGCGGATTTCTTGAACCGCATCCGCGACAACTGCCGGGGGATCCTGGCCAGCGGCCGCGACGCGTTCGTTCCCATCATCCTGGACGGCGAGAACGCCTGGGAGTTCTACGAGCAGAACGGCCGGCCGTTCTTGAGGGAGCTGTACCGCGGGATCACGGCGGACGCCTCGATCCGGGCCCTGACGGTCGGGGAGGCGCTCCAGCGTCTGGAGCCCCAGCCGCTGGACCACGTTTTTCCGGGATCGTGGATCGGCGCGAATTTCGACGTCTGGATCGGGGCGGAAGAGGACAACCGCGCCTGGGAGTACCTGCTGCGGGCGCGGCAGACCTACGCGCGGGTGGCGTCCGGGGTTCCCGAACCGGACCGGCAACTGGCCTACGAAGAACTGCTGATCTCCGAAGGGAGCGACTGGTGCTGGTGGTACGGACCGGAGCACCAGTCGGACTTCCGCGCCGAGTTCGACGCGTTGTATCGCGAGCACCTGGCGAACGTCTACCGGGCGCTCCACCTCACGCCGCCCGAGGAACTCTCCCGCCCGATTCTGAGGATGGCGCTGGCCGAGGTGCATACGCCGCCCACCGGACCCGTGCGCCCGAAGATCGATGGCGTGGTCACCTCGTACTTCGAGTGGCTGGGCGCGGGCGTCTGCCGTGTGGATTCGCGCTCCGGTGCCATGCACGGCAAGCGGTTCCTGATCCAGGAGCTGTGCTACGGCAGCGACGGGCAGAATCTGTACGTGCGGGTGGATTTCGAGCCGGGGGCGGTCTCGGGGCTCTCCGGCATGGACGCGCACCTGACCATCCAGCCTTGCGCCGATCCTTCTCTGGAGAGTTTCATCGTGCTGGGCTTCCGCGACGGGCTGGTGAGCGCCGGGGAAGTGCGGCTGGCGAAGCCCGAGGCCGCGACGGCGGTCGAGTTCGCGTTCCACAAAGTACTGGAGGCGCGACTCTCGCTCGCGGCGCTCGGCGTGGGGTCCGGTCAATCGCTGCGTTTGCAGTTATCCCTGTGGAAACAAGGACTTCCGGTCGACGCGATTCCGCAGGAGGGGTGGCTGGAGATCTCCACAGCCGAGCCGACCGACTGGCCGCTGTAGAGGGGCGGTCCGATTCGCCTGCCACGCCTGTAAGCTGATGTTTTTTCTATGGGATTGTACCGTTTCCTCTTGTGCAATCCCAGGCAGGGTGCTAAGGTGCTAGAGGATCAGTCGGTTTGAAGCGAGGAGGATTGTTGTATTGGGAGCGGTTTTGGCGTTCCCCGGGGCAGGCGGCACCCCGTGCTAGTCCGGTCGACGGCAGCCGTGCTTGCCAGACCGCGCGTCGCTGGAGCGGCCCGCGGCGAGTGGTCAAGTGCGTGTATTGGTGGCGTCCCTGCCGACGGAGGTGGATTGTTGATCAAGTTCCCGCGTGAACTTCCACGGCGCGGCGCAACTGACAAACCACGTCCGCGAACTACGGTTTCCAGAATCCGCGGCCCTGTTTGGCTACGGAACATGGAATCGGAACATCTGCCTGTCTTTTGCAAATCCTTGCTAACAGAAGACGAAGTTGCCCGTTGGGAAATGGCCCGTCAACTGCTAGCTGTTCGTTTTAACGCAGGAGGGGGGTTTGTGTGCGCAACCGCGCATCTACCAGAAAGGAAAAGATGAATATGAACAGAAGGTGGATACCTACGTTTGTGTTGATCGTGGCGATCACCGCGCTCTGCACACCAGTCTTCGCACAGTCTCTGATGTCGGGCGACCTCGCCGGTACTTTGACAGACCCGAGCGGTGCGGTCGTCCCGAACGCAACTATCACCCTCAAGAGTCTCGATACAGGGAGCACCCAGGCCACCAAGACCAATGAGACCGGTTACTATCGCTTCAATCTGTTGAAGCCTGGCCGGTACCAGGTTTCGGTGAGCCAGGCCGGCTTCCAGGGGATAGAGCGCCCGGTAACCGTCGCCATCGGTCAGATCGTCAACGCCAACCTGGCGCTCGAAGTCGGCCAGAACACGCAGGTCGTCGAGGTCACGGCGGCCGAGCCGCTGGTGAGCCTCGAACCGAGCATGAACACGCCCTTCACGCAGGCTGAGATGGCGCAATTGCCGAGCGCCGGCGGTGACATCACCAACATCGCCTTCACCGCTCCGGGCGTGGTCGTCAACGTGACGGCCGGGTACGGCAACTTCACCGTCAACGGTCTGCCGGCTACCTCGAACCTGTTCACGGTCAACGGCGAGAACGACATGGACCCGTACTTCAACATCAACAACACGGGCGCCACCAACCTCACCCTCGGCCAGAATGAGATCCAGGAGGCCACCGTCATCACCAACCCGTATGCCGGCCAGTACGGCCAGCTTTCGGGTGCGCAGGTCAACTATGTCACGCGGTCCGGAAGCAACGCGTTCCATGGCAACACCCAGTATTGGTGGAACGGGCGGGCGATGAACGCCAACAACTGGTTCAACAATGCCAGCGACACCCCGCGGGCGTTCTCGAACGCAAACCAGTGGGCAGGCGCCGTTGGCGGTCCTATCCGCAAGAACAAGACCTTCTTCTTCGTGAACACTGAAGGTATGCGCTTCGTTCTGCCCAACGTTATTACGACGTACATTCCGACCTCGGCGTTCGCCAATGCGGTTCTGGCCAACGTTCAGGCCAAACAGCCGAACGAAGCCGCGACCTACAAGAAGATGTTCGACCTGTATGCGGGCGCTCCGGGCGCGGGCGCCGCGACGCCCATGGCCAACAGCAGTTACTGCAAGTCGCTGGTCCTGCCCGGCTTCAATCCGACGACGCAGGCCTGCGAGGCCAAGTTCCAGGCGACGCCGACCTCGCTTGCTTCCGAGTGGATCCTGAGCGCCAGGGTGGACCAGAAGATCACTGACAAGGACGAGTTCTTCTTCCGCTACAAGGGGGACCACGGCCTGCAGCCGTCGTACATCGACCCGATCAGCCCCAACTTCAACGCCAACTCGGTCCAGCCGGCGTGGGACACCCAGGCTCACGAGACGCACGTCTTCGGTCCGAAGTCGACCAACGAGTTTATGGCCACATTAAGTCACTACGTGGCCCAGTTCCAGCAGGATCACGCGGCGGCGTACAGCACCTTCCCGTACGATGTGATCAACTCCGGAGCGGTGCCGTTTACGGGAATCAACTTGATGCGCTCCTTCCCGCAGGGCCGCAACATCACGCAGTACCAGTTCATCGACGACGTCACGCTGAATCACGGCGCGCACAATTTGAAGTTTGGAGCCAATTTCCGCCGCTACGACGTCAGCGACCACAACTTCTTCTTCAACTACCCCGCTGTCTATTTTGGCTACACCTCCGATGGCTTGCAGAAGTTCGCCAACGGCCTCGGTTACCAGTTCCGGCAGAGAAAGAACCTGGCGAGCGATGTTCCGATCGCGATGTGGGGCTTGGGCCTTTATGCGCACGACGATTGGCACGTCACCCCGAAGTTTAAGGTGACTCTCGCACTGCGCGCCGAGCGCAACTCCAACCCCGTGTGCCAGTTCAACTGCTTCGCGAACCTCACTGGCGCCTGGTCGAGCCTGGCCAGCGTGAACAGCGCGAACCCCGGCAGCGTCCCCTATTCGAGTGACATCACTGCCGGCCAGCACCGGGCATACCCGGGTGTGGACAAGATCGATTGGTCGCCCCGTGTCGGCTTCAGTTGGTCTCCCAGCAGCAATAACAAGACGGTCGTCAGTGGCGGCTTCGGCATCTTCTACGACGGTCCCCCTGCCAGTCTGGTGGACAACCTGCTCACCAACCCGCCGGTGGTCATCGACATCCGCGTCCGGCCCACGGCCGGCGTGTTGGGCTTCGACCCGGCCGGTGGGTTGGCGACCTGGACCGCCTCGGCGAATGCTTTCAACCTCCAGCAGAACTTCACCCAGATATCCGCGGCAGTCAAAGCGGCGGGTGGTATCTTTGCCGTTCCGGCCATCACGTCCATCTCTGGCATCATCAAAGCTCCGCAGTGGAAAGAGTGGAACGTGCAAATCCAGAGGGAGCTGGCCCCCTCGCTGGTTGCGGCGGTGAACTACGTCGGCAACCGCGGCGCCAACATCCCGTACAACAACACTCTCCTGAACGTCTATGACGCGTACGGAATCTTCCCCAACTCCTTGCCATCGGCTCCCAAGGTGCCGAACTATGGGCAGGTGAACCAGTGGCAAACCGGCGCCATCTCGGCCTACGACGGTCTGACCGTTAGCTTTCGCAAGCAGTTCTCGCACTGGGTTTCGGCCCACTTCAGCTACACGTGGTCCCACAACCTCGATGAGGCCTCTAACGGCGGCGTCTCTACTTATGGCGACTCTCTGTTTGGACAGTTCAATCCCGCCAGCCTCCGCTCGAGCAACTACGGGAGTTCGGATTACGACTTCCGTCACAGCTTCGTCGCCGACTGGGTGGTCAATCCGAGCTTCCAGGCCAGCAGTCCGGTCGTGAAGCACCTGATCAACGGGTGGCAGTGGTCGGGCAAGTGGTTCTGGCGCAGCGGACTCCCGTTCTCCATCATCGACGGGAACTGGAACGGCGGCCTGGGCAACAGCAACGCGACGCTTCTGGCTACGCCCATCGGTGGCAATGCGGAGGGCAATTGCGGCAGAGCGGCCGTCGACACACCTTGTCTGAACCCCGCCGCATTCCTCGACAGCGCATCCGACAGCTTCAATGGGTTCAACGCGTTCTCCTCGCAGACGCGCAATCAGTACCGCGGACCGAGCTTCTTCGACATTGACATGAGCCTGTTCAAGAACTTCAAGTTCAAAGAGCGGGTGTCGCTGGGCGTGGGCGTGCAGGCGTTCAACGTGTTCAACACCCCGCACTTCGATAACCCAGACCACAATCTGGGCAGCTCGACGTTCGGTATGATCACGGGGGTAGTAGGTAACCCGACGACGCCCTACGGCAACTTCCTCGGCTTCGACTCTTCGCCGCGTGTGGTTCAGCTCACGGCTAAGCTGCAGTTCTAGGCTGCCGGAAAGCTTCTGTGAGACCCGGCCCGCGTTCGCTGGAACGCGCGGCCGGGTCTTTTTTTCTTGTCACGGGCTCGAAGTCCGCCAGGCCATCCGCGGCCCCGGCGCCAGGCGCCATTGCGCGCCCTTCACGAACAACCTGCCGGCACCGGGGATTCCCGACGCGACGCCGATCTGTGTCCCGGAGTGCTCCGGCAGTGGAATCTCCGTTGAGGGTATCGAACCCGAGAGACCGACAATATTGCTGTTGCCGGCTTGCAGGCCCCCTGTCCGTTTAATCTGGGCGCCGGTACGTGCCTCCAGCAGCTCAGCACGAAACTCCGCCCGGCTGTTTCCCCATCGCATCCCGGTCAATTCGATGCCGAGGAGAAAGCCTCCTGCTCGCGCTTGACGCTCCATACTACGGATGCGCCCAGTGGCGATCGCTCCCTCGGGAAGAATCGGTTTGCCGCTCCGGCGAACAACCTCGACCACGCGCGCCCGCACCGGATCTCCGATCGTGGCTGTCGCCGAATGGAAGCTGCTTTCGAGTTCCATTCCGATAGTGAGAGCGGCTGGTAAATCCACGTGCGCGGGCTCAGCTTGGGACGCTTCCGCGGTAAGCCCCGGCGAGCCAAAACTGAGGATTCCGCGCGGTACTCCCGGCAGTGCGCAAACTGGATTTTGTTTCGCCGAACCTCGCCCGCCGAGCCGACCGACTGGCCGCTGTAGGGGGCGGTCCGGTTCGCATGTCACACCTGTAAACCGAGGTTTTTCTACGGGTTCGCACTGTTTCCTCTTGTGCAATCCCAGGCAGGGTGCTAAGGTGAGGGGCTAGGGGACCCGCCCCGCTTCAGGCGAGGCGTGCTATCGCGCCGGAGGGGTCTTGGTTTTCCAGGGCAACCGGCGCCTCGCGTGTGCCGTTGCTGCGGCAGGGAGGTTCGTCTGTCGGACCTGCCGATAATTTCGAGGTTCGGGTTTGGACAGCTTGGTGTATAATTATCCGACGGTGGGGTGCGCTATCGCTGGAAAGGCGCCCCCAGAGAATGTGTTTCGCGCCAAACTTAAGGGAAAGGATTGCAAGGGGGGTTATGAAACGAAGCAGCAGGGTAGTACTGTTCCTCATGGTAGTTCTGGCGCTGGCGTCACTGGCGCTGGCGCAATCCATCAGCGGCGACCTCGTCGGGACGATCTACGACCCGACCGGGGCCGGAATACCAGGTGCGACCATCACGGCCACCAACATTGCGACGGGAATCACCGCGACTACGACATCGACGAGTACCGGGCAGTACCGCCTTGGCAACCTTGCCGTCGGCGCGTATAAGCTGACGGTTAGCGCCACGGGATTCGCCAAGGCCGAGGTGAACAACGTACCGGTCGAACTCAACAAGGCCGGGACCGCCAATGTGACTTTGCAGGTCGGCGAGACCAGCACGGTGGTCGAGGTGGCGGGCACGGCCGTAACCATCGACACGACCACCGCCCAGGTGCAGACGACCTTCGAAACCCGGCAGTTGGCCGACCTTCCGATAGCCAGCGTCGGGTCGGGTGTGATCAACCTAGCGCTGCTCTCGGCCGGCGTCGGCTCCAGCGGGGCGGTGGGCGTCGGGACCGGCCCGTCGGTGGGCGGGCAGCGGCCGCGCAACAACAACTTCACGATCGAGGGCATCGACAACAACAGCAAGAGCGTCACCGGCCCGCTGGTGTACCTTCCAAACGATGCGGTCGCGGAGTTCACCATGCTCTCCAACCAGTTCTCGCCCGAGTACGGACACTCGACCGGCGGGCAGTTCAACCAGATTCTGAAGAGCGGCGGGAACGAGTTCCACGGGGTGGGCTACGAGTACTTGCAGAACCGGAATCTGAACGCCGCGGACCAGTTGTCGATTGTGGACGCGGTGGATCCGCATCCCCGCTATGACAACAATCGTTTCGGGGGCAATATCGGCGGCCCGATCAAGAGGAACAAGCTGTTCTTCCTGTTCGGCTACGAGTACGAACCGATCGGCAAGTCCGGATCGCCCGGGCAGATCTTCGCGCCGACCCAGGCAGGCTACACGGCGCTGGCCAGCATTTCCGGAGTCTCCTCGAATAACCTGGCGGTATTGAAGCAGTATCTGCCTCCTGTTGCGACGGCGGTCGATCCCTCGGCGACGCCGAATGGAGCATACCCGGTGGTGGCTGGCAAGACGATCGAGGTGGGACAGATGTCGGTCCTGTCGCCGAGCTTCACGAACTACTCAACCTACTACGGTTCGGTGGACTACAACATCAGCGAGAAGGACAGCCTGCGGGGCCGGATTATTGTCGTCAAGGCCAGCTTCATCGACACCGCTGCTAGCTTGCCGGTGTTCTTCACCATGACGCCGAACAACAACTACCTGGCGACGTTCTCGGAGTTCCACAACTTCTCGCCCAGGGTTACGAACGAATTCCGGCTGGGCTACAACCGCAACTACAATGTCTATACGGTTGGATCGCAGACGTTTCCCGGTCTGGACGCCTTCCCGAACATTACCGTCGACGAACTGGGGGTCAATATCGGGCCCGACCCCAACTCGCCGCAAGGCGGAGTCCAGAACACCTACCAGGCTACGGATAACATTTCCTGGAGCAAGGGGAGGCACTCGCTCAAGTTCGGGATCGACTTTCACAAACTGATCGCTCCGCAGTTCTTCACCCAGCGGGCTCGCGGCGACTACGAGTGGGACACGCTGGAGAACTACCTGACGGACCAGATCCCCTACTTCGGCGAGCGGACAACCGGGAACTTCGAGTATTACGGCGACCAGACGCTGACCGGGTTGTACGCCAACGACGACATCAAGGTCCGGCCCGACCTCACCATCAACATCGGGCTGCGGTACGAACGGACGACGGTGCCGTATGCCGAGCGCCTGCAAACCGTAAACAGCATTTCTAGTGTTCCGGGGCTGATCACCTTCGGGGAGCCCAAAGTGTTCAACAAGGGCTTCATGCCGCGCATCGGATTTGCGTGGGCGCCCGGAACCCGCGGCAACACTTCCATCCGCGGTGGCTTCGGGATGGGTTACGACCAGTTGTTTGACAACCTCGGGTTGCTGTCGATGGCGCCGCAGTTCCAGCAAACGGTCGACGTGGGCGGCTCGGCGGGTGGCAACTTCCTGGCGAACGGCGGCATCAAGCCGAACGTTTCGTCGGGAACCTTGAGCCAGGCGGACGCCCGTCGGCTTACCGGCGGTTTCGTCCCCGACCAAAAGCCGCCCAAAGCCATCCAGTGGAATCTCGGCGTTCAGCACGTATTTAAGGAGAATTACTCCGTCGAAGTGCGCTACCTGGGCACCCGCGGTCTGGACCTGCCGGTTCAGGACCGGCTCAACGTGCAGGCGGTGGTGACGCCACAGAACGCGCTGCCGTTGTATCTCCAGGCGCCGAGCCAGTCCACTCTGAACGGGTTGACCAGCACACTCGCCCAACTCACCGCCGCTTACAATGCCCATGGGTACTATCTTCCGCAGTACTGGAATGCGGGGTTCCAGAGCAACATCGTGGGGTTCATGCCGATGGGCAGCTCGACCTATCACGGCCTCGCGCTGCAGGTGACGCGCCGGTTCGCGAACGGCCTGCAATTCGTGGGAGCGTACACCTGGAGCCACAACATCGACGACTCGACCGCCGAGGTCTTCAGCACATATACGACTCCCCGCCGGCCCTACGATTTCCAGAACCTGCGGCTTGACCGTTCCGATTCCGCCCTGGATCACCGGCAGCGTTTCACGTTCACCACGATTTACGACCTGCCGTTCTTCAAACACCATTCCAGTTGGTTCATGAAGAACCTGGTCGGCAACTGGGAGTTCGCGCCGATCTTCACGTATCAGACCGGCACCTGGGCCACCGTCCAGAGCTCGATCGACTCGAATCTGAACGGCGACAGCGCGGGAGACCGCACCTATATCAATCCGGCCGGGACGGTGAATGTGGGTTCCGGAGTCACCGCCTTGACGAACAGCTCGGGCGCTACGGTGGCCTACCTCGTGAAGAACCCCAATGCGCGCTATATCCAGACCCCCAAGGGAGTGCTGCCCAACGCGGCTCGCAACACTGAGCACCTCATGCCGATCGATGACCTCGACCTGTCGGTCGTGAAGCGGTTCAACATCACCGAGCACAAGAGTTTCGAGTTCGGCGCACAGTTCACGAACTTCTTGAACCACCCGCAGTACACCGGGGGGTACCTCAACGACGTGGCTCCCATCGGCTTTACGGGCGCCAACGTGCACAACTTCCTCAACCCGACGACGACCACCTTCTATCAGCCCGCCATGGTGTTCTCGAGCAATCCACGTACGCTGCAGGTCTCGGCGAAGTTCAAGTTCTGAGCGGATCGGACTAGAGATCCTAGGGGAGCCTTCGGGCTCCCCTTTTTCGTTTCTGGTGCGTTCCATCCAGCCACCCGGTTCAGTTTCCAAACCGACCGGGGCAGCCCCTATCTTATTTTGCGGCTCGAGTACTTGTTCAGCAGCGAGATGAACTCGGCGGCCGCGGCGGGCGGCTTGACGTCGCCCTGGATGATCTGCTTGTTGAGCAGGGGCTTGCCGTACAGGTTCTGGTTGGTGTCCAGATCCTGGCGCAAGGTGGCCCCGGAGAGCGATAAGCCCGCGAAGACTCCGCGCGAGCGCGACCAGGTCAGGATCTCGGCGCTCATGTAGGCATCGGTCTCGGCGGTGGCGCTACGGCCCACCGGGCCGGCGGCCACCGAAGCGTCTCCGCCGAGGGTGAACTTGCTCGATAGCAGCCGGTCGGCGCCGCGCTTGTTCATCACCAGCATGAGCACGTCGGTCTCCGAGCCGCCGATCTGAAAGCCGACGCTGCCGCCCTCGACGCGCACGCCGCCCGGAGCACTCCAACCCGCACCGGCCTTGCGGCACGTGAAGAAGCCGCGACCGTACTTGGCGCCGACGATAAACGCGCCTTTCTTCACGCCGGGCACCACCACCACGCACTCCGCCTTGTCCAACAGCGGCTGCGGTACGGCATTATCGGGCGCCTGCATGATCTCCTGCAACACTTCGGCAGTCCGGCTCAATCGTTCGACGTCGCCTTTTTCGTCGGCGTAGACCAAGGCAACGCTCGCCGCTAGAACCAGGGGAATCGTTCGCATCATAGTCGCCTCCTATCACTCCAGGTTTACCACAGGCACAGGTGGCTCGGTACAATGCGAGCGATGGCAGCCCAACGCGCCGCGGAGTCCGAAGCAGTCGCCGTGCTGGCTGAGAAGCCGTCGGTAGCGCGCGATGTGGCGCGCGTGCTGGGCGCTGGCCAACAGGGGAAGGGCTATCTGCACGGCAACGGGTATATCGTCACATGGGCCGTTGGCCACCTGGTCAGCCTGGCGCAGCCGCACGAGATCCAGCCCGAGTGGCGGCAGTGGCGCCGCGACCTGCTGCCCATGCTCCCCCGAGAATGGCCGCTGGTGGTCTACGAGCAGACGCAGGATCAGTTCGAGGTGGTGAAGAAGATCCTGAACTCACCGCGCGTGAGCCGGGTGGTCTGCGCTACCGACGCGGGGCGCGAGGGCGAGCTGATCTTCCGCTACATCTACGAAGCGGCCGGATGCGAGAAGCCGTTCAGCCGCCTGTGGATCTCGTCGCTCACGCCGGAGGCCATCCGGAAGGGTTTCCAGAACCTGCGCGAAGGCCGCGAGTACGACGCGCTGGCGGATGCGGCGCGGGGCCGCAGCCGGGCGGACTGGCTGGTGGGGATGAACCTCTCCCGCGCCTACACGCTGGCGCTGGGGGACGAATTGTCGGTGGGCCGGGTGCAGACGCCGACGCTGGCGATGGTGGTGGAGCGCGAGCTGGCCATCCGCGCCTTCGTTCCCGAAGACTATCTGGAAGTGATCGCCACGTTCTCTCCACGTCCCGGCGCGACCTACGACGGGACCTGGTTTGTCGAAGCGGGCGCGGCCCGGCAAACCCGGCTGCCCGCGGACGGAGAAGAGGCGGCCAGGATCGTCGAGCGGGCGCGGAGCGGCGAGGCGCGCATCGAATCCCTCGAATCCCAGACCGAGCGCATGGCGCCGCCGCTGCTCTACGATCTGACCGAGCTCCAGCGCCACGCCAACCGGCTGTTCGGCTTCAGCGCGCAGAAGACGCTGGATCTGGCGCAATCGCTTTACGAGCGTCACAAGCTGCTGAGCTACCCGCGCACCGACAGCCGCCATCTATCGAAGGACATCGCCGCGACACTGGCCGCGGTGGTCCGCTCGATCGCGGCGCCCTACAAGGACCTGCTGGCGCCCGGGACCGGCGAGCGGCCGCTCTCCCGCCGCTTCGTCGACGACTCGAAGGTCACCGACCATCACGCCATCATTCCGACTGCCACACCGCCCGAGCGCGCCTCGCTTTCGCCCGAAGAGCGCAAAATCCACGACCTGGTGTGCCGCCGGCTGCTGGCCGCCTGGCACCCGGACTACGTCTGGAGCGTCACCACAGTAATCACCGCAATCGCCAACCCCGGCGCGCTCGACCGCTACCACACCAGCGGCACAGCGGTTCAGCAGGAGGGCTGGAAGGTCCTGGACCTGAAGCGAGCGCCGCGCGCCGGCGAAGAGCCCGCCGAACCGGCGTTGCCGGCCGGTCTTGAAGTCGGGCCGCCGCAAACCGTCGTCGAGGTCAAGCCGGTCAGCAAGCGGACGCGCCCTCCCAAGCGGTTCACGGAGGGGACACTGCTGACGGCCATGGAGACGGCGGGTAGGACGCTCGACGAGAAGGAACTCTCCGACGCCATGAAGGAGACGGGGCTGGGCACTCCGGCCACGCGGGCGGCGATTATCGAGGTGCTGCTCAAGCGCGGCTACATCCTCCGGCAAGGCAAGAGCCTGGAGGCGACCGCGAAGGGCATCCATCTCATCGAGGTGGTCCATCCGGAAGTGAAGAGCCCGGCGATGACCGGCCAGTGGGAAGCCTACCTCGGCCGCATCCGGCGCGGGACGGCTCAATTGCAGCCGTTCCTGGAGGGCATCGAAGAGTACGTGCGGGAAGTGGTGGGCAAAGTGGGGCGGGCGCCCTCGCCCGCGGCGGAGCCCCCTGGCTCCGCCCTGGTCGAACCAGGGGGTTCGACGCGGGTCGGGGGACCCGCCCCACCTTACGCCGACCTGCTGCACACGCGGTTCGGGTTTCCCTCATTCCTCCCGAACCAGGAGGAAGTCTGCCGGGCGGCCATCGAGGGGCGGGACGTGCTGCTGGTGATGCCGACGGGCTCTGGGAAGTCGCTATGCTATCAGCTTCCCGGCATCGTGCGCGGCGGGACGACGTTGGTGGTCAGCCCGCTCATCGCGCTGATGGAGGACCAGGTCGCGAAACTCAACCAGCGCGGGTTCCGCGCCGAGCGGATCCACTCCGGGCGCGACCGGGCCGCCTCCCGCCAGGCCGCCATCGACTACCTGAAAGGCAACCTGGATTTCCTGTTCATCGCTCCCGAGCGGTTGCGCGTGCCGGGTTTCCCGGAGATGCTCGGCAAGCGCAGGCCGTCGCTGGTGGCCATCGACGAGGCGCACTGCATTTCCGAGTGGGGACACGATTTCCGCCCGGACTACCGCATGCTGGGCCAGTACCTGCCGCTGCTCCGCCCGGCCCCGGTGGTGGCGCTGACGGCCACGGCCACGCCGGTGGTGCAAGACGACATTATCGAGCAGCTCGGGCTGGGCGGGGCGGTGCGCGCCATCCACGGTTTTCGCCGCGCCAACATCGCCGTCGAGGTGGTCGAGGCGCCTCCGTCGGCTCGGGCTGCCCTAGCGCGTGAACTGCTGCTCGATCCGGCGCGGCGGCCCGCGATCGTTTATGCGCCCACGCGGAAGGAGGCGGGCTCGCTGGCCCGCGATCTCAACCACGACTTTCCCGCGGCCGCGTACCACGCGGGTCTGGAGCCGGGCGTCCGCGACGAGGTGCAGACGCGTTTCCTCGGGGGCCGGCTCGAAGTGATCGTCGCCACCATCGCCTTCGGCATGGGGATCGACAAACCCGACATCCGCACCGTGATCCACACGGCGCTGCCGGCCAGCGTGGAAGGCTACTACCAGGAGATCGGGCGCGCGGGCCGCGACGGGGCGCCCTCGCGCGCCATCCTGATGCACTCCTACGCGGACCGGCACAAGCACGACTACTTCTTCGAGCGCGACTACCCCGACGTCAAGGTTCTCGAAGGCATCTACGCCCGGCTCTCCGAGCAGCCGGCCGGGCGGGAGGAACTGGAACGCAGCGTCCGGCTGGACGCCGACCTGTTCGAGAAGGCGCTCGAGAAGCTGTGGATTCACGGCGGGGCGGTGGTGGACTTCGCCGAAAACGTCAGGCGGGGCGGCGCCGCGTGGCGCGAATCCTACATCGCGCAGGGCGAGCGCAAGCTGGCCCACCTGGAGCAGATGCTGCGCTACGCCGGCTCGCACCAGTGCCGGATGGCGGCTTTGGTGCGGCATTTCGGCGATCGCGCCGGCGGACAGGTGCGTTGCGGCATCTGCGATTTCTGCGCCCCGGGCGAATGCCTCGCGCAGACCTTCCGGCCGCCTACCGAGAGGGAGCGCTCGGCGATCGAGCGGGTGGCTTCCGAGTTGAAGCGCAGGGGCGAGAAGGCGACGGGCCGCCTCCACAGCGACCTGTTCGCGGACCGTTTGATCGACCGCGACACGTTCGAACAGCTCCTTGGCGGGATGGCGCGTGCGGGCCTGGTGGAACTCACCGAGACGTGGTTCGAAAAGGACGGGAAGCGCGTTCCGTACACCAAGGTCCGGCTGACCGCGGAGGGACGCGCGATCGAGGATCTCCCGGAGATCTCGGTCCAGCAGACGATCGAGCGGGTTGCGAAGAGGCGGAAGAAGAAGGCGCGACTCCCTGCCGAGCCGCGACCGCCAGCCAGCCGTTCCGAGCGGCCGCCGCGCGCCCCGGACCAAGGTCTCAGCGAGGCGCTGCGCGCCTGGCGGCTGGCGGAGGCCAAAAGACGCGGGGTTCCGGCCTTCCGTATCCTGACCGACCGGGCGCTTCAGGCCATCGCCGCCGAACGCCCGGAAAGCGCCGCGGAATTGCTGGCGGTTCCCGGGGTCGGCATCAAGATCGTCGAGAAATACGGCGCCCGCATTTTCGACATCCTGGCGCGGTTCCCCGAACCGCGATCGTAGGGCAGCGATCAGCGCCGTTCCGAGCGTGCGTCGCCGCGCTTGAGCTGCGCCCGGCGGCGGCCCTGGGCCAGGTTGCCCGCGGCCTTCTCGCGCGCGGCTTCGCTCACCTCGATGCGGTTTACCACTTGCTTTGCGCCCATCGCCTTCGCCAGGCGCGTGGCCGTGCCTTTGTGCTGGATTACATCGGTGTGGCCTTCGAGGGTCGCGACACCGCCTTGCACGCGCACCGCGAACTTGTCGGAGGCGATCCCGGAATCGGCGAGGCGTGCGCGGATGGCGGCTTCCAGTTGCCGGTCCTCGGATGCCCCCATGGCGCCCGCGGCGGGCCGCGGCGCAGTCTTCTTCGGCGTCACCGTCTGGGCCAGCGCGGCCAGAACGGAGCAGAACGCGACAACGAAAAGGGCTCGCATCAGGATTGGTCTCATGCCCGACTCCATGTATATAAGTGCGTTGGCACGGTATAATTCGCTCTATGTTGGGAAAAATCGTTCGTCGGGACTTCCTGCGCGGCGCCGCCGCTGTTTCCGCCCTTTCGTACTCACGCGTGCGGGGCGCGAACGACAAGATCGTGCTGGGCGTGATCGGATGTGGCGACCGCGGGCGGTTCGACATGGAGAACTTCCAGGAGCACCCCCAGGTGAGCGTGGCCGCGCTCTGCGACGTTTACGGAGAGCGGATCGACCTGGCACGGGAAGGGGCGGCTGACGCCAAGACCTTCACCGATCACCGCAAGCTGCTGGAGATGAAGGATCTGAACGCCGTCATCATCGCCACGCCGGATCATTGGCACGCCCACTGCGCCATCGACGCGCTGAACGCCGGCAAGGACGTTTTCATCGAAAAGCCGCTCACTCTGAAGATCGAGGAGGGACCGGAAATCGTGAGGGCGGCGCGGGTGAACGGGCGCGTCTGCCAGGTCGGCATGCAGCAGCGCTCGGGCCGGCACTATCTTCAAGCCAAGAAGGAGTACATCGAGACCGGGAGGCTGGGGAAGATCACGCTGGTGCGCACCTGGTGGCACGGCAACGGCTACCACTTGCGGCGCGCTCCGGCGTCCCTCCAGAGCAAGCCGGCGAACCTGGACTGGGCGCGTTTCCTGGGCCCCGTGAGGTGGCGGGATTACGATCCGCAGCAGTTCTTCAACTGGCGGGCCTACCTCGAATTCGGCGGAGGCCAGGTCACCGACCTGTTCACGCACTGGATCGACGTGGTCCACATGTTCCTGGGTCAGGAAGTCCCCAAGTCGGCGGTGGCGGCCGGCGGGGTGTACAAGTACAAGGACGGCCGGACAGCTCCGGACACCATCAACGTCTTGCTCGAATACCCCTCCGAGTTCACGGCCACGTTCGAGGCCACGCTGGCGCCGGGGATCAAGGGAGAGGGAATCGAGTTTTGCGGCACCAAGGGCCGCCTGCTGATCGACCGGCAGCATTTCGAGTTCACCGCGGCGGGCAGCTACGAGAAGCCGGTGGTGGTGA
>Ga0187850_10001578_pt1 | contig 23912 bp, 19 predicted proteins | sample June2016WEW_4_15_FD_132436 | JGI IMG/M metagenome (GOLD analysis project Ga0187850, IMG submission 132436) | Peatland microbial communities from SPRUCE experiment site at the Marcell Experimental Forest, Minnesota, USA - June2016WEW_4_150 | ecosystem: Environmental > Terrestrial > Soil >...
AGACAGCGCGGCGGGGCGAGGTCGCGCCGAGCGCCCTCAGTCTGCCCCGGAAGCTCATCGGCAGCGACAAGGTCATCCACACCAGGCGGCCGGAGGCGTGGGCCGGTCTTTCGGATACCGAAGCCGCGCTGCTGGATTTTCTGAGGCGAGGGGGCAGGACCAGCGAGTTGTCTCCCGAAGAAACCGTCCGCAGAACTCTGGCGCTCTTTTCGGAAGAAGGCCGCTTCGAGCGTCTCCTCAAAGTAGCCAGGTCGGAGCCTCCGCGGGTGCTCGCGCTGATAGGCGCCATCGGTGAAGAGATCGCCCAGAAGCCCGCCGCGCTCGGGCGTCTACGCGCTTCCTTGAACCCGTTCTCCCGCTTCGATTTTGGCCTGCTGTCGGGACTGCCGCACGCCCGCAACTGGCAGGCGAAGCAGGGGCGCTGACATGAAGCTGTTTGAACATCCCGATTTCGAGCACTCGATCCTGCGGGCGGCAGAACATTTTCGCTCGCGGGGATTGCGCCCCGCGATCATCGAGAAGGACTACTACGCGACCGAAGCCCTCCGGATCGTCGCCGCCACCGGCGACAAAGTCATCTTCAAGGGCGGCACAAGCCTGGCCAAAGGGTGGAATCTGATGCAGCGGTTCTCACAGCGGGGTCGCCTGGCGTAGCATTCTGTCGCGCACGTACCAGTGAAGCGATTTCTCGGTCCCGACATGGACCTTCATGCGGAGCAAGTCCTTGACATCCTGAACCAGCCCGGCGTGATCCAGCAGACTCCTGCCCGGCTCCCACGCTACCAGCAGATCGAGGTCGCTGTTCTCATCGGTTTCACCGCGGGCCACAGAGCCGAACCCGTGAAGGCTGTGGGCGCCGTGCCGCGCGGCGAGCCGGAGGTTCTCTTCCCGCCGTTCCGCGCGCAATGTGTCCAGGGTGACCATGTCTCCATTGTGTGACAAACCCGGACTGAAGCGACGGGCAGCATGGAGGAGACCAAAGGAATCAAGTGAATGGTTGGTAGCTCTGACGGGAATCGACGTCGCTTCCCGCGCTCTCACGGCCTGTCACACTGTGTTAAGTGATTGAATCAAGCGAAATCGTAGAGGCGAGATGACAACGCGTGTGCCGCGTTACGCTATGGTGGTTGCACGCGGATGCATGATCGTGGTTCTCTGAATGGGTTTCCAGCCGCGTCCGAGCCTGTCGGCAGTCCTGCTGAGCGTGTATAATCGAACGGATGGCAGGTGAGACTGCTACGCCCTCATTTTTCCCGGAGTGGCTCGATATGGCCAACAAGGCGCTTGATCGCAGCCCGCGAACCGCCTTTGCGATCGGCTTCGTCACGGGTATGCTTCTCAAGTTCGCCCAGAAGATGCGCCCGGACACCAAGCTGTTCGCCTCCATTTCCGAGTGGACGGATCTGTACCGCGACCAACCGATCACCGCCGCCCAGATCGAGGACCTCGGTCTGCGCGTTTACGACTGGATCGGCCCGCCGCGCAAACCGCGTCGGCGGTTGCCACATCCGGCCGGCGGGTATCGCTAGGTCCTCGCTCGCGAGGTGCATGTGAAGCTGCGCCAGGTCAAGAATCGGGATCGCTCAACGCTGAGGAGGTCGGGACGGTGCTTCAAGTGCGACGAGCAGACGCCCTACGGCGATGGGACCGGACGCGGCTTGTGTAACCTCCACGTTCAATTCGGTGACGAGTGGCTGGACCGAGCTTTCGCCAGTGGCTTCACCACGTACCCCAGCAGGTACATGAAACCATACTTGTGCTGCCGCTGTCGTAGTGAACTGGAAGCCGAGGAGCGGGCTGCCACCGAGGAAGACCGCCGACGTAAGGCTTCGGATGAGGCGCGGGCACGCTTCGAGAAGACTTGGCGCAAACCGACACCCGGAGAGTTTCCTGAACGACGGGGAGAAAAGCGCTTCCTTGTTGTTGAGGCTGGCTACGGCTACCAGGAGGTCGTGTTTCGCTTCCGGGTCAGCCATCGATGGTGCGTGGGCAGCCGGCCGGTCTTTGTGTACGCGATGTTCGTGGAAGGCAAATTGGAGGCCCGGACCTACCACGACAGCGGCGATCAGGACACGGACCCCATCGCCCTGTGTTTCGGGATCTGGTTTCAGAACCGCTGGCAGGACAAACTGATTGCTTCAGAGCACGCGACGGACGTTTGGCAGGCCAAGGCTCCCGGTCGCAGTAGGCTCGACTCCTGGGACTACACCTACGGGGGCCAGGGACTGTGGCCGTCCTGGTCGCTGGTTCACACGGTTTGGACTGATGGTTCCGTGTACGCGGCCGTCGAGAACATGCGGACCTTCGCGAACGTCGAGGATTTCGCGAAGAAGGTCCTGGATGCGCAAGTCGGGTCGGTGACGAAAGGGCGGCGGACTAGGATTCCAAGCCCGTGAATCAGCCTACTGGAAACATTGGTAAACCGCATGGCCGCCGGGACATCCGAGAGCGTGGTCTGCGCGCGGGGGAAACACCGCATTGCTTTCCGTAACCGCAGCGTCGGTCAAGAAGTTCGGGCAGTGCCCCGTTAGAGGATGTGGGCAACCCGCAACCGCGGAGCATCACGTTCTCTACTACTACCACGAGAGAGGACCGGTCACCGAGCATTGATGCCCCGAGCACCACGAGTGGATCACGCGTCGCCAAGCGCATGCCGCACGAAGGCAGCGGCGCGCCCTAAGCGAAAAACAACGCTGATTCCTCTGGTATGAGTTGATCGAAGGAAGGATGACGCGCCCCCGACGCACACGTCTAGACCGGGAGTGGTACGGATGACCGCTGAAGAGGAATCAGGTGGCTCTGAGAGAGAACGGCCCAGTCCGTTGCCGGACTGGTTAAACTGCGCAAACAACACTATGCCCCCGCCGAAGTTTTCAACAGGACTCGGGCTCGTGTGTCTTTGTCTGATCGCTTGTTCTGGAGACAGCCACGTGCGCGACGATTTCACAACCGCCGAGCTGAGGGCGTTTTATCAGCAGCACGAGCGGGACAGAAAGGCCACCACCTGCGAACTACAGATGCCGCCGAAACAGGTCAAGGCGAGAGAGGATCTGCGGCGTGCGCTGCCCTGGGATTGCAGCAGCTGGCCGATAAAGGGAATCATCCTGGGAACACGACTTAGGTGGCCGCGATCACGCGATGAAAACGAGACCGTGATCTGGTACGTGGGAGGGAGCAACGGGCGCGTATACGCCTGCACGCGCGAATTCAGTACGACACAGCCCTTCAAGAAGCATGATTCCATCTTGCTAAGTGGACCGAGCGACGAAGGCACTATTGTCGGGGACCCGGAAAGCAACAACCGCGTGGGTGCCTTCATCAGAGAGTTGGCCGCGTCGGATTTCGCAGATTAGGACTTGCGAGGCGAAAGAGGTGTTGCAGGCGATCCTGAGCTCCACACAAGCGGCGGTCGGAAAATCCAGTTTCGCGTTCAGAACCCCTAAGAGCCGCCCCGGCCGCTTAAAGCACACCTGTGGAAGAATGTTTTGACAGCCTTTCCGCACGCGGTCCGGAACTCGAGAACTACGGCCAGCGCGCGAACCCGCTCTCCTCTTCTGGCGGGGTTGTGATGTTGATTCGAGGATCGGAGCAAGTCGCGACCGTTCTGTTCAGATGGCTCGCGCGTACAGGGAGGTGCTCCGCAAAGCCGCGCCCATCGACCGCTCGCCGATACTCGAGGGCAAACAGCAGGTACGTTGCCTTGCGGCTCGCAAATCCTGCACCCTCGGGGAAGTCACCGTATTCCAATTCCTCAACGCACCGCAATACATGATCGTTGATCGGAATCTTGAGCTCACCGCCTGCGCGCAGGCGGTCCTGCTCGAGCACCCTTTGTCGGCCGGAGCTTGTGGTTCTTGTGACTCTGCCGTCTTCCCAATGCACCCAGCCACAGTATCCGTAGTCCAGTCGCAGATCAACAATCTTGTACGGGCTGAAGTTCCTCACGACCACATAGTTCTCGATACGCTGATACCGTTCGTCGTGATCAGTTTTTATGGAAAGCAGCACCGCTGGAACCGTTTGGGCCTTGAACAGTCTGTTGGTTACGTACGCGTAGTGTGCCGTGATCAAGACCAAAACGAATGCTAGCGTAGCCTGCGCGACTGCGGCTACCGCCTGCCAGGTTGCCGAGGATTCCGGTGTCATAACAGCATTCAAGATTACCATTGGTTGGAGCCGCTGATCACGGACATGGGCCACCTCCAGGATCGTGCGCTGTGCGTCGAGTCACCTGCCGCGAGATGTCCACCGGGGCACCAGCGTTCTCGCGCTCAGAGGAGACCGTGCACAGAGGCTCGGCCGGGCTCGCCAGATTGGTCGAGGCGAGTCGGCAGAGCCATTTAAGGCGGTCATCGACCAACCTCCTTGGTGTTCCGGGTCGACAGACGCTGTACAGCCAAACTCGGCGAGATCGGTCGTTGCGTTCGGGGATCGGTGGAGCCGAGAAGCTTCCATCTGTACGGTGGCGGATCGCCCAGTTTGCCATCGGGGACGAAGATGAACCTGACGTGCTCTTTCTTGTAAGTGATCCAGCGAGTCGGGATCGGGGGCCGCGGTACGTCACGGTCAGTGGAGTCGTCTTCGTCGGGAGGGCCGAATCGTCCCACCGTTGCATCGTAGTCATCTCTGGGGCCGTTCAAGCTGGTTCGGGAAGTGGCGGAAGGACTCTCAGGAGCGCAAGTCACCAGAACCAAGCAACCTGCGAGTGCAAGCAGGACAGCGGCGCGTCTCATCAGCGGGAATTGTAGCGCTGCTGCGGCGCTCCAAGGGGCGCCGCAGAAGTCAGCAAACGGCGTTTGGCCGAAACGAACTCGCACCCGCTCAATTGTGGGATGCAGCAATGCGCACCGCTGCGTCAGAGGCTTCGCGGAAGGCATAGAAACCCCACGGTGGTTGCACGTCACGGGGCGCGAACGTCTAAGCGATTGAGAACGTAAGGGGGATCTTGGTAGCGCTAACGGGAATCGAACCCGTATTTAAGCCTTGAGAGGGCTCCGTCCTAACCGTTAGACGATAGCGCCGTCCAACAGGATAACACAGGCGGCACGACCGCCAGGCGCGCGCAGCGCCGAGCGATCGCCGGCGGGACTGGCGCCGCCCGCCGGCGATCGATGCGCCCTGTCCGGCGGCTAGTTCTTCGCGGGCGGCTCGAAATAGCCCTGCGCGAGTTCGGGCTTGGCCTCGAGGGCTTTGGCCCAGCAGGCGCGCGCGTCTTCCTCGTGGCCCATCGACTTCATGACATGGCCCATGTTGAGCAGGGCCTCGGCGAAGTCGGGGTTCTCGGCGAGGGACTCGCGGTAGAGCCGGGCAGCCTCTTCGGCCTGGCCGGACTTCTGGAGCAGCAGGCCGGTGTTGTAAAGGAGCTCCGCCTGGCGTTCGCCCAGATCCACCAGCCGCCCGTGGTACTCGAGCGCCTGATCGAGATCCCCGCGCTCCAGCGCCAGCGCCGCCAAACCGCGCAGCGCGTCGAGCGACTTGGGATCGGTGTTGAGCGCCTGCTCGTAGACCAGTTGCGCCAGATCGCGGTCTCCCATTTTCCAATAGGAGAGCGCCAGGTTCATCTGGGCTTCCAGCCACTCCTTGCGCTTCTTCAGGCAGGATTCGAAGGCTTCGGCGCTGCCGCGGTAATCGCCACGCTGGAGCCGGACGTAGCCCAGGCGGAAGCGGGCTTCCTGGTTCTCGGGATCCCTGTCCAGCACCCGCTGATAGGCCTTCTCGGCTTCGTCCTGTTCGCCGGACTGCTCGAGCACCAGCGCCAGGTTCCACAAGGCCGGCACGGCGTTCGAGTCCAGCCGCACGGCTTGCTGATAAGACTCTTTGGCCTCCTTGAGCGCGCCCAGCTCCTGGCGGACGATGCCCAGGTTGGTGTAGGCCTGGGCGGCTTGCGGCCGCACCTTGATGGCCTGCTGGTAGGCTTCCGAAGCCTGCTGGTGACGCCCGGCCTTCTGATGCGCCAGCGCCAGGTTGAACCAGCCCTCGAAGTGATTGGGCACGGCATCCACCAGCAGCGTGCAGAACTTCGCCGCCATCTCGAAGTCACCGCCGGCCGAGGCCCAGGCCGCCAGCCCTTCCAGCGCAGCGGTGGATTGCGGGTGAACCTCGAGCAGCCGCTCCGAGTACCCCCGCACCATCTCATAATCCTTCTTCGCCATGCCAATGGCGATCAGGTTGGCGAGAGATTCCTGAGATTGCGGGTTGCGCTTCAGCACGCGGCGATAGAGCTCGGCGGCCTCGTCGTAATGCGATTCCAGTTGCAGCGCCACCGACTTGCCGAACAGCGCCGTCTCGTTCTCGCCGTCCTGCGCCAGGCAGCGTTCGAACGCCGCCAACGCAGGCTGCGCCTGGCTCAAGTGAAGCAGGCAGATCCCCAGGCCGAGTTGCGCCTCGATCCGGGCGGGGTCCACCTGGAAGGCTTTCTGGAACTTGTCGGCGGCCTCTTGCCAGCGGCCCGTTCTCTCCAGGCAGACGGCCAGGTTGAACCAGCCGGTGCGGTGGTCGGGCTCGAGCTGCAACAACTCTCGATAGCTGTTCGCCCCACCCTCAAACTGCCCCAGCTCGAACTGGATGTGGCCCATGGCGGAGTAAATCTCGGCGGATTTCTCGCCCTTGGCAATGGCGCGTTGCAGCTCGCGCAAAGCCTCTTCCGGCTTGCCGTCCAGATGCAGCGACACGGCCCTGGCCATGTAGCGGGAAGCCTTGGGGCCCTCCGTCCGCGGACTGAATTCGACGGGCCGAAGGGGCTCGGGGGCCCCTGCGGCCATTGGTTTTCGTTGATTGACCATTCCCAACCTCGTTTCTAATGCGCCTCGCAAAATAAGGCTCTGTAGTGCGCTTCCTTACGATGAGGGCACGCCCCCGGCAGGCACAGCCGTTGGTCCAGCCGGCGCCGAGCCGTCACCGTAAGAGAGCGATTTATTTCTAACTTGGAGCGATTCACTTGCACGCCTCACCCCAGCAGTCGTTCGGGCACGCCACACTTGTCTGGGTGCCGCTGATCCTCTGGAAATCCTCCTCCAACACCACCGCCGCCCGGGTCTCGCGCACCGAACCGCCGGGAGCGTTCCAGGGCAAAGCGGAGAACAGCATCAGGCCGGGAACGCCCAGCGTCGTCAACTTGAAGAAGCGGGAGGCGGTTTTCAGGGCGCCCACCAGCCCCTGGCTCTTGCCGGCCTCGGCCCGCCGGGGGTCAAACTCGACCGGGATCGGATCCACACCATCTTGCAGCAGCGGCCTGGGTGGCGTCACACAGAATTCGAAAGCGCCGGCGGCGTTCGCCCCGAGATTGTGTTCCAGGCCGACGGGAGCCATGAAGTACGGGCAATCCGCGTCTCCGCCGAAGCTCAGCCGGAGCTCCACAGCCGGAATCAGCGGGTTCAGCAGAGGCGCCTCGTAACTTGGCGCTACCCCCATCGTGCCGTAATCGTCGAAGTCCTCGTGGGCCTCGAAGTACACGAACACGCCGGAGGGCATGGCCGCCCTCCAATCCCGGGCGTGGAACACCGGCAAGCGCCCTGGCCGCCGGACCTGGCGGAACACCGGTTCGAGCCGGACCTTCTTCCGCGCCGTCCGGGGGTCTTGGCGATTCGGGGGTGCGTTCAGGATCGACAGCGGCATCGAGGGCAGCGCCTGGGTGAATCCGGCCGATTCCGGCCAAAGCACGTCGGGGCACGGGAACTCGGCGCCCGACGGCGGTGCAACCCGGAACCGGACGCTGAAGGCGCGCGGCTTCGGCACCGCCTGGAAGTACCTCGCGGCTGGGGTCGGCCACTCGACCGGCGTGGGGCGGGATTCGACGGACCAAAAATGCGCCGATGTGCATTCCTGCTCGAGAGCCTGCCACCCGACCTTTTCGGGGGCTGGTGCGCCGGCGTGGGTGCGCGGCGGTACCCGCTCGGATCCGGCTGCCATCAGGCTGACTGTCACATTGACCGCCCGAGGCCCCAGCAGCTCCGCCGGTTGCGGAACGAAGCCAACCAGCGCCGGAGCGGAGACTCGGAGCATCCCCACCTGGGTGCGGCCGGCGACCGACGAGGGGACGCTTTGGCCGAGCGTGCGGCAGGGGGCGATCACTTGCGATTGCGCATGCACGGGGTCGGCGAGCGGGAACTCGGCGGCTCGGACCGGCCGGGTCCTCGCCCTGGCATTCCGCGCGTCCGGGAATCCCACCGCGCGCAGGATTTCCGCGCCGGTGAGCACCAGAGCGTAAACCGGAGACAGCCGCGCCTCCGGCGGGTAGATCCCGTCGGTCAGGTGGATCGGAGCGGCCACCCTGCGCGCGCTACCCGGCGCGACGGCTCCCGGCGCCCGCAGTGGAGCGGGAGTCTCGAAGCCCTGTCCGGCGACGTGCAGGCGGGCGGAGATTCCCAGGTCGAAACCGGGCAACCCGGCCAGCGGCGCCGGGATCGTGGCGGTGGTTGCCAAAGGCGCCTGCGGCGTCCCGCGAAACGCCGACGGGAGCAACGGCGCGGGCGGCATTTCCTGGAGTTCGCGCGGCTCCGCGGCAACTTCGGTAGAAGGCCGTAGCGGGTCCGCCAGGGGGAACCCGAGCAGGCTCTGCAGCGGCGAGGCCGCCACCGGCACCTTCGGCAACGGTCGCTCGAACGTCTCCAGACCACTCACCGACAGCACAATTGCACCAGGCATAGCCGCCCGTGGGTCGGGCACCTGGACCTGGTTCGAGGGGAACGCCGCCCATCCCATCGAGTGCCAAGCGAGGGTCCGGGCCGCGGCCCGCACTCCAAGACCGGCGGGCTCTCCCGCACCCAAGTGGACCGCAGTGGAAAGCGCGACTGGCGCTGGGAATTCTGGCGGAACCGCCCTGCTGACGGCCCCTGCTGGCGGGTGCGGGCGCATTCTGGCAGAGGCGGCTGCCACCGGGGCCTCGACGGAAGCCCCCGAAACCAGCACGTGGTCCCCCTCCACCGAGCTCAGTTCCGGCAGGCGCGGCTCGGGAACCAGCACATCCTGTCGAAGGCTCTCCGCCGGGTGGCGCTCCCGCACCGCCGGTGTGATGCTGGGGGGGATGATCTCCAACTCCGGAAGCGCATGCCACGCGGAGGGAACGGGCAACTCCAGCAGTGACAGGTCCTGAGCGGGGATATCGACGCGAGGCAGGGTGTTCGGCTGGGCCGGCCGGGTCTGCACCTTCGGCATGCCGACCGGCTGCAAGTCCGAGCTCGAAATGTTGGCTTGTTCGGCCAGCGCCAACGCGAACGACGCGACTTGAGGATCGGCCAAAGGCGGTACGCGTGGCGCAAGGTCCGCAATCCCCTCCGGAACCGCACCTGTCATGGGCAGCGGCCGGCGAGTGAAACCCTCGACCGGGGCCAGCGTGGCAGTGCTGGCCAGCGCGTCGTCTGCGGGGAGCGAAACGTCGAACACCCCGGCTAGCGGGCCTACCATCCGAACCTCGGGCCGGGTAGTTGACGGCCGAACCGCGCCGGCGGAAGCACATTCCGCAATCTCGAGGCCGTCCATGGAGAGCACGGCTGCACCGAGCGAGCCCGGTTGGGGATCGAGCACCTGCGCCTGGCTCGTAGCGAACGCCACCCATCCCATCGGGTGCCAAGCCAGGGTCCGGGCCGTGGCCCGCACTTCGAGACCGGCGGGCTCTCCGGCACCCAGGTGGACCGCGGCCGAAAACGCGATTGGCGCCGGAAACTCGGGCGGAACCGCCCTGGTGACGGCTCCTGCTGGCGGGTGCCAGCGCGTTGCGGCCGAGGCGGCCGCAACCGGGGTCTCGAAGGACGCCCCCGAAACCAGCACGTGGCCCCTCTCCGCCGAGCTCAGTTCCGGCAGGTGCGGCTCGGGCACCGCCATATCCTGCCGCAGGCTCGCCGCCGGGCGGCGCTCTCGCACCGCCGGCGCAACGCTGGGGGGCAGAATCTCGAGCTCCGGGAGCGCGTGCCGCGCGAAGGGGACGGGCAGCCCCAGCAGCGATAGGTCCGGAGCGGGGATATCGGCGCCAGGCAGCGTGAGCGGACGGGCGGGCCTGGCGTGCACCCGCGGCAGGCCGGCCGGCTGCAAGTCCGAACCCGAAATGCTCGTCCTCTCGGCCAGCGCCGTGGCGAACGAACCGACCTGAGGATCGGCCACCGGCGGAAGGCACGGCGCCAGGTCCGCAATCCCCTCCCGAACCGCACCTGCCATGGGTAGCGGCGGGCGGGTTAAACCCTCGGCAGGCGCCAGCGAGGCAGTGCTGGCCAGCGCGCCGTTTTCGGGAAGCGAAGCCGCAAGCACTCCGGCAATGGGGCCTACCATCCGGGCTTCGGGCCGGGTGGTTGACGGCCGAACCGCGCCGGCGGGAGCGTACTCCGCCCCGGGTACGCGGACTGCGGCTCCGCCGCCAGACTCGGGAGTCCGCAACTCGGGCGCGAAACTCAAGCCCGGGATGACCGCTCGCCCGCGCGGCCCAGCAGCCGCCATGAGCGCCTCGGCTTCGGGGATGACTCCGCAGGCCGCCAGGCCGCGCTTGAACTCCGGGGGGGCAACGGGAAGCACGTGAACGGGCTCACTCGCGGACAACACGGCGCCGCCCGCAACCGCAGAGGCGCTCGGCTGAACGGCGGGGGCCGGGAGAGTCATCGAGAAGCCGCTTGGTTCAACTCCTAATTCATGCGCGCGCCTGGGCACCGCTGGGAGTATAGCCGCCACCGCGAACGAGGCCGGCGCAGAGCCTCCGGCATCGGCTCTCCGGGCTGGCGCCGGTCTCACCGGGCTGGGTAGGCCACCGGGCGACATGGGTGCGAACGTCAGCAGTCGCTGGGAGGCCAGAGCCTCGCTCACGGTAGGCAGCAGCGGCGCGATCGAGGAAACCGGCAGGGAGACCTGTCCGGCCCCGATGGGGGCCGAACGTCTCCCTTTGAGGGAGGCAGGCAACCCGGCCGACAGGTACGTTGCTGGGGCGGGAACGCCAAGCAAGCCCTCGCCCAGCGCAGCCACCTCGGGCAGAACCGGAGTGACGGCCGGGAACAGCGGTGCACCTCGCTCGAGATCGATGTCCGTCGCCCGGGCCCGGGTGAGCGCAGGCGGCAGCGCAAGTGGGACCAGGGCCGCGATCCCGGGCGAAGCCTCTTCCCGCAAGGCTTCCGCCATCCTGGACAGTGGGAGGCTGACCGCGGGCGCTGCCGGCGCAAGCTGCTCGACCGCGAGCCGGGCGTTCTCGAGCGCCCGCACGGCAGAAGGTGGCCCGAGCCATGCGTGAGCGGCCTCCAGCGACCCTTTAAGCACCCCTGGTTCGTGCTTCTCCGGCGGAAGCGCGGCGGGAAGCGTGAACGCGGCGGGCTGGGCTGGCCGGGTCATCGCCGGAACAACTCGGCGCGCTCCGGCAGGCAACGGGGAGTCGCCGGCGACGAACGCCGCGGCGGGCAATTGATCGGCGCGGGGCCAACCCGGAGACATCGGGATCGCCGGCCTCGGCGAACGCCGGGGTGTGGGTAGCGCCTGCAAGGCGCGAGGGAGACCGTAGGGCTGCGGAACCTCCACGATCCATTCGCCCACCATGCTCTCGAGCACGGACGCGCGACTCACAGCCACCAGACTGAAGTGCGATTCAGGCAGCCAGATCCCGGGTTGCGCAAAGCTGACTGGCCGGACCTCCCCCCACGCCGGAGCCGCGATGTTCACTCTCGCCGGCATGCTGGAAGCCAGGAGCTCGGGGGCGGGCATCGTCCGGCCCGCCGCAGCCTCCCGCGGGCGCTCAGGAAGATAGAAACCCACGGAGAAGCCAGGGGCGGACTCGACGCGCACGGCGGATGCCAGCGCGAAAAACGCGGGTCTTGCGTAGCTCGTATCCAGGCCGCCGGAGGGGAACACCGCCCGAGCCCGAAGGCACACGATCCGCGTCAGCGTGACCGGCGCCTCGATCTCGACCGCAGCCGCGACTGGCGTCCTCGCCGGAAGCGGGCCAGCCAGCCCCCGAGGCCTCTGGTAGCGGACCAGGGCCCCACAGGCGGGCTCGCCGACCGCCAAGTACGGGGGCCACTGGCGCCCGTAAGCCCAAAGCTGGAGCGCGGGGCCGGGAAAGACGCTCCGATAGGCAGCCCGCACCAGTCTCGGGTGGCCAGCCATCGTCAGGGTGCCGGGGTCCAGCGTGGGCCACACTGGCTCTCCCACTCTGAGGGAAACATCCGGCTTGGCCGGCCTGAACCGACCCAGTTCGTATGCCTCCGCGCGCAACTCGACCCCGCCCCCCATCCATGGGCCGTGATCGATGGAGGATGCCTCCACAGGCGACAGGATGAGACCGGCCTCGGACGACGGCTCGCGCACGGGCCGGGGACGGGGGGGCGGCGGAGGGGGCGGAGGCGGCGTAATAATGACCGGCATCGGGCGCTTGGCGAAGGCGGCCGGGCGCTCTTCCGAGACCGGGAGCCGGTGCTCTTCCGGAGGTGGCAGCCGGTGCTCCACCAGAGGTGGCATCCGGCGCTCTTCCGGAGGCGGCATCCGATGCCCTAACAGAGGTGGCATCCGGCGCTCTTCCGGGACCGGGAGCCGGCGCTCTTCCGGAGGTGGCATGCGGTGGTCTTCCGGAATCGGTCTCGAAGGTTCTATCCCCGTGGTTGGGGGTGCGGGTCCCTTGCGGCGCGGAGGGGCGCTACTCAACTGCTCGGGGGTCTCCACGAGGCGGTTGAGTGCCATCCGGGTCAGCTCATGGTACTTCTTCCGATGCTCTTCGGAGCAGAAGTCCGCATCGGTGAGCTGCCGGACCAGCGAGACGCGTTTCCCGCAATAGAAACAGGGCATCTGCCCATTCCCTTCCGCTCAATTATAAGAAGGTCGCAACAAGTTTTTCCAGAATAATCAATCGTTTTGCGCGGTCTCCCCGAGGCGTTCTCCCCTGCATTTACGCGGGTTTGGGCCCTGGAGTCCTGGGTCGCGGGGACCGGCGAGGTAGTACTTTTGTCAACCTTTGGATAATTCCATTTGTTGACCTTGGTACTACGCTGCCGTTTCGACCGCGCGGCAGGCCGCACCGGGTCGCTCTCCTAAGGCAGTTGCTCGCGATTTCCCGCCGCAGGCAGTCTGCGGGTCACGGAACTGGTCCTGGTACTCTTATCGCCCGGATGTTACCTGTTTCGCTAACCACATTGGCCCCCAAGTCCTCATTTCTCACCGGCAACCTGCTGCGGCGCGCGATAGGGCCGCATCTACTGTGTTGCGCTCGGTCGCCATCCTCGGCCCGTTTGCGGGCCTCCGGTCGTCGGCCGTCGCGCGCCTTGTATTTGCGGCCCTCTCATCGCGCCTCGCGACGGTCGCGGTGAGAAATGCGGGCTGGAAGGGGCTGGAGGCCCGGGCGCTACAATAGTCTGATGGCGCTCGCGGCCGGCCTGCTGGTGGTTGGGCTGCTGGTTCTGTGGGCGCTGATCCTGCGCCGAAACCCATGATCCTGCACCCGGAAGCCGCGGTGGTGAACGTGAGTTTGTTCTGGCTGCTCACGACCCCGCACGAGTACGCCCACGCCTGGACCGCCACGCGGCTCGGCGACGACACGCCGCGGCGTGAAGGGCGGCTCACGCTGAATCCACTGGCGCACGTCGATTGGCTCGGGACGGTGATCCTTCCCACCGTCACTTCCCTGCTGGGCGGGGGTTTCCTGGGCTGGGGGAAGCCGGTCTCGACGGACCCCACCCGCCTGCGTGGCGGTCTGAATGGACTGGCGGCGGTAGCGCTGGCGGGTCCGGCGAGCAATGTCATCCTGGCGATGCTGCTGGCGGTGGTGACGCGCTTCGCCGCCGGCCCGGCGCCCGCGCTGGCGGACTATGCTTTCCGCGGCGTGTACCTGAGCCTCTACCTGGGGCTGTTCAACCTGCTGCCCGTACCCCCTCTGGACGGCTCGAAACTGCTCCTGGCGCTGCGCATTCCCGTGGTCATCTACCGGGAAGTGGCGCAGTTCGGCTTCCTGTTCCTGGTGGTGGCCATGGTCGCCTCCGACCTGGGCCGCTGGCTGTCCCTGCTGAGCTTGCAGGGGGCACTGCTTCTGCTGAGCCTGGTTCGGTAGGCGAGGCCTAGTTGGCGGGCGGAAGGACCAGGCCGGTTTTCGCCAGAGCCTTCTCGAGCATGTCCACGGCTTCGGCTTCGCGCAGCCCGCGGGAGATGGACAGCTCGGTGACCAGCATGTGCCGGGCGCGGTCCAGCATCCGCTTCTCCCGGAACGAGAGAGACTTCTCCTCTTGCAAGAGCAGCAGGCTCTTCAATACCTCCGCGATTTCCAGCAGTCCGCCGACCCGCATCTTCTCCGAATTCTTCTTGAAGCGGTTCTTCCAGTCGTGGCTGCACGAGCAGGTCCCGCCGGCGAGGAAGGAAAGCACCCGCGCGAGTTCGCCGTTGCGGGTGATCTTGCGAAGCCCGATGACCCTGACGTGGGAGAAGGGGACCATCACGGTCATTCTGCCGCAGGTCAGGCGAAGGAGGTAGAATCTCTCGACTTGGCTTCCGAAGCAACGGCTGCTGATGTTCTCGATGGTCCCGATCCCCTGGTTGGGGTAAACCACCTTTTCACCGATCTGGAAGGTCATGCGCGCGACCCTGGTACACCAGTCAGCAGTTGCTAGTTCCTGGGGTGCGAACTAGGAAACAGAATCTTAAGCTCGAACCGGGGAGAAGTCAACAGAAAAGAAGATGAAGAAGTCCCGATTAATCAAGGGACAGCGTCAATATTGCATAAATGTTGCTTCATCCTTCCAGCGAGAAAAAGGCGGGCCGCATGAGCCGGGCAACGGAGCCGCGTGCCACCTTGCGCCGGTGGTTGTTAGCGGGTCAGTTCGCCGGCCAGCTTCGAGGCCAGCTCCGGCCGCAGAGCGTCGACCACCGCCTGGGCCATGCCGGTGGTGGTGGCACTGCCTCCCATGTCGTAGGTCCGCACCGCGCCGCGCGCCACCACTTCGGCCACCGCCTGCTCGATCTGGGCCGCTCTCTCCTTTTCGCCCAGCCACTCCAGCATCATTTTGGCGGCCAGGATCGCGGCCAGCGGGTTCACCTTGTTCTGGCCGGCGTACTTCGGCGCCGAGCCGTGCGTGGGCTCGAACACCGCGTAGCGGTCGCCGATGTTCCCGCTGTAGCCGAAGCCCATGCCCCCGACCAGTTGCGCGCAAAGATCCGACAGGATGTCGCCGAACAGGTTGGTGGTGACGATGACGTCGTAGTTGCGCGGGTTCTTCAGCAGCCACATGCACATGGCATCCACGTTGGCGGTGTCGAATTCGATCTGCGGATACTGGGCGGCCACCTCGCGGGCGGCCTGAAGGAACAGCCCGCACGTGGCGCGCAGCACGTTCGCCTTGTGGACGGCTGTCACCTTGCGCCGGTGGTTCCGCACGGCATACTCGAAGGCGGCCCGGACGATGCGCTCGCTCCCTTTGCGCGTGATGCTGCGGAGGGAGAGAGCGGCGTCGCGCGGGATCGAAGACATCGCCCGTTCCTGAAAAAATGACTCCGGCACGCGGGGAAATTCGACCCCGATATACATGCCCTCGGTGTTTTCGCGGAACACCACCAGGTCGAGGTCCTCGAGGTAGTTGAGCGGATTTCCGGAAAACGCCTTGCACGGCCGCAGGCAAACGTACAGATCCAGCAACTGCCGCATGCGGACGATCGGGCTGCGGTAGGAGAGGCAGCGGCCTCTGAGGTGCGGCGCCAGCTCGCGCTCGGCCTCCTGCGCCGGTTTGGAGGTGATGGCGCCGAAGAACGCGCAATCGGTGGAGCGCAACAGTTCAACGGTGCGCTCCGGGAGGGGCTCGCCCTCTCCGGACCAGAACTCCCAACCGATGTCCCCGTGGACATACTCGGCCGGGAACTCCACGGCGTCAAGGACCATTCGGGCGGCATTCGAGACTTCCGGCCCAATGCCATCTCCCGGCAACCAGGCGATTCGATACATATGCGGACTCCGGCTCACGCTGCGTATTTCTTCTTCAGATATGGTATCAGCCCCCCGGCTTCCAGCAGCTCCACCGCCTTGGGATCGAGGGGGGCGGCGGGGTAGGACTCCTCCGTGGCCAAGTTGACGATGCGGCCGGCCGCAAGATCGACGAGCAGGTCGTCGCCGGGTCCGAGGCGTTCGGCCGCCGCGGGCGACACCACCACGGGCAAACCCAGGTTGATCGAGTTGCGGAAAAAGATGCGCGCGAAGGAGGCCGCGATCACTGCGCCGCAGCCGGCCAGCTTGATCGCCGAGGTCGCCTGTTCGCGGCTCGAGCCGCAGCCGAAGTTCTTGCCCGCGACCAGGAAATCGCCGGGGCGCAGCAGCTCGCGGATCTCCGGGTGGACCAGCTCGAAGAGGTGCTGGGGCGTCTTCTCGCGGTCGGTGATGTTGAGGAAGCGGCCGGGGTAGATCAGGTCCGTGTCGATGTGGTCCCCGAGTTTCGCCGCGACCTTTCCGCGCAGGCGCAATGTGCTGGCGCTCATGCCGCCACCTCCTTGTCGATGTCGGCCGGATGGGCGATGTGGCCCGCCACCGCCGAGGCCGCCACCACGGCCGGCGAGGCCAGGTAGACCCGGGAATCCTTGCTGCCCATCCTGCCGATGAAGTTCCGGTTGGTGCTGGAGATGCAAACCTCGCCGGCGGCCAGGATGCCCTGATGCACGCCCACGCAGGGGCCGCAGCCCGGCGGGTTCACCATCGCGCCCGCGGCCACCAGCTTCTGGAGATAGCCCAGGCGGATCGCGTCGAGGTAGACCTGCTGCGAGGCGGGAATGACCAGCAGCCTGGTGTGCGGATGCACCCGATGAGTGGAAATCACGCGCGCCGCCAGTTCCAGGTCCTCCAGGCGGCCGTTGGTGCAACTGCCCAGCACCGCTTGGTTCACCCGTACATCGGTCAATTCGGAAACCGGGCGCACGTGATCTACCCGGTGCGGGCAGGCCACCATCGGCTCCGGAATCTCCTTTCCGGCGTCGATCGAGATCAGCCGTTCGTAGTCCGCATCGGCATCGGGCTCGAACGACAGGCTCAGCGGGATCTCGCTTCCGGTGTGTTCGGACAGGTATTCCAGCAGCTCCTCGTCCACGGGAGTGAAGGCGACTTTGGCGCCCATCTCCATGGCCAGGTTCGCCAGCACCATGCGCGAGGCGACGGTCATGTCGCGAATCACCGGGCCGTCGAACTCCACCGCGCGATAGTCGGCGCCATCGGCGCCCAGTTGGCCGATGATGTAGAGAATAAGGTCCTTGGCCGAGACCCAGGGCGCCAGGTCTCCACTCACCTCGATGCGCAGCGTGGATGGCACTTTGAACCACAGACGGCCCTCGGTCCACACGCCCGCCATTTCGGTGGCGCCGATGCCGGTGGCGAAGGCGCCGAAAGCCCCGTGCGTGGTAGTGTGCGAATCGGTCCCCACCACCACCATGCCCGGCAGCACGTGCCCGCGCTCGGCGAGCACCTGGTGGCAAATGCCGCCGCGGCCCACATCGTAGAAGTGGCGGATGCGCTGGGCCTCGACGAACGCGCGGATCGCTTTGTGCGTGGTGGCGGTAATCTCGGATTCCGCCGGCACGCGGTGATCCAGGATGATGACGATGCGCTCGGGATCCCACACGCGGCCGGCGCCGATCTCCTGGAAACTCTTGCGGACCAGGTCGGCGTTCTCGTGCGACATCGCCAGATCGATGGACGCCACCACGATTTCGTCCGGCGCTACCGTCTCCCGCCCGGACGCTCGAGCCAGGATCTTTTCGGCTAGGGTCAAGCCCATGGGTCGCCTCCTGGGTTGAAAAGTTACGTCTGCACGGCGTATTTCTCTTCGATCGTGGCGCGAGGCAGGAATTCATCCTCCTGGCGCCGGTATTCCTTCAGGCCGACGAACTCGGTGTACTCGGCGAAGGAGGAGAGCCATTCGGTCTGGCCATCGAGCAATCCGGTCGGAGAGGCGTGCAGCGCGTCGAAGAACCGTTTCAGCGCGCGATGCGCCACCAGAATCGAGGCCACCGGGATGCTGACCCGCGCCACGCCCATTTGGGCCAGCTCGGGAATCGGAACCAGTTCCGTTTTGACTCCGCTCACCGCGTCCATCAGGTTCACCGAGAGCAGCCCCTTGACCTCCCGGACCGCGCGCTCGATGTCGGCGCGGGTGCGTATGCCGTCGATGAAGGCGATGTCCGCGCCGCTTTGGAGATACATGTTGGCGCGGCGAATGGCTTCCTTGAGGCCGTAAATGGCGCAGGCGTCGGTGCGCGCGTTGATGACCAGATCCATGCCCAGGCGCTTTCGGGCCGCGGCCATGGCGCGGACCTTTCCCGCCATCTCCTCGGCGCCGATCACCTGCTTGCCCTCCATGTGGCCGCAGCGTTTCGGGAACACCTGGTCTTCGATATTGACGCCCGCCACCCCCATGCCGATCAGCTTCTCGGTGATCGCCGCGGCGTTGAGAGCATTCCCGCCGCCGGTATCGATATCGGCCATCACGGGAATACCGCAGGCGCGCACGATGTCCCAAGTGCGATCGAGGACGTCCTTCATCTCGACCAGGCCGACGTCGGGTTTGCCCAGCAGGCTGCCCGCCAGGCCAAAGCCGCTGACCTGGACAGCCTCGAATCCCGCGGCCTCGATGACGCGGGCGCTCAGCGCGTCGTGACAACCGGGCACCACCAGCGCGCGCCGCTGCGCCAGTTTGCCTCGCAGAATGGATGCACTCTTGCCTCCCATAATCTCCCCCGGCTCACTATGGTAATACAGCCGGCTCCGGCAGCGGGTATCTTAAGAGAATGCAGTCCAGCGAATCCGACTGGCTCTCGATCGGCCGCGGCGCCATGGAGGCCGAGGCCGAGGCCATCTCCACCGCGGCGCGCCGCCTGGATTCCCAGTTCACCCGCGCCGTCGGAGTCATTGTGGGCCATAGCGGCAAGGTCGTGGTGACCGGGATCGGCAAGTCCGGCCGCGTGGGCCAGAAGATCGTCTCGACCTTTTCCTCGACCGGCACCCCGGCGGTGTTTCTGCATCCCGCCGAGGCCGTGCACGGCGATTTGGGAGTCTATGCGCCGGAAGACCCGACCATCATGATTTCCAAAAGCGGCACGACCGTCGAGTTGCTGCGCCTGGTCCGCGTGCTGCGCGACTTCCGGTCTCCGCTGATCGGCATTCTGGGCAATCCCAACTCGCCGCTGGCCGCCGAGATGGACATCCTGCTGGATGCCTCGGTGCGCGCCGAGGCGGACGCGCACAATCTGGCGCCGACCTCGAGCGCGGCCGTGGCCATGGCCCTGGGCGATGCGCTGGCGGTTACCGTGATGCGGGAGCGGCGGTTCACGCCCGAGGAATTTGCGATGTACCACCCGGCGGGACAGCTTGGCCAGAACCTTGCCCTGACCGTCCGGGAGGTGATGCACGGCGGAGACCAGGCGGCCTGGGCCGGGCCGCTGGACCCGGTGAAGCAGGTGGTGATCGCCATGAGTGCGCGGCCGCTCGGCGCCGCCTGCGTGATCGGCGAGGACAGCTGTCTGCTGGGCATCGTGACCGACGGCGACCTGCGCCGCGCGCTCCAGGCGCACGACGACATCCGGTTGTTGAAGGCCGCCGACATCATGACCGCAAGGCCGGTGACCATCGCGCCCGACGCCCGGCTGCACGAGGCCCTGCGCCTGATGGAAGACCGCCCCTCGCAGATTTCCGTGCTGCCGGTAGTCGATCCAGCGACCCGCCGCTGCCTGGGCCTGCTGCGCTTGCACGACATTTATCACGGGCGGTAGGGGGCGCTTGGGTTCCCAAGTGTCAACTCACGCGGCCAACGAGGATTGGGCATGTGAGGAAGGTTCGGGGCAGGAATCAAATCCTGAACGCCGCGGCGTTACACGAGAGGAATCGTCGAAAACAGCCATCTCGGCAGGTTTGGGACTGTCCGTTCCTACCAGCGTGCTTTAGCGAGAAGTCGGCGAGGTGGATCGCCGAGTTTTCGTGCCGCAACCGAAAGGCGCGCAGCGATCAGCCCGCTGGAGCCGATGGAAGTTGGCCCCAAAGTACCCCCAAGATTACCAGTTGACAGGACTCCCGACATTACGTATAGTAGTACTATGATAACATACATAAGGCCCAAAGATGTGCTCTCACCTAAGCGCCACTGGGTTCTGGTTGCCGTGCTCGATGAAGGTTCCGAGGAAGATAGTGCTCTCGCACTCGGACGGTGGGACAACAAGCCAGTCTTAGCGATGCGCTGGAATGGTTCTAACGACAACCCAATCGGGAATCCTCAGTCCCGCGGATTTCCGACATGGTTTGTCGTTCCAGAGGAATACCGCAAAGAGATTCTCAAAGCTCTTATAGAAGAAGACAAGCGCTCACTTGCCCGGAACTTCTTCTCCTCCGGTCGTAAATAAGGGTTTGCAATGACGCTCTTTAAGAAGCGCTGCCTGTTTGCCGCTCTAGTTGGGGTTCCCTTAGCTGCATGTGGCCCACCCCACGAGCGTGATGAAAACATGGTGCGCTTGGCGTTCAAGCTTGGCCAACCGGATCGAGTGTTGACCGACGAGTTATCGCAACTCGCCAACCAAGAAGGAATGAGCATCTCTTCGCTTAAACAAGCCACCAGCCGAATTATCGACACGAGGGCAAAGTTTGACGACGTAGATAAGACCTTGGCCGTCGACGCAGTGAAATTCGCCATGGTTGAAGACATACCAATCGAGCGGTCCGCGGACTTGGTGACAGAGGTCGCCTATGACCTGGAGTTGGGCAGGGACGCCGGAAATATTCTGTCTGCGGGCATAAAGGCAGAAGAAAAGACGCCGAATCTCAAAGGGGCAGATGCTGTTCAGCTTGTCATAGACATGAAGCCCTATTGGAGCCAAGTCCACCGTCTGACGGGTAACGCCGTGAAAGCAATCGTGCTTGATAAAGCTCCTGTCGTCATGGCGATTCAGAAGGTTCTCTACCGGACCTACCCGAGTGATCCTGCTGTAGCGACAAATCTTCTAAGTCGGTGCGGCTTGTCCAATCAATTGTTGACGTTTGAGAGCTCTTACAGGATCGGGAGTGCGCTGCAATTTAGTGCCGCTGCGTGGGCCAGCCTCGTTGACCGGTTCCACAGGGGCGAGGTCGATGTGATCTTCAACGAGGTTCTGGCCGGTGCTCAACGGCTCGCTCCGCGAGACTGAGACTATGGTTTGGCACGGATGCAAAGGCTGGCCTCGACGGATAAGTCGATGCGTTCGGGTCTCATCAAACGACATTGTCAGCCTCGGAGTGGAGGGGCGGACTGGGCCCCGAAAGTCGCGATGTGTCTACGATCGGTCGCATGCCGCGGCGCGGCGCCTGGATTCCCAGTTCATCCGCGCCGTCGAGGTCATTGTGGGCCATACCGGCAAGATCGTGGTGACCGGGATCGGCAAGTCCGGCCGCGTGGGCCAGAAGATCGTTTCGACCTTTTCCTCGACCGGCACTCCGGCGGTGTTTCTGCATCCGGCCGAGGCCGTCCACGGCGATTTGGGGGTCTACGCGCCGGAGGACCCAACCATCATGATCTCCAAGAGCGGCACGACGGCGGAGTTGCTGCGCCTGGTGCGCGTGCTGCGCGATTTCCGATCACCGCTGATCGGCATTCTGGGCAATCCCAACTCGCCGCTGGCCGGCGAGGTGGACATCCTGCTGGATGCCTCGGTGCGCGCCGAGGCGGACGCGCACAACCTGGCGCCGACCTCGAGCGCGGCGGTGGCCATGGCGCTGGGCGATGCGCTGGCAGTCACCGTGATGCGGGAGCGGCGGTTCACCCCCGAGGAGTTCGCGATGTACCACCCGGCCGGGCAGCTTGGCCAGAACCTGGCGCTGACCGTCCGGGAGGTAATGCACAGCGGCGACCAGGCGGCCTGGGCCGGGCCGCTGGACCCGGTGAAACAAGTGGTGATCGCCATGAGTGCGCGGCCGCTCGGCGCTGCCTGCGTCATCGGCGAGGACGGCTGCCTGCTGGGCATCGTGACCGATGGCGACCTCCGCCGCGCGCTCCAGGCGCACGACGACATCCGGTTGTTGAAGGCCGCCGACATCATGACCGCAAGGCCGGTGACCATCGCGCCCGACGCCCGCCTGCACGAGGCCCTGCGCCTGATGGAAGACCGTCCCTCGCAGATCTCCGTGCTGCCGGTAGTCGATCCGGCGACCCGCCGCTGCCTGGGCTTGCTGCGGCTGCACGACATTTACCACGGGCGGTAGGGCTGCGGCATTCGGGGCAGGGATTGCCAGCTTGTCTGGGTTCCGCAGCGAAAGACGGACACAGCCTGACAAGAGCGTAGGCCGTCATCAGGAATGAAAGACGGTCACCCCGTTTCGAGGCTGGCTTTTGCGACGCTCGAACGCCTGATTTTACGGGTTTCGCGCCGCGTCGCAAAATCGGAGCTTCGTACTTGGTCCCCCGGCAGTAACTTGGCGGTCACATCGGCCTTAGCGGCCGGCAGCGCCCGCACTCTTGAGGAGTTGCACCGCCTCCTGGTGGCCATTCTTCGACGCCGCCATCAGCGCCGTGGTGCCATCGACCGCCTGGGCGTTCACATCGGCCTTGGCGTCGAGCAACGCCCGGATTACCCCCACGTGGCCACTGTCCGACGCCCCCATCAACGCCGTGAAGCCCATGCCATCCTTGGCGTTCACATCGGCGTGGGCGGCGAGTAGCGCGCGCACAACCTCCTGGTGGCCAGCCAGCGACGCCGTCATCAACGCTGTTGTGTGGCCATCGCTCAACTTGGCGTTCACATCGGCCTTGGCGTCGAGCAACGCCCGCACCACCTCCTGGTGGCCACAGACCGACGCCACTATCAACGCCGTGCTGCCGTTGCCCAACTTGGCGTTCACGTCGGCCTTGGCGTCGAGCAATGCTCGCACCACCTCCTGGTAGCCTCCGCACGACGCCCCCATCAACGCCGTGAAGCCCTGGAAGTCCATCATGGTCGTCTTGGCGTTCACATCGGCCTTGCCGTCGAGCAGCGCACGCACCACCTCCTGGTGGCCATTCTCGGACGCCAATATCAACGCCGTGAACCCATTTTCCGTCTTGGCGTTCACATCGGCCTTGGCGGCGAGCAACGCCCGCACCACCTCGTGGTGGCCATAGTAAGACGCCCATGTCAGCGCTGTGCCTCCGTTGGCCGTCCTGGCGTTCACATCGGCCTTGGCGGCGAGCAGAGCCTTGACACGGGGTAAATCACCCTTCCTGGCCGCGTCGGCGAGATCGTCCCCTTGCGCGTTGGCCCGTGCGCTTGCTAAGACGCAGGCCAGTACCGCCAGAATGCCCAAGATCAGCGAGCGTTTCCGTAAGCGTGTCATTTCAATGTTCCTTCCCGAAGATCACCCAATTCAACCTGCAACCATGCACCCCCGACGCCGGCGTACGGATCGCTCCAGTCAGTCAGGAAGAAGCTCGAACCCCCGTCGCGCCCCGCCAGGAAATCCTCCGGCCAGCCAGGCTCGAAGTGACAATTTCCGTTTTGGCGTCCTGCCCACTGGCAATTATACTTCCCACCGCCGCCATTGGAGCGCTTTTGTCTGATCGTTCCATCCCCGGCGACTCCAGCGACCCGTTGTCGGAGGTCACTCGGGGCCACGCGCCAGGACAGCGCTCAACCGGGCTTAGGGCCGTCTCACAAAGGACCCTTTACGGGAAGCCGTAGATCCCTCCTGCCAGGCGCCGATCACGGAATTACCCGCCGAAAGTCGCGATGTGCTTACGATCGGGCGCATGCCGCGGCGCGCCGCCTGGATTCCCAGTTCACCCGCGCCGTCGAAGTCATTGTGGGCCATAGCGGCAAGATTGTGGTGACCGGGATCGGCAAGTCCGGCCGCGTGGGCCAGAAGATCGTTTCGACCTTTTCCTCGACCGGCACCCCGGCGGTGTTTCTGCATCCCGCCGAGGCCGTGCACGGCGATTTGGGGGTCTATGCGCCGGAAGACCCGACCATCATGATTTCCAAGAGCGGCGCCACGGCCGAGTTGCTGCGCC
>Ga0187850_10001597_pt1 | contig 23682 bp, 16 predicted proteins | sample June2016WEW_4_15_FD_132436 | JGI IMG/M metagenome (GOLD analysis project Ga0187850, IMG submission 132436) | Peatland microbial communities from SPRUCE experiment site at the Marcell Experimental Forest, Minnesota, USA - June2016WEW_4_150 | ecosystem: Environmental > Terrestrial > Soil >...
AGGAGGAAGCTGAATGTCAGTGCGCGCCTCGCCTCGCTCTCAGTTCCAAGGAACCAGAGTTAGCGTACGAGGCCTCCGGCTACGCAGTGATGGTTCGAGTACGGTTCGTCGATGGGTGGGGCTGGGATACGTGGATGCGTTTCGACACCTACGAGCAAGCGGCTGCGCACGCTAGAGAAACCAATAAGATCGTGCCTTTTGGGTCTGTCGAGTGGAATGCATTGCGCCAGAGCCGTGAACCAGTGCTTCCTACTCCAGCGGTCGCGCCACGAGGGAGCCAACCGCTCCGATACGAGGGGGAAACATTGGTCGAGTTCGTGTCACGGCTCGTCCCGTCAGAGCGCGACCAGCACTTTCTGACGGACAGTGAAATCGCATTCTCGGTCGGCAGCGAACCTACCAAACAAGCGGAGACAAAGTCTGAAACATTCGTCGATTGGGTTCTTGAATGGATTAACAAGTGGGAAGTGAAAGAGCTTGAAAGGATTTACGGACAACAGGCGTCAGCACGGATCGAAGCACTGCGCAGGCAGCTGGGGAAGCTGTTAGGGACAAAGTCACAAGCACAATAAGATTAAGGGAAGAGATGAAAGCACATGGACTATGATGTCACGACCGTTACAGTCCGAAACCGCAATACCGACGAGGGGTCCTCGGAAACGTTGTTCGGGGACTCGTCCTTCCGGGAACTAAAGGGGCGTATGTCTTGCCCTACTCCTTCGTCGGGATTTTAAGACGGGAGAGGGGATTGAGAGTTCCGTCTCGCCTCAGGAGCTTCGACGCGCTGACGGTCCGCAAGGGCACCCTCATCTTGACTGTCGTACGCCTCCGTCTTTTCGGCCTAAAACAGTTTGCTGGTTTCTCCTCCAAGGTGTTTGCGAAACTTTCGAGGATTGTGCACAACTCAGGTCTACCGAACGGCTTGAGTAAGATTGGAACATGGGCCAACTCGCCGGGACGAGCCACGTCTTCTTCGCAACTATACGTTGTTGTGATGATCATCTTTTGTGAGGGGTTTCTCTTGCGGATGTCCATTGCAAGCTCGACTCCGTTTAGATCGAGTGAATAGCTCATCATAACCACATCAAACGGACCGCACTTCCTGTACAAACGCAGACCTTCGCTGGCGGTGCTAGCGGTAACAACAGCAAAATCCATTGCCCTTAGCAAGCGAACGAAAAGCCCTAGGACCTGATCGTATTCTTCAATGATCAGAACCGATTTCTGGGAACGAATTCGCCTCCGTGCAGCTTCATACTGTCGCCTAGTCAATTTCTGTTCCTGCATGATCTCACGCGCCGTCGCTCCACCTTCTCGCTGCGCCTGAAGTATGGCAGTAGCCTCTCTGTCCTCCCTGAATTTCCCGAACAGTCGCTCGACTTCGTCTTTTGCGCTGATGCATTGATCGGCTGAAGGGTCGCATGAGGGGGCATTTTCGAGCCGAGAAATTTCATCTCCTTCAGCATTGTGTGTGACATTGTCAGCTTCAAACGCATGTTCGCCTCTGTAGAACTTTTGCCCCGAGCCGTAGCAAATACCCTTCATCGCAAACAGCAGATGACCGAACAAATCAACCGCAGCCATGTTCCACTTCCTGCGACCATCCAATGTCCGAAGTAGCGCTTCCTGAAATAAATCTTCGTCAGTTTTGCCGAAATTTGCGGGGAGACGCTGCACTAGCCGGTAGGCGCACTTCTTAAGGTCTTGCCACTGCGAGAACGACAACATCTCTATTGCGCGAACAATCTCGTCTTTTGTCGCTGGAGATCGCTCTGGTTCCTGTCGCGAATCGCACTTGTTGCACCAATCGGCACATTCCGCCCTGACACAAACCTTCTCCATCTCCAAATTTATGGTCGGCAACCTCTCGCCGTACTTCGTGATGCGAACGCAAAACGCTTCAGGAACGTCTGCTTGAGTTCCGCAACAGTTACAGCAGCTTTGAGCTTCTAGCTTCTGAATCGCGAATTTGCGGTCTTCGATCTCGCTTTCCAATAATTCTTTTTCCGCTGCCAACCCCTCGGATTGACCAGTGAGGATGCTCATCAGCCGCAGCTGCCGATCCGTCATTTCGTTTTCTAATTGTTGTTTTGCGTCATGGAAAGAGAAAGAGGAGTCAGCCATTTGTGTTCTCCGCCCGGATGTGAACAGAACCCGGAGCCTGCTAGCACCGACCTCATCGCAGCCTTGCTTTCATGAGCCGGTCTAATCTGAGAATGCTCGTTTGGACTGGGGGCATGTCCAAAAGGTGTGGTCCCACGGTTACGGAGGTAACTTCAGAACCACCGATCCAATATGCACAGCAAGATGGGCGAAGAGTGGGTGGGAATTACTTGAGAATTTTGTTTCGCAGCCACCATCCTAATGCCCAACTTTGAACAAATTCGTACCGGAGTCTTCAAAGTTGTTCCAAACCTTCGAGAATTTCGACATTAGGAAATAAGACAGCGGTGCTCAATCGGAACCGTCAGGAGGACATTGCATGAACAAGGCAATAACTGGAACTCGGCAAAGAGATGGCAACACAGCAGGTCAGTCAAGAACGCCAGAGCGCATTCTCATCGTGGACGACTTAGAACCCGTCCGTGAACTCATCTTTGACATCTTGACGAACGCAGGCTACGAATGCCGAGCGGTCAGTTCCGGTCGTGAGGCGTTGGCTCTACTGAACTCAGGCGAACGATTCGACCTGATGCTGTGCGATCTATTGAACAATCCGCACGGGATCACTTTGCTGGATCGCGCCCAGCAAAACTGTCCGAGAATGCCAGTCATCATATCCACTGCTCCATGTTGCTTGTGCACGGCACGATTCGCTGTCAAAAGCATGGGAGCCAGTGGCATTCTGCTGAAACCGTTTCACGCCAAGGCACTATTGACTACGGTCTGGGGCACACTTGAGGGTCGCTCAATCAGTCGTGCCACCTTTGGAATGGCATAGCAAGTGCGAACGAATCGGTCCCGTATTGAGAGGATTCGGGTTTAAGAGACTCAACGGGCGTTGCTGTGAGGGATTAACCGTTGCATTAGCTCCGAAGAATTCCATCAGGCCCACGAGGCCTTCCGCGCCGCGGGACTTTCTCGGCTCGATCACCAGACTGTACCAGAGGAAAGCGTCTTTGCCTGGCTTGTTTGAAACTGTGGCGGTCTGAGCCCGAGCGAGTGCGTGCCCGGAGATCTCGCCGAGTTTCTTCCAGTGACTTCGATCAGTGCGAAGAAGCAAGAATCGGCTTGAAAATCAAAAGCGGTTCAAAGGACCATAGAGCTTCGCTTGATGCTAAGCGTCGAGAACATGAAAAACCTGACCTGAAGTAACCCCGTCATGGTCACCGCATCAGAGTTACGCGAGGGAATGATTATCCGCATCGAAGGACAGATTTACAAAGTCCTCGAGGTGGAATCCAAGGCCGGAGCTGCCAAGATGGGCGGGGTATACTCATAGACAGGCGGAGGACGAAATGCTACAGATGAAGGCAGTTCGCATGGAGTTTCCGGCCGATGCCAACATCATCGTTGGCCAATCCCACTTCATCAAGACTGTCGAAGACCTCTATGAAGCAGTCGCGACGACCGTGCCTCAAGCCAAGTTTGGTCTGGCCTTCAACGAAAGCTCGGGAGCGTGCCTGACCCGGTCAGAAGGAAATGACCAGACGCTTCGAGATACAGCCGTCCGGAATGCCCAGGCATTGGCCTGCGGTCATACGTTTGTCTTGGTGCTTCAGAATGCATACCCCATCAATGTCCTGAACGCGATCCGCAACGTACCCGAAGTATGTTCTATATTCTGCGCCACGGCCAACCCGGTCGAGATCATCGTTGCTGAGAGTGAACAAGGCCGCGGTGTGCTCGGGGTCATCGATGGTAGCTCACCCAAAGGTGTAGAGAGCGAACCTGATATTGCTTGGCGGCACGATCTCTTGCGCAAGATCGGCTACAAGCGATAGACGACGCAAAGCTACGGCTTCAGAACGCATTCGACGTCGACACAACTTCACTGGGCGAACGATTCTGGCATCCGCTCCCCAGGGGGAGTTCGCGTTCTTTGAAAAATCAAAATTGCAAAACGAACCCGAGAAGCGAAATTGCGGGGGCGGTCCCCGAAGGGTGTCGTCCCGGAGAGTGGAAAAACGGCAGCTTAGGTGCAAGACGCTGTAGCGAGGTGGTCGTCTCGTGGACGACCCCGGTGGAGATTGCGAGCGCCTTGGCACGCTTTGTTCGGGCGGTCCTAACTGGTCTCGACTGGCGAGGAGCCCGGACCCGATGCGCAACTTCGCGCCGTAGCAGGCTGAGCAGATCGGTTCGCTAGTCTCGGGGATGCTTAAGAACGATGGGCGAGCAACCTCGAGTATTTTCGCCCCTCCCGTGTCGGTCCCCAGGACTCCCAGCCGGCTCTTGTACCAGTCGTCTCGGGTTAACGCCGCGCCACACGAAGCACACTTCTTGCCTTCGTAGCGGGCGACGAAATCGTTCAGGTCTTCGGCGAAGATCGACTTGAGACGGCCTTGGGGCAGACCTCGATCGCCAAAGAACTGGAGAACGAGGTCGCCCGTCCGGGGACTCTCGGCGACGCCGGAATGCTCGTGCTGCACGACAAGGCAACACGCTTCCACCTACACTCGTTTACCTAGCACCGCAGAGACACGGGAGCAAACTGACTGGTGGTATAGGTTCGAGAAGAGAGAGGCCGTAACGCTCACTCGTTGTGACTTGCACCGTCGAGAATGCTGCGCGCTAGCCGACTTCTTCACTCCAGTTTTCAAGGGCCTTCTTCACGACAACCATGAACTGGTCGGCCATAGCACCGTCGATAATGCGATGGTCGTAGCCCAGCGTGAGGTGAACCACGGAATGGATGGCGATGGAATCTCCGCCGTCTTTGTCCGTGATCACCATCGGTTGTTTGGTGATACCACCGACACCCATGATGGCCACGTTCGGCTGGTTGATGATGGGCAAGCCGAAGACTGCGCCAAACTGGCCGGGGTTGGTGATGGTGAAGGTCGTACCTTCAACGTCAGCCGGCATGAGCTTTTTCGAACGGGCGCGCTCGCCGAGGTCGGTGATACCGCGCTGCAGTCCGAGGAAGTTGAGTTCGTCGGCGTTCTTGAGAACAGGGACGATGAGTCCCCAATCGAGCGCGACGGCGATGCCAGCGTTGACGTGCTTGTGGTAGCGAACGCTGTCGCCCTCGAGCGAGCTGTTGACGATTGGATATTGCTGCAGGGCGATGATGGCCGCGCGCACGAAGAACGGCATGAAGGTGAGCCGCGTGCCGTAGCGCTGCTCGAAGCCGTTCTTGAGCTTGTTTCGCAAATTGACGATGCGAGTCATATCCACCTCGAACATGCAGTGGACGTGAGCGCTGGTGCGGCGCGATTCGATCATGCGCTGGGCGATGATCTTGCGCATTTGGGACATCGGCACAAGGTCGCCTGGAATGACAGCCGGCGCAGGGGCTGAGGCCTGACGGGATGCGGGGGCCGCGACTGGAACAGATGTCCGGTGCTCGACAAAATCGAGAACATCCTGCTTGGTGACGCGGCCACCTGTACCGGTGCCGCTCACTCTTGCGAGATCCACATTGTGCTCGCGGGCGAGCTTGCGGACAAGCGGGGAAGAGCGGACATCGGAATCTTCTTCGTTCTCGAGAACGCGGGCGGCGGGCGCAGGCGGTGGAGCCGGGGCTTCTGTTCTTACCGGTACCGGTACCGGAGCGGCAGGAGTTGAGGCGGGCGCAGCGGCCTTGGCGGGCGCGGAAGCGGAAACGCCACTGCCGTCGCCGATCACGCCGACTACGGTGTTGACCTGTACGGTGTTGCCTTCGGAAACCTTGATTTCCTGAAGGACTCCGCTGGCGGGCGCGGGGATTTCGGCATCGACCTTGTCGGTGGAAATCTCGAACAGGGGTTCGTCGCGTTGGACCTTGTCGCCGGGCTTTTTCAGCCACTTGGTGATGGTTCCTTCGAAAATTGATTCGCCCATCTGGGGCATTACAACGTCAGTCGACATAGTTCCCTTTCCATGAAGCCCTGCGCAAATGGCGGGGGAAAAGCAAACAGACATTATAGCGAAACCCGGGAGTGACCTCGGGCGCCGAGCGCACGGGCCGGCGTGGGCCCTCACGCTATGAAGAAGCCTCACCCTGGCTTAACGAGGTATGCGATTTCTTGTGGAGCAAACGGCGATGAAGAAAGTTTTGGCGATTATAGTTTTTTGCGTCCCTGCCTTCGGGTAAGCAGCGCACTCGGGTCTTGGGTCGCACTCGGGGTCTGGCACCTACGTTGCCTCCAGCAGCAGCAGTTGTGCAGCGCCTACACGGGCGTCAACGTTATCCCATGGGGAACGGTGCCGGACTGCCGCGTCTCTCGCTAGACATTTATGCGCCCGATTTTTTTTCGATCTTCGCCCAGGCATCTTTCAGCGCCACGGTGCGGTTGAACACAAGACGTCCGGGCCTGGAATCCGGGTCGACACAAAAATACCCAAGGCGTTCGAACTGATACCGACCTTCGATCGGCGCGTTCGCTAACGATGGCTCCAACTTGGCCTGCGCGATCACTTCTAGCGAGTGCGGATGCAAATTCGCAGTAAACTCCTGGCCTTCCTCAACCTGATTCGGGTCTTCCTTGGTAAAGAGCTTGTCGTAGATACGCACTTCGGCATCGATGGCATGCGCGGCTGAGACCCAGTGGATGGTCGACTTCACCTTGCGTCCATCCGGAGCATTGCCGCCGCGCGTGGCCGGGTCGTATGTGCAGTGCACCTCAACCACTTCTCCGCTGTCGTTCTTCACCACCGACTTCGCTGTAATGAAGTAGCCGTAACGCAGCCGCACTTCGCGTCCAGGAGACAGGCGGTAATACTGCTTGGGCGGGTCCTCGCGGAAATCGTCCTGCTCGATGTAGAGGACTTTGGAAAATGGCACTTTGCGTTTCCCGGCGCTTTCGTCCTCGGGATTATTGACCGCGTCGACTTCCTCAACCTGACCTTCCGGGTAGTTATCGATCACAGCCTTCAATGGCCGCAGCACGGCCATTACGCGCGGCGCGCGCTTGTTCAGGTCTTCGCGGACGAAGTGTTCGAGCATGGCAAGTTCCAGCGTGCCGTTCGTCTTCGAAACCCCGATGGCCGCGCAGAAATTGCGGATCGCTTCCGGCGTATAGCCGCGCCGCCGAATACCGGAGAGCGTGGGCATGCGCGGATCGTCCCAACCGGTGACGCGTTTTTCCTGCACCAGGGTGAGCAGCTTGCGCTTGCTGAGCAGCGTGTAGGTAAGGCTGAGGCGATCGAACTCCATTTGCTGGGACGGAAAAATCCCGAGCTGCTGGATGAACCAGTTGTAAAGCGGGCGATGATCTTCGAATTCGAGCGTGCAGATAGAGTGGGTCACGTGTTCGATGGAATCCGACTGGCCGTGCGCGTAGTCGTACATGGGATAGATGCACCACTTGCCGCCGGTGCGGTGATGCTCGGCATGCAGGATGCGGTACATGACCGGATCGCGCATGTTCAGGTTCGGCGACGCCATGTCGATCTTGGCGCGCAGCACGCGCGATCCATCGGGAAACTCGCCTTTGCGCATGCGCTCAAAAAGGTCGCGGTTCTCCTTCACACTGCGGTTGCGATGCGGACTGTCTTTGCCGGGCTCGGTGAGCGTGCCGCGATGCTTGCGAGTTTCTTCCGCACTTAGATCGTCAACGTACGCTTTGCCGTCGTCGATAAGTTTGATCGCCCATTCGTAGATCTGATCGAAGTAGTCGGAAGCATAATGGAGACCGTCCCACTCGAAGCCCAGCCAGCGGACGTCCTTCAGGATGGAATCCACATACTCCTGCTCTTCCTTCTCGGGGTTGGTATCGTCGAAGCGCAGGTTGGTCTTGCCGCCGAACTCGTCGGCTAATCCAAAGTTGAGGCAGATGGACTTGGCGTGGCCGATGTGCAGGTAGCCGTTGGGCTCGGGAGGAAAGCGGGTCTGAATGACGGCATCGCCGTACTTCTTCGTTTTCAGGTCTTCAATAACGATGTCGCGGATGAAGTTCGAGGCGCGAGCCTCGGAAGGCGAGATCGCGCCAGCTTCGCTAGATTTAGATGAAGATGAATTCGTGGCGCTCATGCTCTTAGTATTTCATATGGAAGAGTGGATGCGCCGCTGCTGACTGCTCTCGGTGGAGGGACGGGCGGGGACGCCCGGCGCTCCACCGACATCGTGATAATCTGCGTTGAGAGGCCCCGCGGGCTTCAATCTTCCATGGCAAATTGTGTTCAATGCGGTCGTCAGCTTCCAGCCCTAACCTTCGGGAGGAAGCTTTGCCAGTGGTGCGTGCAGCATGAAGCCGCGCAACGCGGCGAGGATTCCCCCATCCAGCGCGTCGAACCCGCGCCCTGGCTGCGCTCGCAGTCCAGTTCGATGGCGGTCACTCAGGCCATTTTCGGCATCAACGTTGCCGTGTTCGTCGCCATGGCCTTGGCCGGCGTTTCGATGCTCGACAATCCTTCGGGGCAGGACCTCGTGCATTGGGGAGCCAATTTTGGGCCGCTTACCGTCAGTGGCCAGTGGTGGCGGCTGCTGACTTGCGTTTTCATTCACGGCGGCTTGCTGCACATCGCGATCAACATGTGGTGCCTGTGGAATCTCGGCAGACTAGCGGAATCGCTCTACGGCCACTGGACATTTGCCGCAGTGTACCTGATCACTGGATTAGCGGCGAGCCTTGCCAGCCTGATTTGGAATCCCGTCGTCTTGAGTGTCGGCGCTTCCGGAGCGATCTTTGGGATTGCAGGCGCTCTGATCGCATCTTTTTATCTCGGCGAGTTTTCGCTGCCAAGAGCGGCGATGTCGGGCGTGCTGCGAAGTGTGTTGATATTTGCTGGTTACAGCCTTGTGTTTGGAGCCATGTCGCGCAGCACCGATAACGCGGCGCATGTTGGCGGCTTGCTCATGGGACTGCTACTCGGCGCGCTTATCGCCCTCGTCGCTCCGCAACACGATGACGCGGTTCGGCGCGTGGGCGTGCTTCTCGCTGGGATCGTGCTGGTCTATGGCGGCGCAGCGTGGTTGCATCATTCGCATGCGTATGTTCTGCATGCAGCGAACGGGCAGAGACTACTGACCGAAAACAATGCCGACCAGGCCATTGCGGAGTTGCAGACTGCGGTCCGGCAACGGCCAGGTTACGTGCCGGCGCACTACGGGCTGGCTCGCGCTTATTGGGTCAAGGGCGACTTCGCCAGCGCCGGAGGCGAATTCAAGCGCGTCATCGAGCTCAACCCGAAGGATGAACGGGCGTACTTCTATCTGGGCATGGCTTACTTGGAGCAGAAGCGTCCGCAACCGGCGCGAGAAATTTTTGCTCAACTGCTGAGGGTGAATCCAAAGAGCCCCGACGCCCATTTTGGGCTGGGAGCAGTTTCATCGGACGAGCAGAAATATCCCGAGGCCATCGAGGAATTCAACCTGACGGCGAAGCTCGACCCGGATTACGATGGCGTTTATCAGGAGATGGGCCTGGCACAGGCCCGACTCAAGCTCTATGACGATGCCATCACATCCTTCCTGAAGCAGCAGAAGATTGGGGACAATCCCGAAAACGAAAACGCCCTGGCCAGCGCCTACGAAGCGAAAGGAATGCATCACGAAGCTGAAGACGCCAGCCAGCGGGCGAAGCAGTTTCAGGACCAGCATTAGTACCGTGCCCGCGAAATGAGTCATACGATGGAGTGACGGGCGTCTCGCCCATCCGGCCGGGCGGGCGGGGACGCCCGGCTCTCCACTAAAGCTTCTGAATGGCTCGCTCAATTCTCGCCAGAGTCGCTTCCCGCCCCAGCACCTCCAGCGTCTCGAATAGCGGCGGAGCATTCTTGCGCCCGCAGACGGCTACTCGAATCGGCTGGAACATTTGGCCCGCCTTTACGCCCATCTCCTGGGCGGCGGCGCGGAGGATTTGGTTCAAGGGGTCATGTTTGAATTCCGTTTGCGCCAGGACCTCTCGAGCGCGGGTCAAAACTTTGAGCGCCATAGCGGCATCGCCCTTCTGCGGGATGAGTTCGGCTAGGTCGTAGGGCGGGAGCTGGTTCACGAAGAAAAAGTCGGCGGCGGTAAGCACGTCGCGCAAAAGTTTGATGCGCTCGCGGATGAGTGGGGTGATGGCGTGCATTTTCTCCGGCGCGATTGGGAATCCGGCGGCGTGGACAATCGGAAGCAAGCGAGCACTGAGGTCGTTGATCGAAAGCCCGCGGATGTGTTCGGCATTCAGCCAGATCGCTTTGGGATCGAAGGTTTCTTCGGGCGTTGCGGCTGGTTCCTTGAAATTCACTACGGCATTCGCGCGGTTGATGCCTTCAAGCGAAAACGCGTCGATCAGTTCCTGGCGCGTCATGTTTTCGCGATCGTCTTTTGGCGACCAGCCCAGCAGGCATAGAAAATTGATGAAGGCTTCCGGCAAAAATCCAGCATCGCGGTAGGTGGTGACGCTAACGACCGGACCGTGACGGCGTTTGGAGAGCTTCGACCCGTCGGGCGCGACGAGCAGCGGAAGATGCGCGAACTGCGGCGGCTTGGCGCCAGCGCCTTCGAAGATGAGCACGTGTTTGTAGGTGTTCGAGAGATGGTCCTGGCCGCGGATGATGTGGCTGATGCGCAGGTCGAGGTCGTCGGCGCAGGAGGCGAGGTGGTAAGTGGGCATGCCGTCGGAACGGAGCAGCGCGAAATCTTCGATGTCGTCGGCGGATTTGATTTGCTCGCCATAGACCGCGTCATTGAAGCGGACTTGCTCGCCCGTACCGCGTGGAACACGGAAGCGAAGCGCGAAAGACTCTCCGGCCGCGGCTCGCCGGTCGGTTTCAGCGCGGGAAAGTTCGCGCATGCCGGGGTTGAAAAGCCAGGTTTGATTGGCGCCGGATTTTTCGCTGTCGCCAGTGTGGGCGGGAGTAAAGTCGCGGTACGCCAACCCCTTCTGAAAGATGGCGTCGGCGATCTGGCGATGCAGAGCCAGGCGTTCGGATTGCTTGTACTCCTCGTCCCAATCGAGGTCGAGCCAGCGCAGACCTTCGAATATCGAGTTGACGGAGGCCTCGGTGTTGCGCTCGACATCGGTGTCATCGAGTCGCAAAACCATGGTTCCTCCGTTGTGACGGGCGTAGAGCCAGTTGAAGATGAAGGTGCGAGCACTGCCGACGTGCAGAAAACCCGTGGGAGACGGTGCGAATCGAACGCGAAGCATAACTTTTGAGTATAGCGGGATTGTGGTTCTGGCTCTAGGCCCGGGGCAGTCCCGTCGGGGGGCAATGGATGATTAACGGGTTACGAAGGTAACTCTTCGGGATAAGATCGTCATAGCGGCATCGCATCCCATATGAAGATACTTTTGGAAACGCCGTGCCCAGGGCGCAACCTGCCGGAAGACACCTGTTGTTTCGATCTGTCTGGTGTGACAGGATTAGGCTGACGAGAGTTGCATCGGAACCACAATAAGGAGGAAGCGTTAATCCATGCATAGCGTTGCCACAGGTCTGGTGCTGATTCCTGGGGCCGTGGCCCTGCTGGTGTTTCTCGTCTTCTGGTACCTGTACGAGCAGAATCGTCACGAGTATTTTCGCGCGTGGCAACTGGCCTGGGCGGCATACACGCTGCACTACGCGCTGCGGGCGGTGGAATATTTTCAGCGTCCTTCCGCGCTATTGTTTTTTTTGAGCTCGCTGCTGCTGGTGGCGATGGCGATTTGCATCTTCGTCTCGACCCGGCTGATGAAAGAACCGTTCCAGTTGAAGTGGTATGACGTGGCGCTGGCGGTGACCGGAGTTCTGCTGGCATATGTGAGCTTGCGGGCGCATATGGCGAGGGGGGTGTTCAGCGAACAAGCGACTCCGGTGCCGATCTATCTGCGGCTGGAAGTGGGGCTGGCGGCGACGCTGCTATATTGCTCGTTCCATTTTTACCGCTACGCTTTTCGCAGAAATTCCTTGGCGTTCCGGATGCTCGCGTTTTCGCTGGCGCTGTGGGCGGCACTCATGGGCGCTGGCCAGTTCCACCAACCTTTCCTCGACATTGTTGGCCAGCTGGGAGGTTTCCTGGGGCCGATCCCGCAGATGCTGCTGGCCATAGCCATGGTGATGGTGCTGTTTGAAAACGAGCGCAATGCAGTACAGGAAAACGCCTTGGCGTTCTCGACCCTCGGCATCGATCCGCGCCGATTGCTCTCCGCCTCTGACCTGGTTCCCAGCTTGCAGGCTTTTGTGGAGAGGTTAGTGGCGCCCCTGCCTTCGCGCCGCGCCGTCTTCTTTGTTTCCCAGCAGTGGCGTGGCGCCGTGCCCTCGGTACAAAAAGGCCTTTCCGCAGAGTTTCTGGAAAAGCTGCAAAAGACGCAGGCCGGGGATTACATCGCCGAGCTAGCCTACCGGCGTGGTGGAGTGGTCACCTTCAGAGGTATCCCCGAACTGGAAGAGCCTTTGCCGGCGCTTTCGGGAGGAAAGTTCGAGACCTGCAAGCAGACGCTGCTGGCGGAGGGAATCACCGACCTGATGGCGGTGAGCCTGCAGGCGCGGGAACACAATTTCGGGGTCCTTCTGTTTCCGCACGCGGAACGGCGCATGTTCGGCTCTTCGAATTTGCGGTTGCTCACCGGGTTGGCGCTGCAGATCGCGCTCACCCTGGAAAACTATGTCGTGATGCACGAAGCGCAGCGGCGCACCAAGGAATACGAACTGCTCACCGAAATCGGGCAGGCCATCAGTTCTCATCTCAACCAGGACGAGGTGCTGCGCACGGTACAAGTCGAGCTGGGCCAGATTTTCGACACCAACACTTTCTACATCGCGTTTCAGGAAGAAGACGAGATTCACTTCGAGTTGGAGATCGAAGGCGGCATCATTCTTCCCAAGCGCTCGCGCAAAGCCGGCAATGGGTTTACTGAGTACGTCATCAGGACGGGGCAGCCGCTGCTGATCGAGTCCAATCTTGAAGAGATGCGGTCAAAACTGGGAGTCGACTTCGTGCCTCCGCAGCCGGCTCGGTCGTTCTGCGGCGTGCCTATTTTTCTGGGCGGCAAGCCCGCCGGAGTGATGGCGGCGCTGAGCACGGAGCGTGAATCGCAGTTCCTGGCCAGGGATCTCGAGGTCATGCAAACCGCAGCCGGTCAACTCGGGGTAGCGATCGAGAATGCGCGCCTGTTTACCGAGGAGCAGCGCCGCGCCCGCCATCTCGCGTTTCTTAACAGCATTTCGAAAATGGCGATCTCGAGCGAAGACGCCGAGCAGATGATGGCCGACATCGTGCGCGAGATCCAGAAAAACTTCCGTTACGATCACATCGGCATCGGCATCATGGACTATGCCACCAAGGACATCGAGATCAAAGCCGAGGCGGGAACGACATCGCAAACGCTGGGCCGCCGGATCGCGGTGGGCAGCGGCGTTCTGGGAAAGGTCGCGCGCACCGGAGTGAGCGCGCTGGTGCAAAACGCCGGCCCCGGACAGCTCGCCGGTGTACTGCCGGAATCGCGGGCGGTGCTCTGCCTGCCGATCAGTTACGGCGAGACGCTGCTGGGCGTGCTCAACGTGGAGAGCCGGGATGAAAATGCGTTTGCGCCCCAGGATGTCCTGATCCTGAATACGCTGGCCGATCTTCTGGCGACGGCGTTGCACAACTCCTTCGTCTTCCAGAAGCTGCAGCAGCAATCGATCACCGATGGGTTGACCGGCATAAAGACGAGACGCTTTTTCTGGGAGGCGCTGAGCTCGGAGTGGAAGCGCGCGTCCCGTTCGGGCCGGCCGTTCTCGGTGGTGCTGATCGATTTGGATAAGTTCAAGGAGGTCAACGATTCGCTTGGTCATCTGGAAGGGGATCTGGTGCTTGCTCGCGTTGGCCGGCTGCTCGAACAGAAGTGCCGCCAGTCGAACGTCGTTGCCCGCTACGGCGGAGACGAATTCGTCATCCTCATGCCCGAGACCGGCATCGAGCAGGCGCAGGTGCTGGCGGAGAGATTGCGGCTCTGGCTCGCCACCGATCCGATGCTGGAAGAGCACCAAATCACCGGCAGTTTCGGCGTCGCCAGTTTCCCCGTTCATGGATTTTCCATGGAGGACCTGATTCGCGTGGCGGATGCGGGCATGTACGTAGCCAAGCACGCGGGCGGCAATCAGGTTTCCACCTCCGATGTTTTCGGCGAACGTTCCGCCGTGCAACGGCAGCTTGTCTCCGGTTATATCGAAGGGTTTCTGCAGCGCGAGCATAACGGGCCGGAGCACCTGGAAGAACTGGTCGGCACGCTCCGCAAGCTGTGCGGATGCGAGGATGATGCGGATCGGAAGGCGATGAAGGAGGCCGTCGAAGCCTTGTCGCGCGCCGCCGAACTCAGGGAGCACATGGTTGCGGGTCATGGCGAGCAATGCGGGCATTATGCGGGGATGATCGCGCGCGGACTCAACCTCTCTGCGCAGGAAGTGGAAGACGCCACCTTCGCGGGGCGGGTGCATGACGTCGGCAAGCTGTTCATCCCCGATCGAATCCTGAACAAGTCCGGCGCACTTACGGAAGATGAATTCGCAGTGATCAAGAAACACCCGCAACTGGGAGCGGACGTGTTACGGGCGATTCCTGAAATCGAGCGCGTGGCCCAGGCCATCGAATCCCATCACGAAGCTTTCGATGGCAGCGGCTATCCCTTTGGACTGAAGGGCGAGATCATACCTCTCTATGGCCGCATCGTCGCCGTCGCCGACGCCTATGTGAACATGACGAGCGACCGCTCTTCCACTTCTCCTAAAACCGACGAGCAAGCGCTGGCGGAACTGGGAAAGCAGAGTGGCACTCATTTTGACGGCATGATCGTCCGCCTATTTGCCCGCCTCCTCAGGATGGAACGAGCCATCAGTTTCGACGGCGCAAGCTAAGTCGGGGTCAGCACCAGCGTCGCATCTTTCGGCAGATAGCTCTTTCGCCGAAACCACTCTTCCATCGCATCCCTCAGATGATCGAGCGGAACATTCGTTCCAATTTCCATGCAACCGTCGGACACCGGCAGCGTGTCGTCAAAAACCGACGCGTTGGTGAAGTTGCGCATGCTGAAATTGTCGAGCCATTTCAGCGGGCAGAGATAAATCTGCCCCTCGTGCTCGTATTCCACACGGAGTTTGCGAGCGAACATGCCTACTTCTTTGCCCTGCGGAGCCGGTCTTCCAGTTCGGCGACTTCCCGGCCCAAGCTTTCGGGAAGATGGCTGCCGAACCTGGCAAAGTGCTCGCGAATCAGCGGCACCTCGGCAAGCCAGCCCTCCACATCCACGCCGAGCAACTTGGCGGCATTCGCCGGAGGAAGGTCAAGCCCCTTGGTATCGAGATCCGCGGGCTCGGGAAGCCTGCCAATCGGCGTATCCACAGCGTGCGCTTTGCCGTCGCAGCGCTCGAAGATCCATTTCAGCACACGGCTGTTCTCGCCGTATCCAGGCCAGAGAAATTTGCCGTTGTCGTCGATGCGGAACCAGTTCACGTAATAGATCTTCGGCAGCTTTGCGCCCGGCTTGGCGCCGATCTTGAGATAGTGGGCGAAGTAATCGCCCATGTTGTAGCCGCAGAAGGGGAGCATCGCCATCGGGTCGCGGCGAAGTTGGCCGACTTTGCCAGTGGTGGCTGCGGTGGTTTCGCTGCTGGCGGTCGCCCCCAGAAACGTTCCGTGCTGCCAACTGAACGACTCGGTCACGAGCGGAACAACGCTGCCTCGGCGGCCACCGAAGAGAATTGCGTCGATCGGCACACCTTTGGGGTCCTCCCACTCTGGAGCAATCACCGGGCACTGTCTTGCCGGAACGGTGAAGCGGCTATTGGGATGAGCTGCTTTGCGAGAACACTCCGGAGTCCACGGCCGCCGCAACCAGTCGATCAATTCGGTCGGCTCTTCCGCGGTCATCTGCTCCCACCATATGTCCCCTTCGGGAGTCATCGCGCAATTGGTGAAGATGGAATTCTTCGTCGCCGTGAGCATGGCGTTTGGGTTCGACTTCATGCTCGTTCCGGGAGCCACGCCGAAGAATCCGCACTCCGGGTTGATGGCGTAAAGGCGGCCATCGGCGCCGAACTTCATCCAGGCGATGTCGTCGCCGACGGTTTCCACTTTCCACCCCGGTATCGTCGGGATCAGCATCGCAAGGTTCGTCTTACCGCAAGCCGAGGGGAACGCGCCCGTGAAGTACTTGACCCGGCCCGAGGGGTCGGTCATCTTCAGGATCAGCATGTGCTCCGCCATCCAGCCTTCGTCGCGGGCCTGCACCGAAGCAATGCGCAGCGCGTGACACTTCTTGCCGAGTAGCGCGTTGCCGCCGTAGCCGGAGCCGAACGACCAAATCTCACGCGTCTCCGGAAAGTGGCAAATATATTTCTCCTCCGCATTGTTTGGCCAAGTCGAATCCGCCTGGTTCGCGTCCAGCGGAGCGCCCACCGAGTGCAGCCCGCGCACAAAATCACCGTCGCTTCCGAGAACGTCAAGCACACGACCGCCGACCCGGGCCATAATGTGCATGTTGGCCACGACGTACGGCGAGTCCGTGACCTCGACGCCGATATTCGCAATCGGCGAGCCGATGGGGCCCATGCTGTACGGGATCACATACATCGTCCTCCCCGTCATCGCGCCCACATACAGCCCCTGCAGCTTCTGCTTCATCTTCGCCGGATCTTCCCAGTTGTTGGTGGGACCAGCTTCCTCTCGCGTCCGCGCACAGATGAAGGTGCGGTCTTCGACGCGAGCTACGTCTCCCGGGCTCGACCGGACAAGGATGCTGTTTGGCCGCTTGTCGTCCGCAAGCCAGATGGCAGTGCCCGTCAGCACCATCAGTCGCAGCATGGCCTGATATTCCTCGTGCGAACCGTCGCACCAGTACACTCGATCCGGCTTCGAAAGCTGGGCCACTTCTTCCACCCAGGTGCTCAGCCGCTTATGCTTCGTTTCCATCTTTTTTTCGGTCATGGTGTTCATATCGGAGATTAGGCCGGACATAACAAACTTTCTCAAACAGCAAACTGCACGATCCTGTACCGCGCCATGAAAATCGTATCCGCGGGCAGAAAGGCGGGGCTGCGCAAAGAGATCCTGCCCGGGCCACCAGGGACAAGGCTAACATGGTCTCTCATTTCGAGGGTTCTTTCCAGCTAGCGGATGACAACCACCGGAGGCCCGGGTTGCGCCACGACGCCTTCCAGGTGCTTGAGGGTCTCGTCGATGGTAAGCGAATACATTTCGCGGCCCAAGCCTTCACCCGATTCCAGCGCCGTTTTCAAAAAATGGCCGGCGATTTCCTTCGCCAGGGGATCGGTGATCAGCTTCCCGGTGCGTTTCTTGTACTCCACCCAAGCCGGGTGCGGCAGCGCGACCCAGACCGGGCGCCCATCGACCAGAAACTTCACGTCCACCGCGTCGGCATGGCGGGTGGCGATCGCCACCATCAGGGCCTGGTAGAGGCAGTGTACTTGCTTCTTGGTCCAGCGGTCGGTGGTGGTAAAGTCAGTGAACATCAGAAACTCAAAACATGAATATCCGGTAAATAGGTACCCGGCAAATATATCGCCGGGCGGGGGTGGCGAGCAAACGATTGCGGGCACCGTTAGAAAACAACTTCACAAAGGTTCGAAATGCTCTGCTAGCCTATCCTTATGCCGCAGTCCGTCAAAGAACGCGTTGGGAAGTTGCGAGAAGAGATCGCCGAAATCAGTGAAGCAAACCGCCTGTATCTGCAAGGGGGCAAAAAGACGATCGGAGCATCCGATCAGCAACGGCGACTGCAGAGATTGCAGGAAATCATGGACGAACTCATGTCCTTGACTGACTGGAAAAAAACCTGATCCGCAAGAGGAATCATCATCCCGACCCTGAGCGAAACCGAAGGGGAGGGGATCTGCGGTTTTTCAGTCCGACGCTTGAACTTGCATGTCTTGGGTAATCCAGAGCTGTGCCGGAGCGCCTTTCGTGGTGCGAGTGGCCGTCGCCCGAAAGCTGCCGGAATTGATTTCGACATCGTAAATGTACGGAGCGCGCTCGCCCTTGATGCTGATGTAGTTGCCTGAACTCAGCTCATCCAGCGAAGCATACTTCCCTTCTGTGGCCTGGTACGCGCGTTCGGCGTTGGCGATGCCGATCAGATCGTTTTTGACGCCCGTGATAGTAGCGACTTCTGTAGGATTGCCGCTTCCAGCGCCCGGTGTCAGCGTCTTCACCTGCAGAGAGTAGATATACATTCCAATCGCCATCGTAACGATCGTGCCCACAAACCCAAAAACGCGTCCCATAATTTTCTCCGTAAGTGCCATTGCACCGCGAAACCGGACCGGCGGCAAGTAACCAGAGTGCAGGTGCTGGAGATGATCTGGAGCTGTCGTTTACAGGAACGTCTGCGGGAATGGCAAACCGGCTTTTTGAATGGCGACCCCGGAGGGAGTCGAACCCCCAACCCTCAGATCCGAAGTCTGATGCTCTATCCAATTGAGCTACGGGGCCGTCCGCCGGAAGCCGCGCCGCGGGTGAACCGGCGCTGTTGATTCTACACCGCTGGCAGACCCGAATCATCATTGGATCGCCATCGCCCCACGGAAATCCGCCCCACGTTGTAACATCAAAACGCATGACCTTCATACCCAATCCGGTCCTCCACACCAGTTCGCGCCTGCTCGAGTTCGAGACCTTGCGAGACTTGCTCGTCGGCTACGCACCTTCGCCTCTGGGCCAGCGCCGCATCGCTGAACTTCTCCCTTCGCTCGATCGCGCATGGATTGAAACCCAGCAGCAGCTGACCACCGAAATCCGCGAGTATCGGCGCGTCGGCGGACGTTTCGAATTCGCCGGGCTGCCCGAAATCAGGAAGCCGATCGAGAAATCCCGCATTGCCGGAGCGGCTCTTGAGACCAGCGAGATCCGAGACGTTGTTCTCGTCGCCGACCGCGGAGCCGAGTGGCGCGAAATCGTCCGTCAACCTCCAGCCGCGATGCGCTCCGAGTGGGCGGCTGTGGCCGCGCTTTCCGCCGGCATCCAGGATTTCACCGGCTTCCTGCGCGCGTTTCGCAACAAGCTTCTGCCCGACGGCACGCTCGACGATCGCGCTTCGCCCGAACTGGGGCGCATCCGCCGTGAAATCGAGAAGCAGAAGCGCCAGATTCAGGAATCGCTGCGTGGCTATTTGCGAAAACTCGCCGAAGGCGGCACCGTGCAGGATGAACTTATCACCATCCGCGGCGAGCGTTTTGTGATCCCGGTGAAAGTCGAGCAGAAACGCCGCGTGCAGGGCGTGGTGCACGGCGCCAGTTCCAGCGGACAAACCGTCTTCGTCGAGCCGCTCGAAACCATCGAGCAGAACAACGAACTGGTGCGCTTGCTCGATGAAGAACAAGCCGAAGTCCATCGCGTCCTCCTCGAAATGACGCGCCAAATCGGAGAGAACGCTGATGCAATCCTCGCTGCCGCCAACGTCCTTGCCGAACTTGAACTCCAGTTTGCCAAGGCCCGCTTCGCCGAAGACTACAACTGCGTAGCGGTAAATCTGTCCGAGGCCGACCAAGAAATACGTGGGGACGGACGCCCTCGTCCGTCCCAGCCGGGCGAAGCCCGGCTACTCCTCCATCATGCCCGCCATCCCCTCCTAGAGCGCAGTCTCAAACTCAAAAACGCGAAGATTGTCCCCATCACCATCGAGTTCGAAGGCGACCATCGCCAGTTAGTCATCACCGGCCCCAACACCGGCGGCAAGACCGTCTCCCTGAAAACGCTTGGCCTGCTCGCCCTGATGGCGCAGTCCGGCATCCCCGTTCCGGCCGACCGCGCCGACATGCCCGTCTTCGACGCCATTCTCGCCGACATCGGCGACTATCAATCGATCGAGCAGAATCTTTCGACATTTTCGGCGCACGTCACCAACATCGATTTCATCTCCCGCACCGCGACTGCGAATTCGCTGGTCCTGCTCGACGAACTCGGCTCCGCTACCGATCCGGAAGAAGGTGCTGCGCTGGCGGTCGCCATCGCCGAGCATTTTCACAAAGCCGGATGCATGATCGCGATCGCGACGCACCACACTTCGCTCAAAGTTTATGGCGCGAATACACCGGGAGTCGTCAACGCCTCGGTCGGCTTCGACGAAGCCACGCTGCAACCGACGTATGAGCTAAAAATCGGCGTCCCCGGAGCGTCCGCCGGAATCAACATCGCGCAACGGCTCGGCCTGAATCCGGCAATCATCGCGTCGGCGCGCTCGCGCCTGGGCTCGCAAACGCAAGATGTGGCGCGTTTCCTCGACCGCCTGCATGCCGACCTGCGCGAACTTGAAACCGAGCGATTGAGCATGAAAGCCCGCGAACAGGAACTAGATCGCGAGAAGCAGCACCTCGCCGCCGAGGGCCGCAAAGAACAGCAAGCCAAAATTCGAGAGATGGAGAACAAGCTGGAAGCTCTTTTCCGCGACTTCGAATACCACGCGCGCGAGACCGTCAACGCCGTGCAAGACCGCGCCGCCCAGCGAAAGCTCTCGAAAGACGCGGAACGCCGCATCGCCAAAATGCGCCGAGAATTTCGCGAGCAGTTCGATGCCACAGTAGTCGCGCACGCAACCGGTGCCGACCGCGGAGACCCCAACGCCCAGCCCAGCCTGGTGAAGCATGTCAGCGAAGGCGACACCGTCAAGCTGAAATCCATGGGCCGAGCCGCCGTCGTCAAAAAGAAAATTGACGACAATCACTTCGATGTCGAAATCGGCTCAATGAAAATGCGCATAGCCCGCGAAGATATCGCCGAAGTGCTGGCGAGTGCGCAGGGGAAAGCGCAAGCCTCGCCCCTCGAAGCCGCGCGCGCCCGAGGCATCACCGTCAAGCTGCAAAACGAATCGAGCCACTTCAACACGCCCACCGAAATCAACGTAATCGGCCACACCGTAGACGAAGCCACCGCGGAAGTGGAGAAATTTGTAGACCGCGCCTTCCTGGCCGGAATGCCGCGCGTCCGCATAGTCCACGGCAGCGGCATGGGCATCTTGCGCAAAGCCCTGCGCCAATATCTACAAAAGCACCCGCACGTGGAGTCAGTAACAGAACCGCCAATAAACGAGGGCGGCGGCGGGGCCACGGTAGTGGAGTTGAGGGTGTAGTGCAGATCGCCGCGATGAAACACGACGGACGGCTTGCTTGTCGTTACAGGTCTTTTCCTCCGCTCTCAACAGGAGATTCCTTTCTTTCACAGCTTTCCCACAGTATCCGTCCCCTGCTCTCTTCCCCTCAGCCCCGTCCACCCTCATAATCACTACGGGACTGGTGTGCGCCGTCAATGGCCTTGACTTCGACTTCTTCCGACAACTTCAAGGAGACGCTTAAGCAGCAGGCGGACATCGTCCGCATTGTGGGCGACTACGTCAAGCTCAAGAAGGCTGGGGCGCAGAACTTTTCGGGGCTTTGTCCGTTTCATGCCGAGAAGACGCCTTCGTTTTCGGTCCATGCCACGCGCCAGTTTTATCACTGCTTTGGCTGCGGAGAGTCGGGAGATGTCTTCGCCTTTGTGCAGAAGGTCGAGAATATTACATTCCCTGAGGCCGTTCGGCTGATCGCTCAGAAACTCGGCGTGCCGATGCCCAAGGTCAGCTTTTCCAGTCCGGCGGAGGCTCGCGACGCTCAGGTTCGCATGGCGCTGCTGGACGTGCATGTGCGCGCTGCCGCGTTTTTTCAGGAATGCCTGCGTCGTCCCGAAGGCGCCAACGCCCGAGAGTATCTCAAGGGGCGCGGACTCAATGACGAGACCATCGCCCGTTTTCGCATCGGTTACGCTCCCGACTCTGGATTCCTGCTGCGGGATGCTTTGCGCCGCGAGTTCGATGAAGAGTTATTACGCGAGAGTGGTCTGTTTTCGTGGAAGGAAGACAGCCGCCAGCCGTCAGCTGTCAGCTCTCAGGAAAAGCAGGGCTTTCGCTCCCCCACCCCAAAACGCGCGGAAGACGCGCGTTCCGAGGGCCCCGGCTCCGCTCAGGATGACAATGCAACTGAGAACTCTGACGCGAACGGCGAACAGCGAATAGCGAACAGCGAGAGCCCAGAGCTGATAGCTCGTAGCTCGCAGCCCGCCGCCATCTATTCCAAATTCCGCAATCGCGTGATGTTCCCGATCACGAACGACCAGGGCAAAGTGATCGCCTTCACGGGACGCACGCTTTCTACGGATGAGAAGACCGGGCCGAAATATCTGAACTCTCCGGAGACGGCGATTTACTCGAAGTCGCGGGTGCTGTTCAATCTGGACAACGCGAAAGAAGCGATTCGCAAGCTCGAGTACTCCATCCTGGTCGAAGGGCAGATGGACTGCATTTCGGTGTACGCGGCTGGCTTTCACAATGTGATTGCAAGCTCGGGCACGGCGTTTACCGAACTGCAGGCGAAATTGCTGGGCCGGTTCTCGAAGAACGTGGTGGTCAACTTCGATCCCGACACGGCTGGGGCCCGCGCCACCGAGCGTACCCTCGGCTTGCTGGTCGAAGAAGAATTCAATATTAGGGTGCTCACGCTGGAGACTGGATTCGACCCCGATCTGTTCATCCGGCGCAAGGGCAAGGACGCTTATGGTGCGGCGCTCAAGAACTCGCAGAAGTATTTTGATTATCTGATCGATCGTGCGCGCGCAATGTTTCCGGCGCGGAACTCGGAGAGCAAGATCAAGGCCGTCAACCATCTGCTTCCGCACATTCAGCGGGTGCCAAGCCGGATCGTGCGCGATGAACTGGCGTTGGAGATTTCGCAGAAGCTGGGAATCGATTCCGCCGTGCTGCGCCAGGAATTGAAGCATGCCGCCACCACGCGCTCCGCGACCCAAGTCAAGGCCACGGCTGAGGCGCAGGTCACCGGTGCGGAACGCGTTTTGATCCGGGCGCTGGCGTCGGCTACCGAGATGCAATCCGGCGGAGCGCGAAGTTCGGCTCGCGAAGGGGCGGACGAGGAATTCGATCCGGCCCGGCAGGCCCAATATGCGCTGCAATCGGAACAGCTCTATGAGGGGCTGGCCTCGCAGTCGTTGGTCGAGGCTCTGTTGGAGGCTGGGACCGAGACGGCGGACGTTATGGCGCTGCCGAAGACGGAAGAAGACCGGCGGTTGCTCGCCTCGATCCTGATGCACGAGGAGGAAGAACTGACGCCCGAGACCGTGGAAGGTGCGGTGCGGGCTTTGCGGAGGATTTATCTCCGGCGGCGGCTGGAGGAAGTGCAGCTCGGACTGCAGCGTCCGGGGCTCTCCCTGGAGGAAAGACACGCGCTTTTGCAGGAAAAGGTTCGTCTCAAGCGGGCTTTGATGGATCCGGGACTGGCGGAGACGGCCAGACGGGCGTCCTAAGTTTGGAACGAAACAGGGCCGAGCGCCATCTAAGGAATTAGCGGGGAAAGAGATACGGGCGGCTGAGGGCAATCGGCAAACGGGCGCACTTTCACTTCCGTCGGCTGGAACAGTAGTCGGCGTGCTATACTTCTGAAGTCTGTGCGCCTCGTGCACAAACTCCGTAACGACTCCCACCGCTGAAAAGTTTGGCGTCCGCGAACCGGCGAACGTCTTGAGGATAATCTGGATTGGCACTTGATGACAAGTACGACGACATAAAAAAGCTGATCGACGCAGGCAAAGAGAAGGGATATCTGACCTATGATCAGGTCAACGACCTTATCCCGCACGATGTGCACTCTCCTGAGGAC
>Ga0187850_10001603_pt1 | contig 23574 bp, 16 predicted proteins | sample June2016WEW_4_15_FD_132436 | JGI IMG/M metagenome (GOLD analysis project Ga0187850, IMG submission 132436) | Peatland microbial communities from SPRUCE experiment site at the Marcell Experimental Forest, Minnesota, USA - June2016WEW_4_150 | ecosystem: Environmental > Terrestrial > Soil >...
ACTGAGACAAGCCCGGCGATAACGGTCAATACTCTTGAATTCAATCGACCGGGAAGCGTGGGAAGACCAATCGAGGGCGTCCAGGTCAGGTTGGAGAATTACGAAACTGGCGAACCGTGCGCCGTTGGAGACATCGGCAAGATCCTTGTCAAGGGTGACAATGTGATGAAGGGTTACTTCGACGACTTTGAGCAGACGTCTCTGAGCATCAGGCATGGATGGTACGATACGGGAGACATGGGCTACCTTGACGCCGATGGCTACCTCTGGCACGTCGGGCGCTTAAAGAGGTTCCTCAAAGTCGGAGGCGAGATGGTATCGTTGATCAAGGTGGAGGACATTCTTGAGAAACTCCTCCCCCCCGATGTTGAGTGCTGTGTCGTTGAAGTTCCTGATGCCCTCCGCGGCGCGAGAATCGTCGCCGCAGTCACGCGTCCGATTGACGACAAAGCGATGCTGAAACAAATGGCTGAGCACCTGCCAAACATCTCCTTACCGAGCAAGTTTGTGGTGGTCCCCGAGATGCCGAAAACAGGAAGTGGCAAGATCGACTTCCGCACCATTACCGACAAGGTGCGCGATATCGTACAGTCACTGAAGTAGATTATCAGACAACGCCGCTAGCCCGGATGTTCTGCAGGAACCCCTCGAACACTCGGGGAGCACGATCGGCAGACCCTCCTAGCTGGTACGAAAAAAGAAGAGCCCCAATGACGGGGCTCTTCTTTGCAGCCTCTCTCTTCCAAGCATCTGATTCGAACACCAGAACGAATTATTTCTTCACCAATTCAACACGACGGTTTTTCGCCCGCCCTTCTTCGCTTCTGTTATCAGCAACAGGTCGATCCTGTCCAAAACCTGCAGCACTCAACCGCGATCCCTGTATGCCCGCCTTTGTCAACGCGCCGACAACCGACCTGGCTCTTTCCTCTGATAGCTTCAGGTTGCTCTTGGCATCGCCGACATTGTCTGTATGACCTTCCACACTGAGTTTGAGATCGGCATTGTCCTTGAGCAATTGGACAATCTGTTCGACAATGGGCTCCGATTCTGGCTTGATGGTGGATTTTCCTGTGTCAAAGTGAATATCGAGAGCAATGAAACCATTCTTGTTGATGGCATCGAGCATATCCGAAGCGGCGATATCCTGGCGCATAAGCTGCTTCTCAACCACCGTGACGTAATACTCATCCCCCATTGACCACACATCCGTCCAGACTTCCACGTTCTCACGGACTATGATGGCTGTGAGCACCTCCCGATTGTATCGGTTGTCTTCGTACAGCTCTGTTCTTCCTTCGAAGAGGATCTTGCCGCCGATTTTCTTGATAGCATTTGAGTAGTTGCGGCGGATCTGCAGCTCACTGGGTTTGGGATTGAGCGACTCCTTTGGAGAATAGATCACAATATTCACCTTCCCTTCGATGGTGACCAGTTTCTTCCCGTCGAAGAACTTGTGCGCATCAAATTCTTTCGTTTCGGCCTTCGAGATGTAGTACCCCGTCATCCGGTTGAACAGAGCAGGGTCTTTTGTCCCCGGTTCATCCTCTTGGGCAAATCCTTTCGAAAGGAGAAGGAACAGCGCCGTAAAAAACAATGCGGCATATCGCGTGCGAGGCATGGGATGGGTCCTTTCAATTTTCTGAAGGTTTGACAGTGCTGGAGAGTAGAATCGCGTTTCTCAACTGCAGGCGATTCTCCGCAGGCACAACGTGCTGTCAATATAGGAGTGAGAATCCCGAGATTCAAGCACCTCAATCCGAAAGATCTATGAGAATTATCTCTCTCAAAAGCCTTTTCCTATGCCGAAACTTACACACCTCTTCTTTGTGACGAACGAGAGAAAGAGATGTCCACAATCGGAAATGCCAACTCCTCCACACTCGTCTTTTCTACAGATTTGTTTCATAGACTAGATCCATCAAAGCACCTGCAGCCTTCCAACCCTGCACCTGGCAAGACAACGAGGTTCTGAGGACACAAGCGGGGTTGGCATTCGCGGACATAAATCGCACATGCGCTTCCGACTCTATCCTTTGTTAGAAGAGATCCGGGTACTTTCCTTTGAGCGAACGCAAATCCTGTTCAGGGTTGATCTCAGGTATCTCGAGAATCACGAGCACAGCTAAGAGGCGCTCCCTGTCGGGCTGTTGCAGCTTCGCCTCTTCCCTGAGATATTTTTTTGTTCCCAGAAACAACCACCCACTCTTGTAACCATTCGGGAGGGAACTGCAATCGTTCACAGTGCCCTTTAACCAGGCGTTTCCCTCCTGGCGTTCGCCGAGACAAAACTTCGAGGAAGCGATCACGAATTTCAGCGCCAGCCTGAAATAGGCAGGAATGTCGGGAATCCTGAGCACCTGAGTGGCCGATTCACAGGACTCTGCAAAATGTCCTGCGCAAAGACACGCCTCGGCAAAATTCGCCTTGATCGAACTATCTTCCGGCGCAATTTGGACTGCCTGCTTCAGCACATCATAAGCTGACGAATAATCGAACCTGTGGTCGTGGTAGATCACCCCCATCAAATTGAGAACCGAGTAATCGCTGGGGGCTCGTTTGATATAGATTTGGCAATTATCAATTGCATCGTCGAATTGCCCGATATTGTAGAAGTCAAACGCCAATGCTCGATAGGCAGAGTAGTAGTTCTTCTCGAGTTGGGTTGCTTTCTGGAGGTATGTGACCGCTTCCGTGTAATTCTCATCCCGTTCAAGATGGATTCCCTTTTCGTAGAATCGCCAGGCAAGATTGGCGCGAAAACGCTTGCTTTCACTTGTGTCAACTCCTGTTGCCTCCTCAATCAGTGCCACTTGATCTCGCCTTCCTTTCTCGAGCAGTGCTTTGATAATCGGGTCTGACAATTCCACCGGATCGAATTTCCGCTCTAGCCCTTTCTTGTACAATTCGATCGCCTTGTCGTATTGATCCCACTTGACATATGTGCAGGCGAGGTTACTATAATATTGGGCACCTTGAACTCCCACTGCCCTAGCTCTCTCTTCCCTTGGGATGCTGTCAGCGCTCGCATATGTGGCCGTTTCTTGCTCGCCTTTGACTATTTCAACCTTCTCCGCTTGACGTGCGAGATCGTCTCTGCCAACGCCTCTGAATTGCGTTCCCGCTCCCCGCCACAAATTATCTGGATCAATGTTGTCGTCAAGCGCCTCCTTGTAAATAGCGAAGGCCGAATCGTAATCTCCATGCACCATTAGAGTTGATAGCAACCATTGAGACTCGGCGCGCACCCGTTCTTTGTCCTTTCTTTGTCGGGCCGCATGCAGCGAATCTTTATGAGACTCAATCAATCTCGCCTCTCGCAATTCAATTCTATAGTCCCGCAGGAAATTGACTCCCGGCGGAATCAGGATAAGCATCAAGACGATTGCAATAATCCAATTCCTCCGTCTCTTCCTCTCTCTGCGAACGGTTCGTATGGGTTCGACAAGGGTATCGTGGCTTAGCTCATAGTAGATCCGATCGCCGCGTGACTCCGAACGCAACAGCCGCAGATCCACAAGACTCTGCAACACATCATGTTTCAGCCTGGTCTTCCGCTGGATGTACTCTTCTGCATGGCTCAGTCTTAGCCCGGGAGCAATGATCAAGTGGGATTCACAGAGCTCTCGCACTTTTCTTCTCGTCCAGACAGAAGGCAGACTCTTCACCTGTTCCCTGTAAAAATTCTTGAGGATGCGTTTCATCCCCTCCCGCCCGCCCAGATCCGCAGGCGCGATCGTAACCTTAGCACGCTCTTGATCAGTTTTGCGTCCTCCAACGACCTCGGTCTCGATATATTGACAGAGAAGCTGAAGTTGGAACGGCTCGACCTCATCTGTTGGTTTGCCCCAATCCTCTTCTCGATGAAGCCTCAGAGCCTTCAGCACCCTCTGCAGAATCCAGACGAATAGGCCTCTTCTGGCTTTTTCCTCTCTGCTCAACCGTCTGCACAGAAAGTCCAACATCTCCTTGACTGTCTGCGGCTCGTAGTCAATGACGGCACTTTGGATTTTCTCATTCTCGATCGTCGCGGGCTTGACAATTGCCTCCTCAGCCTCTTTCCGTTTAAGTGGCAGAAGCCGGAATCGCTTATCCAGAATCTCTGGAATCTCTCTTGAGAATTCCTCCAGGAGCCCAAGGTAGTCCTCTCGGATGGATAGAACAATCCTGACTTTTGGGGGTGCAGCGCTGTACGAAGATCGTTCGGCCAACACTTGCGCCGTAAGCAAGGCTTGAGGTACCCTACCACGTACGATATCTGCCAGTTGTGCGATGAACTCCTGCCGCTGTGAAGAGTTGTGGAGAGTAAACAGCTCCTCAAACTGATCGAATACCAGGACAGGTGTCAGCAAGGCGTCTTCATGTGACCAAACCTCTGCGAGTTTGAAAAACTCCCACAGGAGTCCCTTCGGTCCGGGAGTGTATTCATATCCGAATTTTTCTTTGCACGTTTTTCCAAAATCCTCCATTGCGGTATATACCGCCATGATTGGATCAGTCCCCTTCTCGGTGAATGTAATCCTGATTGGAACATGATCTTCATCTCTCAGCCTTGGCATGAGCCCCGCATTCAGGAGGGATGTCTTTCCCATCCCCGACTTGGCGAAAACTACGACAAGTCTTTCCGTCAACACCAGGTGAAGGAGTGATTCTATCTCTCGAGACCGTCCAGAAAACAGCAATTTGTGGACTTCATTGTCTTGGTACGGATGAGAACCCGGGTATCTTCGAACACCCAGGGAACTCTCGGTTTGAGATTTGGTTTCCATCGTCGTAGTTCCTCATCTCTGCTGGTCACGTTTTATGCTACTTATCAAATCATCCATTCCGCCCTCTCCCCTCAAATCAATGGCCTGGTACTCCGACAACTCGGGGATCAATAGAGAGTCATCTATGCGCACGGGTATGATAAACTTCTTGTTGCTGCTCTTTCTGACTTTCAGTTGGCGATCAAGTGCCCAATTGATTTCTGTATTGACGAAGCCCTCTACCTTTTCGACCAACGCAGTGCTTTGTATCACCACGAAGTGGTCAATGCCGCCCTGAATCGCCTTCTCGATTTCTGCCCTCCATCGCCCTCCGCCCTCCAGGTTCTTTCTATCCAGCCAAGGCTGCAGGCCCGCCTTCTCAAGTTGATCATAGAGGTTTGCTGCATTGTCTTTGTTTTCACTGGCGTGACAGATGAACACAACTCCTTTCCGCAGAGCAGGTTGTGCACTTTGAAGCTCCGCCCCCTGGTCCTCCTTGTGCTTCAACTCATATTGTCTTCGAAGCTCCTTCGCAAAGACCTCCAGGTTTTTGTCACAGATCTTGATCTTGTAGTCACTGTTATAGAAATACACCCTGTCTTCTTCAGAAACCCTCCGATCAGGCAAGAATTGTTCCAGGGCAAAGGAGCGCCCCTCCTTCTTGTGCAGCGCAAGCACGTGGAGCAAAACACGCAGGTACCAATGCTTGAATCCAAAACCAAGGAAGAGAAAGCTTTTCTCCTTTCTTCGGATCTCTTCCAGGAGATTCCTTGGAAGAGACGGCCTGCTTGATCCCACCTTCATCAGGAAATCGATGAGATCGTCTTCCGAGAGAACCAGGGAAACGGAATCATCTACGCTCCCGTACAAGTGAAAAACCAACGGTTGTTGCTTTGTACCTTCTGGTATACTGTCAGGCTGTGGGCCGTGGAGGTTGTACCACTTGACAATCGGGTTCTTCCCCGCGTTCTTGAAACTTTGATACATGAGGGAGTCGGGAGTGGAGACGATCGTCAAATAGAAGGGGAGCGCCGCGAGATCTCTATGGAACTCGCTCGTGTCCTTTCGTCGCGCCGTGTAGAAATCCACAACTGCCGGCATGAGTTCCTCGTGAGCCTTGACTCCTTCGGTGATAAGGCACAAGGCCACCTGGGCCAGATTGGTGAGATCGACCTTCCACTTCTCGATGGCGGTCCTGCTCTCTCCACTCTCATCGCTCGCAACCAGCTTCTTCGCCAGCACTTCAGTAAGCGGCCTGGTCAAATCACCTTCTCTCTCAAATGAGGCCTCTGGCCCCAGCATGAGAATGCAGTTGCCGTTTTTGATCGCATAGATGAGTGTCTGCCAGTCATTATCTTTCCATTCACGATATTCCATGGTCTAGCTCCTTCAAGAGATGCTTGTCAACTCCCGCTGCGCCCGAGATCCTGCAGCTCGGTCAAAGCACAGTGTTGTTTCGAATGATACGTCCTATCGATACTGTTCATCGCAGATTGTTCGCTCCAACACCCATTCTCCCGACTTCTCGGCCCGGATCCGAAACGCATGCCGCCATACCCTTTCAGTCGATCCATGACAGTCTCAACTACCCTAACCCCTTTGGACGTAGATCTTATGAACACGGAAAAACAGATTATACTACGCCTCTCGATGTTGCCTCAGGACAAGATATAAGCAGCGACTACCTCGGTTTCTGTCAAAATCAGAAAATGATTCCGCGTTCGACTGATGTGCGTTGGAATCACGTTTCTGTCTGAGCATTCAAAAGTGGAGACCCGTCATTTTCCTGTCTTCTGCATCACCCAGCAGAGAGCAATCCACTGGAAGGCGCTCACCCATGCGACGATGAACGCAGTGCAGAAATAGTCGAGAACTGGTACACTTCGAAATACTCGCGCCGGGAACAATGCGACGAGAGCGAAGGCAACCCAATATCCAAAGCAGTAGCCGCACGAGAATAGTTCGCCGATGAAGGGATTCTTCGCAATCGCCCAGTCGCGCAACGGCTTGAAGAGTTTCGTCTCGGTCACAGTGAACGAGATTGATGCCGTGACGAGGGACAGATAGAGTATTTCTTCCATATGTGCGTCAACAGCAGCCGGTGCGGCAGTGAGCGACAGGACGGAGCATGAAACGCACGGAACAGGGCGAAACTGGATGAGATATCATGAGATTTCTTCCCTCCTCCATAGATATTGAAAATTAAGAACTGCTGGCAAGGTAGCTCAGAGCGCTGCTCCGAGCCTAGAGTCCCAACGCCGCACGCGTGGCTGGTCCGACGACACCGTCCGGCTTGAGACCTTTCGACCTTTGAAATGTTCTGACAGCAGTATCTGTTTCCTGGCCGAACACTCCGTCAGCATCCACTGGAATTCCCGTTTTCTTTAGCGCCTCTTGCATGGCCTTGATATCGTTTCCGCTCATCAGCGGCGTGGTCAGATAGAGCGTCCGCTGCGTGTTGTCATCCGCCGATGCCACAACCGGCGTACGTTCTTCGAGTGCATCCGCGTCAATAGTGACTCCGCGTACCCGCAACGGGAGTTTCAGATCCCATAGAGCCGACGCTATCATCTGCTCGAAAGATTCCATACGGTACACCGTACGTTGGAGCAGTGGATTGGGACTGCTCCCCAGCCAGTTCTTCCGTGTCTTGACGTAGTTCTCTATCCACGGTCTTTCGCCTTTGACTCCGGCCGCACCGAACTGAGCATTCGTCTTGTCTCTGACCTTTTGCCATGATCCATGAATGCAACTGTCATACACAACTGCGGTGCTTAGCGGGTCGTTGAACCCGAGATTCGCGGCGGACTGAACAGCGGGATTCCAGTACACGCTGTCAAAGAACTTGTTTTGGACATCGTGCATGACCGGATCGCCGCCGGCATCATGCAAGATGGTTCGGAGTGTTACATCGTTGTCAAGAGCCAGATCGCATGCTGCCAGCCTGTTGAGGTATGTGTACAAATCTCCTGCGAACGATGCTCCGGGAGCTTCGCAATAGGCTTTCACGAGCAAATAGAGGTTTCCGCTGGCAAGCGTGGTTTGTGATCGGCCGTAGGTGAGATGACCAGCATCATTCCTCACGACGGTAACCTGTCCATAGTCCCCCTGGACGGATCCCGTTTCAAAGATATTGACGATGGCTTGTGCGGTTTTCTTTTGGATGTCGGTGAGCATGGTTAGGTTCCTTTTCTGAAGTTGGGTCGGAAGAGAATGTTAACTGGAGAGTGTCACATGGTCCCTGCCCTGGGTAAGCCCAGGCTTCCAGGTACCCGGTAGTGTTATTACGATCCTGGTGCGTGTGACTTGAAGTTATGAACGTTACTTTTGAGCTTGTTTACTCACATTGCGTTATCCCCCTGATTGGCCTTATCACAAAACAAAGTTCGCACTAGACTGTTCTATCGATGGCTCTTACAAATACGTGGCAAGTACATTCTGAGTATCTGTTTTATGCCCCAATGGCTAATCCCTCATAATTCTGCAGCATCTTTGTAAGAAAAAACACATCAGCCAACATCATGCAGCCTATCGTTGTGTAGTGAGCTATGTCATGACAAGAACCACCAGGAAGTAATCCAGCACTGGCCAACTCTAAAGCAGTCACAACTGTCAAACCACACCCCGCCTGAAGACAGGCTGGTCCAACACAACTCGTCAAATATCGTCTCAGCGCCTCCGGGCCTTACTTCACCCCATTGATAATGTCTTTCAGAGTCTTGAGCTGTTCGTTGGACAAGGCATCCACCATATCGTCATCTATGACCGTGACACCACTCTTCCAGTCACCTGTCCAGGCATGTCCCTCGACCGTCGAATAGAGGGACGGCCTACCGGAGACCGGCGTGCTTTTGAACAGACGGATGACTTTGTCACCTTCAGCCTCGGTGCAATAGCTTCCACTGATCAGCCTTTTCACCCAGTGCGCTTTCATTGCAGGACTCAGCGCTCGGGTGTCATCGTCGGACAGGCTGTCCATCACATCTTCTATCTCGTCGATGTCGTTGAGCCACACTGTCTCTAGGACGGTTCTTTTCCATCCGCCGTCGAACGGCAGAGCCATGCCCTGGTTTTCTGCGGGGAAGTTGGCCGCGCTGGGAGATGCACCTGCAGCTTGAAGCGCCAAGTAAGCGCATGTACAACAATTGAATGATACAAGATTGTAGTTCGAAGGCTTGCACAGCCGTACGTAATTCTGGCGAACTATGTTGGGATCAACATCATAGGTAGCGGTGCACTTTGTTTCCTTGGTAGGATCAGGATCCATTTCCCCACTAACGCTGTTGTCATACGTGATCGTGCTCGGGTCAGGCTTCTTGATGTTAGCCGGGTCCGCTGCGACCACGTCCGGGTGCCCCCAAACAAAGCAATGTCTGGCCGGCACAAAGCCCCCCACGACCCCCTGGAAATCGCGATGGCACAGCGTTGAAACGAATTTTCGCTTTGCGTCCTGGGCTGGTCTAGCGGGGGCTCCTTCTTGCTTTGTATCCGCAACTGCTTTCGCAGAGGCCTGCAGAGTACTAATGACGACACGTCGATTTTTCTCAAGGGAAGTAAGAGAGAATTCACTTGTCTCCCCGTGGGCGATAGTTTTGATCTTGCCGACTGGGATGCCATTTTTTATGAGGCGGTCTCTTGCTTCTTCCGCCCGATCACATGAGAGCCGCCAGTTAAGCTCTTCTGGTCCGTCTGTGCTCGCATAGCCGTCAACGCTTACATCCGTCTGCGATCCTCCAGTAATCCACTCTCCGGCAAAACGCGCAATGACTTCCTCGGACTCCGTTGTGAGCGACGTTGACGACAAGCCAAAAAGCAAGTCAACTCCCGAGGCATGACCTTCTCCCCTGGCGACGATGCACGCCAACCCGGAAGGCGCTGCACTCCCGTTGGCCTTACGATGTACAGAATTGCCATGAGATTCGGACCGCTCCTGCTGAATCAGGTGAATGAGCTCGTGCGCAATTAACCTCTTTCCACAATCAGTGTCGGGCGAATACGAGCCCGGACCAAAGACGACATCATTTCCACGGGTGAAGGCCCTCGCATTTAGAGACTCCGCAACTTCAGCCGCGCGCGGATCAGTATGCACCCGCACTCGGCTGAAGTCATAGCCGAAGCGCGGCTCAAAGAATGAACGGGTTGCCGGGGAAAGGCGCTCTCCGCCGCCTCCGGGAGACCGGACTAATCGCAAGAGGTCTGCCGACAAGTGCGGAGTTCGACCACTATCCTTCTTGGCCTGAACAGTTGTTTCCTCAGGGCTCTCTTCGTCTTCCTTACGTTGCATCAGAGGCGTGCTAATGAGAGGTCTTAATTGAGCGGATCCGCCATTTTCACAGGCTCGATCCTTCGCACAAGAATAAGGTGATTTCGTCCCGATAGAAGGCTCAGCCATCTGCATCACCTCATCTGCGACACGGTCGGCTTCCTGCTCGTAGACATCGTCCGGCTGACTGATGGTGAGCTTGGCTTGGATAAGGCCTGAGCTGAGTAGTCTACCCGCCGCCTGATTACCGACGGTGCGATGAAGAGACAAAACCTGATCGGAAGAGTTACTCGGAGTGAGAGTATTATCCGGCTTACTCCCCGCCAAAGACGCGGTGTCTTTTCTTATTGCAGCCTTGTCCGTTAAAGCGGTCACCTGTAAGCTCATTGCCAGTCCCGCCCACAGTTAGATTCTTGGATCGCAATTCAACTCCACGGATCTCTTAGTCACCTTACCTTTTTGTTTTCCTTCGCGATCTGGTAGACCCCAAGCTCTGCAGCGTTCCCCTCTTGAGGCCAGTTCGAAGGATCCGCTGCAATTCAGGGAACTATCCGCGTATAAGGCTGCCGAGTGTTATGTGCTGCAGTTGCGTATCGTCCAGCGCGATCTGTAACATCGCCAGTTCATCTTGAAACTGGGTTACCAATCCCAACGTAACTCCCCCACCAAGACCGCTAACAATGACCTCCGGCCGTTCAGAGAGGAGACTGCTTATGCTCCGCTCAGCCAAGGGCGCAAAGGGCGCCGGGTTGACGTGCAAGCGCGTGACCAGCCTGGCCTTGGCACAAAACTCTCTTAATTTGACGGGTGGGATGTTCCGCAAGCTCTGCAGGGGGTCAATCTCTCCAAGCTCGCCAATCGATTGGATCCCCTGGGCAAGGAGATCAGAGGCGTATCCGGGCCCAATGCCGTCAATGCTGCTCACTGGCAATGTGCTGCCGAAACCAGTCAAGTACTCTTGCGGAATCGCGACGGCCCCGAAAGCCAGCCTCAGCTTGCGGTGCAGTGTCCAATCTGGTGTCAGGTTAATGCAGGGATGAATCACATAGTCTATCATGAAACCGGTATCAGGTTGGTCGGTTGCATCCCCCCCAAAGAGGCCGAACTCCCTTAATGGCTGCGAGCCACCCCGTGCAAATGTTGCTCCGCTGAATTCCGCACTGATCTCTAAACAATCTGAAGGCGATGCGATCGCTTGCTCAGAATCATCGAGATAGACGATTCGATCCGGCGCAAGAGCCAACCGTGCTACTTCCTTGCACAACCGAGAATCCCCCGACGAAGGGCTGGGGCAGCTCGAGTCCCAGGCTCCGTCGCCTTGGCCGATCGCCCAGTAGAGAATGCCTTGCATCCCTTCCTGTCGTTTCAGAAGCGCAGCCAGCAGGACATTGCAGTTTTGTACAATAAGATTAGAACGCCACCCGCTGTCCCACCTTGTTCGTGCGCGGCGGTCAGTTAATATATCACGATAATGACCTCGGATTCGTTGATTCATCAAGAATGCTCCAGCACCTGTGTCATTATCTCTTCCTTTTGCCTCAACAACCACAGGGACACACAATACGGGAGCTACTATTTGAGATCAAAAGCAAAACCGATATAGGATCCGGGCCTCAAAGTCACCATCTCTCTTCCTTCTTTATCTTTCGTACGAATAGGCACGAAGCTCTTGAGAATGAGTAGTGGTCGATCCTTATAGAACATGCGAGTGATTTGTCTGCTACGGTAGCCTATGCGCCGAGGATCCAAAGTATCGGTTTTCTTGCTGATTCCCTCAGGGACTATGAAGCTGAATTCGACTTTTTGTGGTTGTCCCCTCTTCAGGAGAGTAATCAGGTGACCCAGAGGGCTCACTTGTTTGACCCCTTCTCCGACCAAACGTATCTGCCATTCATTTTTCGACGTGAGACGTCCGCCACTATTGACAACGGCAGGAACAATGAACAGTTCCCCCACCGGGTTCATTCCGAATCCCCTGAACCGATTACCCACATCGAAAGCCATCGTCAATCTTCGGCCTGCTACCGTGCTGACGAACTCCATGTTGCATTGGCCGAAATTGTTATCGAAGTTTGGGTCGTCCTTGTAGTAGACATAGGCGTTCACGCAGACATGCTCGCTGTCAATGAATGGATTTGGAGTCTCATCAGAAGGTTTCCAGGATACTCGTATGTTATCATTCGTTGAGGCGGCGCTGACATCAAACGGCGACGGAGGTTTCGGAGTGGCCCTATTGAGGCTGTTAGCCGCACCCTCCCAGTTAATGTGTGAATCGGTATGGGGGTAGTTCATGGCATAAGGGAGGTCACCGTTGCCAAGATGTGAGATGTCTAGATACACAAGCACGTTCTTTGCCACTGCCGCACCAGGGTCATTATCACCATGCACGACTGCGTGAAATTCGTTCACCTTATCGATCGCTATCTTCCTCGCGTTCGCGTCTCTTGCGTTGATGTATATGTCGGCACAAGTGTTCCAAGCGCTGTTTATGTAGACGTCAGGGGCGCAGTCGGCGCCAAAACTGTATCGACGCCATTTCAATGGATCACCCATTGGCACATCGCCGGATGCACGCGCGCTGTCTGGACTCCAGTCATCGGCAGGACCGATTAACGACCCAGCCTCGTCTTCACTTTTCCAGTGTGTTGCCATGTAAAACTCGTTTCCAATGATCCCTACATCAGCTAGGTGAATCTTCATCTCCACGCCCCAATAGCCTGCCGCTGTGTTATATGCTGCCTTTGCAGTAATCGCGCTCGCCGGAATAACGGCGCTACCGTCAACCCAGTTTGTGCCATCAAAAGTCCTTCGCTCAACCAGATTAGGTGCGAGTGACGCATTTGCTCCCGGCCCCGGAGTTAATCCAAATGGCTGAATGATAAATGTGCGCCCATTGGTGGGCGTAGTACCCGGGTTCAAAGCAACCGTAACTTTGACAATATCATTGATATTTGCCCCGGTAGCCTCAAATACCAAATACAAGTCACTTTGCGTTGGTGGAACGGGAGGCGTAATACGGTAGTGGGCAATTCTTGTCCTTTCTTCTATGAAGCCATCGTAGTCCGAGTCTTGATCATCCAAGGCCACTGGCCAATCGCTGGCACCTAGGGTACACCCCGCATCTGGATTTGGGCATGAACGGCCATCAAGAATGACCGACTCAGAAACAGGTTTGTTGAAATCAAACGCAGGAAGGCATTCCGAGCCGCCAGCTCCGCGAGGAAGAGGAACCTTCTCTGGAGGCGGGGGATTGCATCCCAGCCCAAGCAGCAGTATTGCGATGCAGCACACGTAAAAACAAGCAAACCAAACGGGCTTACCTGTTGCTTGATTCGTTTTCATTGTCGAATCTCCTCTGTGAGTATAAAGACATCATATTATGCCTTGTCGACCTTAAGCATCACCACCATGTTCTTTGTAATGCTTGGTTCATCCTTTCTGGTTATGTTGACAGTGAGGTTAGCTCGTGCGTCCTCAGCCGCCACAAGGGTTGCTTCTATCGTAATGGAAACACGGTGCGTAGCTCCACCTGCGATTTGAAACGGCTGATCGGGAATAGCCTCGAAGATGTTCGCGACTGATAAGCTGAAACTGGCGGTAAAATCCTGATTCACACTCGAATTGCTCGCATTTGTGACATCAATTTCTGCTGAGACGCTTTGATGTGGAAGGCCCGGATGCGTACCTCGTCCAACGGCGATAATGTCCTCATTGATGTTGATGGCCGGCGATACCAGTTGAATGGTGATCGGTACAACAGTTGGAGGGAGAGCATTGAGAGCTATGTACACATCATTATTAGAAAAATCTATCACCGCAGGGTTTTGATGAGATCGAACCCTTAGCACGAGTTTCCCCGACGTATTTGTCGTACCAGCTGGAATGGAAACATCAACATTGAGTTGCGCGGTTTCGCCCGTTCCAAGGCGCAGCGTATCTTCATGTGACGTTGTCCAATCATTGGCTCCATCAACTGACGCATCCAAATCAAACGTCTCCTCCATGTTCACGCTGCTCGTTATTTCATAAACAAAGCGGTACATTCCGGGGGCTATGATCGGTACAGTTGAGGGTGGTCCATCAAGGAAACGAATGCTAAGTCTCCCCTTGGGGGTAACGCCACTACGACCGCCTACGAACGAGTTAATAGCCAGTTGAGCATCAATTGCATCCCGCACCTTCCTTTCTTCGAGGGCCTGTCGCAGACCCGGTACAACTTCGGGACGTTCCCCAAGCAGGATGTTTAGTTGATCAAGGAAGTGAACAGTTACTACGCGTGCCGTTGTCGCGCTCGCCAGCGGGTAGATGTGATCGTGGAACTTCTTCTGTACCTGTTGGAGTTCTCCCAATACTCCGAGCGTCCCACCTACGCCGAACTCACGCCTCCGCGCATCACCTTCACCAAGACGGAACATGGCTTTGACATCGTGAAACGCATCGCCGAGAGTCAAGCTCTCGATGGCCGTTATGGTCTCGAAGTTGTCCGCCAAGAAAAGATCAGAATATAGTAGCGCACCATAAGCATCTTGTCCCGCCAAGCACATCGAAACAAAGTCTTCACTATCGTATTGGAGAACACCGGTAGCACCGTAAACCCGAAGAGGGCTTTCCCCCAGCGAAAGTGTCAGATCAGTCCTGCGTAAATCAGCCAGATCATCAAAATCGATCCGGTTTTTGCTGGCGCTTCGGGATATTCGAGCCAGAACATAGAGTGAATGTCCTGGCAGTTGTTCTTGAACTGCTTGCGGGATCTCGACGGCATTTGGCTCGAGGCCTGTGCAAACCCGCACTACCCATTCACGGACCAATCGGACAGCCGTTTCCACTCCAATGCGTTGATCGACCAAGCGAGCGTCTTCCGTTGAGGTGACTTCGCGTTCCCAGACGTCCAAGTAGACAAGGTCATAGCGAGGCGGATTTCCTTCGACAGGCGGCGATAATTCAGGCAGTGCGGGCAAGGTAGGCAAAGGCGGCGTCTGACGTTGACTCAGGCAGTTCGATTGGGTCCGATAAGTCACTCTCGCACGATTCCATACAACGCTCCCGTAAACGAGAAGGATCCCCGCTTCGATCCAAAAGTCGTTCTCCGCGGCAGAGGCGATGATTCGGAAACCGTCACTTCCGAATGGCGCGCCGCTGCCGATAAAGTGCATTCCGACCGCTTCATGTTCTCCACGCAGAATATCCTCCGTTTCATTGAGATCTGCATCGAGCACAGGCTTTCCTTGCTGAACACGAACACTGACATATTGCTTTGGATCTACGGGCGCGCTCTCCCTGCGCTTAAGTATGTAGTTGAGCGCATTCGTTTCACTGAAGGAATCGCGTGAATAATTGCCCATGATTTTCTCCATCGCACAGATAGAAGTGACACGTGAAAGATCATGCGATCAATTATGGACATCGATAGACCAAATGTCTAGTGCATGATCACACTTTATTGTTCGATCTTGTTTTTCTTACGGGTAAGTTTCTTCTTGGTGATATCGATCCTGTAATTCTCATGAATCTCGACGCAAGATAGATTTTCCAGCTCACTGGCTGGCTCGACTTCTATGACACCCTGGCTCTCGTTGAATTCAAAGTAGGGCTGCTTGATGCCTTCCGGCATGAAAGCCGACCGGCAGGTGGCGAGGATGTTGCCGTGTTTGTCGAATGTCACGAACGTTCTCATGGCTTGTCGCTCCGCAATCGAATTCACGTTTCTTCAATCCGATAAATCTTGAAGGCTATGCTGACTGGATTCGCCGTCAGATTATTGATTCGCCATTGCCGGCCCACAGTGTTTCTTGAAATGATTCCAAATTTGCTTTGAGAGACTACGTATTCTTCCTGCCAGTTGACGCGAAATGTTGTGTTCGCTCCAGGCGCATTCGTGATCGAAATACTGAGGAGATAGTAACCGGCCGGCAGCGCTACCGGAAAAATAGAAATCGAAGGTGGTATGACCGCTGATCCATTCGCAGCGATTGCTGCAATCGTTCCCTCGCTCGCAACTGTCGTCTTCATTTCTCGGAGTGCAATCGAACCAGGACCGACTTTTGACTGAATTATCGCGCCATTTCCAATCTTGCTCGCGATCACGGCGTTATCACTAAGCTGGGAAGTGCCAACGACACTCGCATTCAGCGTACCATCGGAGGCGAGGCTCGCATTAAGCCTGTCGTTCAGCCCGTTTGTGTTACCACGCGCAAGCGCAATTTCATCCTGAATCACTGCCATCGTTAGATTCCGCCGATGATCTTGCACCGTGCTTGTCGTAGTGTTGATCGTCGCTAACAGGAAATGATCGGGCGTTGTGATCGAGGTCGTCGTCACCAAAGCCTCCCATTCCACTTTCTCCCGCACCGAAGTCTCAAAGCCGACATCACCGGCGCCGGTGTTGTTTAGATCCGAATCTTGCGTGCCGGTTACTTCGCTGCGGAAGACACGCAGATATACGTTGCTCGTTCCGGCGGGAAACGGAGCAACATGTACCTGATGCGGTTGGCCCTTGTAGGTCGTGTTGGCGTCGAGCACCACTTCTTGTCCGGCTACGAGACAGCGTCCGGCTTCAATCGTGAAATTGCTCGCCGCGACATCGAGACCAGTGATGTGAAAGTCATTGCCGCCGGCTGGCACCCCATTACCGATATGATGCTCCGCAATGCGCTGCGGACTGGCCAGGTCGCCGAGCAAATTCAGCTCTCGGTCAAGCACCGGCTTTGCCTGCTGAAAGCGAACCCGGTCGTAGCCCTTGCTCAGAGCATCAAGCAAAACATTGTGTGGATCGTCTGAATAATTGCCCATGACTGGCTTGCCTTTCGATTCAGAAGATTAAACGCACCTTTCGTTCAAGGGTGGCTGCGCCGTCCTTTTCAATCAGGGGATGGCGGATGTAGTCGATCATATACGGTGCGCCGTTCAATTCGCCGAACAAACCAAATTCGCGAAGTGGATAGGGGGGATCAGTTGCCGGAGTCGGTTGGTTTTCGCCCAGCGTGGCAACGATCTGGATCCGGTTTGTCGACTCACTTACGAACTCATCATGAGAGTTAAGATATTGGAAGCTCAAAGCCATGTGCGGAATTGGGAAGGGACTGCTATCGACTAGCTGCGTAATCACAGTGGGATCGGGCACCGGGGGTGGCGTCGAATCCCAGGCCGCGTCACCGCGACCGACCTGCAACCACCTGATGCCCAAGGCATTATCGTTTCTCATGAACGCAGCCAGCAGCACGCGGCAACGCAGAACGATCACATTGGACTGCCACCCCGAATCATGAATTTCACGGCCTTCCGCATCAAGAAGCCGGTCGCGATAAACTCCTTTGATCATCATATCAGGCATGAGTTATGCTCCTTCGGCAACGCCTTTCAAAAATAGACGAAATGTCAAATTGGGCGGTGTTGCACTGAGATCAGGCAGAACGCTTTCAGACTGTCCAGCTTCCCATGTGCGCAACCAGCGAAAACCGGCGCGGTCCAGATAACTGTCTGCCAATCCTCGATGGACTTCGCTCAGAATGGTGTCAATCATCTGCTCACTGACGCGGTGCTGTGGCTCAACCTCTGGATCATCGTAGGTATAGACCAGTTCATAGTGAACCTCTCGAAGCAGGAATACGCCTCGTACCTGAATCGGCAAGAACTTTCTCAGCACGCCGGCAATAATATTCCGTCTGCGAACGATGGCCAGGTCATCCTCAGTATTCGGGGTGAGAAAAGCTCCAACAGTATCCCTGGCGTACCAATCATTGCTCGTCTTCTGCGTATCATAAGTATAGGTCTGAAAGTCCTCAAAGGCGTCCCGCAAAGCAATCTTCGCCGCATTACGCGTATCCACCGTCGTAGATCCAGCGTAGCGGAAATCGACTGTTTCCGTCGCTCGATAGACGCTGCTGGTACGGACCAAGCTTTCGTTGGACCGGTAGACTAGCATGGTCGCGTTATGAATCGCGAGTGGCAGGGGATCACGATGGGAATAGGGGTTGCTGGTGATCTGCTCAGCGCTCCCCCAGAGATTGGTCGTCACCTCCAATGTACTGCGCCAGATGGACCAACTTCCACCTTGATTAGAGCTCCAGAACAACTCGATGTTTCCGGCTGAAGTAATTACGGCGGCGGGCTCAAGGTCGTCATGATCTAGTGTTGCTTTCGGCAAAAGATAGATTTCACTCCAGTCAGCTGTAGTATTAGGGACAATATCCCGCTTCACACGATACGCAATCTGCCAGCGTGTTAGATGAGGGTCGCTTGAAGGTTCCTTGCGCGCCCAAAAAACCCAAACGCGATGGGTTGCATCCGTGGAATGAAATAGAACAAACGGGTCCCCCTGAATCCTTGGGTCATCCACACCATCCAAAGGGAAATTCGCGACGGAACCCCAGGCCGCTCCATCATGCCAATTGTACTGCAACTGCCAACGAGCCCCCACTTTTTCCATCCAGAACAACCACACTCCGTCTTCATTATCAGCCACAGCGCAGGGCTTCACGCGCTCATTGTTGGTGTCTGTAAAGGGTTCACTGAGTTCTGTGGTTGACCAAGTGCCTCCGGTGAGAATGCGGTAATTGATGTGCGACTCTCGACTCACCTCATCGTAGGCTTCCCAGAATACCCATAGCTTTGTCCCTTGCACAACGGACGCAGGATGCTTATCCAGCTGAACGGCGTTGGTTAGAGGCTGACTCGGCGCCCATCTGGGCTCTCGATCCTCGCGATAAGTTTTGAACCAGATATTCCACCCACGATTCCGGAGAGTGTGGTAAAAGAGCCAAAGTGTCCCTTCTGCGTCGCGAACTGCTGCGGGTCTCCCTTCATAGGCAAAGTTGAGTGAGAGCGGAGAAGTGGGCGCCGTCCAATCACCATTACTATTGCGCTCCCGTTCCCACAAATTCATACGTTCGGGACTGTTGGAGAGAAAGACGTTGTGAACAAATTCCTTTGTGCGGCTCTCCCAGCCGCTGATGCGCTTGATAGTGGCCTCAGCCGTGGGGATTATGCCAACAGTTTCATACCATGCCGGAGCAGAACGGATTTCGTTTCGTTGCCCCGCGATGCCGAGGGTGAAGTCCGTGTCCCATCCGATCCATTGGGCTAAGAGCGGTAGTACGATCCCATCTGTTCGGTCGATGTCGTACAGATTGAGTGTGGCCTTGGCAAAACTGTAAACCTGATCGAGATGGCTGCCCGGCAAATCCAGAAAGCGGCGTAATTGCCCTCTTTGCCTATCCTGTTCGGACATCCCATCTGGGAACGGCGGTTTCGGCAGTGCCGTGTCATAGCGATGATAGATAGCAGGCAGGAGCGCCATCATTTGGCCGGCGAGGTCATACGGAGATGAGGCCATTGCCGAGATCCTGTTATGAGGATCGTAATCATATTCCCGCGGATCACTTTTGAAGAGAAACAGAGTGTAGTAGTATACCGTCTCCGCCTTCAGGTTTAGATCCACTATCGAGGACGGTCCCTCATCAAAGACGTCAAGTCCCCCATTGTTTTTTTGGATGATGTACGCGTGTTCCTTATCGGTGATTTGCCATTTTCTACCTGCCAGATCAACAATTGAAGCGGCACTTTCGGATAATGATACTTGGTTATTGAGAAACTCCTGGCGAAGCGTCTGAGAGAGAGTCTGCAAGTTCAGGTCATTGATAAAACTCAGCGAAAGAGTAAAGAGAAGGGCGTTGCGCTCTCCTAACGAAACGCCATCGGTCGGCGAGATCGGATGAGTACCTTCTCGACGGATTATCCGCACTCCCGGATATTGGTCCGGGTGCGGGTTGATCCACCCTAGCGATATTCGGTTGCCCAGAGGATGAGGTCGAGCTGTGATCTTCTCAAGTCGCATGCTTAGATTCCGCCCTCCATCCTCTCGATCCTAATTCCACCATCGTATTCCCGATCATCCGGCACTGTCGGAATCTCATTATTGGATAACGACAGCTTTCCGGAGCTCTCGAACTTATCCGGTGGCTGGCCTCCATTCGGGGGTCTACCTTCAGCCCGAAATTCGGTAATATTCACATACTCCACCCCGTCGATGGCTTCAATCGCCTCGAAGAACTTGCTGAGGTAGATCGTGGTGCCAAAATCGACATTCTCAAAAACCAGTAGTTTCGCGGCTGCCTGTTTGACCTTGTCTCTAATATCCTCTTGTGAATAGAAACTCTGCACGCCCACTGTCGCAGTGACAAAGACCTTCACATAATCCACGTCTTTAATTTCGATAATCGTTGACACCGCCCGCTTGTCTTCAAAATAGGATAGGAGGTTGGCTTCAAGCACGTCACTCACTTGTCCTCCCCCTTCCGGCGCGACAAACAGCGCTATGGTATTCCAATTGGTTGCCTCGGCGCGAACTTTCCCAACGCCTTTGAAGTCAAGCGCAAGCGCTTCGTAGTCTTCCGTTGTCACGGCGCGTTTGAGCGAACGGAACACGCTGGGTGCGTGCAAAGCGGCATGCTCGATGCTCTCCCGTTCCGCCCCACCTGTGGCTGCGTCCGGATTCGTGACTTGTGCGCCAAGAAGCGCAAGCTGGGGCGCGTCTACGATCGTTGTAATGCTGCCTTTCGCAACATTGCCGGCTTTGCCGCCTCCGACACGATAAGTCACTTTAATCGTGGCACCGCTCGGCGGTATTGCTCCAAAGGCGCCATCCCCAAAGATGACCGTGGCACGATCATCCTCGTCAATTTCAATGATGTAGTCCTTCTGGCTTTCGCGGCTGAACGCGAGACTTTCCTGCAATGTCCACTCGTCAATCACGCCGCCCAAGTCGCTGATCAGAATGATATCTCTGTTGATATCTTGCCCTTTTCCCAATGATCGAAGAATGAGGCCCGCGTGAGCTAACGGGAGTCTTTGATCCGGTGCGCCATCAGAGACACCAAGGATCTCGTCTTTCACCAAGCGGCCCTCTTCCACAGGTATTGACTCAAAAGTCTTCTTGCCGTCGACCGCGCTCAGAAGACTACAGTTGATCGTCAGAGGCGTTTCACCAACGTACTCGAAGTGTACACTAGGTTTATCCTTCTGGCTTTTGGTCGCGAAGGCATTGCCTTTACTGATGGTGACAGTTTCGTTACAGGTTGCGGGCACGACAAGCCTCAGACTTGTAGAAGCAGGCGCAGCAGTAGCAAGCCGATAACCAATCAGACGGAGATGATGAATTATACTGCGCCGGGTTTGCGCAGTCCCGAGAAAGCTTTCGTTAGCTATGCGGTCTTGGTAGTAACTAAGGATATCTCCCATGTGCGCAAAGAGCTGCAGCAGGACATTTCCGAAGTCCGCCTCGGAGGCAAATTCCTTCCACTCCGGTAGTTTGGTTGGGATCTGCTCTTGCATAGATTGAAGGATGCTGTCGAAATCGCGCGCCATGTAGTCTATGACGTTGTGCCCATTGACATTTTTTATCTCAGCCATCCATCAGCCTCATTTAGTTCGGTCACCACATGTGCCGGTTGGAATATCGGATTGTTGAATTATTGGAGCACTGGATTCAGGGGATGTTGGAAGCCTCATTATCTATTCAGCGAACCGGCTATTCATCACTTTGCCAAACCTTCAATTCATTGTTACTTGAACTGTATCCGCACAGCCTGCCTTGCAAGATCCTGTTTGTTTGTGTAGATGACCTCTATGTTTATGGTCTCGTCTGAGGATTCCGCCTGCACATAGTCCACCAGTATGTCGTCCCCCAGCCATCGTACCAACGCCTCCCCAATCGTGAACTCCATGGCTGCCGCGAGCGTGGCATCATTGGGCTCAAAAACCAGATTGAAGAGTCCGCATCCAAAGTCGGGGCGATTGACACGCTCTCCTGGCGCGGTAAAGAGCACCTGGATGATCTTGCCCCGGATAGCCTCATCGCCACCAGTCGCCGTAATGCGCCCCGCTTCATTAACTGCAAAGGGGAAACCGAAAGTCGTGTTCACCTCTGTTCACGCCCTTATCTGATGTGGCCTGTGCCATCATTGTTTTGAGTGAATACAATATTGTTTTGTATCCCCGAGAGGTTTACGCTATGCGAATGGTTGTTGGGAAGAGCCGTCCCCGTATTACCACTTACCACAGCGCCGCTTACATTACCATGAGTCGCGACGCCACATATCTCCAGGTTTGTCAGAATATGTGCGATGACTCCGTTGGCAATCGCATACGATAACTTCTTCCAGCCCGCTCTGGCTCCGTCGAGCGCCTCTTGCGCCCCCTTCTTTGCCTCGTCTTGAGCAGTGTTGACCGCCTGTTGTAGAGACGGAGAAAGTAGCCTGTCCAATTCTTGATAGATAAGGAGGCTCATACCTCCAGCGGCGTCTTCTGAACCGATGATAAGCGCCATGTTCGCTTATTCCACCTTGTGTTTTGACGATAACGGCACTTCTAGTTCCATTGGTGCAACAGGAGGCGAAGTTGGGGCGCCCATGTTGCCGATATGCGTATGCGTGCTGAGCGCGGCGATAAAACTGGTCACCTGAGCCTTGAACAGAGTGCCCAGGACAAACTGCTGAGCTGCCCCGCTACTGCCTATTTGAATGCCTGGAGATCCCATGACTATCTTGTTGCCATTCATGTCGGAGATGGTGACGCCAGAGCTATCAAGCACAATGTCTTGCTTGTTTTTCCCGTCGGAAATCCTCACCCCATTACCGTCCATCGTAATCACATTGTTGTTCGCCGCCTCGAGAATTGTCACCATATCATTTCCGTCTGCGTCTTCAAACTGGATCGTATGTCCTTTTTTTGTCTTGATGATCTTCCTGGTTGGAGGATCCTGGACGCTGCTTTCCTCGCCCCCATCGGGTTTGTTGGGTTTCGGCACTTCGCTATCGCCTCCGGGTTTGCTCCAGAATGTCCCAACCCAAATTGGAAATTCCAAGTCCCCTTCCTCAAACTCAACCCACACACCTGCCCCGACTTCAGGAACAAAGAAAAACCCTTGATTCACATCCCCACCGTAAGGGGCGCAGGGCAACGCCCAGCCGGTCACGACGTTGCTGCCCAAAACGCTCGGGACCCTGACTTTGAGCCTTCCGAGGTGTTCCGGGTCTACGTTATCGACGACGATGCCGCGGTACTTCCCGTAGAAGCGGTGTTCGACTTTCCTGATCAGCGTCGCTACGATTCTTTCCAAACTCACCCATGACCTCCCAAAGCAGTCCGACCAGTTATCCGGACGATGCGGCAAAGTCCTCTGAACCCGTCGGCATGATTGCGTTTCGCTTCACTCGAAAAGACTGCGTGTATCCTTCAGACGTGAAGGAATGAGTCACGTGAGTAACGTAGTAGACGCCGCTGTACGTCTCGCCGACACCTTTTATGGCCACGGTCCCCCTGGGCTTCAGCGCATGTCCGTAGTGATTGCCGGCGATCTCTCCTTCTCCTGTCAAAAACCACTCTGCCTGGTGGAAGATGCCTTGACAGAGGGCAACCATTTCAGGATTTCCCGTTGCCACATTGATGCCGATGTAGACCTGTCCGGGATTTATGCCAGCGGTGAGCAGTCCCAGAGCATTCGTTTTGCCTAGGACTGTCTGCTGGCTGCTTACTGCTGATGCGTCTAGAACCGCCTTAGTCGCCCGA
>Ga0187850_10001619_pt1 | contig 23390 bp, 18 predicted proteins | sample June2016WEW_4_15_FD_132436 | JGI IMG/M metagenome (GOLD analysis project Ga0187850, IMG submission 132436) | Peatland microbial communities from SPRUCE experiment site at the Marcell Experimental Forest, Minnesota, USA - June2016WEW_4_150 | ecosystem: Environmental > Terrestrial > Soil >...
AAACATGGCAGCATTGCGCGTTGGCAACGCCCCTTGTTCCTGGGGCACGCTGGAGTTTGCGGAAGCCAAAGGGGAACAAATCCCCTACAGCCGCATGTTGGACGAGTTAGCGGAAACAGGCTATACCGGGACGGAACTGGGCGACTGGGGGTACATGCCCACCGACCCCGACGTACTGAGGACGAAGCTGCGCAGACGCGGCTTGGTGATGCTAGGGGCGTTTGTGCCTGTGGCCTTGAAAGACCCGGCTGCGCATGAACCGGGGGTGGCTAATGCCCTGAAGACCGCGCGGCTGCTGGCGGCCGTGGCCACGGACCCGAAACCCTACCTGGTGCTGGCGGACAATAACGGCTCCGTCCCGGAACGCACCCGCCATGCCGGGCGGATTACCGCCGAACTGGGATTGAGTCCGGCGGAATGGAAAACCTTTGCCGAGGGTGCGAATAAGCTGGCCCGGGCGGTTCGAGTCGAGACCGGACTGCGGACGGTCTTTCACCACCACTGCGCCGGCTATGTCGAGACCCCGGAGGAGATCACCCGCTTTTTGGCTCTGACCGACCCGGATTTGCTTGGCCTCGTCTTCGATTGCGGCCACTACGCTTACGGGGCGGATGACTCCGATGTGATCAAAGGGCTGGAGCGTTTCAAGCAGCGGGTGTGGTACGTCCACTTTAAGGATTGTCACCCCGAGGTGGCCCGCCAGGCTCGAGCAGAACACTGGGACTATTTCCGGGCGTTACGCCACGGAGTCTTTTGTGAATTGGGCAAGGGTTCGGTGGACTTCCCAGCGGTACTGCGCTGGCTGAAGGCAAACCGTTACGATGGCTACACGCTGGTCGAGCAGGACGTCCTGCCCGGAATGGGCACGCCGAAGGAGAGCGCTCGGCGTAACCGCGAATACCTCCGCTCGATCGAGCATAACTATGCCTAGCCACTGAAACAGGAGGACCCCTTTGAGCAAGCAGAAACTTCCTGTCGGAATCATCGGAGCGGGGCGGATCGGGGCCGTGCACGCTGAGAATCTTGCCTTCCGGTTGCCCGAGGCCGCGCCGCTGATCATCGCGGACGTCAACCGCAAGGCAGCGGAAGAAGTGGCCGCGCGCTGCGGCATCCCCCGAGTAACCGAGAGCGCCGCAGAGGTCTTCGCGGATCCCAAGATCGAGGCGGTGCTGATCTGCTCGTCGACCGATACGCACGCGGATCTTATCGTCGAAGCGGCACGCGCCGGCAAGCACATCTTCTGCGAGAAGCCGATCGACCATAGCCTGGAAAAGATCGATCGGGCCCTGGCGGCGGTGGCACGGTCCGGAGTCCAGTTGCAGGTCGGGTTCAATCGGCGCTTCGATCCCAATTTTGCCCGGGTGCGCAAGGCGATCGAGAGCGGCGAGATCGGGACGCCCCATCTGCTTCACATCATCAGCCGCGACCCGGAGCCCCCACCCCTCTCGTACATCCAGGTCTCTGGAGGCATCTTCCTGGATATGACCATCCACGACTTTGACATGGCACGCTTCCTGATTGGCAGTGAGGTGGAGGAAGTCTTCACCGCCGCCGGGGTGAGGATCGACCCGCAGATCGGTGAGGCGGGCGATCTCGACACAGCCGTGGTTGTGTTGTGGTTCAAGAACGGCGTGATCGGCACCATTGACAACTGCCGCAAGGCGGTATACGGATATGACCAACGGGTGGAGATCCTGGGCAGCCAGGGGGCGATTGCGACGGGCAACTGCTATCCGAACCAAGCGGTTGTCTCCACCGCGACCGCGGTCCGGAAAGACCTGCCGCTGCACTTTTTCATGGACCGCTACGCGGAAAGCTTCGCCAATGAGCTCCGCGCTTTCGTGAAAGCTGTGTTGGAAGGCAGCCCTACTCCCGTGACCGGAATCGATGGACGCATCCCGGTGGTGATGGGACTGGCGGCGCGCAAGTCGCACGACGAGCACCGCGCCGTGCGCCTGGAGGAGATCCGCTAGCACTCCGGCAGCCCCCAGCCTTGTTTTGCTCGGCCTGCGCGGCTTAGGCCGGGCAAGTTCACCTTTCGAGCTTTCTGGCCAGGATCCTGCATCGGGAGGTTTCATGTGAAAAGATCGACTGCCAGGGCGATATTGACCGACGGCCACTTCTGGATTCCTCTGTGCGTACTCGTGCTGGGGGTATTGTTGTTGGTTTACGTCCACTGACGAGGTAATCCCTTTGGAAACGCAAACACCTTCGATACCCAGAGCACGTTCCCTCCACGTGCTGGGGGTAGTATGCGGCTTGGCGGCGGGCGCATGGCTGGGTGGGGCAGAAGCACCCACCAAGCTGGTGACCATCGGGCTCTCGCCTTTCATGATTTCGCTTTGCATGGTTAGCGGCGTGTTTGTAGCCCGCTGGACCCTTCCGGTGGTCCTGAAAGGCACTAGTTACGTTCTCCGCGACCTGCGGGAGAGAGCACACCTGATGGTTTGGGCCATTCTCGCCGGTGCTTTGTGGGGTGTGGCCAACACCCTAACGGTTTTTGCGATCCGCGACGTGGGTTTGTCCATCGCCTTTCCCCTTTGGAACACGAATTCGTTGGTCGGCATCTTCTGGGGCTGGTTCCTATTCCGGGAACTGCGCGGCCACGCGTGGAAAACCGCGGCCAAAGTGCTGGGCGGAGCCGGAGCCGTGGTTTTCGGCGCGACACTGCTGGGTCTGGCTTCCGCGCACCAAGCAGGCGGCGCACCCCACCGGCTGGCCCCAGGGATCCTGTCGGCGCTCGGTGCGGGTGTCTTGTGGGGGACCATGTACATCCCCTACCGCAAGGCCTATCTGAGCGGCATGAATCCCCTCTCCTTTGTCACCGTGTTTACAGTGGGCGAGTTGGCTACCACGAGCACTCTGGCCGTGGTGTTTCTGGGTGGCGTCGGTCCGGTTGTGGGAAGCCTGTCGGCGGCGCGTCCCGTGCTCTTCTGGCTGTTTCTCGGCGGATTCTGCTGGGTGCTGGGGGACCTGTTTCAGCAATACGCCGCCAAGTACATCGGCATCGGCCGGGGTATCCCCCTATCCAACACCAACCAACTCTGGGGCTTGGCGTGGGCCGCGCTGGTGTTTGGCGAACTTGCTAGCTTCGGGAGACCCGCACAGGCCCAGGTCATCGCAGGTTCCCTGATCATGATCGCGGGAGCAGTATCGATCAGCAGCGCCGTGGCTCCGGAAAGCGAGCAGGCCGCGGTCCGCGTAGTCATGACGCGCGAGTGCGACCGCTACGGACTGAATCTGGAAGTGACGGCCTCCGCCCAGTTGGGGAAAGATCCCTTGGGAGCTGCTCCGCAGGGTCGTCGCTGGTGGGACTACTTGATTGTTGCCCTGGCTACAAGTGCGTTCGTGTGGCTTGCACTACACGCGACACGACCACCCATCGCCATGGCCGGAACGTGGGTTGCGGCGCTCGTAGTCGCGATGCTGGCCTTGTTGGTCGGATGTGGCTGGCTGCTTTGGAAATACACCCGGTTTTCTTAGGACCGGCGTCGCCGGAACCCAACCATGGTTTATCAGCAAACGATCATCTCCCCACGGGGCGTGCCTGAAACCTGACGACTGACGCCTTCATTCATACTGCAGCGCAACCATGGGATCGACCTTCGTCACCTGGCCCTTGGGTGTTTGCAAAGGCTGAGCCAACGCCCCGCGCCGTCATAAGGCCTTTTGGACTGGTGTTGCTTACGGTGAATGCGCTGGTGTTGGTCGAACTCCAACTCGAACCGCTGGTCACATCGTAAGTAGTACGAGCTCCCGCCGCCGCATCGGCGGCTTGCTCAATGCGGGTGCGGCAGGCCACGCACGGCGCGGAACGTATCTCGGGCGATAAGGAGTTCCTCGTTGGTGGGAATTACCAGCACCCGCACGCGGCTCGCCGGCGTCGAAATCTCACCTTCCTTCGCGACCACCGCCTGGTTCCGCTCCGCATCGATCTCGATTCCCAGCTCGTTGAGTCCCTCGCAGGAAAGGGCACGCACCTCCGGGGAATTCTCCCCGATTCCGCCCGTGAAGATCAGGCCATCCACGTGTCCCAGGACCGCGCTGTAGGCGCCGATATATTTCTTGACGCGATAGCAAAAGACATCAATCGCTAGTTTCGCCTGCTCGTCACCTTTCGCGGAGGCCGCCATCAGCTCTCGCATGTCATTCGACTCGCCGGAGATCCCATAAAGCCCGCAAAACTTGTTGAGCAATGTGGACATGTCGTGCAAAGTCAATTCATCTTTTGACATGATGTAAAAAAGCGCCGCCGGGTCCAGATCCCCGCAGCGCGTGCCCATCACCAGACCCTCCAGGGGCGTGAAACCCATCGAGGTGTCCACGGAGTGGCCTTTTTCAATCGCCGTCATCGAGCACCCGTTGCCCAGGTGCACGGTAATCAGGTTCACTTCGTCGCGCGCCTTGCCGAAAATGTGCCGGTAGCGGAACGCCACGTAGCGGTGCGAAGTGCCATGGAACCCGTAACGCCGGATCCCGTAACGGCGGTAGTAGGAATAGGGCAGTCCGTAAATATAGGCGCGCGGCGGCATCGACTGGTGGAACGCCGTATCGAACACTGCCACCTGCGGCACCTGGGGCATCACTTTGCGCGCCACGTGATAGCCGCGCAGGTTATGGGGGTTGTGCAGCGGGGCTAGTTCCACGCAATGCTGGATTTCCTTTTCCACCTCCTCGTCGATGATCATCGAGGTGGCGAAGCGCTCGCCGCCGTGCACCATGCGATGCCCCACCGCCTGAATCTGTGAAATGTCCGCGACGGCGTGCTGCTCCTTCAGCGATGCAATCACCCGCGCCAGCGCCGTCTGGTGGTCGAGAATCTCTTCGGTCGTAGACTTGGTGGGGTTGGGTGGAACTGCTACGCGTAAGGTCGCCTCATCTGTCCCGATTCGTTCCACATTTCCCTTGGCAATACAGCGATCCGTGTTGGACTCAATCAGCTCGCTGTCGGTTTCAATCAATTGGAACTTGATCGAAGAGCTGCCACAATTCAAAACCAGAATCTTCATCGCGCACCCCGGAACGGTTCACTTGTTGGAAAAGGCTCGCAGGGACAATTCATCAACGTCCCCCGGTCTAAATAGCGCACCCATCGTTATAGCGCAATATAACACTCTCGCCCACTCTGAACAAATCAGGGGCCAAACTCCCCGGCGAATTGTCCGTCCCAACCCTCATGCCGATTGCCTGGGGTATGCTTGTCCGATATCATAACCATCTTCATGCCGAACGAGAACAATTCCGCGCTTGTGCACGTCGAAGACTTGCACAAGCGGTATGGGAATCTCGAGGCCCTGCGGGGAATTACTTTCGAAATCAAGCCCGGCGAGGTCTTTGGCCTGCTCGGGCCTAACGGCGCCGGGAAAACCACGACTATCGAGATCTTGGAAGGCCTGCGCCAGCCCGACAGCGGCACGGTGACCGTGTGCGGGATGGACCCCGCGCGGGAGAAAGCCGCGCTCAAGGAGCGTATTGGCGCGCAGCTCCAGGCCACGGTTCTACCCGACAAGATTCGAGTGGAAGAGGCCCTGGAATTGTTCGCCGGCTTCTATCGTCAGTCCGCCTCGATCGAAATGCTGCTGGAACGCTTCGGCCTGGCTGAGAAGCGCCGGGCGTTCTTCGAAAAACTCTCCGGCGGGCAGAGGCAGCGCCTGGCGCTGGCGCTGGCCTTGGTCAACAACCCGGAGCTGGTGCTGCTCGACGAACCCACCGTGGGTCTCGACGCCCAACTGCGCCGCGACATCTACGCGCTCATCGAGCAGTTTCACACCGAGGGCCGCACCACCCTGCTGACCACTCACTACATTGAGGAAGCCGAGCGCCTCTGTGACCGCGTCGCCATCCTCGACCACGGCTTGGTGATCGCGATGGGCACACCGCGCGAACTCGTGCAAAGCTCCGGAAAAGGGACGCGCCTCGAAGTGCGCCTCGCCCAGCCCGTCCTACCCGACCGCCTGAAGCAGCTCGACGCCGTGGTCGATTGCCGCGAGGCCGAGGGCACGTATTTTCTCCACGCGCAGCCGCCCGCGCGGGCGGTGGCGGCGCTCATCCGCTTCCTCGAAGCCGAGGGCAATGCTTTGCTTGACCTCCACATCACGCCGCCCACCCTGGAGGATGTGTTCGTGGAGATGACCGGGCGGCGATTGGAAGAATGACTCCGGACTGAAAGACTCATAAAATGCCCGCCTCTATTCGAATTGCTTTGATGACGATCCGGTTGGTGATGCGCACCAAGGTCGCGCTTTTCTTCACCTTTCTCTTCCCCATCATCTTCCTCTTCGTTTACTCGGGCCTCTTCGCCCACGGCAACACCGCGGCGGTGATTTACTTCTTTGGCCCGGTGGTCACGCTCAACATCATGGGGAGCGGCTTTTGGGGTCTGGGAATGCAATCCGTGATGCAGCGCGAGCGCGGCAGCCTGCGCCGCTATCGCCTGGCGCCCATCGGTTCAGGCACCATGGTGCTCAGCAGTTTGCTGGCGAACTACCTGCTGGGACTCCCGACCATCGGGTTGTTGGTTCTCAGCGCGATGGCTTTCTTCCGCATGCCGCTCCGAATGACCTTGCTGACGCTGCTCGTGCTGGTCACAGTGGGCACCTTCGCCTTCGCGGGATTCGGCCTGACGATCGCCAGCATTGCCAACACCATGCAGGAAGCGCAGGTCTATAACAACGTCATCTGGTTCGCCCTGCTCTTTCTCTCCGGCGTGACGGTGCCCCTGCCGATGCTCCCCCATTGGATCCAGCGCTTTGCAGCCTTCCTGCCCGCTACCTATCTGGTCACCTCGTTTCAAGCCATCATGGTCCGCGGTGAATCGCTCTTCGCCCACGGAGCGGAGATGCTGGTCCTCCTCGTCTCCGGAACTTCCGGCCTGCTCTTTGCCTGGAAACTCTTCCGCTGGGAAAAAGAGGAGAAAATCTCTCGCCGCGCCAAATTGCTCTCGCTCAGCTTCGTCATCCCTTTTCTCGTGATGGGCGTTTGGATGAATGCCCGGGGGAATCTCACCGCCGCCTGGGCGGACACCTTCTCGCTGATGAGTCGCGCATCCTCGGCCCAGGAGGAAGACACCACCCGGGCGGACGGCAACCTGCTCGAGGATTTCGAGAGTCCCCAGGAACCCGAAATCCTGCTGAAGCGCTGGCAGATTTCCACCGACGGAGGCGCCACCGCTCATTCGCTCGGGGAACTCGATGTGGTCTCTCCCGGCGCCGCTGGCACCACACATGCGCTGCGCTTCAAAGGCCGCGTCGAACCTGCCCCCGGCGCCGACCACGGATATGTCGCAGTGCGATACACGTTTTCACTGACGCCGCGCGACGGAGGCCCACGCGGAATTCAGTTTGAGGTGCGCGGCGACAGCCGGCTTTTCCAGGTCAAGATCGAACCTCCCACCTCGGCACCCGCCGTGCCTACCCTCAGCTTTGTCCCCGACTCCGACTGGCAAACCGTCCGCCTGCCCGCCGCTTGGCTCGCTAAGCCCGACGGTTCCTCGTCCACGGGCACAACCTGGGTATTGGAGATCCTGGCCGATGGCCCGCCCGGCGACTTCAAGTTGGACCTCGACGAACTCCGCCTGTACTAATACGGGCGTGAAGAGTAATGTGACGTCTCCCAAGTCGAAAAGTGGACATGGTCCCACGCACCGACGGCTTTACTCCTTGGGAGAGAGGGTGTGCCGGATTGTCGGGACAGGTAGGGGGTTTCGACATTGCCCCAACGATGTCGCTTTCCTTCCTGTATTTGTGTTAGTACGATGCTGGAAGACCACGCAGGTGGTGGGCTCTCTTTACGACGGGCTTGGGCCCGGCACAACCGCATCAATCGGTTGTCCATCTGACGACAGCCGCTGCGACGAGCCCCGAATGGTTTCTCCGCAACCTGCGAGGTTCGGGATTCCAAAGAAGAGTTCAACATTCGAAAGGACTGTCCCATGACGATGAAACGAACCCGCCTGATCTTTTTACTTCTTTTCTTCGTGGCGATTGTCTCCGGCTGGGCGCAGAGGCCTGAACCGCCCCAGCCTCTTCCGACACTTCAATCACCGGAGGTGAACCCTGACAATCGCGTCACGTTCCGGTTTCGTTCTCCGAACGCCAAAGAGGTACTGTTCGCCCGCGAGGGTGAAAAGCCGGTGCCCATGCAGAAGGACGACCAGGGTGTCTGGAGCGTCACCACGGGTCCGCTGGAACCCGATTTCTACGGCTACTCGTTCGAGGCCGACGGTGTGAGCCTGATCGACCCGTCCAACCCCCTGATGAAGCCGAACCTGCTTCACACGCAGAGCATGGTGCAGGTGCCCGGACCCGCATCGCTCCCCTGGGAGGTCAATGACGTTCCGCATGGCACGATCCACCACCACTTCTACAGGTCGGGTGTGGTGGGCGACAACCGTGATTTCTACGTTTACACTCCACCTGGCTATGATCCCCGAGCGAAGCAGCTTTACCCCGTCCTCTGCCTTTTGCACGGATTCAGTGACGACGCGAGAGCCTGGACGGTGGTCGGCCGCGCGAACGTGATTCTCGATAACTTGATTGCTCAGGGCAGGGCCAAGCCCATGGTAGTGGTGATGCCGCTCGGCTACGGCGCGCCGGAAATGCTGTCCCGGGGTTTCCAGGCCTTTCACGACGATGCTCTTCGCCAGCGGAATTTCGACAAGTTTCGTGAAGCCTTACTCAAGGAGGTCATTCCCCAGGTCGAAAAGGACTATGCGGTTTCGCGGGACCGCGATTCCTGGGCCATCGCGGGCCTTTCGATGGGCGGGGCCGAATCTCTTTTGGCCGGGCTGAATGCTCTCGACCACTTTGCCTGGATCGGCGCATTCAGCTCCGGTGGATTAACCGAGGAATTCGATGCGGAGTTCCCGGGGATCGACTCAAAAGCCAACGCCCAAATGCGCCTGCTCTGGATCGCTTGCGGGACAGAGGATCACCTCATCGACATCAACCACAAGTTGCGTGAATGGCTCAAGTCCAAGGGAGTCGAGCACACCGACGTCGAGACGCCGGGGGCGCACACCTGGATGGTCTGGCGGCGGAACCTGGCGACTTTCCTCCCGCTCTTATTCCAGAGCAGCGCGCACTGAGGGGGGGCAGACTTGTGCGCGATACCGCATTACTCTGCGGCCCTGGGTTGGGGGGTGTCGCCACCGCAGGGCCTCAAGCCCCGTTCAACCGATCATATTTCACAAATGCGAAACAGCCTTAAACACAAGAGCCGCAGAGTTCCTGGGAGGCGAAACTCTGCGCTACCCTGCTCCTGCCTACTTTTTCATTTCAGGGGGATCAGGAATCATCGTGTCGACCACAATCTTCCAGCCCCCGTCCGCCTGCTTCTTCCACACGCTGACGTATTTGAAGGTGGTTTCGGCAACCTTGCCTTTCTTGTCTTTGACACTCATTTTTCCGGTGCCCCAGGTATAGGCGAGATCACCGGACCGGGCAACCTCGGCCTTCGCCGTGTTAACCGAGAATTCCGGTTTCTCTTTCATCCACGTTTCAAAGTACTTCTGCATGTTCTCCTTGCCTTGGACCACGGGAGCATCCACGGCCATGCCGACGATGTCGTCGGTGTAGAAACTCGCCGCCTTCGCCGGGTCCAAGGCCGCCACGGCCTTTGCCATTTCGGCCTCAGCGGCCCGTATGGCAGTCTCATCTGCCGCTCTTGTGTCCGGCGCTTGAGGTGCTGGCTGCTGGCACCCGGTCAGCGCGAGAATCAGTGCGACAACTGGGGTCAAGAGCAGTAGATACTTTACCCTCTGGTAGTTTGGCGTGAACACCGCAATGCCTCCTTTGGACCAGAATTTCCATTTTGGCTTCCTGGCCGCGGATAGTATACGCCCGAGCGCCTCCGTTGCGACCACTTCTTTCGTCTGGCAGGGTGTCCGTACGCCATGAGAGAGCATGGCGTGCCTCTTCCGAGTAAGCGAAAACCGGGAACTGCCTCACTTTCAACCGATTTCTCAGACACCCTTCCGTCCCTGCCTCCTTTCTTCGCAGATTTTCGTCTGCCAGCGGCCAGGCTCTACCCCGTCGGCACCGCCAGCGCAGCGATGCGTCGCACCAAATTGGCATCATGGGCTTCTCGGCAGGCGGGGCGGTCACAGCCGCGGTCGCCTTGCAGCACGACTCGGCGAGCCGTCCGGATTTTGCCGCGCCCATCTATGCACCGGCTCCTGAACAGCTGGCCGTGCCGGCGGATGCCGCCCCTCTGTTTATCGTTTGCGCCGCCGACGATCCCCTGGTTCCTCCCAACCATAGCGTCCGCCTGTATTCGGCCTGGCATGCTGCGGGTCATCCCGTCGAACTGCACGTCTATGCGAAAGGTGTCCATGGCTTTGGGATGAAGAAACAGGGTTTGCCCGTGGACCAATGGACAGACCGTTTCTCCGACTGGATGAAAGCGCAGGGATTCATCAAGTTGGCGCACTGACTGCGCTCCGGCAGCGAAACCCGCGAGAGAATGTTCGTTTCGGGAGTTGGAACTGCTGCCGCAGGATGTGGGAGTGGTTGCCGCCGTGCCAGGGACGTGAATTCAGCAGAAGAGGTACTTCCGCCAGCGCTCATCCGAGCGCCCCAGCATGCGCATGATTTGCCGGCTGGTGTGGAGTGTGAGGGGACGCGGCGGCCGCGTGAGTCGCAGCCCAGCCTCTTCGGGCAGCCGATCCCCTTTCAGGTTGTTGCAGCGATGGCAGCACGCGACCAGGTTATCCCAATCGGTGTGGCCTCCGCGGGAGCGCGGAATAACGTGATCCAGCGTGAGCTCTTGCGCGGGCATCACGTGCCCACAGAACTGGCACGTATAGCGGTCACGCAGCAGGACGTTCTTCCGCGAGAGCGCTCGCGTCTGGTAGGGGATGCGGCGAAATTCCATCAGGCGAATCACCGAGGGCACGCGGATGGCAAATTGTGAAGAGTGAATAAACTGGCCGTCTTCTTCTTCCGTGGTCGCCACACCTTTCAGAACCAGCACGATGGCGCGTCGCACGGCAGTGACGTTGATGGGCTCGTACGTGGCGTTCAGCACCAGTACGGGTTCTTGCAGGACTCGTTGGTGGCCATCCTCCGACATAACGCTTCACCCGAGGGAGCAGTCGACGTCCGCTCCTCACCTCATTATGTCCAGTCCCGGTCAAGTCCGTCAACAGGGATGTCACCCTCCGCAGACGCGAAGTCGGGAAATTGTGGTGTGGCCCGCGCCAGCGTCAGCCCGATTACGCGCGCTGCACCCGCGCGTTTCAAGGCCCGCGCGCAGGCGGAAAGCGTTGCGCCCGTCGTCATCACGTCGTCGATGACCACTACCGTGCGCTCGCGAACTCTCTCGGGTTCGACCGCCTCAAACGCCCCACGCGGGTTCTCGCGCCGAGCGGCCAAGCTTAATCCGGTCTGCGGCGGAGTGGCGCGCCGCCGACGCAAACAGCCTTTCACCACCCGCAGTTCCGATCTGCCCGTTCCCTTTCTGAGCGCGTTCACCATGCCCGCCACCAGCAGTTCCGCCTGATTAAAACCGCGCTCGCGCTGGCGGGAAGGGTGCAAGGGCACAGGTACAAGCACGGGCAAGGCGAGTCCACGCAACTCTTCGTCGGAATCCCAAGTGATCGCCAGCAGTTCACCCAAGCGTTTGCCCAGGCGTTCTCGGCGGCCAAATTTCAAATGCAGGATGATGCGGCGGAGCCTGCCGGTGTAAAGACCGAAGCTGCGCGCCTTGTCGAACCCGGGCTCATTTTCCCGGCACGGCCCGCAGAGTGGCGTGGCGGAATCGAGCGCCTGTGCCGACGCAAACGGAAGACCACAGCGTGTGCAGAGAGGCCCGGTCCAGGGCTGCAGGCTTGCCCAGCAGGCCCGGCAAATGCGCAACGTTCCCTCACTCGAGAGTTCCTGCCCGCAGAGCGAGCAGTTGGTCGGGAAGGCAACGGCGAGGACACCATCCAGGAACTCCCGAAGGAGTGATGTCCGGCGAGAGTGGGGCTCACTAGCCAGGGAGAAGACGGACCTCGCAGGGGGAAATTCCGGGGGCAACTAAAGCAGGCCTTGATCTTGCTTGTCCTGGCACTCGATGCAATGGCGGGCCCAAGGCACTGCCTCCAGGCGTTTTTGCTGGACTTCTTCCTGGCACGCCACGCACTGTCCGTAGGAACCGTTTTTCATGCGCTCGATCGCCTCGTTCACGAGTTGCAGCAAACGGCGATTCTCGTCGCTCTGGTGAAACAGGAACTCCTTGGTGTAGGAGTTCGCTGCCTTGTCCGCGATGTCCTGCGTGGCCTCTTCATCGGCCTCACGCCCATCTTGTTCAGACTTGGTCACCAGGCGCAGCAGTTCCTCCTGTTTGGTCAGGAGGCGTTTCTTGTAGTAGTCGACTTTCTTCTTTTCCATGCGCAACCTGATTTCGACCCTGAGCAGGTCACAGACTAAAAATTCTACGAGCGGGGAGTCAAAACTGTCAAGCACTACGCGACAGCTCGCCCAGGGGATTGACCTCCCGCAGCTTTACAGAGCGTCACGGTTAACCTGTCTACCAACAGTTCCAGCATCCATCTCCTTTCACCCGGGGCTGGAGCCGAGCCCACACATTCTCCGCTCAACCGGAGGGCGCGAGCGCCGGGGACGACCCCATCGTTCGCGCTTTCGGGCAACCCGGACCGAGTTACAGCCGTCGGTTCCAGCCCTTTCTGTCGACCGGGCGTCGCGCCCAAGCACAGCCTTAGCGCAACACCTTCGAACACCGGGCCGTAATCGTTTTCAGCCCGACAGAAGCCAGGCTTCTCCTCAGCCCTCCCCCGGCCGAGTCCGGCGCGCGTGCAGGCCACACCCGGCCCTTGTTTTGTATCGGGAAATAACCGACTTTCTTGAGGGAATTCACGAGCGCTCCTGCAGCTTGCGTTTTAGGGCCTCGTGCAGACGGCTGTGAACTTCCTCGGGAAGGGAAAAGAGTTTCCCGTCACAGTACAGCTCGATAGTTTTCTTCGTGGTGTCAAACACCGCATGACAATGATGGCACTTGGTCAAGTGGGTTTCGAGGGTATGCTTCAATTCCTCGTCCAACTCGCCGTCCAAGTAGTTGGAGATCTCGTTGATAGCCTTCTTGCAGGTTAGCACGTTCACCCTCGCTTGAAGATCTTGCTCAATTCTTCGCGCAGCCGGAGGCGGGCCCGAAAGAGGCGGGCCTTCACGGCGCCCCCACTCAAGTTCAGCAGCTCCGCTGTTTCTTCCGTCGACAGGCCTTCCACGTCTCGCAAATAAAAAACCGTGCGAAAACCCGGCGGCAGCGCCCTCACCGCACCCTGCAAGATTCGTTCCAGCTCCGCCCGCGCATACTCCTGCTCCGGGTTGGGTTTCCAATCGGCGAACTCGCGCACCAGCACTTCCCCGTCCTCATCTTCGGAGTCCTCGATCGCCACTTCCCGCCTTGTCCGCCGCTTGCGCAATTTCATCAACGCTTCGTTCACGGCGATGCGCACAATCCAAGTGTAGAAGCGTGAGTCTTCGCGGAACTCGAGCAGGTGCTCGAACGCCTTCAGGAAGGCCTCCTGGAGCACGTCCTCGGCGTCCTCGGCATTTCCCGTGATGTTTATCCCCAGCCGGTAAATCTTTTTCTCGTAGCGGTTCACCAGCTCTTCAAAAGCGGCGTAGTTCCCCGCCTTTGCTTCGCTTACCAGCAGAGACTCATCGCCTGCGAGCGTGGCTTGAGGTGAATCGGTCATCGCAGTCAACAGCCCAACTCGGTCCACACCCAATCACCAGCCCCAGCCGGACCCCGTCGCTCCACCAGCGGCCTACGTCTCCCTGCCGCGCGGCAATACCCGGCCGGCCCAGCATTTGGCAACGAGAAATTGGATGCACCACCTCTTTCCAAGATACAACCTCTTTTCCAAATCTTCAACCCGCCCGCACCTCGCGAAACGGAGCGGCGGTGGAAGCGCCACGAGGCTACGGGTCGCAGATAAATAGACTACTTCCCTGGCACCGCCCGGCAGAGGCGAAAACGATCTGAACGGACGAATACACCCGCCACCCGGGCGGCTATAGTATCTATGGATGGTTCTTCCCTCTCGCGCTGGCCAGCAGCCGCGCGATGGCCGCCCCCACGCCCTCCGGCGCATCGTAAACAGAGGAGCCCGCCACCAGCACGTCAGCGCCCGCGTCAGCCACCCAGCGCGCGGTCTGCTCGTTGATGCCGCCGTCCACTTCCACTTCACAGGCGAGCCCCCGCTCCGTGAGTGCGTCCCGCACCTGCCGAATCTTGGGCAAGGTCTCGAGGACGAATTCCTGCCCACCAAAGCCGGGGTTCACAGTCATCACCAGGACGAGCTGCACCAGGTCGAGCACTTCCGAAAGCGTGCCGGCCGATGTGGCAGGATTCAGGGCCACGCCCGCCTTCTTCCCCAGGCTCCGAATCTGCTCGATGGCACGATGCAGGTGCGGCGTGGCTTCCTGGTGCACGATAATGGTGTCCGCGCCCGCTGCCGCAAACGCCCCGATGAAATCCTCCGGCGGCGAGACCATTAGGTGGGCTTCCAGCGTCAGGCGCGTCAGCGGCCGCAAGCTTCGCACGGCGATGGTCCCAAAGGTGATGTTGGGCACAAAGCGGCCATCCATCACATCGATCTGGATGCGATCCACACCCGCCGCCTCCACGGCCTGCACCTGCTCGCCCAGCCGCATGAAATCCGCGGAGAGAATGGAAGGAGCAATTTTGATCTGCAGGCGTCACCCCTTGGCGGCCGGGCTCAACAACTGTGCCGCGCCCTTATCCACGAACCAGCTCACGCTGCCGCGCGCGGGCTGAATGCGCTGCGCCGGGAAACGCTCCGGGGGGCCTTCCAGCACCTCGCACAGCGTCACGGCCTTGTCCGCTCCCGTAACCATAAAGATAACAAAGGCGGCGGCGTTGAGAACCGGCAGAGTAAGCGTCAGGCGAAATGCCTTGAGCTTTTCGACGTAATTGGGCACGACCCACGCGGTCTGTTCGTCGAGAGCCGCACTACCCGGAAAAAGCGACGCCGTATGCCCGTCCGGCCCCATGCCGAGGAATACCAGCTCGAGGCGTGGGAATTCCCCCGGCGCGGGCTGCAAAACGCGCGCCAGGTCGTCCGCGTAGTCACGCGCCGCCCGCTCGTGGTCCGGGCGTTCCGCCGCCATGCGGTGGAAGTTCTCCTCCGGCAGCGGCGACGATTCTAACATCGCTTGATGGATCAGGCGGTAGTTGCTATCGGGATCATCCGGAAGCACACAGCGCTCGTCCACCTGGAACAAGTGCACGTTCGGCCAGCGCACGCGTCCGGTGAACGCCGGGCTGCCCAGGATTTCGTAAAGGAGCTTCGGCGTCGAGCCGCCTGAAAGCGCCGCGGTGAAGATCTTTTTCTCGATCGCCTTAATGCGCGCCAGCTCTGCAAATCGTGCGGACGCCGCCCAGCTCAGATGTTCCAGATCGTCAAAGATGCGGAGATCGCGATTGACGATTGACGATTTTTGAGTGTCGATTGCGGGTTCTCGATTCTTCATTTCCGTCTCCGCCGGCAAGCTCGCAAGCGACGATCGTCAATCAACTATCGCCAGTTCATTCAAGGGCTGGTCATGCGCGCCACCAGCGCCAGCGCTGCTTCATAGACGCGGTCGCGGCCGCCGACTTTGAGTTCCTCGTTGAGAATCTCCACCTCATCCAGAACTTCAATGCGCACAATTCTGCCCGTGGGCGCGAGGCCCGGAACCTCCGCGAGCGTGTGCACCACCTTGCCGTCCAGCCCACGCGAGAAAGCGAATCGCGCGCCGTCGGCCTCGAGTTCGAGCGAAAAGCAAACGCCGCTTCCCCCGCCTTCCACTTTCCGCAGCACCCGCTCGACTTTAATCTCACGGCCGCCGGACTGAAAATAGTAAGTGCGTGGAACGTTCTCTCCGCTCGTCTCAGCGCGCCGAAATTCCCAGCCCAGCCGCGTGGCAAGCCACGCAGCCAGCAGCAGCCCCTGCGCGCGCTGCGTGGTGAGCCGCGCCGATTCCATTTCGTACTCGATGCGCACCGCGTGGATGCGATCGAGGTAAGGCCGACGGTCCGGGGAATCGAAGCACTGTGCCAACAGCTCCCGCCACGGTGTAGCGCGCGCCCAGTTCAAGTCGGAAAGGCGGATCCGCCCGGAACATTTCTCGAGCCATGCCGCCAGCTCGCGCAGGTCGCTCGCGGTGGCGGAAAACCGCGCCGAGTCCACGATGACGTGTTGCGTGACGCGCAGAATCTGGTCAAAGTACGCCGGGACAGCGAAACGCCGGGCCCGCCACCAGAGGTAAACCGGCAATCCCGAAACCGCCAGGGGAAGCACAACGCTGGCGAGCTCCGGACCCGTCTCGCCGCGCGCGTGCAGGGTGATCTGCTCGCTGCAAATCTGCTTCTCTCCGGCCACGGGTATGTGGCAGTGCGCGGAGACCGTGGCCGTCAATCCCGCGGGCGATGCCTGCGGCTCCATGAGCATGACGATGGCGCGGCACGGATTCTGCCGGGCCACGTCGGCGATCAGGTTGCTCACTTCGCGCGCCGCGTTCTCGTCATCCACGTAAACGAGCAGGGTGAGCGCCGTGGCCCGCGTCACCGCCGACTCCGGCGCCACTCCTTCCGCTGCGCTCCGCCACATGGCTGAAAGCCCAGCTTCAATCTCCGCCACGTTTGCCGGCTGCGGTTCGCCCGACGCGATTTCCTGCAGAGTGTCCTTCAAGCGTGCGTTCCTCCCTTGCCCCGCGGTTCTACGTCCTGCTTTCTGCTTTCAGCCTTCTGCCCACACAACGAAGACCCACACGCCAAAAGCCGGGCCTGCGCTACCGCGCTGCCTTCATCCCGCTGCCTGCTGGTTACTGCCTTCTGCCTGCTGTTCTTCTACAGCCTCTGCCACTCGCGGCGGTCGCGTTCAATAAACGCGTCAGCCTCGGCCGGTCCCCAACTGCCAGCCGCGTAGAAGGCCAGCCCTTTTGCGCCGTCTTGCTTCCAGCGATCGAGGATCGGGTCAACGAGTTCCCAGGAAAGCTCCACGGCATCGTCGCGATTGAAGAGTGTGGCATCGCCCAGCATGCAATCGAGTAGGAGCGTCTCATAGGCAGTGGGCGGCACCGCACCGAACGACTCTCCGTAACGGAACTCCATCTCCACCGGGCGAATCTGCATCGTTGTGCCCGGAAGCTTGGCGCAAAACTTGAGCGAAATTCCTTCGTTGGGCTGGATGCGGATCGAAAGGATGTTGGGTTCAATGCCGTCCGCGCCCGCGCCCCGGAACAGCAAGTGGGGCACGCGCCGGAACTGGATGGAAATCTCCGACACGCGTCTGGGCAAGCGCTTGCCGGAGCGCAGGTAGAACGGCACGTCCGCCCAGCGCCAGTTGTCGATAAAGAATTTGAATGCTGCGTAGGTTTCCGTGTTCGACGCCGGCGAAACCTTCGGCTCCGTCCGGTAAGCGGGAACCTTCCCGCCGCCTACGTAGCCTTCCGCGTATTGGCCGCGCACGGTAAAATCTTGCACCTGCCCAGTGGGGATAGGCCGCAACGCGCGTAGCACCTTGGCTTTCTCATCGCGCACGGCGGTACCTTCAAAGGTTGCGGGGGGCTCCATCGCCACCAGGCTCAGCAATTGCAGCACGTGATTCTGGATCATGTCGCGCAACAGCCCGGCTTCCTCGTAATACGCGCCGCGGTTCTCCACGCCCAGCTCCTCGGCCACGGCAATCTGCACGTGATCGATATAGCGACGATTCCAGAACGGCTCGAAAATTCCGTTCGCGAACCGGAACACCAAAAGGTTCTGGACTGTCTCCTTCCCCAGGTAGTGATCGATGCGATAAATCTGATTCTCGTCGAATACGCTGGTGATGGCGCGGTTCAACTCCCCCGCGCTTTTCAGGCTTCGCCCGAAAGGCTTTTCGATGATGATGCGGGTCCAAGTTTTCCCCGGAACCTTGGGCTTGGCCAGCCCCATTGCGCCCAGGTGCTTCACGATGACCGGAAAGAAACTCGGTGGCGTGGCAAGATAGAAAAGCCGATTTCCCGCAGTTCCCCGCTCCTGGTCCAGACGCTCCAAAATGGCCCTAACTTGCTCGTAGGCCTTCGGGTCGCTGAAGTCGTCGGCGATGTAGTGCAGCCCCTTCCCGAAGCCATCCACGAAGGCATCGCTCTCTGTCGTCAGGTGCAGAAACTTCTTCACTGCGTCCGTCATCTCCCGGCGGAATTCCTCGTGCGTACTGGGCGTGCGCGCACAGCCCACCACCGAGAAACCCGCCGGCAGCATGCGCTCGCGCGAAAGATAGAAGAGCGCAGGAATCAGCTTCCGTTCCGTCAGATCGCCGGAGGCTCCGAAAATCACCATGGCGCAGGGGTCCGGCGTCCGACGCAGGCGAATCCCTTCGCGCAAGGGATTGCTCAGCTCGACTGTTTCCGGCATGGAACCTCTCTTCGTTCAGGCGTCGTCTGTTTCGTTTATAAACGGCCGTGAATTCCTTGCTAACTCGCCTTCGACTGCGTCGAAGGCATCACGGCGTTCTGGACCAGCTTCTCGACCCGCGCCAGTTGCGCGCGAGTGTCCTTGCCCAGGTGCAGCCTGAGGACGCGCCGCTGCTTGCTCATCAACGATCGCAAATCCCCCAGCGCCTGCGCGTGCTTCAACACCGAGAACGTGTAAGGCTCGCCGGGTACCGGCAAATCCGCGGCGTCGTCCGCGGTGAACTGGATGAAAAGCCCGTTGTTCGCTCCCCCCTTGTGGAGCTGGCCCGTGGAGTGCAGAAAGCGCGGGCCGTAACCGAGCGTCGTCGCCAGGCACGAGGAGTCGCGCAGCCGCACGCGCACCGACTGCAGCGCCGCCGTGTGTTCACTGGTGGGCTGGAGATACGCCATCAGCGCCAGGTAATCGCCCGGCTGCGCCTGGTTCAGGAACGCCGCCAGCACCCCCTCCGGCGATTTCCCGTCCGCACCCAGTTTTGCCAGGCTCGCGCGCATCGCCGGGTCGCCGTAGAACTTCAGGCCGTCAGATTCCAAAAGCGCTTCTTCCTCCGGGAATCTTCCCTGTGCGCGAAATTCTGCGAGCAAGCTTTTGGTGTGGTCCTTGCTCTCCTGAACGTTGGGCTGATCGAACGGATCGATCCCCAGTAGCGCGCCTGCCGCGGCTGTCGCCACTTCCCAGCGGAAGAACTCCGCACCCAGATCGAGAATATCTCGCAACGTGATGCGAATCACCGGATGCCCGGCGGACTCGAGCGTCTTGAGCGCCTGCTCCCTCCCCTCGTCCGCGTCCGCAGCCAGCTTGATCTCGACGAAGAGCCGGTCTTGGCCGTAGAGCGCCGGATCGCCCAAGGGCTCCCCCGCCACCGGAATCAATCCCTTCCCTTCCTTTCCGGTGCTCTCGGCGATGAGTTGCTCGACCCAGTCGGCGAACGTGGCGATGGCGGGAGAAATCACGAAAGTGATCTTGTCGCGACCCATGCGTCCGGCTTCGCCTAGCGCCGCGCCCAGCACGAGGCCGGGATTCTCTTCCACAGCCACCGAGGCTCCGCACGCCTGAGCCATCCGTGCCGCGTGCCCCAGCATCGCGCGGACGTCCACGCCCGCCAACGCCGCGGGCACCATGCCGAAATTCGAGAGCGCCGAATACCGGCCGCCAATATCTGGCTGTCCAGGGAAAACCCGCCGGAAGTTTTTCTCCTTTGCCAGCTTTTCGAGGGACGTCCCGGAATCGGTGATGGCAAGAAAATTCTCGCCCGCCCGGTCGCTCTTGGTGGCACGCAGGCGGTCGTAGAAATACTGGAAGAAGCTCATCGTCTCGGTTGTGCCACCAGACTTGCTCGAAACCAGGAAGAGCGTGTGCGCGAGGTCGATGGATGTCTCCACCGCCGCGACACTCGCCGGAACGGTCGAATCCAGTACGTGCAGTTGCAGAAATCCCGGCGCCGTTCCGTACGTGGCCCGGCAGACGTCCGGGCAAAGGCTGCTGCCGCCCATGCCCAGCAAGACCTGATGTGTGAAGCCCGCGCGCTTCGCTTCCTGCACAAAGCTCGCGAGCGCGTCCACCTGCCCGAGCATCGTATGCGGCGCCGTCAGCCATCCGAGCGCATTACGAATCACTTTTTGATGCGCCGGTTCCTGCTTCCACAGGGTTGGGTCACGGTCCCACAGGCGGCGCGGAAAATTCTGCGCGGCCAGCCGCTCCACTGCCGCGTGCGTGGCCAGGTGCAGGCCGCCGCTGCTGATCGTCGCAGGCTGCACGGGCGCCGCGGCAACAAACTGCCGGCGCTTTTCAGCGATCGAGGCGAGGAGCTTTTCGTAATCCTTCGCGAACGCCTCCACGCCCTGGTCTTCCAGCTTCCGGGTGATCGCGGCGAGATCGATTCCTGCCTCCGCCAGTTGCTTCATCACGCTGCTCGCCTCGTCCAAACCCTCTTCAATCGTAGTACGCGGCTTGCCGTGATCGCGGTACGCCGCGAGTGTGGCAGCCGGCATGGTGTTGATCGTGTCCGGGCCAATCAGGTGGTCCACGTAGAGCGTGTCGTTGTACTTGGGATTCTTCGTGCTCGTCGAGGCCCACAGCATCCGCTGCACACGCGCACCCTTCTGCGCCAGCGCCTGGAATCGGGGCCTTGAAAAAATCTCTTTGAACTTCACGTACGCCAGCTTGGCGTTCGCATTCGCCGTCTTGCCCAGCAGGTCCGCGAGCCTCTTTTTCTCCTTGGTGCTTTTCGCCTCGCTCATCCTGGCCTCGAGTTGCTGGTCGGCGAGCGTATCAATACGGCTCACAAAAAAGCTCGCCACCGAGGCAATGCGATCGAGCGGCTTGCCCTCGCGTGCCAGCTTTTCGAGCGCCGCAACATAAGCACTCACCACCTGCTCGTAACGCTCGATCGCGAACAGCAGCGTGATATTGATGTTGATACCTTCGCCCAGCAGTTGCTCGATCGCCGGTAGGCCTTCCGCTGTCCCCGGAACTTTCACCAGCACGTTGGGGCGATTCACGGCATGGTACAGGCGGCGCGCTTCAGCGATTGTTCCCTGCGTGTCGCGCGCCAGCGTCGGTGAGACTTCGATGCTCACAAATCCATCGCGGCCTTCGGTGGCCTGATAAGTCGTCCGGAAAAGGTCGGCGGCCGCGCGGATATCCTCGACCGCCAAGCTCTCGAAAATGGCCGCGGACTCTTTGCCTTCCTCGACCAGCTCCCGAATCGCCTCGTCATAGTCGTTGCTGCCGGCTATGGCTTTCTCAAAAATGCTGGGATTCGAGGTGACTCCCGAAACGCCGTCTTCATCGATCAATTGTTGCAGGTGCCCGGAAGTCAGCTCCCAGCGGCGGATGTAGTCGAACCAAACGCTCTGCCCCAAACTGTTGAGTTCTCGAAGCGGATTAGTGCTCATGAAGAATCCTCCTCGCCACGCTTCTGCTGCCAGCCCCGCAGGGGCTGACGGCGAGTAGCAGCAGGTTTCAACCTGCGGGTCGCGGAGCCAGGTTAGATTTCCCAACCCCAACGGGGTTGACCCGTTTGTTGTCCGGCCCCGCCAGGGCCGGGAGACTCTCGTGCGCCTCGTTTCCGTGGGTTTCACCCACGGCTACTCACGGTGCTCCCCTTCTGGGAGCGGGGTACCCACGGTTAATTCGCCGCTCGAAGTAATCGTGTGTACGTAAACGAGAATAAGCCCATCCGCCCGCCATTAGAATCAACGGACCTTCGGCCGCGGCGGAGAAAAGCGCCACCTGTGGCTACCGCTCTTCACGTCGCACTGGTCGAACCAGTAGCCTACCTCAATGACAGCTACCTTGGGTCTTGCACCCTGAACTGATCAGCGGCCCAAAAGCTCGTGTGCGCGCTTCACGATGTTTGCGCCCGTGAAACCCCATTTCTCCGCGATCACCTTATACGGCGCAGAAGCGCCAAAACGATTGATCCCGTGCACGGCACCCTTGGGCCCCACGTAGCGCTCCCAGCCGAAAGGCACCGCGGCCTCGATGGCGAGGCGCGCGGCCACGCTCGGCGGCAGCACCTCGTCACGATAAGACTGCGCCTGCTTTTCGAAAAGGTCCCACGAGGGCATGCTCACCAGGCGCACGGCAATTCCTTCTGCACTCAGCTTCTCGTAAGCCTCGAGGGCGGGCGCCACCTCCGAGCCGGAGGCAATCAAGATGATCTCCGGCCTCCTGCCGTTCGCATCCGCCAGAACATAGGCGCCCTTTTCCAGTCCTTCCGCCGGACCATACTTGCTACGATCGATAATAGGCAACGCCTGGCGCGTTAATATCATGGCGACGGGTCTGCCCTTCTGTTCAATGGCCACGCGCCAGGCTACCGCCGTCTCGTTGGCATCCGCGGGGCGGACCACACTGAGGAAGGGAATCGCCCGGCAGGCCGCCAGATGTTCGATCGGCTCGTGAGTTGGGCCATCCTCTCCCAAGAAAACGCTGTCATGCGTAAAAACGAAAATGGCGTGAGATCCCATCAGCGCCGCCAGCCGCAGAGCGGGCCGGAGATAGTCGGAAAAGACAAAGAACGTGGCGCCGTAAGGAATCAATCCGCTCAGGGCCATGCCATTCAGGATCGAACCCATGCCGTGCTCACGTACGCCGAAGTGAAAGTTGCGCGAGCCGTAGTTCCCCGGGCCGAAGTCCTTTTCGCCTTTGATCAGCGTATTGGTGGAAGGCGCCAGGTCCGCAGAGCCGCCGAGCAACGTGGGAAGAACCGGCGAGAGGGCGTTCAAGACCTTTCCCGACGCCTGCCGGGTTGCCATCGGCTTCTCAGTATGGCTGAAGGTGGGAATCGTCGCTTGCCATCCTGGCAGCAACTCCCCCTTTGCGAAGCGATCCCACTCCGCCGCAAGTTCGGGAAAGGCCCGGCGATAGGCAGCTAGCCGGGCTTGCCATTCCGCTTCGGCTTTGCCCCCTTTTGTGAGGGTCAAGCGGAAGTGTGCGCGCGCCTCATCGGGAATCCGGAACGCCGGTTCCAGCGGCCAACCGAGATTCTGCTTGGTGAGTCTGACTTCCTCCTCACCGAGTGCCGAGCCGTGGGCTTCCGCGCTGTCCTGTTTGTTCGGGCTGCCGTAGCCGATGTGAGTGCGAATCATGATGATCGACGGACGTCCACGCTCGGCCTGCGCGGCGCGAATCGCCTGGTCGATCGCCTCGAGGTTGTTTCCGTCGTCGACCTTTTGGACAAACCACCCATATGCCTCGAAGCGCTTGGCGCGGTCTTCCGTAAACGCGAGATCTGTAGAACCTTCGATGGAAATATGGTTGTCGTCGTAAAGATAAATCAGGTTGTCGAGTCGCAGATGGCCTGCCAGCGAGGCGGCTTCCGACGCCACACCTTCCATCAAATCGCCGTCGCTCACCAGCGCGTAAATCCTGTAATCGACAAACTCGTGTCCCGGGCGATTGAAATGCGCGGCGAGGTA
>Ga0187850_10001620_pt1 | contig 23377 bp, 16 predicted proteins | sample June2016WEW_4_15_FD_132436 | JGI IMG/M metagenome (GOLD analysis project Ga0187850, IMG submission 132436) | Peatland microbial communities from SPRUCE experiment site at the Marcell Experimental Forest, Minnesota, USA - June2016WEW_4_150 | ecosystem: Environmental > Terrestrial > Soil >...
CAGTGTGGAAAAAATGAGGCCGGCGGGATGATATCGTTCGTTTGTCGGGCGCGAAAACATGTGAGTAACGCCGCCGCCGAGGATCGATCCGACGATGCCGAGCACGATCGTCCAGAAGAGCGTCATGTGCACGTGCATCACCGATTTCGCGATGACCCCCGCGATTAGCCCAATAAGAATATACCAGATTACGTGAAACATACTTTTTCCTCCAGCGTTTGCCTTCAGCCGGAATCTCCATCTTGGACTGCCGGCTACTGCCGAGTATACACCCAGCCGCCATCTGTCGATCTGGCGAGTTGCATTTTTTCTTGTGGGGGCCTTCTGCGCCCCAACAAGGCGCGGTTGTCGCCCTGCCAGAAGAATCCAAAACCGGGAAGCCTTGTCTTTTCAGCGCATTCCACAGACACCTCGCCGACCCTCACCTCCTGGCCGCCTGATTTCGCTGCGCCCATCGCCTACGTCTCCCCCGTCGGGACCGGCAACGCGGCGATCCTTCCTACCATCGCCCCGAAGAGCCGCCTGGTCAGATGGCTCTCGGCCAACAGCAGCCAGTAATACCGGGCGTGCTTGAGCAATCGGCCACCCGTCTTCACCAACGGTTGCTGCAAACTCGTCAGCGACCAGTGGCCGATCCTCCGCGGCAGAACCGGGCCCAGAGGGCACCCCCCGCCACAGGTTTCCCAGGTTGTAGGCTATCACGCTTAACCACAGCCGCACTTCGTTGGAACGGAACCGATGACCTTCCCGCGCGTATTTGTCCGCTACGGACTGATGTCTGCCCTGATTCTCCACGGCTGCGCTCCCGACGCAACAAGTCTGCCGAGCCCGGCATCCGTGTGATCGACTCCGGGCAGCAGCGGCCGCCCACTCGGCACTTGGCGGGTTTGAGTGCTGTCACCGGCTGAGTAGTGGCTCCTGGCACAGGGGGAGGGCGGAGAGGGGGCGGTCGATTTCGGCGTCGATCCGCGATTCGGGGATGAGGTGGGTAACCTCGCGGAGGGCGAGGATGGAACCGGAGGAGAGGGGCTGAACCTGGCGGAGGCTGGTGCCGGCTCGCCGGCAGGAAGCGGCGTCTGTTTTGGAGTATGACTGGGGCGCTGGCGCACTGGATGGTTCCGACCGGGAGGCGGCCAGATTCCGGTGTGGGCTAGGAGCCCGCGGTGAAAGCTCCAGAGAGGTCTGGCGCACAGGCTGAATGCCTGTGCCACGGCGCAGAATCAATGAGCTGCAGGAGACTGTGGCAGGGACTTCAGTCTGTGCAGGACTTTCACCACGGGCTGCCAGGCGACCTGAAGGCGCTTTAGTTTGATGCGGTCCGCGTGGACTTGGGCGAGGTCGTAGTGTGCCTGTTGGGTGAGCCAGGTTTCGGCGCTGCCGCCGAATACTTTGGAGAGGCGCACGGCCATTTCGGGAGAGATTCCGCGCTTTCCGTTCACGAGTTCGGAAAGCGTGGTTCGCGTGACGCCGAGGGCGGCGGCTGCAGCGGTGATGGTCAAGCCCAAAGGCTCGATGCAGTGGCGGTAGACAAAGCCGCCAGGGTGTGGTGGATTCTTCATCGGCGGCGGATGGACTGGATCACTCTATACCGGAACGCGTCACGTAACGCATGTCAAGCGGAGGCAGGGATTCTTGGGTGCCGGGACGGAGTCCATTAAATGGGAAACATGGTGACTGTCCCCGGTTTTCCAGATCCTTGACGACCCAGAGGATGCGGTCGACGGATTTGTAGAGGTCGGGCAACTGGGCGAAGGCGGAGGGCATAAGCGCCAGGAGGACGAGGAGCAGCAGGGCTTTGGTCATGGGCTATTCCCTTATTTTGACATGCGGGGGAGTATAGTGGACCGAGGGAGGCAGAATGGCGCCATTCCCGATGCTCGTGGTGGAGATGCAGTTCGAGGGAGCGCGGGTTTTATGAACGCGATCTATTGCTGCCAATGCGGAAAGGGCGTCGAGAAGCTGACGTCGATCTCGGGGAGTATCATGGGCGACGAGTACACGGAGACCTATGGCTTCTGCGGAAGCTGCCAGGTGTACACGGTGGTGATCTGGCGGGAGCCGCTGGACGCGCCTGAGACCGTTCACGTGTCCGGTCCGGTATCGAAGGCGGATGGGGATGCGAAGGTCAAACTGATCGGCGGGTGCCAAAACCCGTGGAACAAGCGCTGCCGGTGCGAGAGCCACTTGGCGTATTTCGGGGGGAGTCTGGATTAGGTCAGTATTCGATGGTGGCGACTTCGCCGGTGGTGGCGAGTTTGGGGTCGGGCTTGGGGAAGTACTCGACCGTTACGGTGCGGATGGCTTTCTGCGGGCCGCACGCCAAGGCCGTCTCGCCGGCGCCCATCACGATGACCTTGGCGAGGTCGCGGATGAGGAGGCGCGTGAGGCTGCCGTCGTCGCCCTCGATCACGAGGCGCATCAACCTGCCGATGCAATCGATGCGGGTGAGCCGGCCGCGGGCCTTTCCGGAGGGCGCGGGGCCGTCGAACAGGCCGACGATCTTGCGATCGGGCGGCGGGGCGGGCTGGCCGCGGTTGGCGCGTTGCTCGGCGGCGCGGACCTCGGCCAGGGCCGCGTCCTTGACGCGCTGGAGGTCGCGCTGGCGTTCCGCTTCCCGGCGCCGGCGCTCGGCGGCCTCGAAATCCAGGCGCTGTTGCTCGATGGCGCGGCGGGCGTCGTGGATGCGGGCGCGCTCGGCGTCGTCTACTGAAGCTGCCTCGGCGGCGGTCCAAGCTTTGGCGGCTTCGGGATAGCGATTGTGGGCCAGATTGAACTCGGCCAGGGCGCGCCAGCGGGCGGCGCTGCGGGGATCGAGCTGGGCGGCGGTATTCAGCTCCTGGAGTTTCTTGGTGGGGTCGGATTCGATCTCGGCCAGCAGAACGTGCGGCTCGGCCCAGGCGGGATTCAGTGCGGCGGCCTTCTCGAGCGCCGGGCGCGCCTTGTCAGGGGTGAGGCGCGCGAACTCGACCCAGCAGCGGGCGCTGGTGGAGCCGGCCTCGGTGGCGGCGGCGAATTCCTTGCGCGCCTCTTGGAGGTGCTGTTCGCGCAACGCGAGGAAGGCCAAGCCTTCGCGTGCGACAGCGGGGGCGGCCGCCTGGAGCAGCGCCTGGTAAGCGGCGGGCGCGGGTTTGAGATCCGCCAGGGCGATCTGGGGAAGCGGTGGCGGGGCCGGCTGCGGCGTGAAATCGGAGCGCGGATCGAGGGGCCGGCCGCCAATGGTGACGGTCTGGAAGTTTCCGGCGGCGAGGTACGCGGCGGCCTGCTTGTCGATCTCGGCGGGCGTTTTCCCGAAGGCGTTGCGGAAGGCGGGTTCCGGGTCGGCGCCCTGCTGGAGGTTGTAGAGCAGCACGCGGAGCTTCCCGAAGTAGGCGGGGTCGACGCCAATCAGATGCATTCTGGCCCAGTCCAGGCTGCGTTCGGCGGGAGGGGGCGGCTGGCCGAGGGTGATCCTGGTGCCGCTGACCTGGGCGGTGGAATAGAAATCCGCCATGCCGGACTCGATGCCGGGGGACAGGCGGCGGGCATTGGAGTCGATCAGGATGCGGACGCACTCGCGGAGCAGCTCGCGCGGGGTTGGGGAATTGGCGACGAGCGCGCCGGTGTAGGTGTCGCGGGTGAGCGCGAGAGCGACGGGCTGGCCCGACTTCAGCACCAGGATGCGCACCGGCCAGAGGGTCATCAAGTCGGGCTTGCCGAGCGCCGTGCCGACGATGTCGCGCACCTGTTCGAGCTGGTTGAGCACCTCGCGGCCGGGGCGGTCACCGGCGTTGGTGAGCACCTGGAATGGGCCGGAGCGAATGTCGAGCCAGCGGTCTTCGGCGGTGGCGGCGAGCGAAAGGAGCAGAAGGGGCACGAGCTTCAACATTCCTTTCACATGATAGCGCCGGGGTTGAGGAGTGGTTTGACCCATTGGAGGGCCGACGTGGACGTCGGCCCGCGGACCAGAGGTCCGCCCCACAAAGACAAAGGTGTCGAGGTCGACGCCGTGCCAGGATGGCACGTGCAGGCGCAGACCTGTGGGGCGCATTGAAAACAACGGGCTTGGTTAGCCGCGAAGCGCCCAGGTTCCGGTATATACTATAGGACGGATGTTGTGGTGTATCCTGTGGCGCCATGGAGGGTTAGGGCTTCCTAAAGAATGAAAGTTTCCGTACAGATCAGCCGTGGGATTGAATCGCTGTTTGGCACCCACGACGAGAATATCCGGCTGCTGGAATCCGGACTGAAAGTCAGCACGCAACTCCTCGACGACTGCCTCGAGCTGGAGGGGGCCGAGGCGGACGTCGCCCGCGCCGAAAGCGTCCTGGAAGAGTACAACGCGCTAGTCCAGGAGGGGCACATCTTCGGGAATGGCGACCTGAACAGCTACCTGCGCGTGATCACCGAGGACCCGGAGGTGAGCCTGCGCAGCCTGGTGGCGAGCGGGCGGCAGCGGAACTTCGGCAAGAAGATCATCGTGCCGAAGACCATCAACCAGCGGCGGTACCTGGAGGCGATCGAGCGCAACGACCTGGTGATCGGCGTCGGGCCGGCGGGGACGGGGAAGACCTACCTGGCGGTGGCGATGGGGATCTCGGCGCTGCTGAGCAAGAGAGTGAGCCGGATCATCCTGACGCGGCCGGCGGTGGAAGCTGGGGAGAGGCTGGGGTTCCTGCCGGGCACGCTCCAGGAGAAGGTGGACCCATACCTGCGGCCGCTCTACGACGCGCTGTTCGACATGCTGGAGATGGAGAAGGTGGAGAAGCTGCTGGAGAGGTCGATCATCGAGGTGGCGCCGATCGCGTTTATGCGCGGCCGGACGCTGAACGACAGCTTCATCATCGTCGACGAAGCGCAGAACTCGACCTCCGAGCAGATGAAGATGGTGCTGACGCGGCAGGGCTTCAATTCGAAGATGGTGGTGAACGGGGACGTGACGCAGATCGACCTGCCGCTGGGCAAGCGCAGCGGGCTGCTGCACGCCGTGGAGGTACTGCGCGGGGTGGAAGGCATCCGCTTCGTGTACTTCGACGAGCGGGACGTGGTGCGGCACACCTTGGTGCAGCGCATCGTGAAGGCCTACGAGAAGTACGAGGCGAACGGGGCGGGCCGCCAGCTTACTTTGAAGTTGGGCGATTTTGCCACCGACCGGGCGCGGGAGGGCGAAGACGGCGCCTCGGCGGCGCCCAGCGCGTGATGCGGTCCCCATGCCTGAATCCGCCAGTACGCTGATCTTTCGCCGCGCTCTACGCGGGCTGCCGCGGCGCGGCTTGCGGGCATACGCCACGCTGCTGGAGCGGATGGTGGCCGACGGGCGCCACTTCGACTGCCTGCTGACCGACGACCGCGAACTACGCCGGCTGAACCGGCAGTTCCTGGACCGCGACTACCCGACCGACGTGCTTTCGTTTCCGGCAGCCGCCCCGGCGGAGTCTCTGGGCGAGATTGCCATCTCGACGACGCGCGCCGCCAAGCAGGCCCGGGAACGTGGCCACTCCCTGGAACAGGAGATCGCCATTCTGATGCTGCACGGGCTGCTGCACCTGCTGGGGATGGACCACGAACGGGACGAGGGCCGCATGGCCGGCGTGGAGCGGCGGTATCGCGAGGAACTCGGCTTGCCGGTGGGCCTGATCGAGCGGGCGCGGGCGCGGACGTGAACACACTGCTGGTGTTGCTGGCGATCGCGCTGGGGGTGTTGCTGGTGGTGGCGACCTACGTGCAGCACCTGTACTACGAGTCGCTGCGCCTGCGGCAGCGGGAGCGCGCGAGCCTGGAGTACTTCAAGTCGACGCTCCAGGCGCGGATCGGCGTGGAGCCGGACCGTGGCGTTCTGACCTTTTCGGTCATCAAGCATACGGGGCTGATGTTGTTGGGGGTGGTGTTCCTGCTGCTGAGCCCGAAGTGGACTGCCCAAGCGCTGGCGGAGGCCTTCGTGGGCGCCTGGCTGACCATGCTGGCGGCCACCTATATCGCGCCGCACGTGCTGTATCGCCGCAGCAGCGGGCGATGGCTCGGGCCGCTCGCGCCGGCGCTGCGCGCGCTGGTGATCCTGGCGTACCCGCTGGTGACGCTGTTCGGATTCTTCCAAGCCCTCAGCGACTTGACCGAGAACGCCGAGACCGCCGAGGAACCGCCGACTCCGGCGGAAAACGTCGAAGCGCTGATCACCGCGGGCGCCGAAGAGGGGCTCATCGAGGAGAGCGACCGGGAGTTGATCCAATCGGTGGTGGCTTTCGGAGACAAGACGGTTCGGGAGGTGATGACGCCGCGGCCGAGCATCGTGGCGATCGGCGCGGATCAGTCGCTGGAGGACTTGCGGGAGCTGGTGATCAACGAACAGTACTCGCGCATCCCGGTGTTCGAGGGAAGCATCGACCAGATCATCGGGTTCGTGCACGTGCGGGACATGTTCGAGCTGGAGGAAGAGGACCGGAAGCGGCGGACGGTGCGGGAACTGGTGCGGCCGATCCGCTTCGTCCCGGAGACCAAGGCGGTGAACGACCTGCTGCGGGAGATGCAGGACGACCGGGCGCACATGGCGATCGCGGTGGACGAGTACGGGAACACGGCCGGCCTGGCGACGATGGAGGACCTGATGGAGGAGGTGTTCGGCGAAATCCAGGACGAGCACGAGCCGGAGCGGGACGTGACCCAGGAAGCCAGCGGGGATTACGTGGTCTCGGGCAATTTCGGGCTGGACCGGCTGGAGGAGCTGATGGATTTCCACCCCGGCGAAGAGCCGGAATCGACTACGGTGGGCGGCCTGCTGATGGAGTGGCTGGGAAGAGTGCCGCAGGTGGGCGAATCGGTGGCGCGGGACGGGATCAAGATCGAGGTGCTGGCCAGCAACGACCTGCGGGTCGAGCAGGTGCGCGTTTCCAGGACGGAACCCGCCAATCATGCCTGAAGCCGGCGCGGCGCCTGGTTTCGTTTCGGGGTTTGTCTCGCTGGTGGGGCCTCCCAACGCGGGCAAGTCGACGCTGCTGAACGCGCTGGTGGGGGAGAAGCTGGCGATCGTCTCGGGGAAGCCGCAGACCACGCGCACACTGATCCAGGGCGTGGTGACGACGCCGCAAGCGCAGATCGTGTTCCTGGATACTCCGGGGATTCACAAGCCCGATTCGCTGTTCAACCGGCGCATGATGGAGACCATCGGCGCCGCGCTGGCCGAGCGGGACCTGCTGATTTACGTGGTGGATGCGTCGAGAGAGCCGGGGGAGGCCGAGCAGGAAGGGGTCGAACTGGTGAGGAGGAGCGCGACGCCGGCGCTGCTGGCGCTCAACAAGACCGACCGGGTGAAGCCGAAGGAGCGGCTGCTGCCGCTGATCGAGCGGTACAAGGCGCTGCACGAGTTCGCGGATTACCTTCCCATTTCCGCGCTAAGGGGCGAGGGGGTGGAGGAAGTGCGGGTGGCGACGATCGGGCGCCTGCCGGAAGGGCCCGCGTATTTTCCCTCCGACTACCTGACCGACCAGCCGGAGCGGTTCCTGGCCGCGGAGTTGATCCGCGAGAGACTGCTCGAGGAAACGCGGGGCGAGGTGCCGCACTCGATCGCGGTGCTGGTGGAGCGCTGGGAGGAGACGGCGAAGCGAGCGCTAGCGCGGATCTCGGCGACCATTTACGTGGAGCGCGCAGGGCAGAAGGGGATTGTGATCGGGGAGGGAGGCTCGATGCTGAAGCGAGTGGGCACTCGGGCGCGTGGAGAGATGGAGGCGATGTTCGGCCGGAAGGTCTTCTTGGAACTGCACGTGAAGGTGCGCCCGCGGTGGCGGGAGAGCCAGCAGTTCCTCAACGAGCTGGACTGGCGGCGGACGTTGGGCGGCGGGGAGGCGGGGGGCGACAGCCTGGGATAGAATGAGATTCCGGGACAGATTGGCAGGCAACTATGCGTGCACTTTCGATATTCGTGGTTTTCGCGATCCTGATGGCGGCTTGCCAGGCCGCGTTCGCGCAGAAGAGGAGCGCCGACGACGAGGTCTACGATCGAGTGCGGCAGCGCCTGGCTGCCGATCGCGACGTGAAGGGCGGGGGCATCGAGGTGGATGTGAAGGACGGCGTGGTGACTCTGCGCGGGAAGGTCCGCGAAGAGAAACAGAAGACCAAGGCCGAGCACCTTGCCCGGAAGACCAAGGGCGTGAAGCAAGTAGTGAACCAACTGGTGGTGGAGCTGGCGCCGGTGCGTTCGCCGGGCTCGTAGGACCTGGCGACTGGCGGGACTGAAGTCCCGCGCGGACTAAAGTCCACCCCACGTCGCATCTCCCCGAAACACGGTGGCAGTGGAAGTGCTGTAGTGTGGGCGATGAGGCGAATGGGGGACGAATTGAGGCGCGGCGTTGGATATATTCATAGGGTGGCGTGTCAAATGTGGCACACGCGCGTGTCCTGGGTGGCACTGGCGGCGGTGGGGCTGGCGGCAATTCTGTGGGCGGGCTGGACGGTGTATCGGGCTTCGCGGGCGGTGAGCGAGTCGGCGCGGCGCGTCGCGGCGGAGGAGGAAATCGCGTTTGCCTCGGCGCCACTGGATCGCAGAGGGCCTTCGGGATTGGAAGCGATTTCCGCGCCGGCGGTGTTTCGGGATGCGGCGGTGTATCGCGGCAGGCTGTATGTCTGTGGACCGGCGGGGCTCATCGAGTACGACGCGGAGGGCTCGGTAATAGCGCGCTACCGCGCCGGGCTGGAATTGCCGGGGCCGCTGGTGGGGATCGCGGCGGGGGTGGCGGGGGCGAGCGAACCGGAATTGTTCATTGCCACCGAGGGGGAGGGGCTCCTAGCGTATAACGGGCGGGCGTTCCGGCAGGTTCGCCCGGAGGCGGCGGCGTACCGGACGCTGACGGCGGTGCTGCCGCTCAAGACCGGCCGCGTGCTGCTCGGCACCCATAAGAAAGGGGTGCTGGTGTATGACGGGAAGCGGATCACGGCATTCCATCCAGCGCTGGCCGACCTGGCGGTGACCGCGCTCGCGGGGGACGACTCGAGTGTCTGGGTGGGCACGGTGGACCGCGGGGTGCTGCACTGGCACGCGGGGGAGGTGGAGCGGTTCGGCGAGAGCGAGGGATTGCCCGATCCGCAGGTGCTGGCTCTGGCGGCGACCCGCGAAGCCGCCTATGCCGGCACGCCGATGGGGGTGGCGGAGTTCGTCGAGGGGAAGTTCCGGCGGGTGCTGGCCTCGGGCTTCTTTGCGCAATCGCTGCTGGTGCGCGGGGGAAAACTGGCCATCGGCACGCTCGGGGAGGGCGTGGTGGAAGTGCCGCTCGAGGCGGGCCGGCCGCGTCCGGCGCAGCGGAGCGGCGAAGCGCTGCCTGGCAAAGTGGAACGGCTGCTGGAAATTGGCGGCGCGCTGTACGCGGTCTCGGAGAGCGGGCTGTACGTGGTGGACGAGCGGAGAGGCGGGTTTCGGCGGGTACTGGACCGGGAGGGCGCGGTACTGACCGACCGCAACATCTCCGCGCTCGGTTTCGACGGCGCGGGGCGGCTGTGGGTGGGCTACTTCGATCGCGGGCTGGACATCCTGGAGGCCGGGGGAGAGCGGGCCACGCACGTGGAAAACGATCACGTGTTCTGCGTCAACCGGATCGTCGAGGACCGGAAGCGCGGGATCATGGCGGTGGCGACCGCCAATGGGCTGGTGCTGTTCGACGCCGCGGGCAAGCAGCGGCAGGTGCTGGGACGGAGCGAAGGCCTGATCTCGAACCACGTGACGGACGTGGTGGCGAGGGCGGGGGGTCTCACCATTGCGACGCCGGCGGGGCTTACCTTCGCGGACGCCGGAGGGATGCGGAGCCTGTACGCGTTCCACGGGCTGGTGAACAATCACGCGTACGCGCTGGCGGCTTCCGGGGAGCGATTGTTGGTAGGGACGCTGGGCGGGCTGTCGGTGCTGGAGGGCGACGCGATCCGCGCGAACTACACGACGGCGAATTCGAAGCTGCGGCATAATTGGATCACGGCAATCGTGCAAGTGGGCGCGGAGTGGTTCGTGGGGACGTATGGGGCAGGCGTGCAGCGGTTCGACGCGGCGGGCCAGTGGCAGACGTTCCCGGACCTGCGCGCGCCATTTGAAGTCAACTCGAACGCGATGCTGGCGACGGACCGCAAGGTGTACGCGGGATCGCTGGCGGGCGGGCTGTACGTCTACGATCGCGCGGCGGGCCGGTGGAGCAACCTGACGGCGGGATTGCCCTCCCGGAACGTAACGGCGCTGGCGGCGCATGGCGGCTATGTCTACGTGGGGACCGACAACGGGCTGGTCCGGTTTCCGGAGGTGTTATGAAGTTGGCGGCTGTAATGCTGTTGCTGGCGGCGCTGGCGTTCGGCGACGCCGGGGTGCTGATCCCATCGAATCGCGAGAAGCTGGACGCGTCGGTGCTGTCGCTGGAGGAGATGTCGATTGACGTGCACATCGACAACGGCGACGCGCGGGTGGAGATCCGGCAGATCTTCCTGAGCCACCACAATGGAGTGCTGGAGGGCAACTACCTGTTCGCGCTGCCGGGGCGGGCCACGGTCTCGGACTTCGCGGTGTGGGACGACGTGACGCGCATCCCCGGAGTGATTCTGGAGCGGCGGCGGGCCGAGGAGTTGTACCGGGACATCAAGGCACAGGCGATCGACCCCGGGCTGCTGCAAATGGGGGAGCGCGACGCGGACGAGGCGCGGCGCACGGCGGTGTTCAGCGCGCGCATCGTTCCGATTCCCGCGCATGGCACCAAGCGGCTGGAAATCGAGTATCACGAGACGATCCCGGTGGAGAAGCTGAAGTGCCTGTTCGCCGTGCCGCTGCGGCCGGATGCATACCAGGCGCAGGTTGCGGCCCGGCTGCGCATCCAGTTCGAGCTGCGCTCGAATCACCCGCTGACCGGTGTCGAGGTGGCGAGCAAGAGCTACCCGCTGAAGATCGGCGAGTCCACACCGTACCTGGTGAAAGGAACGTTCGAGGGCCGCAACGTGACGTTCAACGAGGACTTCGCGGTGCGGTACTCGGTGGACGCAAAAGGCGCGGACCGCGTGGAGGTGCTGACGCACCGGGATGCGAACGAGCCGGGCTTCTTCGAGGCCTCGGCGCTGATCGCGCCGGGGCAGGCGAGCGGCGCGGGCGGCGGGGCGCGCACGGTGGTGGCGCTGTTCGACAACTCGCTCTCGATGCAGTGGGAGAAGCTGGAGCGGAACTTCCAGGCGCTGGATACGCTGCTGCACATGCTGCGTCCGGCGGACCGGTTCAACGTGGTGCTGTTCAATACCGAGGTGACGCAATTCGCGCCCGCGCCGGTGGGGGCGGACACGGCGGCGGTCGAGAAGGCGCTGGGGTTCGTGCGCGCCAGCCGGCTGCGCGGCGGGACGGATCTGGAGCGGGCGCTCGCGACGGCGCTGGGGCAGTTTTCGGGGGGCGAATCGTACCTGGTGCTGTTGAGCGACGGCAGCCCGACGCGGGGAACGATCCGGAACGCCAAGCTGGCATCGGGGTACGCCGCGAAATGGAAGCAGGCGCGGCCGCGCACGTATGTTTTCGCGGTGGGCGACGATGCGAACATGCCGCTGCTGAACATGCTGGGGCGCAACGATGGGATCGTCGAGTGGGTGCGCTCGACCGAGCCGGTGGAGTTCAAGCTCAACGCGTTCCTGGCGAAGATCGGGCAGCGGCCTATCGAACAGCTTCGGCTGGCGGCGGAGCCGGCGGCGAACTTCGACATGATTTACCGGCTGGGGAGTGCGACGTTCGCGGGGTCGGAGGCGGCCTGGGTCGGTCAGTACAAGAAGCCACTGCAAGCGTCGTTCACGGCGCGGGGCGTGCGGGAGGGCCAGCCGCTGGAGTTGCGGGCCCAGGCGGCGCTGCCGGCCCTGAGCGCGGAGCATCCGCAGTTGCCGCGGACCTGGGCGCGGGCGCGGGTGGACGCGCTGCTGGAGAAGATCGAGCGGGATGGCGAGGACCGCGCGACGATCGACGAGATCATCCGGCTGGCGCGCAAGTACAAATTCGTGACGCCCTACACTTCGTTCCTGGCGGCGCCGCGGGCGCTGCTGCGGCCACGGCTGATCCGGCCGGGCGACCCGGTGCTGCGGGTGAAAACGGACCCGGCGATCGCCTCGGTGGTGGCGCTGTTTCCGTTCGGGCTGGTGAAGGAGCTGCGGTACCTGAAGGAAGAGGACACCTGGCAGACGCGGTTTCTGGCGCCGGTGGACATGAACGACGGCACGTACCGGGTGCGGCTGATCCTGCGCGACCGGGCGGGGCACGTGTACAGGGAATCGAAAACGTTCGTGATCGCGAGCCAGCCGCCGGTGGTGCGGGTGCGGCTGGATAAGAAGCGCTTCCAGCGCGGGGAGTCGGTGCTGGTGCGGGCGAGCGCGTCGCGCACCACGCGGACGGTGTACGCGCGGATGTATGGGATTGCGCCGGTGAGCCTGCGGTGGAGCGCGCAGGAGGGAACCAACGCCGGGGAGTTCACGGTGCCGGAGCATCTGGCGGCCGGCAAGTATGTCCTGACCGTCACGGCCGAGGATTTCGCGCACAACATCGGAACGCAGGAGGTGGCCCTTGAAGTCGTGCCGTAACCGCTTATTGTTGCTGGCCGCCGCGCTGATGGTGGCGGCGATCGCCGTTTACGCGGACCTGCCGGGGTGGCTGCAAAACCTGCCGGAGATCGCGCGGCTGGAAGGGGTGTTTTTCCGCACGGCGCAGATGCCGGGGGGGCCGGTCACGGTGCGCCGCCCGCCCCAGGAGAGCCGCGCGGCGCTGAGCCAGTTGATCGCGGCCACGCCCGCGGAAGCCGATCTGCGGGCGCTGCGCGCGCACGCGGCCGAGGAGCAGCTCGACTTCGCCGCGGCCGAGGAGGACTGGAAGAAGTTCGCGGAACTGGCCGCGGACAAGGGGGAGGGCCAGCTTGCGCTGGCCGACTTCTACCATCGGCGGCTGCGGCCGCTGGAGGAGATCCGAGCGCTGGACGATGCGGGCGCGCAGGCTCTGGCGCCGTCGCAGGAGCGGTTGCAGCCGGTCGCGGAGCAGCGGAGCTGGCGCACGTTCGAGCGCGCGGTGGCGCTGGTGGAGGCGCAGGCGCTCCCGGTGGAGACGGGGACGGCGCAGTATCGCGCGTGGATCGCACGGTACCCGCGGGAGCAGGCGGTGTACCGCAAGTTCTTCGACTACCTGGTGGGGCACAAGCAGTTCGCGGTGGCCGGAGAACTGACGACGACGTACGAGAAGACTTTTCCGGAGGACGCGGTGTTTCCGGTGGGTGCGCGGGCGGGCATCGAGGAGAGCCGCGGCTCGGTGGAGCAGGCGCTGGGGGTCTACGACCGCGCGTTCCAGCCGCTGTGGCCGCCGGAACTGGTGAAGCAGTACTTCGGCTTGCTCGGGCGGACGCACAACCTGCGACGGTTTCTGGAGCGGGCCCGCGGGGCGCAGGCCGCGAACCCGAACGACCTGAACGCGGCGGTCCGCATCTTCTATTACTACCAGCAGCAGGGGAACCTGCCGGCGGCGCAGCGGGCGCTGGTGGAGTTCCGGTTGCGGAAGCAGGCGCGCAAGTCGCCGTGGAGCGCCGAGGAGTTTTGGACGCTGGCGCGGCTGTTCGAGGAGACGCAGCAGTACGAGGAAGCGGTCCGGAACTACTACGAGGTTTACAAGGTGGCGAACGGCGGGGCGGATGCCGAGCGGGCGCTGGCGGGAATCATCAGCGTGCTTGTCACCGCGCCCGAGCAGCCGATCCGGTTTGGGGCGGGCGACCTGTCGTTCTACAAAGACGTCGCCACGATGGACCCTTATCCCGGGTTTTTGAACGGCATCCTGTCGCTGCTGTTGAACTCGGCCACCCCGCGAGAGCAGTACGCCGACGAGGACCGGGCTTCGGTGGCCTATTTCCACCGGGTGCGCGCCGCCGAGCTGATGGCGCTGTTCGACTCGCGCTTTCCGAAATCGCCGCGGCGGCCGGAACTGCATAGCCGGTTGATCCAGGCCTACGCGACCTACGGGGACAGCGATGGAGTGATCCGCGGCGGGCGCAAGTTCCGGGCGGCGTTTCCGCAGGCCGAGGAGCGGACCGAGGTCGCGCTCCTCATGGCGGAGGCGTTCGCGCGCAAGGGGGACACCCAGCAGGAATTCGCGATGTACGACGAGGTGCTGAAGGAGCTGGCGGAGCGGGCGGGCGGGTTGCCGTTGGGTGCGGGAGTAAGACCGCTCCCTCGCGGTCGCGGCTCGGAAGCGCGGACGGAAGGGGGGACGGAGGAGTCCGCTGGGGAGGAGACCGCCAAACCGGCGGTGCGGGCGGGCGATTACTCGGGCGTTCTGGAGCGGTACATCTCGCGGCTGGTTTCTCTCAAGCGGCCGCTGGAGGCGCTCCGGCTGCTGCGGAGGGAACTCGACCGGAACCCGAACGATCCGGGGCTCTACGAGCGGCTGGCGGCGTTCATGCAGCAGAACCGCTTCGACGCGCAGACCGGAGAGGTGTACCGGCGGGCCATTCAGCAATTCGGGGGCACGTCGTGGCACGACAAGCTGGCGCGCTGGTATCTGCGGCGGAAGCAGACGGCGGAGTTTGAGAAGCTGACGCGCGAAGTAACCGGTATTTTCTCGGGCACCGATCTGGAGAAGTACTTCCAGAGCGTGGTGATAGAGGGGTCGAGCGGGGCGGCGATGCACTTGCAGCTCAACCTGTACGCGCACCAGCGGTTCCCGTACGACATGGTGTTTGTGCACAACCTGCTTTCGGCGTACTCGAGCAAGGACACGTGGAATTCGGCGGCCGTAGAAAAGCTGCTGCGGAATTACTGGTATCACGACGACCGGGTGCGCGCCTGGTTCTTTGAGATGCTGGCGAGCTCAAAGCGGCTCGGTTCGGAGGTCGAGGCGGCGCGGGCGGCGGGCGCGGGGAATCCGGCCGCGGTGCGTTTTCTGGGCGAGGCGGAGGCGTGGCGATCGCATTTCGAAGAGGCTGCGGCGCCGCTCGATGCGGCGGCGGAGCAGGAGCCGGGCAACGCTCGGCTGGCGCACCGGGCGGCATCGCTGGACCGGTCGCTGGCCGCGTTCGATGCGCGATTCACAGACAAAGCGATTGCGATCGAGGAAAAGCTGCACCAGTCGGAGCCGAGGGACCACGCGGTACTGACCGAATTGGGGGAGATTCATGCGGACCGGGAGATGTTTGCGCGCGCGCGACCGTATTGGAACGAGCTCGCGGCGATCGAACCCGGCACACCCAGCGGCTATTTGGAAGCGGCCACGGTGTTCTGGGACTACTACCTCTTCGACGACGCGCTGCGGCTGATCGGAGAAGGGCGCAAGAAGCTGGGCAATCCGGCGCTGTATGCGTACGAGGCTGGGGCGATTTACGAGAACAAGCGCAACTACACGCGGGCGGTGGCGGAGTACATCCAGGGCGCGGAGGAGGAATCTTCGGCGCGGGCGCGGCTGATCAAACTGTCGCGGCGGCCGGCGCAGCGGGCGATCGTCGAGAAGCTGACTATCGAACGGACGGCGGGCGCGAACCCGGGGGCAGCGGCGGTCTCACTGCGCACAGCGCTGCTGGAAGCGCAGAACCGGCGGGACGACCTGGTGCAGTTCCTGCTCGGGGTCGCCGGGCGGACGGCGTCTTTCGAGGTGCTGGAGAAAGTGCGGGAGACGGCGGACCGGCTGGGGCTGGACGAGGTGCTGGGGCGGTCGCTGGAACGCGAGATCGCGGTGGCGACCGATCCGGTGGAGCGGATGCGGTTGCGGCTGGCGCTGATGCGGTATCACGAGGGAAAGCGCGACGTGCAGCGGGCGCGAGAGACGGTGGAGGCGCTGTACACGGAGCATCCGGCCATCCTGGGGGTGGTGCGCGCGACGGCGGATTTCTACTGGCGGAACAAGCTGCAACGGCAGGCGGTGGACGTGCTGGTGGGGGCGGCGGGGGCCGCGAACGCTACGCTGAAGAAGCAGTTCACGCTGGAAGCCGCGATGAAATCGACGGAGGCCGGCGACACCCAGCGCGCGCGGCAGTTGATGGGAGGGTTGCTGGAGGGCGATCCGTTCAAGCCGGAGTACGTCGCGGCGATGGCCGACACCTATGTGCGCGAGGGCGACGACCGCGGGCTGCGCGATTTCTACACGGGCAAGATGCGCGAGGTTTCGGATGACAAATTGAAACTCGTGCTGCGGCGCGGGCTGATCCCGGTGCTGACGCGGCAGAAGGACTACACGGCGGCGGTGGACCAGTACATCGAGATCGTGAAGGGTTATCCGGAAGACGAAGGAGTCACGCGGGAGGCGGCGACGTACGCTTCGTCGCACGGAGTGAAGGACCGGCTGGTGGGGTACTTCAAGAAAGCGGTGGCGGATTCGCCGCGGGATTATCGCTGGCCGATGGTGATGGCGCGGCTCGACACGTTCTTCGAGGACATCCCGGGGGCGATTGCGGCGTATTCGCAGGCCACGGCGATCCGGCCGGACCGGGTGGACCTGCACATGGCGCGGGCATCGCTGGAGGAGCGGCTGATGCGCTTCGACGAGGCGCTCGCGAGCTACACGAAGCTCTACGAGCGGACCTACCACGATCCGCAGTGGATGCGGAAGGTGGCCGAAGTGTACGCGCGGAAGGGGCAGACCGAGGCGGCGGTGAAAGCGCTCAATACGGCGCTCGTCGAGGGCCGGCCGGAGCGGCCGCAGCCGTTCTTCGAGGCGGCGCGGATCCTGGATTCCTGGAACCTGCTGGAGCCGGCGCGGCGGTTCGCGGAGCGCGGGGTCGAGCTGGCGGGCAAGGACCTGCTGGCGGACAGCGACTACCAGGAGGGAGCGCAGATCTACGCGCGAATCATGACGCGGCTGCGGGTTTACGAGGCGGCGATTGGGCGGCTGGAGAAGCTGCCCACCGAGCCGGGCCCGTTCCAGTCCGTGCTCACGGAGGTGGGCACGGTGGCAAAGGCGTACTATACGCCGGAGGAGAAATCCGCGCTCGAGGCGTTCGTTGAGAAGCAGGACGCGCGGACGTACGTTTCATTGGCGCGCAACGCCGGGCTGGCGGATCTGGAGGCGCGCTGGTGGTTCGGGCACATCATGCTGAATGCCGGAAAGGCGTCGTCCGAGGAGAGGCGGTTTTCCGAACTACAGACTCGGCGGATGAAGTACGACGACCTGGCGCACAAGCTGCTGGCGTATTGGAACGTCTATCCGGCACAGGAGCGAGACAATCATCTGCTGACCCAGGCGGCGGAGGCGTATCGCTCGGCGGGAGACGAGTCGGGCGAGGTTGCGGCGCTCACGCTGGCGGAGCAGAACAGCGAGCTGTCCGGGGACACGCTGGAGCGGTACCTGGAGTTGTTGCTGAAGCGCGATCCGCAACGGTTGGTAGCGCTCGCCGCGAACGCTCGCGAGAAGGAACGCGACGCGGCGGCAAACGCGGCAGTCGGAAGCGGCAACGTCGAACTGGCGCTGCGAGCGGTGGCGGCGCGGGGGCGCGGGCTGGATGCGGTGTGGACGAAAGCCTACACCGGCCTGACGGGACTGCACTACGCGGATGTGGCGCCGGCGACGGTGGAGGCGAGCTTCCTGGGCGCGCTGGGCACGGGGACGATCGGCGAGCGACTGGGCAAGAAGGGCGACCGCAGCCAGCAGCTCGCGGGGGATTCCTGGTTCTACTACGGCACGGCCTACGGCGAGTACGAGGCGGCGAAGAAGAGCGGCGATCCGGAGGACTACCTGCCGGCGCTGGTCGAGGGTACGCCGGCGCGCGCGGAGGCGTACTACACGCTGGCCGAATACTATCGCGAGGAGCGCGATTTCCCCCGGGCGCTGGCGGATTACGGGCACACGCTGGAGCTCGACCCGAAGCGCGGCAGCGCCGAGGACCGGATCGCGGAGGTGCTGTGGGAGCAGGGGAAGCGCGAGGAAGCCATCGCGCACTGGAAGGCGGCGTTTCAGGCGTTCCGCAAAGTGCTGGACGGGCGGACGCCGGAGACGTTCTGGAGCGACGTGGAGCACGAACTCGGGAACATCGGGCGGCGCAAACTGCTGCCCGCGGTGCAGAAGGACGCCGACGCCGTGCTGCGGACCTACATCCGGCGCAATGGGGCGTACCGGTCGGACACGCTGCTGGGCGCGGCATTCGAGGCGGCGGCGGACCCGGCGGCGGGAACGGCCTGGGTTCTGGACCTTTGCAGCAGCGCGCCGAAGCGGTCGGAGCTGCTGAGCACGGTGATCGAATCGAAGTGGCTGCCCAAGGAGAACCGCGAGCCCGTTTACCGCCGGATTCAAGAAGCGGCGGAGGCGGAGGCGGCGCAGTTCTCGATGCAGCAGTACCGGAGAGACGACGTGCGGCGCTGGCGCCTGAGCTGGATCGAGTACCTGGTCGAGACCAAGCAGACGGAGCGGGCGCGAATGGAGCTGGAGGCGCTGACGGCGAAGGCCGAGGGAGAATTCGCGGAGTCGCTGGTTTCGCTCGAGATCCGCATCGCGGCGCAAGGCGGCAGGCTGGCGCAGCTCATCGAGCGGTATCGGCGCGAGCCGGATAAGGCGCCGGCGCTGGATACGCTGCTGCGATTGGCGGGCGGGCTCGAGCCGCGTGCGGAGGCGCGGCGCCTGCTCGAGTTCGTGTACACGCGCCAGCTCGACGAGCGGAACTTCACCGCGGCGAACTTCCTGGGGCTGGCGGAACTGCGGCTCGAGGAGGGGAACACGGAGGCGGCGGTCACGCTGCTGCGGCGGATGACGCTGGTGGCGGACGAGCCGTTCCAGGACCTGGAGGCCGCGGCCGACCTGCTCAGCAAGACGGGCCACAAGGCGGAGGCGCGGCCGTTCCTGGAGGCGCGGGTGAAGGCCGTTCCGTGGGATTTCGGGGCGCGGGTGAAGCTGGGGGATGCGTCGGTGGCGAGCGCGCCCGCGGCGTCCTATGAACTGCGCGCGCAGGCGGCCGCGCTCAAGCCGGGCGGGAAGAGCGGCAGCGCGGAACTGGACCTGCTGGCGACGGGCGCGATTGCGCCGGCGGCGGCCGAGCAACCCTTTTTCACCCACGCTAGGGTGAAGGCGGCGGAGACGGCGGGCGACGCGGGGACGCGCATCCGGCTGCTCCTGGGCGCGATCGCAATCGAGCCGGAAGCCAACGCGGCGCGGCTCCCGCTGGTGCGCGCGGCGCTGGCGAGCGCGCGGTACCAGTTGGCGCTGTCGGCGATGGAGCCGGTGTTTGAATCCGGCGGTCTGAAGTACGTGCTCCGGGAGCGGGGCACGTCCGAGGCCATCGACGTGAGTTCCTACGCGCAGGAGTTTCCGTCGTCGAGCGGATTGTCCGGCCGGGAGCGCGCGGCGATTGCCGAGGGGCTGGCGCTGGCGTTCGAGAAGACCGGGCGGCCAGGCTCCGCGGCGGTGATGTACCGGATCGCGCTGGCCATCGAGCCGACGGCGGAGGCTCGGGCCGGGATCGAACGGCTCCAGGTGGAAGCGAAGCGCCGGGAGGAGAACGCGCTGCGGCGGCCGGTGATAAAGGGCGGGCTGGAGCAGGAGCACCTGGTCCGCGTGCGCATGGAGGGAGGCAGAGAGAAATGAGACTCCGCATTGCTCTTTCGCTGGGGGTGGTGGCGCTGGCGGTGTGGGCCGTGGTGCAGGCGCCCGCGCCGCACAGCCTGGCCGGATACGTTCCGGCCGGGCCGATCCTGTACCTGGAGGCCCAGGATTTCGGCGCACTGGTGCGCGACTGGAACGGATCGGCGGAGAAGAAGCTGTGGCTGGAAAGCGCCAGCTACGCGGTGTTCTCGCGGTCGCGGCTGTTCGAGCGGCTGGCCGGAGCGCAGGCGCAGTACGCGGCCGCGGCGGGGCTGCCGGCGGACATGCCGCTCGCGGAATCGGTGGCGGGCGGGGAATCCGCGCTGGCGATTTACGACATCGGGAAGCTGGAGTTCCTGTACATCACCCGGCTCGCGTCGGCGCGGGCCATGGAGACGCTGCTGTGGCGTACGCGCGGGAACTACGAGACGCGCAAGGCCGCCGGGACGGACTACTTCGTGCGCATGGACCCGGAGTCGCGGCGGGTGGCCGCGTTCGCCACGACGAGCGATTATCTGCTGGTGGCGACGCGCGAGGACCTCATGCCGGCGGCGCTCAAGCTGATTGCGGGGGCCGGCGGAAGTGCGGTCGCGGGCGAGGAATGGTTCGCCGCTTCCGTGCGTGCGGCCGGGGCGCGGGGCGACCTGCGGCTGGTGATGAACGTCCCGGAGCTGGTGCGCAGCCCGCACTTCCGGTCGTACTGGGTGCAGAGGAACGTTTCGGAGTTCCGGCAATACGGTGCAGGAATCGCGGACGTATTTCGCTCGCCTTCCGAGATTCGCGAGCAGCGCGTGCTGCTGCGGTTCTCGCAGGGGCCGCCGGTTGCGCCAGGGGAGGGTCTGGGGAAAGCGCTGCGCCTGACGCCGGATGATTCGGGGCTGTATCGGGCCTGGGCGAATCCGACGCCGGAGGCCGCGCTGGATCTGGTGGTCAGCAGGATACTGGCTCCGCAAGCGCAGGGTGGACGTTCATCGGAGGCGGCTCCCTCGGCGCCGGTGGCCGCGGCGGCGGGCAGCGAGGGGGACCTCGAGACGCGCATCGACGAGCCGCCGCTGGAGAACACCGGGGGCCGGTTTGTACCCGAGGAGCTGCGCCGGCTGATCGAGGGCGCGAAGCTGGAGGCGATGCTGGAGGTCGGCGGGACGCGCAGGCTACCGGATGACGTGTTCGTGGGGATCGATTCGGCGGTGGTGCTGCTTGGGTCGGCGGACTGGAGCGCGGAGGCGGTGCGCGGCGCGTTGAGCACGGCGGCGGAGACAGGCCCGCTGGGCCGGATCGCGTTCGAGGCCAAGGGCCGCGTGCTGGTGATCGCGAATTCAGAGGCGCTCCTGGGCCGCGTGATGGCGCGAATCGAAAACGCTCCGGCGAAGGGGGAGGGGGACTACGCGGCCGGATTCAGCCTGGCGCGGGAACGCGCGAACTTCGCGAAGATGACGCGGCTGATCGACTACACGGAGAGAGGCGAGTCGCGCGAGCCGCGGTTCTTCTCGGAGAACATCGCGAGCCTGGGGCGGACGCTTTCGCGGGTCAGCTCATCTTCGATCGTGGTGCGGGATAGCGGGCGCGCGGTGACCCAGACGGTGGTCTACCGTTTGGGGCCATGACGCAGCTCGCGGCACTGGTTCTGGTGGCGGGCTCGCTGTACGAGCAATCGCTGGTGCGGCTGCTGAGAGAGCGTTTCCCGGAAGCAGGCACCTCGTACCTGCTGGTGGATGCGCGCACGGGCCGGCTGGTGGATTCGCGCTGGGAGAACGCGGAGCGGCCGGTTCCGGTGGGATCGCTGGTGAAGCCGTTCACGGCGCTGGCCTACGGCGAGGCGCACCAATACCGCTATCCCGAGTACGTGTGCCGTGGAAAGGCCAGCCGCTGCTGGCTGGAGCGCGGGCATGGGCGGATCGGGATCAGCGAGGCGGTGGCGCAATCCTGCAACGCCTACTTCCGCGCGCTGGCCGCGGAGGTGCGCATGGAGGATGTGGCGAACCTGGCACAACGGTATGGAATGGAAGGGCCGCCGGCGGGTTCAACGGCGCAAACGCTGATTGGGCTGGGCAGCGGGTGGAGGGTCGCGCCGCTCGAGCTGGCGCGCGCCTACTGCCGGCTGGTTGCGGAGCCGCGCGCGGCGGAACTGGTGCGCGGCATGGCGATGGGCGCGCGGTCGGGAACCGGGCGAGCCGCGCGAATGGGACTGGCAAAAACCGGCACGGCGCCGTGCGTTCACCGCCGGAAGGCGCCTGGCGACGGCTACGTGATGGCGTTCTATCCCGCGGAATCGCCGCGCTATGCGGTGCTGGTGCGGGTACACGGCGTCCCCGGCGCAGAGGCCGCAGTGGTGGCGGGGCAGATGCTGCGCGTGATTCGGGACGGGAAGTGATGGTGGGCCGACGTGGACGTCGGCCCGCGGACCGGAGGTCCGCCCCACGAAGACAAGGTGAAGAGTATTGATGCTAGCCGCGATGGTGTGGATCGGCGTGTTCGGGCTGTTCCGGCCCTCGGAGATAGTGGTGCGGCCCGTGCCGGGCCAGGCGCTGGTGGTGGAATCGGGCGCGGGGCGGATCGTACTCGAGGGAGGGCGAGTGCTGCGGGTGCGGGCGAGCGAGCTGGCGGGATCGGTGCACGCTGCTCCGCGCGGCGGTGGCGAGTTTGTGCTGAGCGTGCCGGGGAAAATCGAGCGGAGATTTCGCGGGGAACTCGAAGTGAGGGCCGAGGCGGGCGCGCTGGTGGCGATAGTGGCGATGGAGTTGGAAGTCGCGGTGGCTTCGGCGGTGGCGGCGGAGAGCCCGCCGGGCGCATCGCTGGAGGCGCTGAAGGCGCAGGCCGTGGTGACCCGCTCGTATTACGCGGCGGCGCGCGGGCGTCACCACGGGTTCGATTTTTGCGACACCACGCACTGCCAGTTCCTGCGCGAGCCGCCTCCGTTGAATGCGCCCGCGGCGATTGCGGCGGAGCGCACCCGCGGCATGGTGCTAGGCTACCGCGGCGCGACGGTCGCCGCGCTATTTTCGGCGAGCTGTGGCGGCCGCACGCGCGCGCTTGCGAATCCGGCGCCGGGCGAGTACCCGTACTTCGCGGTGGACTGCGTGTACTGCCGGCGCGGCCCGCGCGTGCGCTGCTCGTACTGCGATCCGCGCGGCGAAGGCGCGGGACACGGATTCGGCCTGTGCCAGACGGGGGCCAAGGGGATGGCCGCCGCCGGGGCCACGTTCCGCGAGATACTGCGGCACTACTTTCCGAACGCGGAGTTGGTGGAGTTACGGTAGCTTTCGGGTTGGGTCGTCTGGGCCGGCTTCGCCGTCCTCCTCCAGTTTCTGTTTCTCCGCTTCCTTCTGCTCGAGAATGTACTCCATTTGGGGCTGCGCCAGCTTCTGTAGCTCGAGGAAGGCGTTCCCGAGCGAGCCATAGGTGGGCGGGTCGCCCGTGTACGTGATCCAGCCGCGCCGGTCCATCCACGCGAACATTCTTCTCAGGAAGAAGACCAGGAGGACGATGCCGACGAAAACCGACAGCGCGAAGACGAACATTCCCTCACAGGCTTGTAGTGGGGACATGAACTCGTTCCTTTCTGCGACGGGAGGGACCGCTCCCTCGCGGTCGCGGCTCGGTACTGGGGGTTATCAGAAAGCGGGCGGGGCGCGGGAGGCCGCGGATGCCAGCAACGGATCGAGTTCGGGGATCGGCGCTTCTTGGATGCGTGCCCGCCACGCGGCGGCGGAGGGGGGCAGAAGCGCGAAGCAGAACAGCGGCAGGAACAGGAGGCAGTCCGCGCGGCCGCCGTGGGCGGCGTTGAGGACCACTAGCGCCAGCAGCGCGCCGACGAGGAGCGCCGCCAGCACGGGCCAGACGGGCTGTCGGCGGTTCAGCGGCATCGACTCCAGGATACAGCACGCGGGTATAATC
>Ga0187850_10001623_pt1 | contig 23365 bp, 28 predicted proteins | sample June2016WEW_4_15_FD_132436 | JGI IMG/M metagenome (GOLD analysis project Ga0187850, IMG submission 132436) | Peatland microbial communities from SPRUCE experiment site at the Marcell Experimental Forest, Minnesota, USA - June2016WEW_4_150 | ecosystem: Environmental > Terrestrial > Soil >...
GGCCTGTCACGTCGGAGGTCGCGGGTTCGAGCCCCGTCGTCCCCGCCATTCGTTTCAGCGGTTGCCGACGCGAGCGCGCGGCGGCTGGCCGTGGAGATAGCGGGCCATCTGGTACTCGTAATAGAGGACGTGCTCGCTGGCGATGGCCTTCTTGAGTTGGTTGAGCTGCCGTGGGTCGCGGTCCTGCGGTTTGCCCGTGACCCCTTGCAGCAGCGCGTCGTAAAAGTGCGCCTCGCAGCGCAGGCCGGAGAGCGGCTCCCCGGAGCTCCGGAACAGGGACGCCTCGAACTTCTTCTCGTCCAGGAGCGGGCCGAAAATCTCGTCGCGGGACACCTTGCCCAGGTAATAGCCGATGAGCTTTTCTCGCCAGACCGTGGCGCCTTCCTGGCTGGCGCGCTGTTCCCAGGAGGAATCCTTGAGCGATTCGGTTATGTTCGTCCAGCGCTCCTCGAGCAACTGCTGGGCCTGGCGATCGTTGCCGGCGCACCGTAGCCGCCAGTAGAGCATCATGCGGACGTAGTCGCGGTTTGGGTGATTGGTCTGGAAAAAGCGGTCGGCCCAGGTTTCGGCGGCGCTGCCACCGGTCAGCAGCTCGATGACTGCCATGACGAAAATGCCGCGCTCCTCCTTGGAATTCGCCTTCAGCATCTCCTCCGCCACGCTTCGTGCCCCCGCAGCGTCCCCCTGTGCGAGCCGCAGAAAGAACTTGCGCTCCATCAGATAGGGGCTGTCCGGGAACAAGCCGCAGGCCTTCTCCATCAGCGCAGCGGCTTCCGGCAGTCGGCCTTCGAGCATATAAGTTTCCGCGAGACTGCCAAAGACCAGGTCGGGCTGGACCCAGCCTGGGTTCGACGATCGGTTCCGAACGCCAGCCTCGAGGAGTCTCTCGGCTTCCAGCAGGCTGTCTTTCACCTGGTACTGCGCCAGGGAAAGGTGCGCCACCGCCTTGGACCAGTCGAGTACGCTGCGCCGCGCTTCGCGTTCCTGGGGAGGCAAGGCCGGGAGGTTCCGTTCAGCGAGCTGGAGCATCTGCAAAGCGGTCTCGCTCATCTGCCGGTCTCCGCCCACGTCAGCGAGGCGCCAGCCCAACTCGTAGGGGATATTCGGGCTGCGCAGATGCAGCTCGGCCAGCGGCCGCAGCATCGACCAGCACCAGCGCGCCTCGGGCAGGCTGCCGCAGTATTCCGCCAACTGTTTGAACGCTTCTTCGGCGTCCCGGTCGGGCCATCTCCGAAAAGCGTCATCGAGCAGATTGCGAGCCGGATCGAACTGGACCGGCTGTCTCAAGGTGCGGTCGCCGGTGTCGAGCAACCGATAGGCCAGCACATACTCTTCGGCGGGAGGCCAGGCCTGCTCGCGGCGCGATGCCAGCACCTGTTCCAGCAACCCGGATGCGGCTGCCGGCCCATTGGCCTGCACTTCGGCCGCGACCAAGTAGATGCCCAAACGGCGGCGCAGCTCGAGCGGAACCCTGACTGCGGGCTGGGCCAGCAGATCATAAAGGTCGGCGCGCATCGACAGGCCGGCAGACAGGTTCCCGGCCGGCTTCGGCAGCGGGCAGGCGTCCTGCAAACGCTTCGCCTGCGCCAGCGCCGCTAGTTGCGGAAATGCAGCCAGGAAGGACTGCTCGGCAGCGCCAGCATCCGCGGCGGCGGCCGTGCGAAAGGCCTGGCTTGCCTCGGAAACGCGGCCGGCCACGAGCGCCCTAGCACCGGCGGCGGCGAGTTCGGACGCACGGCCGGACGGCGCGCTGTAATGCGTGAGGCCCAGGCGCGCCGCCTGAGCTTTTTGGAGGCAGGCGACGAGAGCTCGCCCATCCTGCGGGTCGGCCGTGCTGGCGCAGAATACGAGCGCCGGAACCAGCTCGGGGAGTGCACGGATACTCCATTCCGGAGGGGCGCCGCCAAAGGGATCGGCGCGGCTCCCCTCGCGTGCGCCCTCTGGGGCCATGGCGGCACGCAGGAGGAAAGTGAGTTCGCCGGTGGTGTATTGCCTTGCCAGCCAGAGGGCGGTCTCACCGGGGACGCGGTCCAGCACCGAGACCGCCTCATCCGGCCTCAGCCACCACTTACGCGCCGCGGCCATGCGGAAGCGCAACTCCGTCACGATCGCGTCCAGCGCCCGGTCCGGATCGGCCCGGACGACCGGGAACTCCCGCTGCAGCACTTCGACGCGGAAGGCATCGCTGGGCAGGCTGGTGTCGACACGGAAGCGCACTCCGGGCACAATCACGCCGAAGCGCCGGCACAGATCCCGGCGCAGCAGCCCCAGGGCGCGCAGCACCTCGGGCTTGAGCTCGCTGCGTTGGGCGAGGCGTGCCGTGATTGCCTCACCTAGCGCAACGCGCACCTCCGGGAAGTTCGGCGGCGTGACGAAAATGTTGGGGCTCGCCGGGCGGGCCTGTGTCGCGGCAATTCCGGCACCCGGCGAGCGTGTCGCCACCGTGGCGGCCGGCAGCCGAGCGGGCACGTACTCAGCCGGCATACTTAGGCCTTCCCAGATGCGTTGGGCGACCTGGGCGGGCGGCTGGTCCGGGTACTTAGGCAGCTCCTCCAATACGTGCGCCAGGAAACGGAGATCCTGGTGCTGTTTGACCATCTCGACCAGCACCTGCCGGATTCTCTCCGCACCATCGGGCAGAGCAAGCGCGTTCGCGACCGCGCGCGGCGCAGCCTGCCGGAGCTGGTCGAGCATCGCCTGCACGCAATCGGCGGTGAGGAACAGCTCGGGGTCTTTCAACAGCTCGCCAGCCACGTTGGCCGCGATCATTGCTTCCGGCGGGCGGCGTTCGATGTCGTCAGCGATCCACAGCGGGGTGGCCCAGCCCGGCACCAGCCAGCGCGTGGCCAGTGCCGGCGCTTTGAACCTCGGCCAGTGGCCGGCTCTCTTCTCCAGCAGGGACGCGACCCGGGGCGGGAAGTTGCGCTCGACGATGACGCGCGAGCGGGCGCGGAGCGGCGGCAGTATCAATGGGCGTTCGGCCGGGCCCGCCTTGAAGCGCATCTCGCCGATCATGGGCCCCTTGTCCGGACCCGGCGGCCGGCTGACCAGCTTCAGATAGCGCGGAACGCTGATGCCCATCTCGGTCGCGATCTCTCGGGCCAACTCTCCCCATTCCTCTTGCAGCCGCGCCTCGCTCAGGTCCTCCAGGCTGTTGTATTCCAGCACGAGCGGGGAATCGCCTTCGTTTCGCGGCTGATCCGAAGCGATCGACGTCGTGAGGCCATAGTAGCTGGGCACATAGGACTCGGCGCGCCGTAACTCCTCGATCAATTCGTTCGAGAAGGCAAGCTTTCGATCCAGCGAAAGGTAGTGGCCCACCGCATCCAGCTCGGCCTGCCGGTTGCTGTCGGACAGCCCGGCCAGGCGGTGGATGCGCTCGACCGTGTTCCTGCGGTACTCCAGATGGTTCAGCTCCATCCAGGCGCCCCAGATCAGCGCTTGAACCAGAACCACGGCCGCGGCTGCCGTGGCGAACCAGCGCCACCGCGTGATGCGGGCGCGCATGGCGGCAGCCCAGGGCGCCAGAATGGGAATCAAAGCGTCGTGGCAGAGCTCGTAGCGGTACCCGTCGCCGGTCTCGCGGTCGCGCACGACCTCGTGCTCGCACAGGTGTTTCAGGACAGTTGCCAGCCGCTTCGGCTTCAGTTCGGTGAGCGATTGCAGGTCTTCTTTATAGTAAGAGGCCTTGGTCCCGCTCGGCGGCGCTAGAACTCTCAGGACACGGGCGGCGGCCTCCCTCTCCCAAAACCCGAGTGGCGCGGTCATGGCGCGCACGTAGTCCTGGATGATGCCTGCGCGGCCGCCCAAGGATCGGTAGAGGTCCGAGTCGATCTTCCGCTGGTCACGCTTGACGGCCTCTCTCCACAGCCGCAGGCAGACGATCTGGAGGAACGGCAGCGCCACGCGACGCGCCGGCGTGGGGCCGGCCGTGTCGAGGACCGGCTTGATTTCCACCTGCAGATCGGCGATCAGGGTACCGACCAGGTCCGGATCCCACGTGAATCCCTGCCGGACGGCCGGACACATGATCGCTTCGCGCGCCTGGTCCTCGGCCAATTGATCGAGGTGATAGGTGGACTGGAACAGGTTCAACACCTGCTCACCGAAACGTTGCAGCGAGCCGAGGTATTCCTCGCGCAACGAGATTACCAGGTGCAGGTCGAGCTGGGCGCGCAACAAGGCGACGATTTCACCCCGCAGCGGCACGGGGTCCGGATCCCGCTCGTGCTGGATGAGGAACTGCTCGAACTGGTCGAGGATGAGGACCACGGGCTGGCCGGTGGCCTTGTTGATCGCCCGCACCGCCTCGACCAGGTTCAGTTCAGCCGCGCCCGCTTCTGCCGTTCCCGTCTGTGGCGCCAAGGCGCGCCGCAGGTTGGCGGCGAAGTCCTTGTCCCAGTGGTCGAAATAGAACACATGCGCTCCCTGGGCGCGCAGCTCGGGCACGATCAGGGTTCGCATCAGCGAGGTTTTGCCCGCGCCCGAGGGGGCGTAGAGCACGGTGAGCGGGTTGGAGAAAACCTTGTTGCGGAGGATCAGGGCTTCGCGGCCGCGTCCGAAGAAGAGGTCGCGCTCCTCCTCGGTGTACGGCCGCACGCCTACGTAAGGCGCGACCTGCTGCGGTCCACCCGCGATTTCCGTCGCCTCGGCCTGCATTTCACCTCCTCACCCCGGCAGATTGCAGCGTCTGAGCGAATGCCTCCGGGTCCGAGGGAATAAGCTTGGCGTGCAGGCCGCTCCAGCACAGCTCCTCGATGGGGGTAGTCGGCTGCCGCACTGCATAGGGCTGCTTGGTCATTTTGCCGAACACGTTCATCACAAGGCGGTATTGCCACACATCGAGGCTGTACCCGAGAAACAGCGGGTAGCGCTGTTTGAACGGCAGGCTGAAGGCCGTTGGCACGTTGGTGTGCTGGTTTTCCAGCCGGCCGAGGAAGGTGAGGTGGTCGGTTTCGGTTACCACCACGGTGTCGATGCCGGCCGGCAGTTCGGCGCACTCGTTCAGAAAGGGACTGCCCATGACCTTATAAATGATGAGCTCGTTGGACTCGTCCAGCAGCAGGTCGTCGGTGTTACGCATCTCGACCGGCGGTTGGCCCCCGCAGCGCACCACCACTATCTTCCCGTCGTGCTCGGCGTTATTGGAATGGAGCACGTGGGCGACCACGACGAACCGCTTGTTGGCCTCTCTCAGCCGCTGTTCGAGGACGTCGTCGTAAGTGGCGGAGATGATCAGGAGGGGCGGTTCCATGGCCGCCAGCAGGTTCAGCACTGCCGGGGGCTTTTGCTGCTTCTTCCGCTCGAGCAGCATGTTGCGGAACTCGAACAGCAGCGTCGGCCGGTCGTTGTACATGAGCTCCAGATACTCGGCGGTGGTTGCTAGCGGGTAGGGCTCTTCGGTTCTCAAGCCGGCCAGCGCGCTCATTGCCGAGCTGAGTGCAAATGCGCTGAGCGGACCGTCTCCGTACACGCCTGGACCCAGGAACGGGATGATGCGGCGTTGCGCCAGCAGCGGTTGCACGGCGCGGTAGAACTCGGGGTGCAGCGGCTCGAGGGGCGCCGGGGTGGCCCCGGCGCGGGCGTGGCGCGCAATCACCACGTCGCCGGGGGTGACATCGAAGCCCCACCGCTGCGGGCGCTGCTCCTCTCCGGCCATGTGGTTTTCGATGAACTGGAACAACTCCTCGATGGTGACGATGCCGTCTCCGTTACTGTCGGCGGCTGCGCCTTCGAGCCCCTGCACCATCCACTTCGTAAACAGGCTACAGGTGTCGCCCGGCAGCTCCAGGCTGGGCTGGATGGCGCTGGACGACGTCATGACGTACTTGCCCTTGCCCTGGCCGAACTGGTTGGTCATGGCGGACGAGAGATCGCCCTTGAGCTCGCCGCGCGAATCGCCGCTGTAACAGCAGTCGAGGATGATGACCACCTGGGCCGCCTTGCTGCGATCGATGATGCTGCGCAGCCAGGAGATGGCCACCGAGCTGGAATCGAGCAGGTCCTGCTCGGTGTCGCTGGCGCACAGATGCAACCCGTTCATCGTGAGCTTGCCGTGGCCGGAGTAGTAGAACAGCACCAGGTCGTCGGGCGCAGCGTGAATGAATAAGCGCTCCAGTTCGCGCTGGAGCTGGTTACAGGCCGGGTCGTAGAGCGGCTGCACCTGGAAACCGCACAACTGGGGATCGGACAGCACACGGGCCATCGCGTCCACGTCGTGCCGGGGCGCGTGCAGTTCGGGTATCTCCGAAGTCCGCTGATATACAGCGGCCCCCGCCAGCAACGCCCGGCGTATTCCCACCGCTCCAGGCATATTCGCTCCCGGTGCTCAATCGCCTTTCGCGGCGGCCGGAGCGCCGGCTAGGTCGCCCAGTTGCCGGACCAGCGACTCGATCTCCGATCGGCCCAGGTTGTCCACTTCCATAGTAATTTCTTTGCCGTCGGGAGCCTTAATACTGAAACTTACCTTGCGGTGCCTCTCCTTAAGGAACGTGGCCAGGCAGTTGACCAACTCGCGGAGCGCGCCGCTCTGGAGAAACACCAGGCTCAGCGGACCGAGGAATCCCAGGTCCAGCGCCTTGCTGCCGGGCCGAGCGGTGGACCGCACGGGCTCAGCCTGACACCCTGGCACCGTACGGGAAATCCAGGCCTGCAATTCGCGCCCAATTTCGGCGATTTCTTCGCCGTTGGTCGCATCGGCGTGAATCGACAATTCCAGTGCGTTCATATTCGGGAGCACCTCCGTCATTTGGAGTCCGGCATTTTCATATTGGACTCCCGGATCCTGATTCAGCATACACCCAACCGCCATCTTTCGATCCTGCGAGTTGCATTTCTTCCTCCGGGAACCGTCTTTGGCCCACCAAGCGCCACTTTCGTCTGGTATCTGAGTTTCTGGAGCGTCACCACGATCACGTGGGTGCTGCTCTTCGGCAAGCCTACCTTACGGCTCAACGCGGAGACGTTCCAACCCCGTTGGGCACCGTCCAGAAACTCCAGAATGGCGAAGGCCCCTTCGATCGCCGTGGTATGCAATTCTGAGTTCATGATATGAAACCCGGTTGAGTGGTACTGACACCATAGACGCCAACTCTTTTATTTTCAATGCACAGTCGATTTCCCAAGCTGGATGTTGCGGGTTCGCGGGGAACCGCTGCGGATTACGTTCCGCAGCACCGTGTCAGTGGCCGTGTCAGTAACGGCTGCGAAAACGGGTCATTTCGTGTCGGACCGTGTCGCCCAGAGGCGCCCGCAACAGATTGAGGGAATACGTACTTCGCAGAAAACAAAGGGCTAGTGCTTGCGCCTGTCACGTCGGAGGTCGCGGGTTCGAGACCCGTCGTCCCCGCCAATTCCCTTCCAATCACGTATCGTTGCGCTGGCCAGGCAGCCGTGACATGATAGCCTCGATGACGGGCCGTTGGCTGTGCTTGATAGCGCTGGCCCCTATGCTTGTCCCCCGCGAGCTTCCGAGCGCTCCGGAGCTGGTCAACAGGGTCCTGGAACTGCGCCGCGGCGCGAGTATCCGCGCCCGCGGCCGCATGACGTACACGGACGCCGGCGAACACCGGAAGGTATTCCAGATATCCGTCTTGCAGAAGCGCCTGGGGGAGAAAGTCAACCTGCTATGGTCCGTCACCGACCCACCGGAGGCGCGCATGCGCATTCTGGCTGAGATCCCGCTCCAGGGAGAGCCGGCCGTCTGGTTTGCTTCCGCCGCGAAAGGCGAGCCAGTGGCGCTGCCTCCCCAGCGCTGGTCCGCGCCGATTCTCGGCAGCCATCTTACCATCGAAGACCTCGTGGACGACTATTTTTCCTGGCCAAGCCAGGTGGTCACCGCCGAGGAACCGGCAGGCGGAAAGATGTCCTATGTCATCCGCAGCGAACCCGCCGCGCAGCGCTTCTCCTCGTTTGCCTCCATCGTCTCCGGGCTGGATGAGGAAACGCTTGTGCCGATGCGCATCCTGAAACACCCACGAGGAGCGGGCGCGCCGAAAGAAATCGTCTGCCGGGGCGTGCGGCAGTCGGGCAGGCAATGGATCGCCTCCAACATCGAGGTACGCATACCCGGCTCCCCTGGGAGCACGAGGATCGTCTTCACGGGCGGAACGGAGACCGCCCGAATCCGGGACAGCGAGGTCGATCCCAAGGTAGTCTTTGGAGCCGGCGCGGATGGCCGGTGACGCCGTGCAGGTTCTGAGAATTTATGCCTATCCACACGATGGCGATGTCCAGGGATGTCAGAGGGGAGCGCACGCGGTGGCTGTGGAGATTCCCGAACGGCAGGGCGAGGAACTTCATCCCCGACCACCGTTGCGTTCGTCCGAAACAATCCGGCCGTCGAGCAAACCGACAATCCGGTTGGCCCGCCAGGACACTCCGGGATCGTGAGTGACGACCACCAAGGTGATCCCCTCGCGCTCATGCAGGTCCTCCAGCAGTGCCAGGATCTCCTCCGCGCTGTGGGAATCCAGGTTGCCGGTGGGCTCGTCCGCCAGGATCAAGTCGGGCGAATTGGCCAGCGCGCGCGCGATCGCCACCCGCTGGGACTCGCCTCCCGACAACTCCGAAACGCGGTGCCCGCAACGGTGGCTCAGGCCGACGCGATCCAGCAGCGACGCCACCCGCCGCCGCCTTTCGCGTTCGCTCCGCCATACGCCGAACATGGGGATCTCGACGTTTTCGGCCGCGGTAAACCCGCCGAGCAGATAGAACGATTGAAAGACGAACCCCACCCGTCTGGCCCGCAACGCGGCCCAATCGGCCGGCGCCTTCGGTTCGCTCCCGTCGAAGAACACGCGGCCTTTGGTGGGCCGGTCCAGGCCGCCAGCCAGGTGCAGCAGGGTGGACTTCCCGCTTCCGCTCGGACCCGAAATGGCGATGTGATCCTCGCGCCGGATGGAGAACGCGATGTCCCGCAGAGCCACCACCTGCCCGCGCGGAAACACCCGCCAAACGCCATCGAGCTGCACCAGGTCCGCGGCCACGTGAGATAGTGTAACCGATTGATCGCGCGAATAAGGGGAACGCATCCGAACCGGAGGTCGCGGGCTCGATTCCCGTCGTCGCGAATTCCCCGGCTGGCAGCGCGCTCGACCGCCTGGAACCGCATTGTGCTAAAATGAAATCTACATTCATTGTGGGACTTCTGCCCGATATCTTTGTCCGCCTATCATCGCTCTCTTGCATCCCCAGCAATCCATCCGAGGAGTAACGCGCAGGAAATCTATGGCTTCCAACACGTATTCTCAGGGCGCCCAGGTCGAGCACCAGAAGTTTGGCCTGGGGACGGTCCTCGCCAGCAGTGAAGAAAGAATCGTGATCAAGTTCGACGATCACGGCGAGAAGAAGTTCGTCACCAATATGGTGATGGGTAGTTTGAAGAAGAGCGACCGGCAGCCCCCCGCCGAAAAGAAGGGCTCGCGCAGGAAAAAGGCCGCGCCGGTTCCGGTTTAGAGCCACCGGTACTAAAGGAAACTTTCGTTGAACGCACGCCAAAAGAGGTTATTTGAAGAGGCCCGCAAACGCAATCCGGACCTGAAGATGCCCACCAATACGCAGCCTGCGGATTGGACCGAAGACGATCTTGCGCTGATCAAGCAAGGGGTAGGAGACAAGAGCAGCCGGCCCGCGCAGCCGGCCGCGGAGGCCGGCGACGCCAGCGGAGAACCGCCCACCGGCGAACAGACTGGCGCCGTGGTCACATACTTTGAAGCTAAAGGCTTCGGATTTCTGCGGCCGGACGATGGCGGAAGAGATATCTTTTTCCACGTCTCGCGGCTGACCGAGGGCCTCGCCACCGACTTGCGGCCGGGCACGCGGGTGGTCTACGAACTGGGCATGGACCGCACCGGCAAGATGGCCGCGAGCAGCGTGCGCATCCCTCCCGCCGAATGACCGGCTATAATAGGAAGACCGCTGAAACGTCCCCGGCAGTGTTCGCTGGGCGGGGTCTCCTGCTTTCATGTTCGACAACCTGACGGAAAAACTGCAACGGGTTTTCAAGAACCTGCGCGGCGAAGGAAAACTCTCGGCCGAGAACATGGAGAGCGCCCTGCGCGAAATCCGCATGGCGCTGCTGGAGGCCGACGTCAATTTCAAGGTGGTCAAACAGCTCATCGAAAACATCCGGCAGAAGGCCATGGGTGAAGAGGTCCTGACCGCCCTCTCGCCTTCCCAGCAAGTGGTCAAGATCGTTCAGGAAGAGCTGATCAAGGTTCTCGGCAGCCACGAATCCAAACTGAGATTCGCCAACGAGCCGCCCAGCGTGTTCTTGATCGTGGGACTCCAGGGTTCGGGCAAGACCACCTCCGCCGGCAAGCTGGCGCGCTGGCTTTCGAGGAACGGCCACCGTCCCATGATGGTTTCGGTGGACGTCTACCGGCCCGCGGCGCGGGAACAGCTTAAGGTGATCGCGCGAGAGGTCGGCCAGTCGCTCTACGAAGGCGCGCTGGAAGAGACCCAGCCGCTCGAGCTGGCCCGGTCGGCGCGGCGCGAGTGCGCCCACACCGGGCGCGACGTGCTGCTGGTGGATACCGCCGGGCGCCTGCATATCGACGACCAGCTCATGACCGAGCTGCAACAGCTCAAAGAGCAACTCCATCCCGTGGAGATTCTCTTCGTGGCCGACGCCATGACCGGCCAGGACGCCGTCAAGTCGGCTGACGAGTTCCACAAGCGGCTGGGCATCACGGGCGTGATCCTGACCAAGATGGATGGCGACGCGCGCGGCGGCGCGGCGCTCTCCATCCGCCACGTGACCGGGCAGCCGCTGAAGTTCATCGGGGTGGGTGAGAAGTTCGACGCGCTCGAGCCGTTCCATCCCGACCGCGCCGCCAACCGCATCCTCGGCATGGGCGACATGCTCTCCTTCATCGAGAAGGCCGAGGAGGCCATCGACAAGAAGAAGGCCGTCGAGATGCAGCGGAAGCTCATCGAGAACGACTTCACGCTCGAGGATTTCCGCGACCAGATGCGGCAGATCCGCAAGCTGGGGCCGCTGGAATCCCTGCTGGGCATGATGCCCAAGGTGGGAATTCTCAAAGATCTGAAAGACGTCAAGGTAGACGAGAACGAGATCAATCGCGTGGTGGCGATCATCGATTCCATGACGCCCCGGGAACGGGACAACCACATGATCATCAACGGAAGCCGCCGCCGGCGCATCGCCAGAGGCAGCGGCACGTCGGTGCAGGAAGTGAACCAGTTGTTGAAGCAGTACGCCCAGGCCAAGAAGATGATGAAGACCTTCTCGGGCGGTTTCATGGGAAGGAAGCTCGGGAAGATGAAGTTGCCCGCCGGTTTTCCCTTCGGGGACGTGCCGAGACGTTGAGATTGGAGCACAGATGCTGATGATCCGCCTGGCGCGGTTTGGCGCCAAAAAGAAGCCGTTTTATCGCGTAGTCGTAATTGAAAAGGAGCGCGCCCGCAACGGCCGCAACCTGGAAGTGGTGGGGAGCTACAACCCGCTCACCAGTCCGCCGCAGGTGGTGTTGAAACATGACCGCCTGGACCACTGGACCAAGCACGGGGCGAAGATGTCCGATACCGTGAAGCGGCTGGTGGAGAAGAACCCCCCTGCGGCGGCCCCACCGGTGACTGAGTAAAGGTGGAGTAAAGGTGGGGCAGACGATCGGTTTGTGTCGTCTGCCGGCCTGTACGAAGGTGGCAGACCACAAAATGCGATGGTCTGCCCCACAGACCCGCTCCAACACGCGTTCCGTTCGCGCTACCATGAATTCTAGGGAGGCGGGATGGCAATGAAACAGTTGATCGAAGATATTGCGAAGGCTCTGGTGGACATCCCGGAAGAGGTTTCGGTCCGCGAGGTGGAAGGCGAACAGGTCACCGTTCTGGAGCTGAGAGTGGCGACGAGCGACCTGGGGAAAGTGATCGGAAAACAGGGCCGCACGGCGCGTTCCATTCGCACGATTCTGGGGGCCGCTGGGATGAAACTCAACCGCCGCTTCACGCTGGAAATCCTCGAGTGAGCTTGCCCGAAGCCGGATGGGTCACGCTGGCCCTGCTGGGGAAGTCCCGAGGCAATCAGGGGGAAGTCACGGCGCTGGCCCTCGGCAGCAAAGCCGATCGGTACGAGGCTTTGCGCGAAGTGTATTTGTTCGGCCCGGGCGAGTCCGGACAGCCCGAGCGCCGCGAAGTCGAATCTACCTGGTTCCACAACGGGACACTGATCTTCAAGTTCCGGGGCGTGGATACCATCGCGGATGCCGAGTGCCTGTCCGGAGCGGAAGTGCGTGTGCCCATGAGCGAGCGCGCGCCGCTCGAACCCGGCGAATTCTTCCAGTCGGACCTGGTGGGCTGTGAAGTGGTGGACCGGCGCACGGGCGAATCTCTGGGGCACGTCTCGGGCTGGGAGGATTCGGGTGGCTCGGGGCTGCTGGTGGTGGAAGACGGCTTGTTGATTCCCTTCGCGCGAGCGATCTGCGTGGAGATCCATCCGGAAGCGAAACGGATCGCGGTGGAATTGCCCGAAGGCCTGAAGGATTTGAACCGACCGTGATTTTTCATGTGCTGACGATCTTCCCCGAGTTTTTCGAGGGGCCGTTTGCGCATGGTGTCGTCAAGCGGGCCAAGGATGCGGGCCTGGTGGAGATCCGCGTCCATAACCTGCGGGACTGGACCTCCGACCGGCACAAGACCGTGGATGACCGGCCGTTCGGCGGCGGCGAGGGTATGGTGCTCAAGCCGGAGCCGGTCTTCCAAGCGGTGGAATCGATCTGGCCGGAACGCCGGCCGGACCAGAAGGTGGTGCTGCTATCGGCGCAGGGCCGGCTGTTCGACCAGGGCGTGGCGAACCGGCTGAGCCGGGAGGCCGGACTGTTGCTGATCTCGGGCCGCTATGAGGGCGTGGATGAGCGCGTGGCGGCGCACCTGGCCGACGACGAGATTTCGATCGGGAATTACGTATTGAGCGGCGGCGAGCTGGCCGCGGCGGTGGTAATCGACGCCGTGGCGAGGTTGTTGCCCGGAGTGCTGGGGAACGAGAGTTCCGCGGCCTTCGAGTCGTTTCAGGATACGGGCCATGGAGAGGGCCTGCTGGATTGCCCGCACTGGACCCGGCCGGCCGACTTCCGTGGATGGAAGGCGCCGGAAGTGCTTTTGAGCGGCAACCACGAGGAGATCCGCAGGTTCCGAAGAGACGCCGCGCGGGAAAAGACAGCCAGGCTGCGCCCGGACCTGCTCACAGAGCCGCGACCGGGGTGCCCCCTGGGCCCGGAGCGGAGCGGCGGCTCCACGGTATAAGATAGAAGATTAAGGAAATTCTCATGCAGAACGCGCTGTTGACGAAGTTCATTCAGAAGAACAAGCGGGCCGACATCCCCCCGTTCCGGCCCGGCGACACCATTCGGGTCCACGTGAAGATCAAGGAAGGCGACAAGGAACGGCTCCAGGCGTTTGAGGGCACCGTCATCGCCCGCAGCAATACCGGTCTGGGGGAAAGCATCACCGTGCGGAAGGTCAGTTTCGGCCAGGGCGTGGAGCGCATCTTCCCGGTGCACGCCCAGGTGATCGACCACATCGAGGTAGTGCGCAGGGGCCGGGCGCGGCGCGCCAAGCTTTACTACCTGCGCGGTTTGAAAGGCAAGGCTGCCCGTCTCAGGGAGCGCGAATAGTCACGGTTCGCCAATGCGGCCGGAGGCGGCGGTTGGTAAATTCCGATGCGAAGCCACGCTGGAGCGTGAGTTGCGCGCGCGCGGCTTCGGCGCCATCGCGGGCGTGGATGAAGCCGGCCGCGGCGCGCTTTTCGGTCCGGTGGTGGCCGCGGCGGTGATCCTTTCGCCCGACCGCCCCGTGCGCGGCCTCAACGACAGCAAGCTGCTCGAGCCGGAGCGCCGCGAAGTGCTGGCCGGGCGCATCCGCGAGCGCGCCGTGGCATGGGCCGTGGCCGCCGTGGACGCCGCCACCATCGACTGCATCAACATCTACCAGGCCTCGCGCCTAGCGATGCGTTTGGCCGTCAGCCGCCTGATCCCGGCCCCCGATTTCCTGCTGACGGACGCCATGCCCATCGAGCTTCCCCTGCCCCAGCGTCCCCTGATCAAGGGAGATGCGCGCTGCCACGCCATTGCGGCGGCCTCCATCCTGGCGAAGGTCTACCGGGACGCTTGCATGCGCGTGTGGGACGAGGTCTTTCCCCAATATGGGCTGGCCTCGCACAAAGGCTATTCGACACCGGAGCACTGCAAGGCCATCCAGGAGTTCGGCCCCACTCCGCTGCACCGCCGGAGCTTCGAGCCGGTGCGCGCGCACTCTCTTTTTCCCGTCGATTACGACCCGCAAATGGGTCTGTTCGACACCGCGGGCGCCGCATGATGCCGACCGAGCCCGGCGAGGAGCTGGCCGAGCCGGTATCGGCGCCCGAGCCTCGACACCGCTGGTACCACATGACGTCGGCGATCGTGTTCATCACCTTCTGCCTGGAGATCGGACTTTTTCTGCTGATCTTTCCCTGGACCGAGTATTGGGAAGGCAATTACTTCGCCGCCTTCGTGCCGGAGTGGCACCGGTATTGGGACAACCTGTACGTTCGCGGCGCCATCAGCGGCGTGGGCGTGGTGAACCTGTACATCTCGTTCGTTGAGATTTTCCGCCTGCGCCGCTTCGCCAGACGATAGTGCCGCGGCCGCCTGTCCCGCGGGTGCGATACCATACGACAAATGTTCCGCCTGAGCCCACTGCTCTTTGCCTGCGCCGCCGTCTGCGTGGCTCAGGACGCCCTGGCGCCGCATTCGGCCTTCGAGCCTCCCGCAGCCAAGGCAGCCGCCTCGCTGGCGGCCAGCACTCAAGCAGCCCCGCGCGATCTGCTCTCGACCGGCGAGAAGTCGGATTGGAACGAGACGGCGCCGTACGCCGAGGCCGTGGATCTGGCGCACCGCTTCGAGCGCGCCTCGCGGTTCGTCAAGGTGCTGGATATCGGCACGACGCCCGAGGGCCGCACCATGATCGCCCTGGTGGTATCGAACGACCGCGCCTTTACGCCCCAGGCGGCGGCCAAGACCAGCAAAGCGATCATCATGATCCAGAGCGGCATTCACGCCGGCGAAATCGAGGGCAAAGACACGGTGCTGATGCTGGTCCGCGATATGACCGTTGGCAAGCGCTTCGCCGCGTGGCTCGACCACGCCATCTTCGTGGTCATTCCGGTGTTCAACGTCGACGGGCATGAAAACTCCAGCCCCTATCACCGGCCGAGCCAGAACGGGCCGAAATCCACGGGCCTGCGGGCCAACGCGCAGCGGCTCAATCTGAACCGCGATTACATCAAGGCGGATACGCCCGAGATGCGCGCGTGGCTGCGGCTGTTCAACGCCTGGACGCCCGATTTCCTCATCGACAATCACGTCACCGACGGATCCGATTTTCAATACGACGTGACTTGGGATATGGCGCGCAACCAGGATCTGGCCGAGCCCGCGGGCGCCTGGGTGCGGGACAAGTTCATCCCCGAGCTCGACCGGCGCATGGCGGCGGATGGCCACCTGGTGGCGCCCTACGGCGGGCTGCGTTCCGCCGGGGCCCAGGGGGCACCCCGCCGCGAGTTCTTTATGGAAGTGTTTTCGCCGCGCTATTCCCACCTGTACGCCGCCGCGCAGAACCGCCCCTCGCTGCTGGTGGAGACGCATAGCTTGAAGGCGGCCAAGACGCGCGCCTGGGCCAATTACGACATCATGCGCCACTCCATCGACATCATTTCGGCCGATCCCCAAGCCTTGCGGCGCGCCGTGCGGGAGGCCGACCGCGAGTTGGCGTCGCGCGCGGGAATCCGCACGGCGCCGCCTGTCTACCTGGCCGGCAAGGTGAGCGCCCAGAGCCGGCCGCTGGTGTACCACGCGCTCAAAACCCAGCAGTTCCAGAGCGAGGTCACGGGCGCCAGCGTCACCCGGTATTTGGCCGAACCGGACGATCTCGATACGCGCATTCACGACCAGATCGAGACCACCATCGAGGCGCGCGTGCCGCTGGGCTACCTGCTTTCCGCCGCCTGGAAGGAGTTGGCCGGCCTGCTGGCGCTTCACGGAGTCGAAATGGAGGGCACCGCCAAGCCCATTGCACAGGAGTTCGAGACCTATCGTTTTTCAGGGACGAAGTTCGCGACATCTCCGTTCGAGGGCCACGTGATGGTGGATTTCGAGGTGAAGCCCGTGCGGGAGAGGGTCGCATTTCCGGCGGGGTCGTACTGGATTTCCATGAAACAGCGCCGCGCGCGCCTGATTCTCTCGATGCTCGAGCCGCAAGCCCCCGATTCCCTCGCCCGCTGGGGATTGATGAACCAGGTCTTCGAGGGCGGCGGGATGCCCTCTGGGCCCGGCGGCGTGGGCGAATACCTTTCGGAGCCGATCGCGCGCCGGATGATGGCCGATTCGCCGGAGCTGCGCAAGCAATTCGAGGAGAAGCTGGCGGCCGACCCGAAGTTCGCCGCGGACCGGCAAGCCCGCTTGCAGTGGTGGCTTCAGCAATCCAGGTACGACACCGGCGGCGCGGGAAGGTATCCGATCGTGCGGGTGTGGGAGAAGACGTGGTGAGGGCGTGTGTTCTATCGACTGCGGGCGTTTTGCCGGTACTTGTGGGCGCGCTCGTCGCGCTCCTCTACCAGGCGTTCCCAATCCATGATGTCGTTCATCTCGTGCGGGCTGGCGGCATCGCAAGAGAATGACAGGGAGTAGTTGCGCAGGGTGGCGCCGTACCTTTCCTCATAGGCGTGGATGCGGCGGTCTATCTCAGCGCCGGGGAGCGAAGAGTAATGGATCTCAGTCCTCCCGTTTTCAGAGGTCTCGACGATGCTGCGCCGACTCATGTTTCATCCTCCAGTGTGGGGCGCCCGGAGATCTCAGCGATCAGCGGGAGTCCATTTTCAATAATCATCCGAATCTCTGCGACCGCCCGGTCTGCATCCTTTTTGAATGCGCTCTTCACCTTGAGGTGAAGGTGTGGCGCAGCCACCAGATGCCCTTTCTTGCGCTCGTGGCTGTCGTACCTGATCTGATCGTACCATTCCCCATCGGGGCGGTAGAACGCGATGGTATAGCCGACGAGACGTCCGTCCTGATAATCGGTACGAATGAGGTGCTTCCAGTTCTTGAATGTCGATGGCATAGAAAGAACCACCGGTGGCAAGACCACCGGCGCTACTGCTTCTTTTCGCCGGGCCTCATAAGGGTGGGGGCTGCCTTCTTCTGCTCCTGCTTTTTTTCCTCGTCTTCGGCGGCCTTCTTCTCCGTAGCCTGCGCAGCTTCGCGCTCGGTTGGCGTCATGGCCTCTTGCAGTGCCTTCCTTTCCTTTTGCTGGCGGGCTTCGACGTCTTTGACGCGTTTGCCCAGGTCCTCCTGGGCCGATTCGAGGCTGTCGGCGGTGGTTTCGATGGCCTGCTTCAACACGAAGGCGTAACGTTCCATGTCTTTCGGATGGCTGTCCTGGGCCTTCTGCAGCAGCGGAAGCATTTCCTTCTCGACGGAAGCCACGGCCGCCAGACCGGGCTTGATGTCCAGCCTGCGTCCGATGGCGTCGTCGGCCACGTCGTCGATGGCGTCGATGATCTTGGAGTAATCTTCCAGCGCGTCGTGGATGAGGATCGAGCGGCCGGCTTTTTCCTTGGCGAGCAAGTTGCTGACCAGCTCGCCGCGCTGCCTGGCGAAACCGGCATAGAGCTTGAGCCGCTCGTTGGGCTCTTGCGCCTCCTTGATCTGGTCGGTCTCGTCGGCGGTGAGAAAGTCGCGGTGCGCGAGGCCTTGAGAGTACGCCGGCGCCGCCAGCAACAGACACCACAGCAGGGTCTTCACTTTCGTTTGCCCTCCATCAATCCCAACAGCAGCTCGTCATGCACCTGCTGGACCCTGGCTTTCACTTGATCCAGCAGCGGCCGGTCGCCGTAATCCATGTCCTGTTGGAAATTCTCCAGCTTCCTTGACAAGTCGCGCGTGGTGATCTCGGCCTGCTTGAACCATTTCGGACTGCTGCGCGGGTTCTTGCCGGTTTTCAGGAGGGAATCGTACGCCAGGTCGACCGACTGCTGAATTTCAGCGGCGGCGGCGGTGACCTTCTCGTTATCGCCTTTCCCATAGGCGTCCCGCGCGGCCTTCAACGCCACGGCGGCGTTGTCCAGCGCCAGTTTGGAGCGCTTTCCCAGGTTGGGTTCCGCAAGGGCCTGTTTCAGGTCCGCGCGCAAGGTCCCTGCCAGCACGCAACCCAGCATCAGCACCGCCGGCAGCAATCGCATCCGCATCACCGCTTCTCCAGCTCCCTCTGCAAGATCCTGGCCCTCTGCCGCGCCTGGAACTCCTGGTCCGGATTCTTCCCCTGGCTCATGGAGAGGAACCGTTGGTAGGCTTCCAGGGCGGGCTTCACTTGATGAAGCTTGTCTAAGATGATCGCACGAAGGAACCAGTTTCCGGGAGTGTCTTCGCCCAATGCGCGCGCCCGGTCGAAGGCCGCGAGCGATTGCGGATAATCCTCCATCATGTAGAGCATGCCGCCCAGCTCGCTCCAGGTCTTGGCTTCACCGGGCTTTAGCTTGGCTGCCTCGTAAAACTGGGTGGCCGCCGCCGTAAACTGCCGCCGGTCGCGGAGGGCGCGGGCATACATCATGCGTAAATCGTAATTGGAAGGCTCCGCAGCCGCGGCCCTTTCGAGCAGCGGCAGGGCCTTCTCGAGCTGTTTGTCAAAAACATAGGCCATTGCCAGCGCCACGCGGTTTTCCTGGGTGGGTTCCTTGGCGTGAGCCTCTTCCAGATGCGGAATGGCATCGGCGTATTGCTTGGTTTCCAGCAGCAATCCGCCCATGCGGCCCTGCGCCGCCGCGTTCTCGGGGAACTCGCGGTAGATGGCGACAGCTTCGGCCGGCTGTTTGTCTTTCTCGTAGAGATCCGCCAGTTCGAGGAGACCGTCGCGGTAGTTCGAGTCGAGTTGCGCCGCCTGGCGAAAATGTGGAGCCGCCTCCGCCAGCTTTCCCTGCCGCGCCAGCGCGTGGGCCATCCCGAGCTCGGCTCCGGCCGACTTAGGGTCCAGCTCCAGAGCCAGACGGTAATTCTCTTGGGCTTCGGCCGGCGCGCCGGTCTGAATCTGCGCTTCGGCAAGGTAGTAGCGGGGGCGGAACTCCTTGGGCTTCTGCTCGGCTGCGTTCTCGAACAGGGGCAAAGCCCCGGCGGGATTCTTCTGGCGCATCAGCAGGATTCCCGCATTCAGCTCGGCTTCATATAGGCCGGGCTTGAGCTCGAGCGTCTTGCGGTATTCGGCGATGGCTTCGGCATCCTTGCGCAAGAAGCCGTATGCCATGGCGAGATTGAAATGCGCAAAGTAATCCTTGGCATCGGCTTCGATCGCTTTGGTGAAAGCCTGAACGGCGGCTTCGTACTTCCCTTCCTCGAGGGCCTGGATGCCGGCGGAGCTGAAATCGGAGGCCTGGAAGAAAAAGAGCGCCGCCGCAATCGCCCACATATTCAAATTCTAAGCCCGTGGCAGGGCGGCGGGCCCAGAGGGCGCCCCGCCTCCGGCGCAGAGGCCCCGCCCGGGAGGATCAGCCAACGGTCCATCGTCGCTGAACGAAGATCGCTCGGCAGGGCCGCAGGGCACTACTGCTGCTTAAAGGGGTTGTCGGGCTTCTTCTCGGGGAGAGGCACTTCGGAGGTTGGCACCTCGGCGCCGAACGACAGCGGAATATCGATGTAGGCGGTGTGGTCCCCGTCCTCATCGGTAACGCGCAGCTTGTAGTGCGCCGGCGGGACGTCGAACAACAGATTGCCTTGCGCGGATTCCGCGGGCTTCACCCGGCGCAAGTAACCAATCCACGCCGGCACGCCGTCGCCGTTCTGCAACTCGGGGTAGCTGGCGCCCATATCGTTCTCGATGGTCACGTTGGGCACAATCACGTCGTCGCCGCCGCTATTCACCGCGGTCATGCGCACCAGGAAGAAGCGATGCTGCGGAACCCGCGCACTGGGACCTTCGCCAAACTGCGGCACCCACTGGGTCTCGTAAACCGTGTAGATGATGTGCCCCAATCCCACTTTCTCGCCCAGCGAGTAGCTGCGAACCGGGTAGGATCCGCCCTTGGAGCAAGCGCTCAGGACGAGGGCGGCGAAGACAGCCGCGACGGTTGGAATCAAACTGATATGACGCATATTGCCAGAACCATTTTGCTCGCGCGGCTCGGGCGGTGTCAATAGGGGGGCGGCCGCTGGTAGGGGCCGGGCATGCCCGGCCCCTACGAGATCTTATTGCTTTTGGTGTTCCTGCAACAGCCGCTCGAACTTCCGACGCTGCTCTTCGTTCAGCAATTGCTCGACGCGCGCCTTGCTGTCGCTCAGTACCGTGCGGTAATACTGCCAAAAATCGTTCAGAACGGACTGTATCTGCTCGGCCTGCGCGGGCGTCAGGTTCAGTTCCTTCTGCAAATGGTCGAAGTACAGGGTCTTGCCGGCGGCGGTGTCGAACGCCGGTTGATGCAGCCGGTTGTGGACGCCGAGATTCATGGCCAGCGCGCCCGCCGCCGCGCCGCACAGGAACACCAGGACCAGTGTCACCACGCAGGCAAGCTTGGGGTCCCAGGATCTCCCGGGGGCCACCCTCTCCAGAAGATTAGTATTCATAAGCCGTCAGCGTGACCAGCATGTTGTCCTGAGCGGGAGCGGAATCAAACGCCGGAAAATCCTCCTGCGCCATCACTGCTTCCGGCGAAAGGCCGCTGGGATACGCGGTCTCGCGCGACACCAAGTAGCTTCCCAGAATCGCCAGCGTAAGCAGAGACGCGAACGCCAGGCGGCGGCCAAAGGCGAGATCCAAAGCGAAGAGACTGGCGAAGGAGGGGACGGCTCTCCGCTCGCCCACCTGCTCCATCACCCGGGCGCAAAACCCGGGCGCGGGCTCCAGGACTTCCTCGGGCCGCAATGAGCCGAACCAATGCGAGACTTCCCGCATGGCGCGGATCTCTTCACGGCACATTTCACAGTTGCTCAGGTGCGCCTCGAAATCCCGCTGAGCCGCCGGCGCCAGGGCACCGGACAAGTACTCCTCGAGGCTCTCCATCACTACCGCGTGCATACGTTTCTTCCCTTACGAATGTAAATTACCACGCCTACAACTGCCCCTTGCGGGTCTTTAGCCTCAACAGCATGCCCGCTCGCGGGGTACCTCTACCGGGCCGGGTATACCCGCCCCTGACCATCAGCCGGTCACCATGCCGGGAGCACGCTCCAGGCGTTGCGCCGCCTTGACCAGTTTCTGCCGGGCGCGAAACAGCTTCACCTTGATAGTGTTCTCGTTCATCCCGGTTCTGCCCGCCAATTCCTCCACCGAATACCCCTCAACCTCCTTCAACATCAATAACATACGTTCCTCTTCGGAAACGCGCGCGAGGAGCTTCAAGACGTAATCGCGGCGGGCCAGGGTGGCGTCGATGGGTGCCTGGCGGCCGCCGCTGGGCTCACTGTTGTCCACCCGCCGCACCTCGTCTTCGCTCAGATCGCTCTCGTAGACCAGCTTCCGAACCTTCCGCTTGCGCAGATAATCGAAGCACTCGTTGACCGTAATCTTATAAATCCAGGTGATCAGGGAACTACGGAAGTCGAAGCTCTTGATGGAGACGTAAACCTTGGCAAATACCTGCTGGGCAATATCTTCCACGTCGTTGCGCTGCCGCACGACCCCGTAAATGATGGAAAACACTTTGGACTGATAGCGCTCTACGACCTCGCGGAACGCAGTCTCGTCGCCAGCCTGGACCCGCTGGACCAAGGCGCCCTCCGAGGTGTTCTGGTAGTCCACTCTAGATTTCGCCCGAACTTTGCCGCCGAACGCGGGAAATGGTAGAGCGCCGGCCAGTGACCCCATACACTGCTTGCGACGCGCACCGCTCTATTCGCGTTTCAGTTGCCTGCCTACTAATTCATTTTGCCAGATAGCACGTCCCGGAAGTGCAAACCCGGCTCCTTCCAGTTCGGCCCGGTTTTTCCGCGACCCAGCCCCGCCCTTGCACGTCCAAATGATGGAGTGGTGGAGCGGAGCGGTCCTGTTTGTATAATGGGAGCAGGCAAAGCCCGCAATAAGGAGTGTAAACGCATGGTGCAATTAAGCGAAAGAGCAGTCGGCAAGGTGAAGGAGATCATGTCGGCTCAGGAACCGGTCCCCGCGGGACTGCGCATCGCCGTGGTGGGCGGCGGCTGCTCCGGGTTCAGCTATTCGATGGCCTTCGAGAACCAGCCCAACATGCTGGACAAGACTTACAACTATGACGGGTTGAAGGTTTTCATCGACCAAGCCAGCCTGCTCTACCTGGATGGCGCCGAAGTCGATTACGTGGAGACGCTGGAGGGGTCGGGCTTCAAGTTCAACAACCCCCACGTCAAGTCCACGTGCGGCTGCGGCAGCTCGTTCCAGGCATAGGCGAACCGGAATATTCCAAGGGTTCGAGGCGCTCCTCCGGCTGGGGGGAGCGCCTCTCGTGTATGGGGGCCTCTAGCGGACCTTGCGCGGCACGGGAGGTTGTTGACCGCCAAGTCCACGCCCGGGCCCGGGCGTTTCCGCCTGCAACTTTTTCCATTGGTCGGGAGTCAGAATCCGGCGAATTCCCAGCAGCATTCTGGCATTGGCTTTTTCCAGCTCGGCGCGGGCTTGCGCCACCTTATCGATCTGAGCGACGATCTTGGCCTCATCCGGCTGATCCGCAGCCATCAGCGGCTCGAGGGTGACTTCTTCCCTCTGCACCGATGCGTTGAGATCGATCAGCTTCAAGCGGTGCTGCTGAAAGATGTCGTCCATTCTCTTCTGCTGGTCCGAGTTCACGCCCAGTTTCTCCACCATCTCGGGATTCTTCCACCAGCGGCCCATACCGCCTCCCATAGGCGGGCGACCGGGTTGCCGGGCGGCATTCGGGCCGCGTCCCATACCCATACCACCACCCATACCCATGCCACGGCCCATGCCCGGGCCCATGCCTTGCTGCGGCGGCTGCGGCGGCTGCTGTGGCTGCGGCTGCTGCGCCAACGCCACGGCGCCCGCAAACAGCAAAATCAGTCCTAACTTACTTCCGTATGCTCTCATCGATCCTCCTGGTTACCCGCGGCGGCGCCGCGGCTGTCTTTGCTCTCGTCCGTGAGACCTGGGTCCCAGGACACTAATCTCATCAGCGGCTCCATCGGCTGCGGCACGGTACGCGACAACTCAGCGTCCACTTGCTCCAGCAGCAGGGCGTCGGCCAGGGCGGGTTCCGCCCGCGGTTGCTGCCTTCCGACATCCCGTGGCTGAAGACCGCGGTACAGCGGAATCGCCACAATCATCAGGACGGCGGCGGCCCACGCCAGACCGGCCGGCCGGAGACGGAAACCGCGGCGCGGCGGCCCGGCTGCCCATCCCC
>Ga0187850_10001628_pt1 | contig 23325 bp, 15 predicted proteins | sample June2016WEW_4_15_FD_132436 | JGI IMG/M metagenome (GOLD analysis project Ga0187850, IMG submission 132436) | Peatland microbial communities from SPRUCE experiment site at the Marcell Experimental Forest, Minnesota, USA - June2016WEW_4_150 | ecosystem: Environmental > Terrestrial > Soil >...
ACCGATGTTGGTTTATGTCTTCGGACATGAGCTGACCCACGCCCTTTCCACCTGGCTGATGGGCGGCAAGGTCAAGAGATTCAGGGCCTCGGCCAAAGGCGGGAGCGTGGTGGTCACCAGGAACAATTTCGTCGTCGCGCTGGCCCCTTATTTTTGTCCGGTCTATGTCCTCCTGGTCGTGCTGGTATTCGTGGTCGGCGATTTGCTTTGGAACTGGCGTGCTTTCGTGGTCTGGTTTCATCTGCTGCTCGGCGCGGCTTATGCCTTCCACGTGACGCTGACCGGGCACATCCTCCACCAGCGGCAGTCCGACCTGGCCAAACACGGATATTTATTCTCAGGTGTGATAGTGTTCCTGGGAAACATGCTCGTCCTGGTCGTGGGCGTTCCGCTGCTGACTGCCCGGGTGGGGGTCCTGACCGCCCTCCGGTGGTGGGTGAGCGGCACCGGGGAGGTGCTGCAGCGCCTGGGGGCGATGTTGTGATGCACTTCTGTCTTGAAAAGAGAAGCGAATTGAGGCGAAATGACTGGGCGGACTAATTCCGAGGCTATGGACTTAGGCGATATTCTGAGCAAAGAGCAAATCATCACTGATCTGCGGGCGGCCAACCGCTGGGAGGCCATTGATGAGTTAGTCAACAACCTCGTGGCGACGGGCAAGATCAAGCCGGAGCACCACGACGCCATCGTCGCGGTGGTCAAGAAGCGCGAGTCCTCGATGAGCACCGGCATCGGTTTTGGCATCGGCATCCCGCACGCCTCGACCGACTTGATTTCCGAGGTGGTGGGCGCCCTGGGCCGCTCCAAGCAAGGCGTCAACTTCGACGCCCTGGACAATCTACCCGTCAATCTCGTCGTGCTCTTCCTGGTGCCGCAGGGCCAGTTCCAGAAGCACCTCCATACCCTGGCCAACATCGCCAAATTGCTGCACAAGGCCGACTTCCGCCAGGCCCTCGAACAAGCCCCCGATGCCGAGACCATGCTGCAAATCATCCGGGAACAGGGCCAAAAATCCGGGGGCGGTTGAAGCCTTGCAGGGTTGCAGGGTCGGAACCGCAAAGCCAGTCCTCTGAGGAACGTCTCCGGCCCGGCCACGCCTTATATAATTATCTGTCCATGTCGATTCATGTCGCGACGATCTTGCGGGCGCATCCTGGCACTGCCCCCGGGCGCGGGCGGAAGCCCTCCCCCCTTCCCCCCTCCCATGCGCTCGGAGCGCATGGGAGGGGGGTGATCCGTTTTTCCACTTTACCCAGGGCGGCGGCCCGTCCCGCTCGGAGCGGGACGGGCCTTGCCCTGGGCTGGTATGTATCCGCCCCTACAGGGCGGAAGAATGCCGCGCTGCGCGCGGGTAGAGTGAAATTGGTGGCAGCCGCCCAGGGCTGCTATGTTTCGGCCCCTACAGGGCGGAAGAATGCCGCGCTGCGCGCGGGTAGACTGGAATTGGTGGCAGCCGCCCAGGGCTGCTATGTTTCGGCCCCTACAGGGCGGAAGAATGCCGCGCTGCGCGCGGGTAGAGTGGAATTGGTGGCAGTGCCGGGATGCGCCCGAGCAACCTGCAATCGTTGGGTCCCATTGGCGCGGCGGGGGGAAGGCCCCCGCTGCCTCCCCGACGAGGGAATTTCCCCCGGACTTTGGTTGCGGGTGCGCCGCGCCAAACGATATGTTGCCTAGCAAGATTATCGAAGGGCGCTTGCAGGAGGCGGTCAAGGCCATCCTGCCCGATGCGGACACCGCGGCGGTTTGCATCCGCCCCTGCCCGGACCCCAGCTTCGGCGATTACCAGACCAATGCCCTGATGTCCCTGGCCAAAGCGCGAGCGATGAACCCCCGCCAGTTGGCTGGCGCAGTCCTTGCCAGGCTCGACCTCGCCGACTGGTGTGAGCGGGTCGAACTGGCCGGGGCCGGCTTTTTGAATTTCCGCCTGCAGACCGGGGCGCTGGCGCGGACCCTGGCGGCGGCGGCGCGCGGGGAGCACCTCTTTTTCCAAAAAACCACCCAGCCCCGGACGGTGGTGGTTGACTTCAGTTCCCCAAACGTCGCCAAGCCGATGCACGTCGGCCACATCCGCTCGACCATCCTGGGGGATTCGCTGGCACGCACCTTGCGTTTGCTGGGACACAAAGTAATCACGGACAATCATCTCGGGGATTGGGGCACGCAGTTTGGCATGTTGATTGTCGGGTGGATATATGCGACAGCCTGCGGCCAGGACATTTCCAAGATGGCCGACCCAATTGGCGAGCTTGAACGGCTTTACAAATTGGTAAGCGCCGCCAGCAGAGGCGAACCGGAGCCTTTGGCGATATTGAGGGATAAATTGAAGCCCCCATTTGAACTGGGGAAGCGGTTCTTTGAACCGGACGGGCTTCTCCAATTTGCGAAGTATCATCTCGTCAAATTGCAGAGCGGTGACTCGCAGGACACCGGAATCTGGGAAGAGCTCATCAGGATTTCAAAAAGCCAGTTTGATGCGATTTACCAGCGGTTGGGCGTGACGTTCGACTATACGCTCGGTGAAAGCTTTTACAATCCGCGCCTCAAACCGCTGGTCCAGGAATTGCAAGACAAAGGGATCGCTCGTGAGAGCGAAGGGGCATTAGCCATCTTTTTCGAGGACATTCCGCAATTAACCGAACACCCGGCGTTGGTTCAGAAGAGCGATGGCGCCTTCAACTACACGACCACCGACCTGGCCACGCTGGCCTATCGCGTCCAGACCTGGCGGGCCGAGGAAATCATTTACGTGACCGATGGCCGCCAGCAACTCCATTTTCGGCAGTTGTTCGCCAGCTTCCGCCGCTGGCATCCCGAGGCCACGACCAGGCTCGCCCACGTCTGGTTCGGCTCCATCCTCGGCGAGGACGGCAAACCGTTCAAGACCCGCTCCGGCGAGACCATCCGCCTGGCGGAACTGCTCGACGAGGCCGAGGAACGCGCCTTTAAGGTCGTTTCCGAGAAGAGCCCGGACCTGCCCGAGGGGCAGCGCCGCCAAATCGCCCGCCTCGTCGGCCTCGGCGCGGTCAAATACGCCGACCTGCTGCCCAACCGCCAGAGCGATTATGTGTTCAGTTGGGACAAGCTGCTGGCCTTGAACGGCAATACGGCGCCCTATTTGCAGTATGCCTACGCCCGCATTCGCAGCATCTTCCGCAAGGGCGGACTTGCCAGCGCGGAGCGCCCGGGGCAGAACGCCCAATTGAGCTTGAGCGCGCCGGAAGAAATTGCGCTCGCCAAGCGCCTGCTGGACTTCGGCCTGGTGCTCGAGGCGGTCGCTGAGGAGTATCGGCCCAATTTCCTCTGTAACTATCTCTATGCCCTGGCCGGACACTTCACCGCCTTCTACGAGCACTGCCCGGTGCTGAAATCCGAACCCGCACAACGCGCCACGCGCCTGGTTCTCTGTGAGCTGACCGCCCAGGTCTTGCGGCAGGGCCTGGAAGTCCTCGGCATCCAGACCCTGGAACAGATGTAGTGGGTGCCTTGGCCTGCTCTTGGTAGTCTCCTGCTGCGGCCAGGGTTTCTCCCCACACCTCGCGACCGGTTCGGGCGCAAGCTAAAGTTCTTGACCGGCAAAACTCGTTGTAATCAGGTCAAGTTTCGCTGCGATTGCAATCCCGATTCCGAATCGGGACTCGATTCCAGAGGCGGTCTGAGGGCGGCCTCGCTAAGATTTACGATTCCCGGTTCCCATCTCCCCTTGGTTGCGTCTCGGCGGCGGGAACAGCCGGCAACTGGCCACGCCCATCTTCGCCAGGCGAAAGCAGAGGCCCGTCCAGAGACAGCCGAAACCGTATTTGATGCTGCGGCGCAGGTTGATGGAGGAGGCCTCCGGGAAATACTTCGTGGGGCAACTCACCTCGCCAATCGTGAAGCCATGCCAGAGAATCTGCGCCAGCATCTGGTTGTCGAAGACGAAATCATCCGAATTGCCGGCCAGGGAGAGCCGTTCGAGGAGTTCCCGCGAGAAGGCGCGATAGCCGGTGTGATACTCGGAGAGTTTGGCCCCGAGCAGGAGGTTCTCGACCAGGGTCAGCCAGCGATTGGAGACATAGCGCCAGGGCGGCATGCCGCCTTTCAAGGCGTAGCCGCCCAGGATGCGGCTGCCGAGCACGCAGGGGTGCAGCCCGTTGCCAATAATAGCGGCCAGCGCCGGAATCAACTTGGGCGTGTACTGGTAATCGGGATGAATCACTATCACGATGTCCGCCCCCGCCTCCAGCGCCAGCCGGTAGCAGGTCTTTTGATTTGCCCCGTAGCCTTTATTGACCTGGTGCACGTGGACCTGCACGCCCTCCAGGCCCTGCGCCACCGCCACCGTCTCATCCCGGCTCCGGTCGTCCACCACAATGATCGCGTCCACCAACTGCTGTTCGCGCACTTCCGTGTAAGTCTGGCGGAGCGTCCGCGCCGCGTTGTAGGCCGGCATCACGACCACGACCTTTTTATCTCGATACATGACGCGCCCAGGATAGCGCATCGGACTTCCTGGGCGCAATGGGCGCGTTAGGCTGCGAAATCCGCATTGTTCAGGGGCGGCGTCTCTGGGTCCGCGGCCATGACGCAGCCGGCGGCAGCCTTCGCGCAAGGCGTTACTCCCGAGGGTTCTTGACCGGCAAAACTCGTTGTAGTCAGGTCAAGTTTCGCTGCGATTGCAAGAATGCGCTGAGCCGGCGCTTCTTTGAGGTGAATTGAGCATTGAGGATTGAAAAACGATCATTGGTTATTGAAGAATGCCCGTCCCGCCACGCGGGACCGCATGAACTTTCGGACTGCGGACTCAATGAGCAATAAGCAATACTCAATACTCAATGAATCCCGATTCCGAATCCCGATTCCGAATCGGGATTCCAGAGGTGGTCTGAGGCGCAGGTTCGCTAAGTGCGCCATTTCACAAATCCGCTCACGTATTTATGAAATGGCCCACTAAGTATCGGGACTGCGCTCGGAATTCGGATTTGGGCCCTCTGCCTTCGGGTCTCTGGAACGAGACCTCCGAGCACCCAGGACCGCCGCCCACGCCCCTGGCTGCCCCTACTGCCGCGTGGAGTGATCTTGCATCCAGTACACGTCCTTATTGTTCGGGCTGGAGACGTTCAAAGTCAACTCGGCAGTCAATGGCGGCATCGTTCGGCCGTCCAGCCAGCGGTGAATCTCGGAGTGGCCATCGGCGAAGGCAAACCCGCAGCCCCGGCCGTGGTAGCTGGCGGGAAAGTCCACGATCTTCGTCCTGGTGATGTCCGGGTAGTAGTCCATCTCCGTCACGAAATAGGCGTCGTTGATGCTGTCCTGGCGTTCGTCCAGGATAACGAAGGTCATGGCTGGTCCTGGGCGGACCATGTCTGAGAGCTTCCGAAAAACCATCCAATTCCCATTGAGTCCCCAACCACCCCTATAGCCGTTGACCGCCGAGTCGCCATTGCCGCCCACCCAATTGCTCATCGAAACACTGCGCACGCGGGGCACGCGCAGGCCGGCGCTGGTGATGCCGTAAGAAGTATCCGCCGGGCAATGCCAGATGGCAGTCGATTGTCCGCAATAGGGCATCAGCGGGCTCTTGCGGACCGTAGTATCGAGGTTCCAATTGTCAGGCGCCGCCGGATTGGAGCCGTCGATGATTCCCGTCACCCAGACGGGGCACTTGGCCAGAACCCCGGCATCAGTAGCGTAGGCATACGGCAGGCTGTCGCGATAATCTTCCGCATACATGCGCCAGGCGATCATGAGTTGTTTGGTGTTGTTCATGCACCCGATGCCCTGCGCCCGGCTTTTCGCCTTGCTCAGGGCCGGCAGCAGCATCGCCGCCAGAATGGCGATGATGGCGATCACCACCAGCAGTTCAATCAACGTGAACCCGCGCGCGGGGGCCCCCCGCGCATCCCGCAATCTCAGCGAACATTGCCTGTAACTCATGACTCATCTCCAGGTTCAACCGGCACCCGGTCCAACTGGTACACCGGCAGCTTATCGCCGAGCGTCAGCGCATGTCAAGCGGCAATCTCAGGTCAGATCCTTCTTGCAACCCAGTCTCAATTACGATATTTTGCCGGCGGTGAAGCAACAACCGCCATGAGCCTTCAAGATGAAACCATCCCGGATTTCATCCGCGCGTCCAGTTCGGTCCCTCGACCCCTTTTGAGCTTATGCCTGCCCTTGAACCGCCTGCCCTTCAACCGCTGACTTCAGTTGCCCTCGGCACGACCGCCATCGTTGCCGAAATCAAGCTGCCGCCCGAGAGCCGGCCGCGGCTGATGGAGATGGGACTGCTGGTGGGGACGCCGGTCGAGCTGGTGCGCTTTGCGCCGCTGGGTGACCCGCTGGAGATCAAGGTGCGCGGTTACAACCTGACCTTACGCAAACACGAGGCGGAACAGATTCTCGTGCGGCCGAACGCCTGAAGGCGCCGGCGGAGGTGAGCCACAGCCAGATGAGTTCCGGACCTTCAAGCGCCCCAAGGGCAGTTGTCCCGCCCCTTCAGCCAAACCCGGCGCCGGCCGCGGGTTCCCCTGTCCAGCCGCCGGCCGAACAGCCGCGGGCGGAGGAGCCGCCGCCCAGCCGCGGGCGAGCGGCGGCGCCGGCCTATGTGGTAGTGGCCGGCAATCCCAACTCCGGCAAGACCACCCTGTTCAACGCGCTGACCGGTCTGCGGGCCAAGGTGGGGAACTACGCGGGGGTGACGGTCGAGCGCAAGGAAGGCCGATTGCTGGGCGCGCCGGCGCAACTCAATGCGCGGGTGCTCGACCTGCCGGGGGCCTACAGCCTGAGCCCGCAGTCGCTGGACGAGCAAATCGCGCGGGACGTCCTGCTGCACCGGCTGCCGGAATTGCCGGCGCCCTCGCTGATCGTGGCGGTGGTGGATGCCTCCAACTTGCAGCGCAACCTCTACTATGCGACCCAGGTCATCGAGTTGGGCCACCCCACCCTCCTGGCGCTGAACATGATCGATGTGGCGGAAGAAAACGGCCACCAGATTTCGGCCCGGCACCTTGCCGACTCGCTCGGGGTGCCGGTCGTGCCGCTCATCGCCAGCCAAGGCCAGGGGCTGCCCGAACTTTGCCAGAAAATCATCTCCGCCTTGCAGCGCCCTGAGGCGCCCAAGCCGCGCCGGTTCTGCGATTTGCCCGCCCCGCTGGCAGCGGAGGCCGAGGCGCTGGCCGGCTTGCTGGCGGAAACGTTTCCGCAGCGGCGGGCCCAAGCCGCCGCCGAGGCCCTGCTGCTCTTGAGCAATGAAAAGGCCCTCGCCTCCAGCCTCGACCACTATCCCGCGCCCATCGCCCAAGGGGTGCTGGCCGCCCGCCGGCGCCTGGAAGCCGCCGGGCTCGATTGGCGGAGCGCGGCCATTGAGGGTCGCTACGCGAGGGTCTCGGCCATTCAACGCGCCGCCACCCTGGAAGTGGCGCCCCCCGGCGAGACCTTCAGCGACAAGCTGGACCGCCTGCTGACGCATAAGCTCTGGGGCACGCTCATCTTCGTCGGCATCATGACCTTGATGTTCCAGAGCATTTTCTCCTTTGCGCGCCTGCCCATGGACGCGCTCCAGGGCGGGGTGGACTGGCTGGGGAGCGCCGGGGGCCGGCTGATACCGCCCGGCGACCTGAACCGCCTGCTGGTGGACGGGGTGATCGCGGGTGTGGGCGCGGTGATTGTCTTTCTGCCCCAGATTCTGCTGTTGTTTCTCTTCATTGGTTTTTTGGAGGACACCGGTTACATGGCCCGGGCGGCGTTTCTAATGGACCGCTTGATGAGCAAGGTCGGTCTGCACGGCAAGAGCTTCATCCCGATGCTCAGCTCGTTTGCCTGCGCGATACCGGGCATCATGGCCACGCGCACCATCGAGAGCCCCAACGACCGGCTGGTGACGATCCTGGTTTCGCCGCTGATGAGTTGTTCGGCGCGCTTGCCCATCTATACCCTGCTCATTGGGGCCTGCATCCCCAATCTCACCGTGCTGGGGTTTCTGAAGTTGAGCGGCTTGACGATGCTGGGCATGTACCTGCTGGGGATTGTGGTGGCCTTGCTGATGGCCTGGCTGTTCAAGCAGACCCTGCTCAAGGGCGAGCCGCCGCTGCTGCTCCTGGAACTGCCGCCCTACAAACGGCCCTTGCTGCGCGTGGTGCTCCGCCACATGTGGGACCGCGCCAAGCTCTTCCTCCAGCGCGCCGGCACCGTCATCCTGGGCATCAACATTCTCCTGTGGTTCCTGGCCACCTACCCGCGCAGCAGCCAAATCGAGCGCCAATTCGCCGCCGAACGCGTCGCGCTCAAAACCGCCGCCGCCCAGCAAGCGGGCCGGCCCGAGCTGCCTGGACCCGCGCGGCTGGCGCCCCCAGCCGGCAGTTTGCAGGCGCAACTTGGCGCGCTCGACAACCAAGAGGCCGGCGCCAGGCTCCGCCAGAGTTTTGCCGGACGGCTGGGCCGGCTGATCGAACCCGTGCTTGCGCCGCTCGGCTTCGACTGGAAAATGGACATTGGCATCGTTTCTTCGTTTGCTGCCCGCGAGGTGTTCGTCAGCACGATGTCCACGGTCTATAACGTCGGCCAGGCCGAGGCCCCCGCCTCGAGCATGAGCGGCCTGGCCAAGACCCTCCAGGACCAGAAACGGCCCGACGGCACGCCGGTCTATACGACCCTGACCGCCCTCACCCTGATGGTCTTCTACGTCTTCGCCCTCCAGTGCGTCAGCACGGTCGCCGTCGTGCGCCGTGAAACCAATTCCTGGGAATGGCCGCTTTTCCAATGGCTCTACATGGGAAGCTTGGCCTGGGGCCTGGCCTTCGTGACGTTTCGGCTTGGCCACTTGCTGGGCTGGCGCTGACGCCTAGGCTCGCGCCGTGAAAAAGTACGGCCACATAAGCTTCGAAGCTCGAGATGTTTTTGACCGGCGCGCTCGGCCGCAGACAGGTTGGAGTCAGGGGGTGAGCGTGACCCAACCGGTTGTGGAAATGGCGGCGGCGCCACCGCCTCGGAGCACATGATTTTTCACTGTATGTGCCTGATCCCCAAGCTGATACAAAAACGCGTAAAGAAAATGCTTGCAGTCTTGAGCCAGATTCACTATATATTTGGATCCAGGAAACGAAACGAACTTGCAGGCTTGGCAACATCTGAGTTCGGGTCGGTCAATTCGGCGTCGAGCTTTCACCCTGCTCGAGCTGCTGGCCGTGATCGCCACTATCGCCACGCTGGCCGCGCTGCTCCTGCCCGCCCTCTACAGCACCAAAGCCAAGGCGCATCAGGCCAACTGCCTGTCCAATCTTCGCCAACTCGGTATCGCCTGGACCATGTACTATGATGAGAACAGTGATCGGCTGGTGGAGTCCTACCCGGTCAACAATTCCTATGTCTGGGTCCAGGGGGATATGACCAACGCCGCCCAGGCCGTGAACCTCGATTTGATTCGAGCCGGCAAGCTCTACCATTACAACCAGGATGTCCGCATTTATCATTGTCCCACCGACGCGGGTGTAACGATTGGCGGAAGGCTGGTCCCGTCGGTGCGCAGCTATTCGATGAACTCATTCATGGGCGCCCGCGCGCGGGACCTCCCGCCCATCCCTATCACCGCCGTCGGTTTTGTTCCGTTCTTCGCCAGCCACAGCGACCTGCCCGCGCCCGACAAACTGTTTGTCCTGCTCGATGAAGACGAGCGGAGCATCGACGACGGTTTCTTCGTGACCGACCCTGCCGCGCGGGTTTGGTACAGTTTTCCGGCCGTGTCCGCCCATCGCCATAACTTCAGTTCCGGGTTCATCTTCGCTGACGGCCATGGCCGGACCATTCACTTCCTGGACCCGCGCACGGCCCAAGTTTGCCAACCCGAGACCGACCAGGCCGGCAACGCGGACTTGGCCGGCCTTGCCAAGGCGGCAACCGTCCCTGCTTCACAGTAGGGCCAGCGTCGGGCCTGCCTCGGTTTGCGGGGCCGCGACCGCCCCGTTGCGGAGGTCCACTTCCCGGCCCTTCCAGCACGCCACGCCGATGTCATTGAGGCAGCCGAGGCGGTAGCGGTAGGACCAGCCGTAGAAAGGATTGTTCGTCGGCCAGAAAGAAATCAGATCCAGCCCGGCCACCCTGGCCAGTTGGACGGCCCGCAGGATGGCGGCCCGACGATCGTTCCAGTTGAAGAGCAGGTATTTCCATTCCAGCACCGGCTGGGCGAGGCCCCTGGCGTTGCGGTAATCCACCAGCGCCTTCATGTTGGCATAGGCCTTTTCAAAGCTGCCGTAGCGTTCGTATTTCTTGAGCATCCCCTCGTTAATGCCCGCAACCGAGAAGAGGATGTGGCTGGCGTAGAGGGCGGCCTGGCGCTTGGCGTTGGTGTTCAGGGTCATGCCGTTGGTGGAGATCACAATCCGGCAATTGGGGTTCTTCTGGCGCAGCAGCGGCAGTTCCTCCCCAATGTTGGGCGAGAGGAACGGCTCGCCCTGGTTCAAGTAAAAGAGTTGCTGCAAACCGAGGTCTTTCACCAGGTCCGCCATCCGCGAGAGCTGGTCCAAATCCATCTGGGCCACGGTTCGCGTTCGCGCCGCCGTAGCCCGGTCGCAGCCGATACAGTCGAGGTTGCAGCGCACTGTGTTTTCCAGCAGCATTCCCCGGTAGGGCAGGCGCGGTTTGGGACCGGCAAACATCGGCGGGCCCGGCTGGACCGTGGATTTGGGCGTCCGCATCCGGTCCCCGCACCGGGTGCAGGCCTGGAGCGGGAGCCTCCCTTGGGCCAACTCCTGGCGCAGCCGCTGCGCCGCCCGCCCGAAAAACACCGCCTCGAAGCTCTCCCGGCCCAGGTCGCCAATGTGGCCGGAGCCGTCGTAATCCTGGCAACTGCACGAGACGCTCAGGTCGCAGTTAATGGCCAGGTTGTATTCCGACTCCCCAGCCAGCGAGCGGCAATAGAAACGCTGCCCCTTGAGACGCGCCGACCACTCGATTTGGTACTTCAGGACCTTCCGAAGCATGTCGCTGATGAGCCAATTGAATCGCCTGCCCTTCTCCTTGGCGGGCGCCTTCGGTTGCTCGGCGTGGCGCAATGCAGACATCCGGCATTATACTTCCATTTTGTCCGCCAAAGGTCAATTCCCGGCGGAGATGCTCAACGCGGCGCAACGGCAAACAGAAGGGAACGGGCCTCCCCGTGCAACTGCGATGCGCGCGCTCCAACGGAAATGGGACGGGGGCACGTGCGCACGGGGCGCCCGCACTCGTCGGCTGGCCGCAGCGCCGCCCGGCGGCTAAGTGGGTCATTTCACAAATCCGCTCACGTATTCGGCGGTTCTTTTTCGCGCAGACAGCGTTGCTCGCACCTCACAGATCCCTGCGGATATGCTCGGTGCTCGCGCCTTGTCTGCACGAAAAATCCCTCGCCGCCTACGTGAGTGTATTTATGAAACGGCCCACTAAGGCACCCGCTCGGGCTGGAGCAGTTCTTTGAGGTTGTAATGGGTGAAGCGGGCGTGGGCGGCAACGTTCTGGGAATCGGCGTTGGCGACCCAGAAATCGAGCGTGTCCGGGGCGAAGAGGGCGCAATGAATGTTTGAGGTCATGCAGACGGGCCGCCGCATCAGTTGGCGCGCCCCCTCGGCATCGAGCTTGCCGAAGTTGGCCTGCACCCGGCGGGCCAGTTCCTCGTAGCGGTCGCCGGCGCTCATCAGGACCGCGTCCGGGATCGGGTGCCGCAGCAGCGGATGACTCTGGCCAGGACCGATGGTCTCGAATTTGTCCGGGGTGGCGGCGATGCCCACGGCCCGCTTGGTTTTGGCGTCCGACACGACGTAGTAGTACTCGCAAGTGCGCGGTCCTTTGCGCAAGATCGCCACCGCTTCGTCGAGGGTGTCGGCCTGCTCCATGACTTCCCGCAGCAGCTCGGCCATCGGCTTGCCGTCCCATTGTCCTTGCCCGCGGCCGCCCATCTCGCCGATGGCCACCTGCTTTTGGTTCATGGCCGTGACCGTGCCGATCATCCCCGCGTAGCTGATGTTGACCCACGCGTTGCCCTGGTCGGGTTGCACGACCATGACCACGGCGTTCTGCTCCAGGCCCAGGCCGCGGAGGTAATCCAGGACCCGTCCGTGATACAGGCGCCCGCCGGCGGTGGCCTCGCCAAAGAGGGCGAAGCCGCTGCAGTGGAACAGCTCGGGAAACAAATTCGCCAGCCGCACTTCCTCGCGCCAAAGCCCGGCCGCGTCGGCTAGGGCGTCCATCTCCCGAAAATACCGCTCCCTCACAAACGGCGTCAGCCGCTGCTGGGCCGACTGCATCTCCCCGAAAAACCAACGGCCCTTCTCGAAGGAACTCCCGACGCCGACCCCGTAAAGCATGTGCTCCACCAGGCCGCGCACTTCCTTCTTCAAAAGCGCCCCCTGCTGCCGCCCCATCTCCTCGGGCGTGCCCTTGAGATAGAGCACCCGCGTGCCGTCGATCTCCTCCAGGCGCCCGTTGCCCTCGCGGGCCAGGACGCGCCGCTGGCCGGCGGCGGGGCCGAGGGGCGGCACTTTCTCGCCGAGCAGCCCCAGCGCCACCTTGAGAAAACGGGTCACGTGCGAGCGGGCGATCGACTCGATCTTATCGCCTGCTCCAGGCGCGAGCTTCCATTTCTCCGCCGGCCAGGGGTCGCCCAGCCGGGGTTGCAGCAGCTCCACCTGCACGTCGGCGCCTTTGGCTTCGCGGTAACCCAGCCGCAGGGGCAGGCAATCGTTTGCCCGCAGCCAAAGCTCAAAGGTCGCTCGCGGGAGCTTGAGGCCGCTCACGGCTTCCGGCTTGGGTGTCGCCTTGAGGACCCGGCACCGGGCCCCGCCCACCTCCTCGTCCGGCAGCGCCTCCAGGTCCAGCAACAGCGGCAGCACCAGGAGTTGCTCCCGGGCAATGGGCAGCTTGAGCGGGCCGAGCGGCGTCGAGTCCTTCCGGTCCGGGGCGCTCGAAAACGGCGCCACCTCCGGCGAGCCGAGCAACCCGAATTTCTTTTCCGGCGCGTGCAGCCAGACCTCCTGTCCCTCGCGGCCGAGGACGTAACTCTGACCGTCCCAGTTTGCCGCCAGGCGCAGGCGGTCCGGCGCCTGGAAGGCCAACTCCCATTGGCGGCCGGCGAGTTCCCCGGGCACACCGTCCGCTTTCACGATTTTGAGGGTGGTCGTGAACGTGCGGGCCGGCTCGCCGGCCGGCGGTTCGACCACCAGCGCCAGGCGGCTGAGGGCCGTCGCAAGGAGCTGGACGGGGGAGTTCGTGTCGGTCGTCTGGGCGGGGACCAGCCGAGGCAGGGCCAGTGCGAAGCAGACGAACCACAGGGCAAAACGCGAGGTCATCATAATGTTGACTGCCTTGAAGAATAGACCATCTGCGGCGCGATGTCACGATTCTTCGCTCCGGCTCGGCTCGGTTCAGCTTGCGCCGGGTCCGCGGGCACGCGCCGCCCCCGACGGCGAAGTCCGGGGGGATGCCCGTGTCCCATATCGCCTGGATAGTGGCGATGGTGTCAGGCTGGAAAGGCCGGACTTGGGGCAGCTTTGCTCCCTGGCATAAGCTGAGCGACGCATATTCTGGGCGCATTCATTGGCCCACTTGTTGTAGTCGGGCGCCAAGATGTTATGCCGGAGGCGCCTGTCCCAGAGTCTTCAAGCGGTGCTGAATTTTTTCCCAATGCGTGCCCTGCCAGAATAATTTGTCGCAACGGCAGCAGAGGAAGAATTCGTCGAGCCAGCGGTAAGTGCGCGGCGGAATCCGCTCCCGCAGGGCCTCTTTGGCCACGCGGCGCAAGTCGCCCCCGCAGCTCATGCAGTGCGGCTCCCGCGCCGCCAGTCCAAACTCCCGGAACACCAGCGCCAGTTGTTCGGCTATGGTCAGGGTCGGCGGCAGCCAGAAACCGGGAATCATCCCGTCCCGCAAGACCCGCCGCTCCATCAACATGCTGTCCGTCGTCAGGATGACCGCTGACCGCTTCACGGCTTCGCGCAGCAAATCGTCATCATCGATCCCGGCCTCCCAGATCGCCTCATATCCCGCCGCCCGCAGCCACCGCGCCAGCCCCCCCAGCCCGGCATCGCAGAAAAACCGGGTGGCGCCCGGCGCCGGCTTGACGCCCTGAAAGCGCGGCCGGGCCGCCAGTTCTTCATAGACCCGCCTGAGTGCCTCTGCCAAAGCAATCCCTTCCTTCAGGCTCAGCCGCCGCGCCTTTCCGACCAGCCACTGCACGCCCGGCTCCAGCCGCCGCGCCCCCGCCGCCTGGAGCAGCGTCCGATACCGGACCTCATAAGCTTTGCGCATTCTGCTCATGCCTCACCGCTCGAATGTAAACGGAACGCCTCAACCCTTCAACGCCTTGCGGCCTCAAAAGTTAAGACTTCCCTCTGCTTCCGCGTTGGCCCAAAATGGGCGCGTGAAGCCTAGACTGGTGGTCCTTGCCGCGCTGCTCCTGGCTCTGCCCAGGGCGCCGGCCGCCGATTGGCCGCAGTGGCGGGGCCTTGAGCGGAACGGCCTTTCCCCCGAGCGCATCAAGGCCGCTTGGCCGGCGCGCGGCCCCGCCATCCGCTGGCGCGCCGCGATCGGGGCGGGCTTCTCTTCAATCTCGGTTAGCCAGGGCCGCGCCTACACCCTGGGCAACTCCCATGACCAGGACACCATCTGGTGTTTCGATGCCCTCACGGGCAACGTGCTTTGGAAACACACCTACCCCGCCCCGCTCGACCCGCAGTGGTACGAGGGCGGCCCGGGCTCCACCCCCACCGTGGACAGCAACCACGTCTTCACCATCAGCAAATGGGGCGATGTCTTCTGTCTCGATGCCGCCAAGGGCACGGTCCTCTGGCAGCGCGACCTGCGCGCCCAGGGGCTGGTGCCCAACCGCTGGGGCTTTGCGGGCTCGCCCCTCGTCCGCGGCGACCTGCTCATCCTCAACGCCGGCAAGGCCGGCATCGCCCTCCATCGGGCCACGGGCCGCGTCGCCTGGTCCACCGGCACCAACGCCACCGGCTATGCCAGCCCCACCCTGTTCAATCCTGCCGGCAGAGAATCCGTCTTGATCTTCGCCGCCAAGGCCCTGGTGGCCCTCGACCCCGCGACCGGCCGCGAGTGCTGGCGGCACCCCTGGGAGACCAAATGGGACACCAACATCACCGACCCGCTCGTGGCGCAGAATCGGATTTTCATTTCCAGCTTCAGCCGCGGCTGCGCCCTCCTCTCCGTCCAGGATGACCGGCCCCAAGTCCTCTATGACACCAAGGTCCTCTACAATCACCTCAGTCCGGGCGTTGTCCTCGGCCCTTATCTCTACGCCTTCAGCGGCGAAGCCAAGTTCACCACCGATTTCCGCTGCCTCGAGCTGGCCAGTGGGAAATTGCAGTGGACCTCCAAAGACCCGGCCTTCGGCTCGGTCATCGGCGTGGACGGCCAATTGCTGGTGCTCTCCGACAACGGCCAATTGCTGCTCGCCGGGGCCTCGCCCGCCGGCTTCAAACCGCTGGCCCGCGCGCGGGTGCTGGACGGCAAGTGCTGGACCCCGCCCGCCCTGGCCAACGGCCTGCTCTACGCCCGCAACGCCAAGGGCGACCTGGTCTGCGTGGACTTGAGCCAGACCGGGCAAGGCGGCCTAAAGTGAGCCGGTGCTGGAAGCCCCTTACATGGATCCCACGGGATCGATGTCCACGGACAGCCGGACGTCCTCGGGCAGGACCAGCGACTGGTTAAGCAGGGCCAGGCGGCGGCTGAGGGCGCTCATGCGCTGGACGCGGAGCATGATTTGGTAGCGGTAGAAGCATTCGGCGCGCAACAGCGGCGCCGGGGCCGGGCCGGCCACGATCAGGTCCTTGAAGTCGGCCAGCAACTTGTCCAACTCCCGTTTGAGATGGTCGGCGGTGAATTTGACTTTCTCTTCGTTCCGACCTTTGAGGGTGAGCAGGGCGATGCGGCTGAGCGGGGGATATTTCAGTTGCGCGCGAAACTCGAGCTCCTGCTCGTAAAAGCCGGCAACGTCGTGGCGGCGGGCGCATTGAATGGCAGGGTGGAAGGGGGTGAAGGCCTGGACGAAGACCTCGCCTTCCACCTCGCCGCGCCCGGCCCGGCCGGCCACTTGCGTGAGCAATTGAAAAGTCCGCTCGCTGGCGCGGAAATCGGGCTGGTGCAGGGCCAGGTCGGCGTAGATGATGCCGACCAGCGTGACGTTGGGGAAGTGGAGGCCCTTGGCGATCATCTGCGTGCCGACCAACACGTCAATCTTGCCGGCGCGAAAATTGCCCAGAATCCGGCGATAATCCTCCTTGCGCTTGAGGGCATCGGAATCCATCCGCACGATGCGCGCTTGGGGGAACAATTTGGCCAGGGTGGCTTCGACTTTTTGCGTCCCCATGCCGGCAAAGCGAATTGCCGGGTTGCGGCAGCGCTCGTTCGGGCAAACGGCCGGCACCGGCTCGGTGTGCCCGCAGACGTGGCAGGTCAGTTTCGCCTCCTGGCGATGGTAGGTGAGTGAGATGCTGCAGTTTGGGCAGCCGGCTACGTAGCCGCACCGCGGGCATTGCAGCGAGGTCGAGTAGCCGCGCCGGTTCAGGAAAAGGATGACCTGCTCCTTCCGTTCCAGCCGCTGGGCGATGGCCTCCTTGAGCTGCGGCGAGAAGATCGGAATCACCTTGCCCTTGCGCAGCGTCTGGCGCATGTCCACCACGCGCACCACCGGCATCTTCTTGTCGTCCGCCCGCTCCAGCAACTGCAGCAGCTTGTACTTGCCCGTGGTGCAGTTGTAGAAACTCTCCAGCGACGGCGTCGCCGAGCCGAGGACCACCACCGCCCCTTCCATCCGCCCGCGCACGATGGCCACGTCCCGGGCATGATAACGCGGCGCCTCCTCCTGCTTGTAGGTATGCTCGTGCTCTTCGTCCACCACGATCAGCCCCAAGGCCTCGACCGGCGCGAAGATGGCGGAGCGGGCGCCGATGACGATTCGGGCGCGGCCCTGGCGGATTTTGTGCCATTCATCGTGCCGCTCGCCCGCCGACAAATGGCTGTGCAACACCGCCACCAGGGTCCGCAGCGGGCCGGAACTGAAACGCGCCTTGAACCGCTCGACCGTTTGCGGGGTGAGCGAAATCTCGGGCACCAGCACGATGGCCCCCTGGCCCTGCTTCAGGGCGTGCGCCAGGGCCTGCAAATAGACTTCCGTCTTGCCGCTCCCGGTCACGCCGTGCAGCAGAAAAGTGTGGGAACCTCCGCCAGCAGGGGGCTGGGCGGGTGATTGCCTAACCGAGCCGGGCGCCGCGCCGCGCGCGGCATCAGTCCCCTTCATCCCCTCCCCTGCTCTCGGGGCGGCAGCGCCCAGCAGCAAACTGCCCTGACTCTCGGCTCCTGCCTCCCGCTTCCCGGCTTCCGGCTCCTGTCCGCCCGCATCCAGGGCCGCGGTGATCGCGGCCAGGGCCTTGGCCTGCGCGGGGTTGAGCGACAGCGGCTGGCTCGGCACGATTTGCTCGGACGCATAAGGGTCGCGCTCGGAGACCTGGGCGGAGATGGCCACCAGGCCCTTGTCCTCCAGGCGCCGGACGGTGGCCGCCGTCGTTTCAGCCAGTTCGAGCAATCCCTTGAGCGCCAGCTCGCGGCGCTCTTGCACGATGTGCCAGACCTCCTTTTGGCGCTTCGAGAGTTTGGGCACTTCGCCCGCCAACGGCACGGCGCGCACATAAAGCCGTTCGCGCCAGCCCGCCTGCTCGTGGCGGACCGCCTCCGGCAGCACGCATTTGAGAGCGATTTCCGGCGCGCAACAATAATACTCGCCGATCCACCGGGCCAGCTTCAGGACCTTGGGCGTCACCAGTGCCTGGGCGCCGATAACTTTCAGGATCGGCCTGAGCTTCGCCCGGTCCGACTCCTCGGCCAGGGCGGTGACGCACCCCAGCACCTTCCGCGGGCCCAACGGGACCTGGACACGGCTGCCCACCTCCACCTGCTCCGCCAGTTCGGGCGGAACCAGGTAATCGAACTCCTTGCGGAGGGCCAGTTCCAAAGTAACGCGCGCAATCATCGTTCGTCCGCGCCGCCGGGGCAATGTCCGTTTTGCATTCAGGCCTGTCCAGCGCAAAACAGGACGTGGGACAATAGCGGGCACATTTCCGAATGACGACGCCTGTTATGGAGTGCGCTCTCTTGCCGGCGCTTTTCAAGGCGGCTGGCTTTGGTTTGCTCGAGCGAACTCAACGTTGCGGGCGCACTTGCAAAGCGGCGCCAGGTCGCCGCACTCCAAAGCGTGCCCGGCGTACTCCGGAAACCGCCCTCACTCGGAGTTGCGCCCGACCAGGCCTGGCGGAGTTTGTGATTGAAAGTGCGCGGGCTGCGTGATAATACCACGGGCCATGTTGGCAGTTGTATTCCGGGGACCGTGTGGGATGGCCGGCCCTCACGCGCCGGCTTGGCCCGCGCGCAATGAAGTCCTGGCCCAGGTATCCCCAAGCCCCGCGCCCGCGCCCGCGCGGCCGCAAAAGCTCCCGGCGCCCAGAGTCCTGCCGTGCCTGCTCCTCGCCCTCTTTGTCGCCGCCGCCCGCTTGTGCGCCGCACCGGGTGCCGCCCTGGTGGCCGCGGGCCTGCTTTACACCAATGAGCGGGTTGGTGAGCCGCCCTGGTCGATCCACCTGGTGCAAGTGCCCCGCTCAAATTCACTCTACGAGCTTCACTCCCTGCACGCCCGCGGCCGCGCCCTGGGCCTGGAGCCGCTCAGCGCCCAGGTTGCCCTCTTAAAGCCGGCCCTGGGCAAGCCGGCTGCCGCTCTCAACGGCGACTTTTACGTAAGGGACAAGGCTTACGCGGGCGCCCCGCGCGGCCTGCAAATTATGGAAGGCGAGGTGCTGAGCGCGCCCTCAGGCGGGCCCTGTTTTTGGCTCGATGTCTTGGGCGAACCCCACGTGACCAACGTGGTCTCGCGCTTCCAAGTCACCTGGCCCGATGGGACGCCCACGCCCTTCAGGTTGAACGGGGAGCGCAAAACCAACGGCGTCGAACTCTACACCTCGGCGGCGGGGGCCTCGACCCATACCGTCGGCGGGCGGGAACTGGTGCTGGAAAGGCAGCCGGGCCACCTCTGGCTGCCCTTGCGCATCGGCCATACTTACGTCGCCCGCGTCCGCGAAATTCGCTCCGGCGGCAACACCCCGCTGGCCCCGGACATCCTCGTGCTGTCCCTGGGCCCGGCCATCATGGGCAGATTCCTCAACGTCAACACCGGCGCCGTGTTGCAGCTCTCGACCGCCTCGGTGCCGGCTTTGCTCGGCGCTCGGACTGCCCTGAGCGGCGGCCCGGTGCTGGTGCGCGACGGCAAGCGGCAAAAGATCCGAGCCTCCCCCACCGACTCTTACGAACTCGCCTCCATGGTCGAGCGGCATCCCCGTTCGGCGATTGGCTGGAACAAACAATCATTCTTCCTCCTCGAAGTGGATGGCCGCCAAAGGGACCTGTCCGTCGGGATGACCCTGGAAGAGCTCTCCAACCACCTGCTCAAGCTCGGTTGTCAGGAAGTCCTGAACCTGGACGGGGGCGGCTCGGCCACCCTCTGGTGCGAGGGTGAGGTGCGCAACAGCCCCTGCGACGGTTACGAGCGGCCCATCGCCAATTGCCTGGTCGTCGTGAGAAAAGCAGTCAAGTATGATGGCCAAGCCAAGGCCCACATCCCCAAATAGTGTGAGAATCCATCCGCCTTTCTTCCCTGGCTGGTTCATCGTTCCGCTCGTCGGGGCGGCGATGCTCCAGGCGGCCGGGATTGCCCCTGGCGCCGCCAACACGCCTTCCCCCCAGGACCCTTCCGTCTTCTACACCAACGACGTCGACCCTAAGACGCCGATGTCCGCCCACATCATCCGCATCGACCGCTCGGCTGCCGACCTGCGGTTTTGCACCACCTTCGGCAAGGGCGACGCCCTGGGCATGGACACCGTCTCCGAACAGCTCAAGACCTTGCCCCCGCAACTCGGCCAGGTGGTCGCCGCCATCAACGGAGACTTCTACCACAAGATCAAGGAATACGAAGGGCGCCCGCGAGACGTGCAAATCCGCCGGGGCGAGGTGCTCAGCAGTCCCTCCGGCCATACCTCTTTCTGGATGGATACCCGGGGCCAACCGCAAATGAGCAACGTCTGGTCCCGCTTCCGAGCGGTCTGGCCCGACGGAAAGACCACGCCCATGGGGCTCAACGAATATCGGACCAATAATGCCGTGGTCCTTTACACCACAGCGGTGGGCATATCCACGCGCACGCGGGGCGGGGTGGAATACGTCCTCGAACGCGCCGCCGCCAACGGCCCCTGGCTGCCCTTGCGCATCGGCCAGGTCTATGAGGCCCGCGTGCGCCAAGTCCGCAAGGCGGGAAACACCCCGCTGGGGCAGGAGACGATGGTCTTGTCTATTGGCCCCAAGCTGGTTCCCAGCCTGGGCGCCTGGCCAGCGGGGGCCACCGTGAAGCTCATCACGGAAACGGTGCCGGACCTCTCGGGGGTTGATGTGGCCATGGGCGGCGGGCCGGCACTCGTGCAGGACGGCAAGCTCATGCAATGGAAGGGCCTCGTCCACGTCCGCCACCCCCGCACGGCAATTGGCTGGAACAACGATTACATCTTCCTGGTGGTGGTGGATGGCCGGCAGCTCGAGGTCTCCCTTGGCATGACGCTGCCCGAACTGGCCCAATACATGCTCCAGCTCGGTTGCCAACAGGCCATGAATCTTGACGGCGGCGGTTCCGCCACCCTCTGGGCCTTCGGCAGCGTGAAAAACAGCCCCAGCGAAGGCGAGGAACGGCCGGCCTGCAACGCCCTGGTGCTACTGAGGAAAAAGTCCGATTCCCAGCCCAAGTGACCTGCGCAGCCCACGCCGCCCGCGTGCCGGGTTGGGTCCTGACGCGTCGCGAAACACCCTCGACCATCCGGCTTTCGGTCTCTTTTCGGTGCGCAACATTGTCGAACTGCTGAGCCTGGCTATGCTCCAAAAACGCCGCCACCTGAACGGCCGCGCGACCGCCTGCCTGGCCCTGGGCTGCGCTTTATGGCTGGCAGCGACCGTGCTTGGCCGGGCGCCGGAGACACGCCAACCGGAGGCACTGCCCGGCGCTGACCTCTTCACCAACGGCGCCATCCTCCGGATTCGCCTCGACCTCAAAGCGCAGGACATGGAGAGTCTGCGCCGCCAGGCGCGCGAGTTCGTTCCCGCAACGGTGTCCGAAGGCTCAACCGCCTATCCCAACGTCGCCCTCCATCTCAAAGGCTCGGTCGGCAGTTTCCGCCCCCTCGACGACAAACCCGCCTTGACCCTGGATTTCTGCCGCTTCCAGGCCGGCCGGAAATTCCATGGCTTGCGCCGCATCCACCTGAACAACTCCGTCGAGGACCCCAGTTGCGTCAACGAAAAGCTCGGCAGCGAGCTGTTCCGGGCCGCGGGGGTGCCCGCCCCGCGAGTCACCCGCGCCCTGGTGGCGCTCAACGGACGCACCCTGGGCCTCTATGTCCTCATAGAGGGATTCACGGAGGATTTCCTGGCCTGTCATTTCAAGCAGGTCGGCGGCGACCTCTTTGAACCGGAAGGCGGCCACGACATCGACCAGCACCTCAAGCGCAATGCCCTCGAGGCCCCGGCCGGCAACCGGGCCGCCCTCAAAGCCCTGGCCGCCGCCGCCCTCGAACCCGACCCCGCCCGCCGCTGGCCGCGCCTGGAACAGGCCCTCGAGATGCAGCGATTCCTCCCCTTCATGGCCCTGGAAGTCATGCTCGGCCACCGCGACGGCTATTGCCTGGCGCGGAATAATTTCAGGGTTTATCACGACCTCGATACGGGCAAGATCGTTTTCTTCCCCCACGGCCTGGACCAACTCCTGGGTCAGGCGGACCTCCCCTGGCACCCCTTCATGGCCGGCCTGGTGGCGCGGGCCGTGATGGACACGCCCGAAGGCAAGGCGCGCTACGACGCCTGTTTCCGTTCCCTGTTTACCAATCTCTTCCAGAGCGAGGTCCTGACCAAACGCGTCGATGAGCTGGCGCTGGAACTCCGCCCATTCCTGAGCGGCGCCCAATTCGCCGCCCTCCAAAAGGAAACCGCCCTCGTCCAGGAACGCATCGTGCAGCGACACCGCTGCCTGCAGGCGCAGTTCAGCCAACCCCAACTCAAGCTCATGCAGTTCCAGGCCGGCCTTGGCCGCCTCGACCAGTGGGTGGCGGCCGACTCGCCGGCGGGCGGAAAGATGGACCGCGCCCTGGGACCCGGCGGGGTGCCGGCCCTGCGCATCGTGGCCGGGGGCCAGACCCTGGCCTCCTGGCGGGCAAGAGCGCTGCTCGGGCGCGGGCGTTACCGCTTTGAAGGCCGGGCGCGGGTCGCCGGCGTCAAGCCCCTGCCTTACGGCATTCACCAGGGCGCCGGCCTGCGGATTGGCGGCGGCGTCCGCCAGGCGGGCAATTTGACCGGCGACTCCGCCTGGCAGCCGCTGACAGCCCAGTTCCAGGTCGAGACACCCACCCAGGAGGTCGAGTTCATCTGCGAACTGCGCGCCAGCGCCGGAGTGGCCTGGTTCGACCTGGACTCGCTCAAGGTGGCGCAGCTCCCCTGAGGAGCGCGCAGGCCTCGTCCGCGCGGTGCAACTGAAACGCAATACGCACGCGGATCGCGCTCGCCTCGGGACGCACCTTCGGCTGCCGCCGCGCCGGGCGGAGCGCCAAGCTGTTGGCCGGTCGGAACGGCGGCCCGGCCCCGACTTTGGGCCCTGGATTTTGGACAAAAATTCCCAATAGAGCCAATAGAGCCAATGGAGCCAATGGGGGAGTTGCCCTTCGCCGGGAACTCCGAGCTAAGGGTCCATGCAAAAACAAGTTCCGAAGGCGAGGCGTAATTCCAACATTATTCTCTGGCACCCCTCCGGGGTGCGACCGCCAGAGGGCGCCGTGCCCGGTGGTCGTTCCCCCTTTACCCTGAACGACCACCGGCTACTTTCTACCAACCCTCCGGGTTGGAGAAAATCGGAATTTGTTTTTGGACGGGCGCTAAGGCTCGCCCGTTGCGAGATAGCGGGCTGCGTGGACTGGGACCAATGGCTGCTCTCAGGGCGCGGCTCCGCGTTGACAGGGACGTGGGAAGGCTGCCGGGAGACCGCTGGCGGCACTACCGACACGCGCCCGCGCGCACCTCGGGGCGGTACTGTTCTGCGCAGGCCATCGGTCCCTCGGTGATAAGGCTTGCGCCTGGCTAACGCATCCGTCGGGCAGATCAGACGGTCCCCCATCCGGCCAGCGGCAACTGGCGTCAGTTCAATCCGGCCTGATGCGAGTGGCCTCGGCTCTCTGGATTTCGGCGGCGGACGGGGCGGACCAAATGTGAAGTTGGTTGTTTCCATTGCAGGCG
>Ga0187850_10001632_pt1 | contig 23289 bp, 18 predicted proteins | sample June2016WEW_4_15_FD_132436 | JGI IMG/M metagenome (GOLD analysis project Ga0187850, IMG submission 132436) | Peatland microbial communities from SPRUCE experiment site at the Marcell Experimental Forest, Minnesota, USA - June2016WEW_4_150 | ecosystem: Environmental > Terrestrial > Soil >...
GGCGACTTTGGCTTTGCCCTCGGGAGTTTTGGGGCCGGTGGAGCGCTGGGCGTTGCGGCGATTGGCTTCGATTTGTCGTTCAGATGACATAAGTGACCTCGGAGGGGCGGGTTCTTCTGGGATTCGCCCCTATAGGAGGTTAGGCATGGGTCTGGCGAGCGGCGGGTCGTTCAGGGGGGCAAGTGATTGAGGGGGTGGGAGATGGAGTTGGGGAATGGCGGGGACCGAGGGGAACTTTGGGCTATGCTCCAGACGATGGGCAGGAGCTCGTGGCAAAAGTCCCAGAGAGGCCTGGCGCACAGGCTGAATGCCTGTGCCACTTCACCGCTCGGGGCGGGATGAGTACCAACTGAGCCAGGCAGACGGATTATCCGGGAGGTTCTGCTGGGTGATCTCCCGGAGCGCTTGCAAGACCCATTTCCTGGTGGTCTGGTCCAGTTCCGGGTCCTGGAGAAAGGCGATGAGTTCGGGCACGGCCTTCTGGCGGAGATCGCGGGAGAGCATTCCGGAATCGGCCAGATTGCAGGCGGCACGCTCCCGCAGATCGCTGGACGAATCGTGGCGGAAGATGTCCAGCAGAACGGGGATGGTGCCCTCGGTTCCGAGAAGCCCCAGGCCGTTGATGGCAGCCGCGCGCGCCGGACCGGTTGGGTCATGCGCATAGTAAGTGAGCGTCTGCAATACTTTCTCAGGCTCGACGCCGCGGTTGCCGAGGATACCCAACGTGGAAAGGCGGAAATACCTGCGCTCGGTGGTGGCGGCCGCCTCGAGGATCAAATCGTCCACCTGCTGCGGCGTCTTGCGGATGCCGTCCCGGACCAGCCAGAGTTCGAGGGCGGCGGCGCGGACGCGGAGGTCACTGGAAAAGTAGGCCGTGTCCGTCAAATGTTCCAGTTCGGGCGTGGAGTGGATCTTGCCGCTCCAGCTTTCGAGGCGCCGGGCGAGTTCGTCACCAGCGCCGGCGTAGTGATTGATGGTTCTCTCGAGGAGCCGCTCGGCCTGTTGCTGCGGCGGCATGGAGTTCAGCTCTTCCAACTCGTGCTCGGAAAGCGTGGCGGAGGACGCCGGCACGGGAGCGCCCGAAAGTTGGAGAAGCACGCCAATCGAGGATGCAATGCGCTTCAGGCGGGGCAAGCGGATGGCCCAGCCCAAAGCGGCGGAGAACAAGAGCAGGATCGCCGCGGAGGTCAGGAGGCGCCGCACCATGGGGGAATTGTAGCAGCAGGAGGGGGCTGCATGGTCTAAACTGGGCACATGGCGACGGAAGACCCGTTTGATCGGATTACGGTTGAGCCGGGGAAATGCGGTGGGAAACCTTGCATCCGAGGGATGCGGATCACGGTTCGTCGCGTTCTCGAACTGCTGGCGATTCATCCCGACCGCGCCACACTGCTCGCCGAGTACCCCTTCCTCGAACCCGAGGACCTCCAGCAGGCCCTGCGCTACGCAGCAGCGACTGTCGACGACGAGCGACTAAGCGTCGATCGCGTGGCGTGACATGAATCGGATTCTGTTGGACCAGGGGCTCGCTCCGCGAGCGGCGGCGATCCTTCGTCAGGCTGGGCTAGACACGGTTCATGTCTCCGAAATCGGAATGGAACGCGCCGAGGACATCCAGATTCTGGAAAAGGCCCGGAACGACGGAAGGGTGTGCGTGACTTTGGACCACGATTTCCACGCGCACCTTGCAGTGAGCGGACATGGGCGTCCTTCGGTGGTGTTGCTGCGTGTCCAAGGCTTGGATGCGCAAGGCCAGGCCGACTTGATCCGATCGGTCTGCCTGCATTGCGAGACCGCGCTCTCCAGCGGCGCCGCCGTCTCGGCGGATCGCGAAAGCATCCGTATCCGGCGCCTGCCACTCAGGTAGCAACGGGGGGACGGTTAACCGCGCACCTTAAGGCGGCTCATCGGCTATGTGGGAAACGGCCAGCCCACTGGCGCGGCTCGTGGCCGGATCACGGCGCGCTCGGAAGTTGGGCGGACGGTTCTTACCCGGACTGCGTATTCCGATGAAGGCGATCGCCATTCCGGGAACGCGCCGATCAGCATTCCGGGGCAAAACCGATCACTTCGCGAGCAGAGAGTTCTCTCTTCTCAGATGCCTATTCTTCTTAGTCTTCTTTTCTCTGCCTCGTCCCTGCTGCAGGGGCCTCACCTACATCGCCGATCATCGGAACGGTGGTCGGCAGGGCCCGGAATCGTGATCGGTAGCGCCCGGAATACGCACCCGGACGGAACACGCCCCTCCCGGCTTCTTGACCGCACCAGGTTGAGAGGGGCGCCAGAAGGAATTATAGGCGACTCGTCCAAGCGGATTGAGGGACGAAAGGACGTTTATCGTTCCTAATCGTCGACGGCTGTCGATCACAGCCCTGAAAAGAGGGCGCGGCCCTATTCCGTCCCAGATCATTATTTTCATGACTTCCGGCCTTCCTTCCCCCTCTTCATTCCACTCCGGAGTGGAACGATTCGCCTCAATGCGGGGTGATAGGCACCCTCAAGACCGCCTGATCTACCTTCGGGTGACCTTCGATTCACGTCCCCAGACTCGCGAAGTGTCCGCCCTAGCGGTGCGAGTACCGTTCCGCCTGCCGAAGGTCAATCGGCGGATTGCAGGCGGAACGCCTAAATCTCCTTGATGGCCTTGAACGCGTCCCTCATTGCTTCGACCTCGCTCCGCAGCTTGCGACCTTCAACGTCGCCAGAGTCGCCTTTATCGATCACCACGCCCCATGGCAGGAGGTGGGTCGTCATTCCGCGCCTGTGCAGTTCCCCTCTCATCTCATACATGGCTTCGCGGTGCCCTTTCTGAACGACTTCATGCTCCCTAAGGCTGTAGACAAGCTCACGAAGCTTGTCTGGACCAAACCCGTTCACACCATGCGGCGTTCTGTGGACCAATGAATCAAGAACGCCGGAGAAGACCCCAGCGTCGTTCCGCATCACCGATGTAATAAGGTGAGACCAGAGGTCGGCGGCCTGTACGGCGACACATTCTTTCTTCTTCACGGCCGCGAACCGCCCAACGCGCATGCAGGAACTCCGCATTCGTATTTCGATGTCATCACCTTCATACGGCCGACCCTCGCCCACCATGTCCGGCCACTGAACCGGCTCGGTTGCTTGCTTATAATCGGCGACCGATCGGAGTGCAGCTTTGATGTTTTTGTGACCCTCCTCGAAAAAAACGTTCACTCTCTCCGTCGTACCCAAATGCGCTGAAAACGTCGGCAACAAGTTCTGGACGCAGACTTCGTAGGCACCTCCCCATCTCGCGCGTTCAGCTTTGGTCGTCATTTGTTCCCAGTCGTTCGGACGCAGGTAGACTCCAAAACCAGCCTCAACGTGCGCCAACATCAGAAGCCGCCGCCAATAGACGGCTGCGTGATGCCAAATCCAGATGCCTGCAAAGGCGCTTTTCCGGATAGCGCAGATCCGTTGAATGAAAGTACGGAAGCGAGAAGGCGTCGAGCACGTTCTTCTGCCATTCGCTAGTGAAAGCCGACCAGGCCTCGTCCGACCCCACGTAACCGGCGACAACAATGATGTGGCCTCCGAGCACCTCTCCTGCACTTTCGTCAAGGTAAATACTCCGCACACACCCTCCGCACCAGCAATATAGCAACGGGAACCGCGCTACAGCAATAGATCACGGCGCAAAGACGGCCGCATCCAGCGAATCTTTCGACGGGACGTTCTGTTCTGCGAAGATCCTCAATCGCACTCGACGGTCGCGCCCGTCTTCGTAGGTCCTTTCGACCATCTCGGGGCAACGGCTTCAACCGCCTGGGAGGAGTCGTCGGCCAAGCCGCATGTGCGTGGGGGACAGCCGGCCGACCGTCTCGAACCGGCGCCGGTACTCGCCCACGTGCCACTCCCATGCCTCCTGGATGGTGTAACCACGGTCGTACAAGATCCAGATCAGCTTATCCCAATCGTAGTTGTTCGCCTTGCCGACCAGCGTCACGAACGACCCTGGTCGGCCGCTCGGCCGGTTAGCTTTCACTTGGTAGCGGCATCCCCGGTGTGTGAAGTCGCAGCCCCGGGTAACGGCCGTCCGGCTGTTGCAGTCTGAGCAGTACTCGTCCTCTGACATGCCGACCAGCAGCGCAGCGTCGAGTTCGGACAGGGCGCTTGTGATAGCTGGCGCAACGCCGAACCGCTCCTGCCACGAGAGGGCGACCTCCACGAGGCGGGAGCGGAGCTCGGCAGCCCGTTCCCATTCACTCATCGTTGGTGCCAGGATCGCACGCGCCGCGGGATCCCGCAACTCCGTCTACCTTGGGCATGGTGGCCTGCGCCAACCCGCTGCAATACCGTCAACCTGGAGCACCATCTCCCGTGCCATCGGTTGCTCGCGACAAGTCGGCATCGCTACTGGATCCTGTTCGGGGCTCGGCTGTCGACGGCCCCAATGGGACGGGAAAACAGGTCGGGACAACGGGGCACGTGTGAACTGTGTCGACACTCGAGAATTCGTAGTTCAGGCGGACGCGTCCTGCCCGACGCGTTTTGCTCGTGTCAAGGCGGGCCCACCACTTCAGAACAGTCTGCGATTCCATCTGCTACATTAGGCCTAGCATGGATGTCGACCTTCTTGAGCGCTTGTTGTACGAGGAGGAATCGGAGACCCTAGATTTCAAAGTGCAGCAATATCCGTTTGACGGCGCTACGGACGATCAGAAAAGCGAGTTGCTGAAGGATATCCTCGCGTTCGCGAACGCCTGGCGACGAACGGACGCATACATCCTCATTGGAGTAGAGGAGGTTCGCGCGGGTCGGAGCATCGTACGTGGAGTATCGAGTCAACTCCTGAACCAGAATTTGCAGCAGTTCATCGCTAGCAAGACCAATCGCCCCGTCCTGTTTTCGTACACGCCCGTGGTGTTCGAAGGGCTCCCTATTGGGGTCATCACGATACCATTGCAGGACCGACCGGTCTACCTGCTGAATCGCTACGGGAAGCTCGAGCCACAGATCGTCTATATCCGGCGTGGGGACACGACGGCGCACGCCTCGCCCGATGAGATCGCGCGGATGGGTAGAGCGTTTGATTCACAGAGCGCCTTACCTATACTCGAATTGGATATTTACGATCCGAACGACCGCATCAGGCTGGGCCAATCCGTGGAACTAAGTGTCAGGGCGTTCGAGGTGCCCGCCAAAGAGTCGATCCCAGACTACGGGCAGGTGGCTCACCCGATCTTCAGCACGGCGTTTGACCTTCTCAGTAACCCGGACTTTTATCGAGAGTTGGCGGCTTATTTGCGCAATGCCGCGTGTCTTGTGCCCCTTGGTCTGGCCGTTGCCAATTCGTCGGCGACGGTCGCGCGGGGAGTGCTCCTGACAATGGAATTCGACGCCAGTTCCGGGATTCTGGTACTCGGCGATTCCGAGAAGCCGCCAATGCCAAGCAAACAACGAGGATTCGCCGCCGTAAGGCCGAGCACAACAGCACGCGATCGCGAGATCGAAGTCGGGCATCACGGCGGCGTTATTGAGGTTCGGATGGAATTCGAAGCGATCCAACCAGGAATCACTGCATGGTCAAGCAACGTTTTCCATGTCGGCGCGCAGAAGAGCGCTTCCGTGCAAGCGCGGGCCAGCATCTCTGCCCACAATCTTCCGAGCCCCTTGTCTTTCGACATCAACGTCAGCGTGTGCGCGGAGATTCGCCGAATTGGACTGAGGGAGTTATGCTCCGCTCCATAAACGCCGATTCCAGTCGCGGGTGCGGTTGGTCACGAATCTGAAAATTTCCGCCGACTCAGCCGCTGGGAGGATTCCTCCCGAGAAGTCGGCTTGCGACAGCCCAACTTCCGGTTTGCGCGTGATCCGGCCAGAATCGACGGCGACAAGCCGACTTGCCGTTCCGGGCAACATCCGCGAACACCGTAGCCGGGGAGACTGCGATGACCGCGGAGTTCCACGTACGGCAGTTTGTGTTTCAGCTTGTGATGTGGGTTAATTACCATGAAGACAAAAGGTGCTGACGGTTGCGAACAGAATCCATGGATGTTCTGAAACAGCTCTTTGAGCGGCATTTTCGCCTTCCTGTAGAGCGAGTGCAGCCCTTGCAGGGCGGACTGGGAGGGTCAGGGCGCAATATCCTTCGGCTCGCCCACCAGGATCTGAGCGCGGTGGGTATCCTGTATGACGTGCGCGAGGAGAACGTCGCTTTCCTGGACTTCTCGCGGCATTTCCGCAGCCGTGGCCTGCCTGTGCCGGAGATTTACGGATCAGAACTGGATGCGGGCGCTTACCTGGAAGAAGACCTGGGCGACGTTACGCTGTTTCAGTTTCTCTCGAACAACAGGGCAGGAGAAGACGTCGCACCGGAGGTGGTGGAGGCCTACTGTAAGGTGGTGGCGCACCTGCCGCGGTTCCAGATCGAGGCTTCGCGGGACCTGAACTACAAAGTCTGTTATCCACGCTCCAGCTTTGACGGCCAGTCGATTGCGTGGGACTTGAACTACTTTAAGTATTACTTTCTCAAGCTGGCGGGGATTCCCTTCAACGAGCAGGAGCTGGAAACTGATTTTGGCCGCCTGACCAGGTTTCTTCTGACCGCCCGCTGCGACTATTTTCTGTATCGCGACTTCCAGTCGCGCAACGTGATGCTGCGGGACGGCCAGCCATTCTTTTTGGACTATCAGGGTGGGCGCAAAGGCGCGTTGCACTACGATATTGCTTCCCTGCTCTATGACGCCAAGGCCGACCTGCCTCCCGCGCTGCGCCAGCATCTGCTGGAGCACTACCTCACATTTCTCGCGCGGTTCGTCAAGCTGACGCAGGAAGAGTTCATGCGCCATTACTACGCTTTTGTCTATGTGCGCATTATGCAGGCGCTGGGGGCGTATGGATTCCGCGGCTTTTATGGGCGAAAACCACATTTCCTGCAGAGTGTGCCCTTCGCGCTGAAAAATCTGCGCTGGCTGCTCGAGCACATAACGCTGCCCATCGCACTGCCCACGCTGCTGGGCGCGTTTGAGCACATAATCGCGTCAGAGAAGCTACAGCACTTGATCACGCCGGCGGATGCGGCCGGGAAGCAAGACATTGCGAACTCTGTTCCGGCGCCTGCCTCGCGGGGCGCCAACCTGGCGTTGAGGATTTTCAGCTTTTCATTTCACCAGAGCGCCCCCCCGAAAGACGAGAGCGGGCATGGCGGCGGATTCATTTTTGATGCCCGCGCGCTGCCGAATCCAGGCCGCGAAGAGCGCTTCAAATCTCTCACCGGCAAAGACGCGGCGGTAGTCGATTATCTGAGCGCACAGGCGAGCGTGCGCGAGTTTCTGGCCAGCGCCACGTCGATGGTGGAAGCGACCGTGAAAAACTACCAGGAGCGCGGCTTCAATAGCTTGATGGTGGGGTTTGGCTGCACCGGTGGCCGGCACCGCTCGGTGTACCTAGCAGAGGCGCTGGCCCGGCATTTCCGCGGTCGGCAGGGCCTGGACGTGTTGGTGCGGCACGTTGAAATGGAGAAGCCGGTCAAATGAAAGCAATGATTCTGGCCGCCGGGCTGGGCACGCGGTTGCGTCCTCTAACCAACGACCGGCCCAAGGCGCTGGTTGAGGTGGCCGGACGCACGCTGCTGGAGATCGCCATCGCACGCCTGCGGGAAGTTGGAGTCCGTGAAGTCATAGTCAATGTGCACCATTTTGCCGGAATGGTCACTGAATATCTGCGCGGGAAGAACAACTTCGGAATGCGGATCGAGATATCCGAAGAGGGCAGCTTGCTGGATACCGGCGGCGGCTTGAAAAAGGCGGCGTGGTTCTTTCGCGAAGAAGATCCGGCGGCGCCGTTCATCCTGCACAATGTTGACGTGATCAGCACCATCGATCTGCGGCAAATGCTCGACTTCCACACGCAGAACCAGGCACTGGCTACACTGGCAGTGCAGCAGCGCCAGACTTCCCGATATCTATTGTTCGACGAGCAAATGCGGCTTTGCGGGCGGCGTCTGGTCAAAGAGCAGAAAACTGAACTGGTGAGGCCGTCACCGCAGTTGCAGGAACTGGCGTTCTCTGGAATTCACGTGATCTCGCCACGCCTCCTGTGGATGATGAGCGAAGAAGGGACGTTCTCCATTGTCCAGTCTTATCTGCGGCTGGCAGGCGAAGGAAAGAGGATTGTGGCTTATCGCGCTGACGGCGATTACTGGCGCGACCTGGGCAAGCCGGAAAGCGTCGCACGTGCCACCGAGGATATGAAGAAACAGGCCATGCTTCGGGGAGGGGGGTGATCTGCAGCAGGAGAACGGACTGTCCAACGCGATGCAAGCTTGATACGAATCATGAGGGTGAAGTTGCATGCCCGATGCTGGTTGATCTATGGCGCGCCCGGAAGGAAACGCCCCATCATGCTGCACCCTCCGAGCGGGTTGTCGGCCAACCGGAAGTTGAAGGCCCCAGTTCGGATAGGGACCGATAAGTCGGCATCGCAACCGTGAGTTTCGGACTGGCGGATCTGGTATGCTGACGTTTGCGTCTGAAGATCGCCGCAATCGCTGTTCTGGCGGCTGCGGTGCTATACGTTCTGATAGAACGAAGTGTTGGCCCGTCGGTTGAGCTTTTGCCAGCGGCATTGCCGCACATCGTGCGGCGGCCCCCGCCTGTGGGCGCAAGTTGGGATTCGGCCAAAACCTTTGTCAATCCAACCGAAGAAGTGCGGCGCCTCCATGCGCAGGGCATCACCGGGCGGCACATTGGCGTTGCGGTGACCGATTCCTTCCTATTGACCGAACATCAGGAGTATCGCGACCGGTTGCGCTGGTATGACGAGGTAGACGGCCGGCCGGACGATCCCGCGGGCTGGCATGGCACCGCGGTGGCTTCCATCGCGATTGGCCAGACAGTAGGCGTGGCCCCGGAAGCCGAACTCTACTTCATCGGTCTCGGGCTGAACTGGGCGCGCCAACCGCTCGGGAACTGGTTCGTAGCCGCTCGGCGTGCTGTGCACGCCGGGCAGCACCAGGCTATCGCAATCCGGCGCATTCTGGAGATCAACCGGCGGCTGGAGCCGGACCGCAAAATTCGGGTGATCTCGATGTCGATCGGTTGGGGACCATCCTGGCTCAGCCAGACCGCGGCGGCGGTGGAGGAAGCGCGCCGGGCCGGGATCTTCGTGGCGTCTCTGGATCTTGGCGCCGCACCCTTCGGCCCCGTTAAGATTGCCAGCGCGGCGGCATCGGACCGCTACATCACCGTGGGACCGGCCGGAAGTTGGTCCATAGCGTATTGGGCGGGGCGCTATGCCCTGGCGTGCCAGCAGGACCAGTCCATTACTCCCGAGCGGTTTCGGAGAACCGTATTCGACAGAGCTGCGCGGTGAGGGTACTCCCGCTTGGACGACCGACGCAGGCGGAACCGCCTGCGCCACAAGCCGCCGGGTTGTTAGCGCACTACCCGCAGGCCGAGATGCTTGGCGAACGGATCGAAATCCCGGTCGTTGTGCAGCAGGTCAAACCCGCTCTCGATGCATCGGGTGGCAATCACCGTGTCGATGGTTTTGCGAGCGGTCACGCCCAGCCTGCGCAGCGCGCGGAAGTTCTTCGCCGCTCGAATGGCGACTTGCTGTCCGCCCAACTCCACTACTATCAGCGAAGTCAGCAGGTTCCGGACAGCATTGAAGTCCCGTTCGTTGTCGAAGCCTTGGAGGACCTCAGTCAGAATCAAGTCGCCGATGGCCACAGGCTCGCGGCCCAGCAGCGCGTCGAGTCTCTCGGTCTGCGCAGTGATGGTTCCCTTGAAGTAATCGATCCACACGCTGGAGTCGACCAGGATCACGTGTCGCTCCTCATCGCGTTCAGATCGCCCTGCCAGTCCAGTTTTCCGCGGAGCCGACGGATCTCCCCCTGTTTTTTCAGGCGCAGGAGGGTCCGCAGCGCCTCATCCACGGCCTCGCGCTTGGTCTTCAGACCGGTTGCGCGAAGCGTGTCCCGCATGAGCTGATCGTCGATCACGATGTTGGTTCGCATCGATGTGTATCCTTATTGCCAATTATACACATTTCAGGGCTGCGGAGGCGGCATTGCGGAGTGGTGGCGAGGGACGCGGAGATCGGGCTGGAGCCAATACTGTTCACTTAGGCTCGTGGGACTGGCTTCAGCCTCGAGCCGGGCTCTGGCCAGATGGCGGGACTGAAGTCCCGCGCGGACTGAAGTCCGCCCCACATCACATGATGGCCGTGGGGGGCGCGGGCTCGTCCGGGCGGCCGGCGTTGGCCAGCGGAGTCTTGACCATGAGGACCGCCAACGCCAACATCACTACGCCCGCCAGGAGAACCGGGACCAGCGAGCCCTCCGGCAGCACCGTCGGCATTTTCCAGTCCTTGACGCCCGCGTAGCGGAATCGGTAGGCGGCAATCAGCAGTCCGGCCATGGCTTCTCCCGCGATCAGGCCCGAGGCCGTCAGCACTCCCGCATTCTCGACGCGGGCTTTCTGCGCGTCGTTGAAGTTGCGGCGATCCCGGAGCTGGTCGGTCGCCCAGCGCAGGGTTCCACCGATGAAGATCGCGAAGGTGGTCTCCAGCGGCAGGTACATTCCCACCGCGAACAGCATGGGGCTGCGGACCTGCAACATGATCAGCGCCAACCCCATCAACACGCCCACGCCGATCAGCGGCCAGGCCATGTCGCCGCCCACGATGCCCTTCGCCAGAGCGGCCATCAGGCCGGCCTGCGGCGCCGGGATGGCTGAGCTGCCGAATCCGCCGAATCCCTTGTGCAAAACCAGCAGCGGGAAATACAGCGCGGCGCTGGCCACGACGATCCCCAGGATGTCGCCGATCTGCATGCTGCGCGGGGTACCCCCCAGAATGTGCCCGACTTTGAGGTCCTGGAGCATCTCGCCGGCTACTGCCGAAGAGACGCACACCACCGCCGCCACCCCCAGCACCGCGGCCACGCCGCCCGCCCCGGATACGCCGATGGCCACCATCAGCAGCGCCGCGATCACCAGCGTGGCCAGCGTCAAGCCCGAAACCGGGTTGTTGGAGGAGCCGATCAGGCCCACCAGGTTGCCGGAAACCGCGGCGAAGAAGAAGCCCAGAACGATCATCACCAGCGCCGCCACCAGGCCTCCCGGCAGCGTCCCCGAGAAGTAGGAATACAGCAGGACCATGCACAGGAAGGTCGCAAACAGCCCGGAGAACACGGTCCGCGCGCTGAGGTCGCGATCCAGGCGGCTGCTGGCCGCACTTTGCGAGCTGGCCTTGCGGAGGTCCGACAGGGCGCGGCCCATCCCCTTGGCGAGGCTCTTGCGCATGCGGAACAGGGTGTAGCAGGCGCCCACCAGCATCCCGCCCACCGCGATCGGTTTCACAATCGACTTCCAGATGGCATCGTTCGCCGCCGCCCAATCCAGATCCTTGGCCGGCAGATGCGGCCCCAGGAAGTAGGCTAGGAGCGGCACGAGCAAGCCCCACGCCACCACGCCGCCGGAGAAGTTCAGCGCCGCCAGACGCGGTCCGATGATGTAGCCCACGCCCAGGTAGGCCGGGCTGACCGCCGGCGCGAACGCCACGGTCACGCCACCCACGCCGGCTTCCCCCGAGTAGCCTTTGCCCACCAGCTTCACCACGCTCTTACCGATCTCCCCGATGCGCAGCAGCCACGAGTTGCTCGCCGAGAAGATATTGAACGCGCCCAGGAGGTAGAACGCGGCGCCGGCTCCCATGTTGTAGAACAGGATTCTGGCGGCCTGCGATCCGCGCTGGCCCGCGATGTGGATTTGCGAGGCGGCCACCGATTCCGGGAATACGAGCTCCGGGTCTTCCACCATGACCCGCCGGAGCAGCGTGACGAACAGAATCCCCAGAATGCCGCCGACCAGCATCAGCGCCGTCGATTTCCAGTACGCCTCCGGAGAATCGAATTTCGTCCAGGCTCCCGAGATCACGAAGGCGGGAATCGTGAAGATCGCGCCCGCGGCCACCGACTCGCCGATCGAGCCCACGGTTCGGGCGATGTTCTCCTCCAGAATCGAGCCCTTGCGGAGCCGCAGCATGGCCATGCCGATTACGGCGGCCGGGTACGTGGCGGCAATGGTCATGCCGGCGCGCAAGCCGAGGTAGGCGTTGGCGGCGCCCAGGATCACCGTCATCACCAGGCCCAGCAGTACAGCCCGGAAGGTGAATTCCCGCATGTCCGTCTTCTCAGAGACGTAGGAACGATACTTGGTATCCATAGGGAGGCAGTCCTCGCAACGGACACATGATAGCAAAGGGGACCCCGGGTAGGATAAGGCCGACGTGGACGTCGGCCCGCGGACCGGAGGTCCGCCCCACGTGCTCTTAGCCCAGGGTTCGGCCGCCCGCGGCTTACTGCTCTTGGCCTATGGCGTCATCGACGATCCGCCGGCTTGTCTCCAGCGAGTTGGGCTGGTAGCGCCGAGCCCTGTAGTCTGCCGCCAGCTTCTCCAACCGTGCCGCCCGTTGTGGGGATTCCGCGTTCAGGCACTCCAGAAGCCGGCCCGAGAGTTCCGAAAGCTGTACGCGGTCCGAGTCCTGCCCCGGCTGTGCCACGCCGCCCTTTTTCAGCTCGCCCGGTGTGACCGCTTCCGCCTCGCGCGATTTGCCGATCTGCGACGCGGCCGCCTGGTTTAAGGAGCTTTCGTGGACTTTCACGGTAGACCTCCGCTCGAACTATTATCGGCTGGGGAGAGGGGAAGCATTAGCGAACCGGCGCGCAGCCGCCGCCGGGGCCGATGGCGTCGGGAACTAGGTGGACAACTCACGCAGAATCAATGGCTTGGACAGCTTGAATCAACGGTTTATGAGCTTCCCGCGCTGACGGCTTGAAAGTAGGCCAGCAGCTTGGTCTCCTCAAACCCAATCTCGCGGGCGTACTGGCGAAGATAGCTCGTGGTGTAGATTCCGCCGGGCAGTTGCTGGAAATCCCCCTGTTCGATGGCCTGCAGAAACCGGATACTGATCTTGGTGCTGTCGGCAATCTCCCTCAGAGAGACCCCCCGGTGCTGGCGCAACGCGGGCAGGTCAAGCGGCTCGGCAACCGTGGTCTTCACGCTGTGTTTTCTCATGCTGACTTCCACTCGGCCTCTGGGACGTTCCACGCGGAAAGCTCATCCTATCACAAACGCCGTGGAAGCGAGATGAAAATGCCTTCAGCTTCGGGCCAGACCGTGAGCCGGGACCAGTTCTCCAACCACAGTCGCCTCGTCCGTGTTATTCTCGGGTGGTAATTATTCGGACCCAGTGCTCTTGACCGGGGCGTCACCGGGCAGGCGCGGTGTTGTCGTGTCCGCCGGCGGGGAGCGCGGCCGACTGAGGCTCCCCCGTGGGCTCCAGGCATTGGGAGGCAGGCACTATGTCGGTCCCTCAAAAGCTAAAAGGCCGTTACGAGATTAGAGAGATTCTGGGCCAGGGCGGAATGGGCCTGGTCTTCCGCGCGTACGACACCGCAGTCAAACGAGACGTCGCTCTCAAGACTCTGCGCGATGCCCCGAATCGAGCCGCGCTGCAACTGTTCTACAAAGAGTGCGAGGTACTGGCGGCCCTCAGCCACCCCAACATCATCGAGATCTTCGACATCGGAGAGTATTACGAGGGCGAGGGCGCGGCCAAGCCATACTTCGTCATGCCGCTGCTGCCGGGCGCCACGCTGGACAAGCTCATCCGCGACTCCAGCCACCGCCTCACACCCGAGCGGGTGGTGGAGATGATGTGCCAGGCTTGCCGCGGCCTGCAGGCCGCCCACGAGCGCGGCCTCATCCATCGCGACATCAAGCCCAGCAACCTGTTCGTGATGGACGACGACTCGGTGAAGATCATCGATTTCGGCGTCGCCCACATGGCCGAGGCCGGGCTCTCGGTCGGAGTCAAGGGAACGCTGTTGTACATGGCGCCCGAGCAGCTTCAGATGAAGCCGGCCTCGCCGGCCTCCGACATCTATTCCCTGGGCGTGGTGTGCTACGAGGCGCTGACCCGGCGCCGCGCCTTCGACGCCCCCACCCAGAACGAGATCGTGGACGCGGTGTTGCGCCGCATCCCGCCCCCCGCCTGCGACCTGAACCCCGCCATCAGCCAGTCCATCAGCCGCGTGGTGCACAAGGCCATGGCCAAGCAGCCCTGGAACCGCTACGCCAGCGCCCGCGAGTTCTCCGACACGCTCCAGAGGGGGCTGCGGAACGAGCCGATCGAGGCCTTCAACCCGGCCCGCATCCAGCCGCGGATCGAGCGCGCCTCCAAGGCCTACGAGCAGGGTGACGCCCAGTTCGCCCTCGAGATCCTGGGCGAGCTGGAGGCCGAAGGACACATCGATCCGGCCATCGCCGCGCTGCGCCACAGAATCGAGATCGCCACCAAGCAGGTGACCGTCGGCCAGTTGCTCGAGAGCGCACGCATGCGCTTCGAGCACGAGGAGTACCCACTGGCTCTCCAGAAGATCCAGGAGATCCTGGAAGTGGAGCCCGGCAACGCCCAGGCGCTCGGGCTCAAGATGAGCATCGAGAACAAGCTGACCAACCAGAAGGTGGACGAGTGGTTCCGCCTGGCCCAGCAGCACATCGACAACCAGGCCTTCGGGCATGCCCGCGAAGCGCTGCGCAACGTCCTCGAGCTCAGGCCGGGGGAAACCCGGGCCACGCAGATGCTCGCGGAAGTGGACCGGCTGGAGCAGGACTACCTCCGCGCCCGCGCCCAGAAGGAAGAGCTGTTCCACTCCGCCCAGGAGTGCTGGAACTCGGGCGAGGTGACTTCGGCGCTCACCAAGCTGGAGCGCATTCTCGAATTGGACCGGGGCTCCCCGGACAAGTCCTCCCCCGACCGCAGCGCAACCTACCAGACCTTCTACAACAAGATCCGCTCCGAGCACGAGACCCTCAAGAATTCCTATGCCGAGGCGCGCAAGCACCTGGCGGACCGCAACTTCGCACAGGCGCTGGCCATCGCCAACGAGTGCCTGGCCAAGTACCCCGGCCACGCTCTCTTCCAGGCGTTGAAGTTCGATATCGAGGAGCAGCAGCGGCAGGAGCTTTCCGCCCGGATCGCCGGGATCGACCGCGAGTTGGATGCCGAGCCGGATCTCGACCGCCGCGTGCACATCCTGGAGCAGGCGATGACGACCTATCCCGGCGAGCCACATTTCGACCGCCAGCTCCGGCCCACGCGGGAGAAGCGCGACCTGGTGAATTCGATCGTCGCCAAGGCGCGCTACCACGAAGAGCGCGGGCAGTTCGCCGAGGCGCTGGCGCAGTGGGAGATCCTGGGCACGATTTACGGCCAGTATCCCGGCTTGAAGTTCGAGAACGAACGGGTGGTGAAGCGGCGGGATCAGCAGGTGCGTACGGAAGGCAAGACGCGCTGGCTGGAGCAGATCGACCGCGCTATGCAATCGGGCGATTACGCGCGCGCCGCGGACCTGGTGGTGAGCGCCGAGGCGGAGTTCCCCGCCGACACCGAGCTCGTTGGGATCCAGCAGAAGGTGAGCCAAGCCGCTGCCAACGCCGTCGAGGCGCAGCAACTGCTCGCGCAGGGGCAGTCCCTGCTGGGCCAGCAGTCCTTTGACGAAGGGATCGCCGCGGTGCGGCGGGCGCACGAACTCGACCCGCGCAATGCCGCCGTTCGCGCCGCTTTGGCCGATGCGCTGGTAGAGCGGGCGCGAGCGCTGATCGATACCGACCTGCCCGCCGCCGAGCCCCTGATCCAGCAGGCGCTCGAGATCGATCCCAACCACCCTCTGGCCAAGAGCTTGCGCACGCGCGTGTTGGACAGCAAGCGGGATCAGGCCGTGATCCGCTGCTTCATGCAAGCCCGTCAGTACCGGGCTAGTGGAGAGCCCGAGAAGGCGCTGGCCGAGACCGAGCAGTGCCTGGCCGCCTATTCTCTCGATCCCCGGCTGCTGCAACTGCGCGACATCCTCAGTAAGGAGGTCGAGGAGAACCGGCGGAGCAAAACCCGGCCGGCGGACCTGGCAGCCCTGCGCCAGCTCGAGCAGGACGCGCTGGCGGCGGGCGAGTGGGCCGACATCAAGGCCGTGGTCGAGCGCGCCCGCGCCATCGCCTCTGGGTATCCGGACGACCCTGAGTTTCAGACCATTGTAGCCAGCCTCGAGCAACAGCTAACGGCCGTGGGCGGAGAGCGTAAGGGCCTGCTCGACAGCGGGATGGTGGCCAGCTTCACCCAGGCCGGATCGTCGGCCGTCCCGCCGCAACCACCCGGACAGGAACCTACGCCGTTCCCGACGGCCCCCTCCGCCGTTCCGCCTCCTTCGCCTTTTCCCGAGGCGGTCCCCGCGCCGCTGGCGCCCGCTGCTGCCCCCGATGCGTTGGCCGGGGGGGCTCCTGGCTTCCTGGCGACCGCGGGCGTTCCGTCTCCGTGCCCCTCCTGTGGCGCGGTCTATGGGCCCGGGGTCAAGTTCTGCACGGTTTGTGGAACGAATCTGGCTGCGCCGCCAGCAGCCGCACCGGTGGCGGCATCGGTGCCCGCACCAGCACTCGCGACTCCTGAGCCTCCGCCGCCCCAGCCCGGCGAAAGGCGGGGGTTCCCGCCCCGTCTGGCCATCCTCGGAGGGCTCGGCGCAGTCGTCGTGATCGCCTTGGTGATCGTCGGCGCTCTCGCTCTCCGGAAGAAGCCGGCCCCGGCGGTTCCGACGATCAGTGTCGAAATCCGCACCACGCCGTCCGGCGCGGTGGTGCGCGTCAACGGCAAGATCCGCGGCACCTCGAACTTCCGGCTCGAGGAAGCGCCCGGAGTCTACCAGGTCGAAGCGACCCTGGACGGATACCTGCCCGCCTCCGCCTCGGTGACCCTGGCAAAGGGCGCCGCCAGTCCTATTGAGCTCACGCTCCAGCTCATGTCCCAAACCCTCCGGCTGTTCAGCGACCTCACTGATGGCAAGGTCTTTCTCGACAATCAGCCGCCGCGCGATCTTCAGGACGGCCAGTTGACGCTCGACTCAGTCGCACCGGGCAAACACACGGTGAAGGTTGCCAGCCGCTCGGGCGAAGCTTCGTTCGCTTTCGAGCTGATCCCGGGGGGCGTGCCCGTGGTGAGTGGCGCGCCGGTTGCCAAGAACCTTGCGGCCCTGGTGGTGAGCAGTTTCGGGAACCGCGCGCGCATTTATGGCAGCCTGGCGTCGGCGAAGGTCGAGGTGGACAACCAGCCCGCCGGCGATCTCCGCCCGGAGGGGCTCGAGTTGAACAGCTTGGCCCCCGGCCCGCATGACCTCGCGGTAACCGACGGCAAGGAGCAGCTCAAGAAGGTGATCGAGGTCAACCCGGCGCCGGTGCTGACTGCGTTCCTCCAGTCCGACCAGAACGTCGGCGTGCTCGTCGTCCTCGCGGGTGAGGATGGCGCCGACGTCTTCCTGAACGGCGTCAAGTACCGGCGGCAGACCTCCCGCGGCGGCCAGTTGCGGATCCCCCACGAGCCCAAGGAGTACCGCGTGCGAGTTGCCAAGAACGGGTTCCAGGAGCTGCCTGAGCAGACGGTGTTGCTCGCCAAGGGCGAAGAGAAGAAAGTCGTCTTCAAGATGACGGCGCTGCCCACCACCGCGCATCTGGCCCTCCAGGGCGCCACTCCTGGCGCGCAAGTGTTCATCGATCAGAATCCCGCTGGCGCCGTGCAGCCCGATGGGTCTTTCCAGATGCAGACCGTCAGCCCGGGCGAGCACGTCATCGAGCTGCGCAAGGACGCGGCCCGGTCGCGGCCCGTGCGCAAGAGTTTCGTCGCCGGCCAGACCGTGCGATTAGCGGAAGGCGAAGCCGCGCTCAGGACGGCGACCGGAACCTTGCGGCTCAACATCCTGCCCCCTGGCGCCCAGGTAACCGTGGCCCGCTCGGGCGGAGGCCAGCAACCAGCGAGTGGAAACAGCATGGAACTGGAGGAGGGTTCCTACACGGTGACCGCCCGCGCGCAAGGCTACCTCGAGCGCACCGAACGCGTGCAGGTGGTGGCCGGGCAGACCGCATCCGTGAATCTCACGCTGGCGCGTGAGCAGCAGCGCAGGCCCACAATAGTGACCCGGGGCATGGAGGGCTGGGACGCCAGCGCCTGGACCGCCGAAGGCCAGTGGTATGTTCGCCGCGGCGGCGGACCCGTTTTCTACAAGCCCACCGGGAGCGCCGGCACCTATTCGTTCCACCTCATGCTGGCCGCGGGCGGCGGGGTCTTCCGTGGCAAGAGCCTGGAGTGGGCCCTGGATGTCAAGGACGACCGCAACTACATACTCTTCCGCCTGGATAAGAACGATTTCCGCCGCATCCAGCGCCTGAACGGCAAGAATACCGATATGGTGAAGAAGCCTCACGGCTTGAATATGGGCGACGCTCTGGCGGCCACGCTCCAGGTCGAAGTCACACCGGGCGGCATCGTCAGCAAGGCGCGCAGCGGCGACCAGTGGGTGATACTCGATTCCTGGGCCGCGCCCGACCGCAACTTCACTCAGGGCCGCTTCGGCATCTTCGTCTCCGGCAAGGATGAAGTTCGCATGTCGAGCTTCAGCTTCACTCCGAGGGAATGACCTTATCGCGGAGAGACTTCCTGGAGACCGCGGCCGGCGTTCTCTGGATCGCGCCCGCAACCGAGCGGCCCGAGTGGTTCGATCGCCCCATGCGCTGGGCGCAGTTGACCCTGGTGGAGAACGATCCCGGCCGCTACGATCCGCGCTTCTGGCTGGATTACTTCCGCCGCACTCACTCGGATGCCGCCTGCCTGAGCGCCGGCGGCTGCGTGGCCTACTATCCCACCAAGATCCCGCTGCACTACCGCACGCCGTGGATGGGCGCGACGGACCCTTTCGGCGAATTGGTGGCGGGCTGCCGCAAGCTGGGCATGGTGGTGCTGGCCCGCACCGATCCGCACGCGGCGCACCAGGATCTCTGCGACGCTCACCCGGAGTGGATCGCCGTGGACGCGCAAGGCCGCAAGCGCCACCATTGGGCCAGCCCCGACCTCTGGGTGACCTGCGCTCTCGGCCCCTACAATTTCGACTTCATGACCCAGGTCACCCGCGAGATCGTCTCGCTGTATCACGTGGACGGTATCTTCTCCAACCGCTGGGCGGGCAGCGGCATGTGCTACTGCGAGCACTGCACCACCAGTTTCCGCGCCGCCTGCCAGATGGACCTGCCGCGCACCGACGATCCGCGCGACCCGGCGCGCCGCAACTATATCCTGTGGCGCGAGCGGCGGCTGTTCGAACTCTGGCGGCTGTGGGATGCCGCTATCCGCCAGATCAATCCCGACGCGCGGTTCATCGCCAACGCCGGGGGCGGCGCGCTCAGCAGCCTGGACATGAAGACCCTCGGAGAGCTCGCCCCCACGCTCGCCGCCGATCGCCAGGCGCGGCGCGGGCTGATGCCCCCGTGGGCCAACGGCAAGAACGCCAAGGAATACCGCGCCACCCTGGGGCGAAAAGCCATCATCGGCATCTTCAGCGTCGGGCTGGAGGAGCCGTATCGCTGGAAGGATTCCGTCCAGACTCCCGAGGAGATCCGCGTCTGGGTGGCCGACGGCATCGCCAATGGCCTGCGCCCCTGGTTCACCAAGTTCTCCGGCACCCTGTATGACCGCCGCTGGCTGAAGGTGGTTGAGGACATCTACGGCTGGCACTACCGCGCCGAGCGCTATCTGCGCAACGAGGCGCCCTTGGCGCGGGTGGCGATGGTGTACTCGCAGCAGACCGCCACTTTCTACGGCGGCGAACACGCCCCCCAGAAGGTTGAGGACCACACGCTGGGCATGTACCACGCGCTGGTGGAGGCGCGCATCCCGTTCGAAATGGTGCACGACCGCCTGCTCGACGCCGCGCACGTGGACCGCTTCAAGCTGCTCATCCTGCCCAACATCGCCGCGCTTTCCGCCGCCCAATGCGCCGAGCTTCGCCAGTACGTGGCGCGAGGCGGCAGCCTGCTCGCCACTTACGAGACCTCGCTGTACGACGAATGGGGCGCGCCGCGAGCCGACTTCGGCCTCGCTGACGTTTTCGGCGTCGCCTACAACGGCCGCCTCGAAGGGCCGATGCAGAACTCCTATCTCAACCTCGAGCGCGACCCCGTCACGGGCAGGCATCATCCGCTCCTGGCGGGCCTGGAAGATGCCGGGCGCATCGTCAATGGCGTGTGGCGCGTGGATGTGGCCGCGCGAGAGAAGTTCCCGAACCCGCCGCTCACGCTCATCCCCTCGTATCCCGACCTGCCGATGGAGGAGGTCTACCCGCGCGCGCCGGGGACCGATACCCCCGGGGTCTATCTGCGTGAAGCCGGACCGAGCCGCATGGTCTATTTCCCATGGGACATCGACCGCACTTTCTGGGAGGTGATGGACGCCGACCACGGCAGGCTGCTGCGCAACGCCGTGGAATGGGCCGTCAACGAGGCGCCCCCGGCCACCGTCACCGGACCGGGCCTGCTCGACATCGCCGTGTGGCGCCAGAAGGAGTCCCTCACCGTTCACCTGGTCAACCTCACCAACCCGATGATGATGAAAGGGCCGTTCCGCGAGATCGTCCCGGTGGGCGAGCAGACGGTCGAGGTACGGCTGCCCGAAGGCGCGAAGCCGCGCAAGGTGCAACTGCTGGTCGGCAGCCGCACGCCGCGCGTCGAGGAATCGCCGGGGCGCGTGAGGGTCGTGGTGCCGTCCATCGAGGTGCACGAAGTGGTGGCCATCGATGTTTGAGCGAAACGGCCGGCACCCGTTTCGCGTACTAATGGCATGCGCCTGTTCGCGCTGATCGCGCTCTCGACCGCTCTCTCGTTCGCGCAAGATGCCCGTCAGATCGTGCTCCGCTCCCTCGAACTCGATAGCCGCAACGAGCGCATCGCGCGCAACTCCACCTTCGTGGAGCGCAACGAGTCCCGCGAGGTCGACGGGCAGGGCCGCCTCAAGCAACACCGCGTGCTCACCCACGACGTGACGCTGCTCGAGGGCTCGCCCTACACCCGCCTGATCGCGCGCGACGACAAGCCGCTCTCCCCGGCGGAAGAGCGAAAAGAGGAGGAGAAACTCCGCAAGAGCATCGAACAGCGGCGGAAGGAGACCCCGGACCAGCGCGCCCGGCGGCTCGCCGATTGGGAAAAGAAACGGCGCGAGGACCACGAGCCCCTGCTCGAAATCCCCGAAGCCTTCGAACTTCGCATCGCCGGCGAGGAGCGCGTGGGCGGCAAGGATGCCTGGATCATCGAGGCGACGCCCCGCCCCGGCTTCCGGCCCAAATCCCGCCTGGCCCGCCTGTTCCCGAAGCTCAAGGGCCGGCTATGGATCGACAAGCAGGATTCCGTTTGGGTGAAGCTGGAGGCCGAGGCGCTGGACAACATCTCCTTCGGCCTGTTCCTGGTTCGCCTTCAAAAGGGCGCCCGCATGACCTTCGAGCAGACGCGGGTCAACGACGAGGTCTGGCTGCCCAAGCGCGCCACCATCGTCCTGGCCGCCCGAGTCATGTTGCTGAAGAGCATCCGCGCCGAGGTGGAGGCCACCTTCCAGAACTACCGCAAGTTCCAGTCCGAGTCCCGTTTGGTTGGGTTTGAGCCGCCCAAGTAGCACCCCAACTCGTCTGTGGCCGGGTCCCATCGGGCCGCGGGAGACTCCGCGGTGAACTCCACCTCCACCGGAGCGCCGTTGCGCTGGATTTCCACGCACTCCCGGAAGCCGTTCTGAAGAAAGTACACGCCGCGAAGGCTGCCCGGAAACGGCCCCACCGTCAGCTTGTTGGATGGCCCCATGCACTGTGCGGCGGTGACGCAGGAGGACTTCGCCTTCCCCGACGCGTACTGCCAGGCATCCAGATTGTGCTCGAGCATAACCAGGCTGGCGCACAGAATGGCGCCGGGCACGATCCACCGGAGCCGCCCCGCCAATCCTTCCACCGCCACCGCCAGCATCAGGCAGAACCCGATGGAGGGAAGGTACAGCAGGCGGGATTTCTGCAAGTCCGGCCCGATCAGCAACTGAAAGAGCGGCGGCAGAGCCGACACCAGCACGAAGCCGATCGCGAAGAGCAATTGCGCCCGCCTGGCGCGGCTCGTGGCCAGCAAGCCCAGCGACACGATCAGAACGACGATCGCGAGCGCTTGGAACCCGCCGGGTTCGACACTCCAGTTGATTGGGAAAAACAGGGCCGCCCACAATCGCAGCGTCAGCGCCTTCAACGCCGCGATGAATCCCAGCGCGTCGGCCCGGTACCCGCCCATCCCGCCGAACAGACTCCAGCGGTAGACGAAAAGCGCCGCCGCCAGCGCGAAGAACGGGACCACCGCGCGAACCCCGCGACGGGCTGGGATCGCGAGCAGAAGCACCAAGAACGGAAACACGTAAGCCGATTCCTTGCTGAGCATCGCCAGCGTCATCGACACCAGCGCAGCCAGCAGGTTCCAGCGCCCGCTCCGGAGGAAGAACAGCAGCCCGGCAAGCACGAAGAATGTCGCCAGCAGATCGAACCGGCCCGCGACCCAGACCACCGCCTCGGGCCGGGTTCCGTGAATGGCGAACAGGCCAGCGGCAAACCACGCTGCCCGCCGCGAACCGATGAGTCGCAATGCCACCAGGAAAACCAGAACGCAATTGGCCGCGTGCAGAGCGAGGCCGCACGCGTGCCAAAGCGCCGGGTTTAAGCCCGCCCATGTCGAGGTCGCCGCCAGAGAAACGTATCCCAGCGGACGGAAGAAGCCGTCCCCACCGCCGGTAGTGAACAACGGGAGCCAACCGGAGCGGAGCCCTTGGGCCAGTTTCAGCAGAACAAAATCGTCCGAAAGGAAGTAGAAGCCGAGCGCCCGCCAGAATGCGGCGACCGCGAAGCAGATGAGGCCCGCCACCAGCGCGACCTCTGCCGGCCTGAAGGAAAGCTCCCGGCGCTCGGAAGAGTTCGTGGCCCCCAGGCAGAGCGCGAGGACCAGGCAAATTCCAAAGCCGGCCTCGGCATTCAGTGGCGAATGCACCGCGATGGGAACCGCCAGCGGCCCCAAGACCGCCCGTGCCGCGACGACCAGCCCGGATAGAGCCATCCCGCCCGCCAGAGCGTACCGTAATCGGGACACCGGCTTACGAAATGCGCGGGACCGGCGGGCGCCTGCGGTGCCAGTCGGTGCGTTTCTGGAACTCGTGGCCGAGCGCCAGCAGCGTGTTCTCGGAAAATGGCCGCCCGACGAGTTGAATGGAAATCGGCAGGCCGTCCGCAAAACCACAAGGGAGCGCCAGCGCGGGCAGGCCGGCGAGATTCCCCGCCGCGCCGAGGTCTGCCAGGCCGCGCTGTTTCGGCGCGGGGCGCTCCCCGGAGTGGCGGTCGAGCGGCTCCTCGATCTTCGAGGCCGGGCCGAAGCGGCTGGCGGAAAC